>Ga0247823_10000605_pt1 | contig 30349 bp, 29 predicted proteins | sample 13C_PalmiticAcid_2_FD_192426 | JGI IMG/M metagenome (GOLD analysis project Ga0247823, IMG submission 192426) | Soil microbial communities from agricultural site in Penn Yan, New York, United States - 13C_PalmiticAcid_Day30 | ecosystem: Environmental > Terrestrial > Soil > Agricultural land...
CGACCGCCAGCTCGTCGATCGGGAATTCCCGCTCGGCCAGGATGTTGAGCATCTCGCGACCGACATTGCCGGTGGCGCCTGCGACTACGACACGGTAACCCATCAAAGACCCTTTCATGCGGTCGAGCCGCCCGGAGTTCGGGCAGCGACATAGTCATTTTTCGGTGAGAAGTCAGCGGGCCTGCTGCCCGCCGGTTGAAGATGTTTCGCGGCATAACCCGAACGCCGCGACCGGCTGGTTCAGCGGGTCGCGTTCCGGGTGGTCATAATGGGCCGTTTTCGAAACATGAGCGCGCCCCTAGCAGCCAAATTGCGCGGGGGGTAGCGAATTTCTTCTTTCATTGCGGCGAAGCGCGGGTTCATCCCACCGGCGGCACCCGGCTCGACACCAGCTCGCCCTTCTTGCGCTCGATCGACCACAGCAGCCGCGGCTCGACCGGATCCCAGTCGATCGCCTGCCCGCCGGTCGGCACTGCGACCGTAGCGACATGGTCGAGCACCGTCCCCGCCGGCGGCAGCTTCAACACGTACAGCTCGGGCAGGTCGTGCCCGGTCACGTAGAGATATCCATCACGGTTCCACCGCCCGCCCGACGCGCTGTACGGCGCCATTCGCGCCAGCACGCTCTCAGGGAACAGCCACGCCGCCTGCTCCACCAACTTGGCGTCGTAGCGCACCAGCGTCGTCCAGCGGTGGTCCTTGCCCGGCTCGCCGCCCTTCTTGCCGTAGTGCGCGAAGCACGCCCACCAGCTCCCGTCATGCCAGTCGAGCCAGGTCAGCGACCCCTTGCCCGGCCCCAGACTGCGGCTCGCCACGGGCTTGAGCGTCCTGGCATCGAAGCTCTCGATCGAGCTCGCCTGCGGCACCGTGGGATAGTTGGACGCCGCACACACCAGCAGCTTCCCCTTGAGGATGCAGCTATTGATGTGCGGGTAGCGCGCCTTCTCACCCTCGAACCGCGCCAGGGTCCGGCCCGTGCGCCGGTCGATCCGTGCGATCACATTGTTGTCGATCGCGTAGAGGTCGCGCGGCCCCGCCGCGACGCCCTGATCGGCGTCGGGCGCGGGCACGCGTGCCACCTCGGTCGCGGTCAGCGACGCCTGCAGCGCGAGGGCGAGGATCAGGCCCATCAGAACTTGGCCGACACGCCGCCCCAGAAGGTGCGGCCATAGCGTTCCTGCTGGACGAACCAGTCGGTGCGGTCACCCTGATACTGGCGCGTCGGCTCGTCGGTCAGGTTCTGCGCCTCGGCAAAAACCGAGATATTGTCGGTGACCTGGAACCGGATCTTGGCGTCGAGCCGCCGCAGATCGTCATTATACTGGTCCTGGAAGGGCAGCCCGCCCACCGCGATCAGCGACGCGCCGGTATTGTGCCAGGCGATCGACGCCTCGACCGGCCCGGCCTGATAAAAGAGCTGCGCGCCGTACAGGAACTCGGACTGGCTCGGGAAGGTCGAGACGCGGCCATTGGGCAGCGTCAGCGTCGAACTCACCAGCGTCCCGTTCATCTCGATGCCGAAGCCCGAGAGGAAGCCGGGCAGGAAGGTGAACTGCATCTGGAACGCCGCCTCCGCGCCGATCAGCTTGGCGCTATCCGCGTTCATCGGCTGCGACGTGCTCAGCCGCTCGAAATTCAGCCCGGCGAAGCTGGTGTTGGTCAGCAGGTTGTTCTGAGTGAAGATCGGGTTGTCGATGAACTTGGCAAAGGCGCCGACCGATAGCAGCCCGCCCTTGGCGAAATAATATTCCGCCGAGATGTCGATGCTGTCGGCGCGATAGGGCTTCAGGTCCGGATTGCCGGTCGAGAAGCTGCCCTCATAGCTCCCGTTGCCATTGCCGTCCTCATAGCTCAGCGATCCGCCGGGCGAGAGCTGGCTGTAGTTGGGCCGGCCGAGGTTGCGGGTATAGGCGATGCGGAAGCTGTACTTGTCGCCCGCGTCGATGCGGACGATCACGCTGGGCAGCCAGTCCGAATAGCTGTTCTCGGCGTTTACCGGCACCACCGTGGTGCCGTTCTGCAACCGCGATCCGGTGACCTTGCTGGTCGTCCGCTCGTAGCGCAGGCCCGGCGTGATCGTGGCGGAACCCAGTTTCAGCGTCGCCTGTGCATAGGCTGCCCACACATCCTCCTGGATGAAGATGTCGTTGAGCGTCGCGTTGGCGAGGCTCGCGGCGGTGTCGCGCACGAAATACGGGCCGGTCAGGTTCGATGCGGTCCAGTCGCGGATCGCGTTCGCGCCGATCGTCGGCCCGTTGAGATAGGCGCGGTCGTCGCCGTCGGGATAGGTCCGCACCGGCTCGCCCTGCAGGTTGAACTGGCCCAGCGTGAAGCGCGTCGCGGCATTGCCGCCGCGCGTCCAGGTATCGTTGCGCGAATCGAAGCTCTTGTCGGTCGCGCGGTATTTGGCGCCGAGCTTGACGTTGCTGCCCTCGTCCAGCGCCGCGATGTTCCAGGTGAGGTCGAGCTTGCCCTGCCAGATATCCTCGTCGCCCGTCTCGAACTGCTCGGTATATTGGCGGAAGCCGAGCTGGTTCGCGGTGCACTCGGTGCGCGGCGTCGCGGTGAAGATCTTCCGGGAGAAGTCGAAATCGACCGGACCGGGGTTGCAGCGGAACTGCCACAGCTGGTTGGGTTCGCGCACTTCGTTGTGAACGCGCCCGACGACGTAATCGAGCTTGAGGTCGCCGAACCGGCTCGATCCGCCCAGCATCGCGGCGAGGATCGACTTCTCCTTATACTCCAGCCGCAGATCCTGCCGCCGCTCGGTATTGCCGGTCTGCGTGCCGCTCGTGCCGCCGGGGTTGAAGGTCAGCGTCGGCAGCAGCGCATCGGTCGCGAAATCGAGGCGGTAACGCTGGCGATACTCGTCCTCGGTGAACTTCGAATAGATACCGCGCAGATAGATTTCATGATCGTCGTTCGGCCGCCAGTCGAGCGATCCCGCCGCGCCGATCCGCTCGCGCTTCAGGCTGTAGTCGGTGTGCTTGATGTTGGTCGGCATCCCGCCGCGCGCCGCGCCCGGTGGCGGGCGCCAGTCGTCGGGATAGACGCCATAGCTGGTGAAGGTCCGCTCGGAATAGCTGCCGCCCAGTAGCACGCCGAATTCCCCGTTCGCGCCGAACCGCCCGCCGACGCTGACGTCGCCGCGCACCGGCACCTTGTCGTTCAGCTCCTGATAGCCCGCCTGGACATTGGCCTGCGCGATGAAGCGCTCGCGAAAGTCGAACGCAGTCTGCGGGACCAGGTTGATCGATCCGCCGATCCCCTGCCCGTCCTGATCCGCGGTCTTGGCCTTGGTCACCTCGACCCGGTTGAGCAACTGCCCCGACACGATGTCGAGCGGCAGCGAGCGGCTCTGCCCGTCCGGGTTGCCGATCTCCACACCGTTGAAGGTATAGTTGTTAAGGTCCGACGGGATGCCGCGGATCGCGACATAGCGCCCCTCGCCCTGATCGTAGGTGACGCCCAAGCCCGGAAGCCGCTCGACCACCTCGGCGACGTTGCGGTCGGGCAGCCGCCCGATCTCGTCCGCTGCGGCGACATCCATAATGCCGACCGCATTGCGCTTGATCTCGATCGCCCGTTCCTGCTGCGCGCGCTGGCCGGTGACGATCACCTCGTCGCCCTCGGCTTCCTGCGCATGCGCGGTCAGGACGAAGGCCGGCAGGGCGGCGGTGGCGAGCAGCAGCTTCTTCATCTGGAATCCCCTTGTGGTCGGGGCGCGGCTAAGCCTCCTTCGCGACTGCAGCATGAAGCACCTGTGACGTTACGGCGTCGGACAAATGACGCGTCGATGACGTTGCATGCGCGTCACGCGGTGGACGAAACCGCGCCGCGTCGCCTAAGACGGGCATCAGATCGAACACCGGGAGACGATGCCTTGGCCGAACCTTTCGTGCGCCCCGACGTCCGCGCGCTTCTCGACATGCTCGCCGCGATGCCCCAGCCCGAATGGCCGCCCCAGACCGCGGTCTATCGCGCACAATATGCGGCGATGAAGGATCTGGTCGACGTCCCCGCCGGCGAACTCGCGCTGGTCCGCGACCTCGAGATTCCCGGCCCCGCCGGCACGATTCCCGCTCGCCTGTTCGACGCGCGCGCGTCCCGCGAACCCGGTCCGGTCGTCGTCTTCTTCCACGGCGGTGGCTTCGTCATCGGCGATATCGATACCCATGCCTCGATCGCCGCAGAGATGGCACGCACGCTCGACCTGCCGATCGTCTCGGTCGGCTATCGTCTTGCGCCCGAGCATCGCTGGCCCGCCGCGTCCGACGATGCCGAGGCCGCGGCGCGCTGGGTCGCCTCCGCTCCGGCCGAGCTTGGCCGCGCCGTCACCTCGATCGCGCTCGCCGGCGACAGCGCGGGCGGGCAGATGTCGGCGGTCGCCGCGATCGACCTGCGCGACAATCCCGCCGCCGTGCCGGTGATCGCTCAGCTGCTCATCTATCCCGCTGCCGATCTGCGTAGCGACTATCCCTCGCTCGACGCATTCGCCGACGGCTATCTGCTCACCAAACGCGGCCTCGACTGGTTTGCCGAATGCTATGCGGCCGACGTCGCGCACCCGCGCGCCTCGCCGATCGCCAATCATACGCTCGCCGGGCTGCCACCGGCGGTGATCGTCACCGCCAGCCTCGACCCGATCCGCGATCAGGGCCGCGCCTATGCCGCGGCGCTGATCGGCGCGGGGGTACCGGTCGTCTATCGCGAGGCCGTCGGCAACATCCACGGCTTCATCACGCTGCGCCGCGCGATCCCGTCGGCGCAGGGCGATGTCGCGGGCATGCTCGCCGCGTTCAAGGATGTGCTGGTCGAGGCCGAGGGCAATCGCGTGATGGTCCAGGCCGCGGCATGATCGATCGCGACGCCCTGCCCTACCGCCCCTGCGCCGGGGTGATGCTGCTCAGCCGCGACGGACAGGTGTTCGTCGGCCAGCGCCTCGATTCCACGCTCGAGGCGTGGCAGATGCCACAGGGCGGCATCGATCCGGGCGAGGACGCGCTCGAAGCCGCCTATCGCGAGCTGTGGGAGGAAACCGGCGTCGTCCGCGACTCCGTCGAGTTCGTCGGCGAAGCGCCGGAGGAACTCTATTACGACCTCCCCGACGACCTGATCGGCAAGGTGTGGAAGGGCAAATGGCGCGGCCAGCGCCAGCGCTGGTTCCTCTTCCGCCTCACCGCCGGGGACGAGGCGATCGACATCGAAACCGCGCATCCCGAGTTCCGGGCATGGCGCTGGATCGAACCCGCCGAGCTTCCCCAGGTGATCGTGCCGTTCAAGCGCGAACTCTATGCCCGTTTGCTCGAAATCTTCGCGGAACCGCTAGGTTCGCCCGCCAAATCTGTTGGCTGATCTCGATTTTGCCGCATTGCGGAATTAGTGAGACGAAATGCGCCGGACGATCCCCCTGATCCTCGCCCCGCTGCTGCTCGCAAATGCGCAGGCGGACGAAACCCCGCCCGAGATGCCGGACACGGTCAAGGCCATGCTCGACGCCGCGATGAAGGCGGGCGACGAAGCCGCGGTCAACGCCATCGTCAAATATGCCAAGGCCGCCGACAAACCGAGCGCGGAGCTGGTCGAGAAAGCCGCAGGCGGCTGGAAACGCGAGCGCCGCGAGGCGGCCGAACGCCGCGTGCGCGAGGCGCGCTTCCTCGATCTGGTCAAGGGCCGGGCGGAGCTGGGCGGTTACGTCACCACCGGCAATTCCGAGACGGTCGGCCTCACCGGCGTGCTCGACGTCAAGCGCGAGGGGCTGCAATGGCGCCACAAATGGCGCGCACAGGCCGACTATCAGGAAAGTCTCAATCGCGTCGTGCGCGAGCGGTATCTCGCCAGCTACGAGCCGAACTACAAGATCGACGACCGCACCTATATCTACGGCGCCGCGCTGTTCGAGAGCGACCGCTTCCTCGGCTTCACGGAGCGCTACTCGGTCTCCGCCGGAGCCGGTTACACCGCGATCAACGACGGCAAGCTGCGCGTCGATCTCGAGCTTGGTCCGGCCTATCGCTACACCGCCTTCACCGACGACACGACCGAGCGCCAGATCGCCGCCCGCGGCAAGCTCGACGTCGACTGGAAGCTTTCGCGCGGAGTTACGCTGAGCCAGGACGCCTCGGCCTATTTCCAGCAGGCGAACAGCACCGTCACCACCAAGACCGCGCTGCGCGTCCGCCTGTTCGGCCCGCTCTCGACGCAAATGTCCTATGCGGTGAACTACGAAAGCACCCCGCCGGTGGGGCGCAAGACGACCGACACCACCAGTCGGGCCTCGCTGCTGATCGATTTCTAGCCTCGGGAACCGCCCGCGGCGTTCGGCTGAAGGCAGCGACGTGCCGGATGGTGTGCGTTGTTGGGATGCGTATAGTGCGCGGGTGACAACGCGACACCGCTTGCCCCTCTCCGCGCTCTTGCTGGCGATATGCCTGAATGTTCAGGCACATGCGCAGGAGACGGAAGCGCAGGGATGCTTCGATCTCGAAGTGACTGCCCGCATCGTCGATCAGGTTCCGACAGTCATGCCGGAATTCGAAGATGGATCGATCGTGATGCGCTGGCCGTGGTTCATGGATCTCGATGTCAGAAGCGGAAAGCCCGGTGCGCTGGCAAAGGGCAAGCTGACCGTCCTGACGCTCCAGCACACCTATTGGACCACAAAGCGGTACAAGCGCTGGCTGCTCAGGCGAAACGATCTGGGCACGTTCAACCTTGTCGGCTCTGGCAAGGAGGCGACGTTGTCGCGATGCCCGGCAAATACCCCTCCCGCATCCGCCTATATCCGGCCGACTGAGGGCGGATCGCTCGAAAACCTCCGCCGGGAAGGGGAAGAAAGGTTCGGGCGGCGGCCGAGCTGAGCGTCTTGCAAAGGGGCTGACCGCCCGCTTGCAATGTAGGATTTCACTTGCTCCACTTGCCGCGCCGGCTGAGCCGGCCGTTCTTTGACCCTGTCGACATCCCGCTTGCCTCCGGCGCCTCGCGCACGCGTAGGAGGATGACTTTTGGGACTTTCCAGCCCCGCGGCGCCCTACCCGTATCATTGGAAACTTTCCTCTCGCCGGGGGTTCACCCGCCGCGAATGAGCCGATACACCATCCCGAATGGGCCTTTCCGCAATCGAAACCGCCGCGATCGAGCATGCCCGCGCGGCACCGATGCTGGCTCAGGTCGAACGCTGGGTCGCGGTCAACAGCGGCACGCGAAACCTGCCCGGCCTCGCGACCATGGCGGAAATGCTCGCCAGCGCCTTTTCCGCCCTTCCCGGTGAGCTGACCCTGGTCGATCCCGCTCCGGTCGAGACGGTCGATACCAGGGGCGACGTCCTTCCGCTCGCCCATGGCCGCCACCTGCATCTGCGCGTCCGGCCCGATGCGCCGGTCCAGATGCTGTTCACCGGCCATATGGACACGGTCTTCCCTGCCGATCATCCCTTCCAGACCGCGGCCTGGCTGCCCGATGGCCGTCTCAACGCCCCCGGCGCGGCGGACATGAAGGGCGGGCTGTCGGTGATGCTCGCCGCATTGCGCGCGGTCGAGACGACGCCGGCCGCCGAACGCTTCGGCTATGAGGTCGTCGTCAATTCGGACGAGGAGACCGGTTCCTTCGCCTCGGCCGCGCTGATCGCGGCTGCCGCCAAGGGCAAGGTCGCCGCGCTGACCTACGAGCCCGCTTTGCCCGACGGCACGCTGGCCGGAGCGCGTGGCGGCACCGGCAATTTCTCGATCGTCGTCCGCGGTCGCAGTGCCCATGCCGGCCGCAATCCCGAAGAGGGCCGCAACGCGATCGTCGCCGCAGCCGACCTCGCACTGCGCCTTGCCGCCGCGAAGGGCGACGGCCTCGCGGTCAACCCGGCGCGGATCGAGGGTGGTGGCCCGAACAATGTCGTGCCCGACCTTGCCATCCTGCGCGTCAACTTCCGTCCGGCGTCGCACGCGGCGATCGCCCGTGCCGCGGCGCTGGTCGAGAGCGCAGCAGCAGAAGTTGCCGCTGCGCACGACGTCCATGTCCATGTCCATGGCGGGTTCAATCGCCCGCCCAAACCGCTCGATCCCAGTGCCGAACGGCTGTTCGGCCTCGTCAAGCAAGCCGGCGCCGATCTCGATATCTCCATCGCCTGGAAAGCCACAGGCGGGGTATGCGACGGCAACAATATCGCCGCATGCGGCGTGCCCGTGGTCGACACGATGGGCGCCCGCGGCGGCGCGATTCACAGTGCGGAGGAATTTCTGATCCCTGAAAGCCTGCCCGAGCGCGCCGCGCTCTCCGCCCTCACCATCCTGCGCATCATCGGGAAGGGCGGCGTATGAGCTTCCTGATCCGCCCCGCCCGTGAGGACGACCTCCAGGCGCTCTACGAGATGGCCAAGCTCACCGGTGGCGGTTTCACCAACCTGCCGCCCGAAAAGCCCGCCCTGCGCACCAAGCTCGAACGCAGCGCGCTGGCCTTTTCCCGCACCGACGATGCGCTCAGGGACGAGCTGTTCGTGCTGGTGCTCGAGAATGTCGAGACGCGCGAGGTGCGCGGCACCTGCCAGATCTTCACCCAGGTCGGCCAGCGCTGGCCCTTCTACAGCTACCGTCTCGGCATCGAGACCAAGCATAGCGAGGCGCTCGCCCGCACCTTCCGCGCCGAAATCCTCAGCCTCACCAACGATCTGGAAGGGTGCAGCGAAGTCGGCGGCCTGTTCCTCCACCCCGGCGAGCGCGCCGGCGGTCTCGGCATGCTGCTCGCCCGCAGCCGCTACCTGTTCATCGCCATGCACCGCGCGCGCTTCGGCGATCGGGTGCTGGCGGAATTGCGCGGCGTGATCGACGAGGCCGGCGGTTCGCCCTTCTGGGACGGCGTCGCGGGCCGTTTCTTCGGCATGAACTTCCAGCAGGCCGACGAATTCAATGCGATCCACGGCAACCAGTTCATCGCCGATCTGATGCCCAAACACCCGATCTACACCGCGATGCTCACCGAAGGCGCGCGCAGCGTGATCGGCCTGCCCCACCCCTCCGGCCGCGCCGCGATGCGGATGCTGGAGCAAGAGGGCTTCGCGTTCGAGAATTATATCGACATCTTCGACGGCGGCCCGACCATGACCGCACGCACCGATCAGGTGATGACGGTGCGCGACTCCCGCACCGACAAGATCGCCGAAGTCGCCGACGGCGGTAGTGCGAGCATCATCGCCCATGGCGCGCTGGGCGAGTTCCGTGCCTGCCATGGCCGCGTCGGCCTTAGCGACGGCGGCATCACGGTGGACAGCGTCTCCGCGTCGATCCTGGGCGTCGAAGCGGGACAAGAGGTCCGCCATGCCCCGCGTTGAGATCAACTTCGACGGCATCATCGGACCCAGCCACAATTATGCGGGCCTCAGCCCCGGCAATCTCGCCGCGACCCGCAACAGCGGCGCTGTCTCACAGCCCCGTGCCGCCGCGCTTCAGGGTATCGCCAAGATGCGCGCCAATCTCGCGCTCGGGCTGACCCAGGGCGTTTTGTTGCCGCATGCCCGTCCCGATCATCGCTGGCTGGATGCGCTTGCGACGACCTACACCGACGCCGCTCCTCATCTTCAGGCGCAGGCGTTGTCGGCCTCGTCGATGTGGGCCGCCAACGCCGCGACCGTCTCCCCCGCTCCCGACACGGCCGACGGTCGCTGTCACCTGACCGTCGCCAACCTCGTGACGATGCCGCATCGCAGCCACGAATGGCCCGGCACACTGGCGCAACTCCGCCTCGCCTTCGCGAACGACGCCTTCCAAGTCCACGGTCCCGTCCCCGCGCCGTTCGGCGACGAGGGTGCCGCCAACCACATGCGCCTCTGTCCCGAACATGACACGCCGGGCATCGAGATCTTCGTCTATGGCGTCACCGGCGGTCCCTTCCCCGCCCGCCAGCACCGCGAGGCCAGCGAAGCCGTCGCGCGTCGTCACGGGCTCGATCCCGAACGCACGCTGCTCGTGCAGCAGTCGGAAGAGGCAATCGCTGCCGGAGCCTTCCACAACGACGTCGTCGCGGTCGCCAACGGCCGCGTCCTCTTCGCGCACGAACAGGCGTTCGCGGACAGGGCCGGCTTCTACGCCGACCTCCGCCGCCTGATGCCCGAGGTCGAGATCGTCGAGGTTCCCGCCTCCGCCGTCAGCCTCGCCGACGCCATCTCCTCCTACCTCTTCAACGCCCAGCTCGTGACCTTGCCCTCGGGCGAGACCGCGCTGATCCTCCCGACCGAGGCGCGCGAAACGCCGAGCGTGTGGGCCTGGCTTCAGGCGCATGTCGCCGGCAATGGCCCGATCCGGCATCTGGAGGTAGTTGATGTGCGCCAGTCGATGGCCAATGGCGGCGGCCCCGCCTGCCTGCGCCTTCGCGTCGTTGCCGATCCCGCGACGATCGACCCGCGCTTTCTCGTCGACGATGCGAAACTCGACCGTATCGCCGCGCTGATCGAGACGCACTGGCCCGACACGATCGGGCAGGACGAGATCGGCGACCCGGCGCTGATCGCGCAGATCGAAGCGGCGAGGAACGCGCTGTTCAACCTGCTCGGCACTGTCGAGTTAATTGACAGCTAACCATATCTGTTGACGCGGACTCGCGGATTCCCGCCACTGGTCCGGTTCTTGCGTTGACGCAGGCATGTTCGCACGCGTCAAACGGCTGTTCACGATCAAGACCCGCTTCGAAGCCTTCATGGTGATCTATGCGCTTGGAGTCGGTGCGGTGGACCGTGGCCTCCACTATCTCGAGCAATATCCCGGTATGGGCGGCTGGATGCTCTTCGCCGCCTGCCCCATCGCGGTGTTCATGGCCGGCGCGCGTATCCTGGACTCGATCGACGCCGGCCTCGACTGAGCTATTCGAACTCCAGAATAGCTGCATCGACCGCCAGGCTCTCGCCCGCGCCGAAATTCACGACCTTCACCACGCCTGCCTTTTCGGCGCGCAGGATATTCTCCATCTTCATGGCCTCGACCACGGCGAGCGGCTGGCCGGCCTCGACCTTGTCGCCGACCGCTACTTCGACGCGGGTCAGCAGGCCCGGCATCGGCGCCAGCAGGAAGCGGCTCATATCGGGCGGGATCTTCTCGATCATGTGCTTCGCGAGTTCGGCGACGCGAGGCCGATAGACTTCCACGCGATGCGAAGCACCCCGCGTGGTCAGCACCCAGCCGGTCCGCGTCCTCGCGACGCGCACGGCCAGTTCATCGCCCTCGCCATACGCTATCGCGATCCGGTCGCCGGGACTCCATTCGACGCTGCCCTCGATCATCTCGCCATCCACGATCGCGCCGTCGCCCAGCGTGACCTCGTGCGCGATCGCGCCCATGTGCACGATCCAATCGCACCGCGCCAACGGCATCGCGCCCAATTGGCCCGAGATCAGCGACGCCCGTTCGGCCTGACGCCAGGTGAGCACCGCGGCCAACGCCGCCAACCGCCGCGTCAGCATCGCATCGGCGGGCGCGCCTGCGAAGCCTTCGGGATATTCCTCGGCGATGAAGCCAGTGGTCAGCGCACCTTCGCGGAAGCGCGGGTGCTGCATCAGCGCGGAGAGGAAATCGACATTGTTGCCCAGCCCCTCCAACTCGAACCGGTCGAGCGCAGCGACCTGCAGGTCGGCGGCTTCGTCCCGCGTCCGGCCCCAAGTGATCAGCTTGGCGATCATCGGGTCATAAAACATGCTGACCTCGCCGCCCTCGGCGACGCCATCGTCGACGCGGACATAACCCTCTCCGCCGATCTCGCCATAGGGGGTGTCCTGCGCTGCGGGCGGGCGATAGCGCACCAGCCGTCCGGTCGAGGGCAGGAAGCTGCGATACGGGTCCTCGGCATAGATGCGGTTCTCGATCGCCCAGCCGGTGAGTGTCACATCGTCCTGCCCGAAAGCGAGCTTCTCGCCCGCCGCGACACGGATCATCTGTTCGACCAGATCGAGGCCGGTCACCGCCTCCGTCACCGGATGCTCGACCTGAAGCCGGGTATTCATCTCGAGGAAGTAGAAGCCCTCGCCGCTGGTATCGGCGCCGCTGACGATCAGCTCGACCGTGCCCGCGCTGTAATAACCCACCGCCCGTGACAGCGCGACCGCCTGCTCGCCCATTTTCCGGCGCATCTCGGGGCTGACGAAGGGAGACGGCGCTTCCTCGACCACCTTCTGGTGCCGCCGCTGGATCGAACATTCGCGCTCGCCGAGATAGACGATGTTGCCGTGCTGGTCGCCCAGCACCTGAATCTCGATATGCCGCGGGCTTTCGATGAACTTCTCGATGAACACACGGTCGTCGCCGAACGACGCCAGCCCCTCGCGCTTGGTCGCCTCGAACCCTTCGCGCACATCCTGCTCGGAGTATGCCAGCCGCATGCCCTTGCCGCCGCCGCCTGCGGATGCCTTCATCATCACCGGATAGCCGATCTCGGCCGCGATCTTCACCGCGTGTTCTGTATCGTCGATCACCCCGACAAAACCGGGAACGACATTGACGCCGGCCTGCTTGGCCAGCTTCTTGGACTCGATCTTGTCGCCCATCGCCGCAATCGCGCCCGGCGGCGGTCCGACGAACGCGATCCCCGCCTCGGCGCATGCCTTGGCGAAACTCTCGCGCTCGGACAGGAAACCATAGCCTGGATGGATCGCATCCGCCCCGGTCGCCTTCGCCGCGGCCAGGATCAGCTCGGCCTTGAGGTAGCTCTCGGCCGCCGGCGCCGGCCCCAGCCGTACCGACTCGTCGGCCATCAGCACATGCGGCGCGCGCGCGTCGGCATCCGAATACACCGCGACCGTCGCGATCCCCATCCGCTTGGCAGTACGGAACACACGGCAGGCGATCTCCCCGCGATTGGCGACCAGAATCTTCTTGAACATTGTGGCCCCTATTGGCTCGGTTGCGGGTAAAGCTGGCGGATCGCCGCCAATGCGGCAGCGTGATAGATGGTGGCGTGCGTCTCATCGGGACGCGGCGCATAGGTCCAGCTGAGGGCCGCGGGCGCCTTGTCCTTGAGCAGCGCGGCAAAGGGCGCGACGCCCATCCCCTGCTCGTTGGCGACGGTCAGCCAGAGCCGCCCCTTCGTCGCCGGAAGCAGCGCAGGCGCGGCTTTCACCAGCGCTTCGTTGTCCCACCACAGACTGGGGCTGATCGCGATATGCGTGTCGAACAGGCCCGGCGCGCGCAGCATCGTCTCGATCACGAACAGCCCGGCGAGCGATTCCCCGATCAGCGCATTCTCGCCGCTGGTGCGATAGGTCTTCTCGACCCACGGCTTCACCTCGCTTGCGATAAAGCGGCGGAAGCGCTCGGACTGCCCCGCAGTCGGATAATCCGCCTTGAGCTTGGTGTCGGTCACGACCGGAAAGGCCAGTTCGTTGCGACGATCGACCGTCTCGATCCCCACCACGATCATGTCGCGCGTTGTGCCAACGATCGTGCCGAGCTGCGCCAGGCCGGAGATGTGGTGGAAATCCTGATCCACGCCGCCATCGAGCAGGTAGATCACGGGGTAACGCTGCGTCCCCTCCACATAACCCGGCGGCAGCCAGACGTTGATGGTGCGCGTGGTACCCATGGTGGCGGAGGGGATCTTGTAGGACTGACCGATGACGACGGGTTTGCTGGTGGTTTGCGCCAGCGCAGGCAGCGAAAGCGACACGATCAGCAACGCGACGAGAAGGCGGACAATCACCGGCGGCTCCAGCGTCTGAAGAGGAAGAGCGTAGCCATGTACCCGGCGAGCGAACCGCAGATTGCGAGAAGTAACGCGTACAGCACGGCATCGTCACCTTTGCCGACAATCGGCAACAGCACGACCCAAAGAACCGGGCCGCCAATCATAGCCCACAAAGTGGCAAGCAATCCGCGGCCTAGATTGCCCCAGCTTCCTTGCTCGCGAGCGCGCCGCTCAGCCCAATTGGTGAAGCCAACAGGCTTCACTCCGCCGCCTCCAGCTCGACCTTCACCTCGCCCTGCATCGGCCGCATGCCAAGGCGCGCGAACAGCGCCGCGTCCTTGTCATCGCCGGCATTGCCGGTGGTCAGCAGCTTGTCGCCGGTGAAGATCGAGTTGGCACCCGCCATGAAGCACAAGGCCTGGGTCGAATCGCTCATGCTCTCGCGACCGGCGCTGAGGCGCACCATGCTCTCCGGCATCGTGATGCGCGCCACCGCGATCGTGCGCACGAACTCGATCTCGTCGATCTTGGCGAGCGGCGTATCGGCGAGCATGTTGCCCAGCACGGTGCCCTTGACCGGCACCAATGCGTTTACCGGCACACTCTCGGGGTGCTTGGGCAGAGTCGCCAGTGCATGGATGAAACCCACCCGGTCGCCGCGCGTCTCGCCCATGCCGACGATGCCGCCGCAGCACACATTGATCCCCGCCTCGCGCACATGCTCGAGCGTGTCGAGCCGGTCCTCAAAGGTGCGCGTGGTGATGACCTCGGCATAGCGCTCGGGCGAGGTGTCGATATTGTGGTTGTAGTAGTCGAGGCCCGCGTCCGCGAGCATCCCGGCCTGCTTCTCGCTGAGCATCCCCAGCGTCATGCAGGTTTCCATGCCCATCTGGCGCACGCCTTTCACCATCTCGACGATGGCGGGCATGTCGCGGTCCTTGGGGTTGCGCCACGCCGCCCCCATGCAGAACCGCGACGAGCCATTGTCCTTGGCCTGCGCCGCTGCCTGCAGCACCGCGCGCACGTCCATCAGCTTGGTGGCCTTGAGGCCCGTCTCGGCGCTGGTCGACTGGTTGCAATAGCCGCAGTCCTCCGGGCAACCACCCGTCTTGATCGAGAGCAAGGTCGAAAGCTGCACCTCATCCGCCGCGAACCGCGCGCGGTGCACATCGGCCGCACGGAACAGCAGTTCGGGGAAAGGCAGATCGAAAAGGTCCGCGATTTCCTCGCGGGTCCAGTCGTTACGAACGCTCACAGGATCACCTTGGTGAAGGATTGAATAAAGGCGCCCAGGCCAACCATCAGCAGGCCGGTCGCGGCAATCTGGCCGTATTTGACCTGCCGGGCGAGCTTGGCATGCGGCACGGGCTGGCTTTCGAGACTGGCGAGCGTCAAGGCCTGAAGCAGGCTCACCACGCCAGCCACGCAGATGAAGCCCAGGATCACCACCAGCTTCACCGGCTCGATCTTGGCCGCCGAGCCATCGACAAACGCAAACACACCGCCGATCGAGATCAGTGAGATCCCGGTCATGTGCTTGAAGAAATCATAGGCGCGCGCGAACGGCAGCTCCTTGCTGCCCTTTTCGGGCTCATTCTCGTCCGTCATTCCGCTGCTTCCTCCTCGGGCGGCAAATTATGCCCGAGCAGCGTCAACACGTCCGCAGCCGCATTTACAAGGTTCGTTCCAGGTCCAAAGATCGCCTGAACGCCCGCATCGCGCAGGAACTGATAGTCCTGGGCCGGGATCACCCCACCTGCGATCACCTTGATATCGCCACGTCCGGCATCCTTGAGGTGCCCGATCATCTGCGGGATCAACGTCTTGTGGCCCGCAGCGAGGCTGGAGGCGCCGACCACGTCGACATTCTCTGCGATAGCCAGTTCTGCGGCTTCCTGCGGTGTCTGGAACAGCGGTCCCGGCACCACCTCGAAGCCAAGATCGCCGAATGCCGAGGAGACAAGATTGGCGCCCCGGTCGTGCCCGTCCTGCCCCATCTTGGCGATCAGCATACGCGGCTTGCGGCCCAGCCGGCGTTCGGTTGCGGCGACGCCGTCCTTCAGTCGTTCCCAGCGCGCGTCTTCGGCATAGGCGCCGCCATAGACGCCCGACACTGGCGTCGGCACGGTGCCGTGACGGCCGAACACATCCTCCATCGCCAGGCTGATCTCGCCCAGGGTCGCGCGATGCCGTGCCGCCTCGACCGCGAGCGCGAGCAGGTTCTCGCTGCCCCGCGCGCCTTCGCGCAGCGCATCCAGAGCTGCCCGGCAGGCGGTCTCGTCACGTGAAGCCTTGATCCGATTGATCCGTGCGATCTGCGCCTCGCGCACTGCGTGATTGTCGACGTCGAGGATATCGAGGGGATCTTCCTCAGCCTTGCGGTATTTGTTGACCCCGACGATCACCTGCTCGCCACGGTCGATCCGCGCGGCGGTGGCGGCCGAGGCCTCCTCGATCATCGCCTTGGGCCAGCCGGCGGCGACCGCCTTGGCCATCCCGCCCTCGGCCTCGACCCGCTCGATGATCTCCCACGCGCGGTCGACCAGCTCCTGCGTCAGGCTCTCGATATAATAGGAGCCGCCGAGCGGATCGACGACCTTGGTCATCCCCGTCTCTTCCTGGATCACGATCTGCGTATTGCGCGCGATCCGGGCGGAGAAGTCGGTGGGCAGCGCGATCGCTTCGTCCAGCGCATTGGTGTGCAGGCTCTGCGTCCCGCCCAGCATCGCGGCCATCGCCTCGATCGTGGTGCGGATGACGTTGTTGTACGGATCCTGTTCGGTCAGCGACACGCCCGACGTCTGGCAGTGCGTACGCAGCATCTTGCTGCGCTCGTCCTTCGCGCCGAGCTTCGTCATTACGCGATGCCACAGCACCCGCGCCGCGCGCAGCTTGGCGACTTCCATGAAGAAGTTCATGCCGATCGCGAAGAAGAAGCTCAGCCGTCCCGCGAACTTGTCGATGTCGAGCCCCGACGCGACCCCGTATTTCACATATTCCATGCCGTCGGCGATGGTGAAGGCCAGCTCCTGCACCTGAGTCGCTCCCGCCTCCTGCATATGATAGCCGGAGATTGAAATGCTGTTGAACTTGGGCATCTCACGCGAGGTGTAGCCGAAGATGTCGGAGATGATCCGCATGCTCGGCTCGGGCGGGTAGATGTACGTGTTGCGGACCATGAACTCTTTCAGAATGTCATTCTGAATGGTCCCGTCGAGCTGCGCGCGCGGCACGCCCTGCTCCTCGCCCGCGACGATGAAGAAGGCGAGGATCGGGATCACCGCGCCGTTCATCGTCATGGAGACCGACATCTCGCCGAGCGGGATGCCGTCGAACAGGATTTTCATGTCCTCGACGCTGTCGATCGCCACACCTGCCTTGCCGACGTCGCCCGGCACGCGCGGATGATCGCTGTCATAGCCGCGGTGCGTTGCGAGATCGAAGGCGACGCTCAGGCCCTTCTGCCCCGCCGCAAGGTTGCGCCGATAGAAGGCGTTCGATTCCTCGGCGGTCGAGAAACCTGCATATTGCCGGATCGTCCACGGCCGACCGGCATACATCGATCCGCGCACCCCGCGCGTGAATGGCGCAAAGCCAGGGAGCCCAGGATCGGTGGTCACATCCTCAGCCGTATAGAGCGGCTTGACGTCGATCCCCTCGGGCGTGCGCCAGGTCAGGTCGCGGCCCTTCACTTCCTTGTCGGACAGCGCCTTCCACGCATCGAGAGTCGGTTTGTCGGTCATGATGCTACCTGTTCGAGCGCGGTCCATCCGAACAGATGGCGACGCTCCGCAATGGAAAAGGCGTGGACATTGCCGCCGCCGGGATGGCCCCCTTCGGCGGCCTGATCTGCCGAACGGGCGATCGCTTCGCCCTTCACATGGCATTTGAGCAGCGTGCCGACACCGCCATGGCCAACGAACAGCACGGGCGCATCTCCGTCCGCCAGTGCCGCATCGACCACTCCGACGATCCGCGCCTGCGCATCAGCCGCCGGCTCCCACCCTCGCACCGATCGATCGGGTGCGGCGAAAAAGGCATCGGCCATCGCCTCGAACTCGGCCGGCGGCAGAAAGCCAGTCGCCGACCGGTCATTCTCATGAAAGCCGGACAGAATTTCCACCTGCGCGCCGTCCGTCATCGGCGCGAGTACTTCCGCCGTCTCGATCGCTTTGCGCTCTTCGCTCGACACGATCCGTCGTACCGACGCCAGCCAGCCCGCGCCGGCCAGCGTCGCCAGCCGTTCGCGGCCGGCATCCGACAAATGCCACTCGGGCACGGGCACGGCGGGATCGACCTGCACCTGAGGGTGGGACAGATAATAGGCGATGGTCACCGCCCCCGGAACTCCGGCGGCCGCTTGGTAAGGAACGCCATCACGCCCTCACGGAAATCTTCGGTCTTGCCCGCGGCACGCTGATGCTGAGCCTCAACGCTCAACGACTCCGAAAGCGTCGAATTGAGCGCCGCCTTCACCTGCGCACGGATCAGCCCCAGCGCGACCGTCGGTTTGGCGGCGAGTTTCGCAGCGATCTCGCTCGCAGTCGCCAGCAGCGCATCGTCCTCCGCCACCCGCGCGACCAGCCCGGCGTCCTTCGCGTCGTCCGCGCTCATCTTCTCGCCGAGCAGCGCCATCTCCAGCGCCTTCGCCCGGCCCGCCGACTTGGCGATCAGCCAGGTCGCGCCGCAATCGGGCACCAGACCGATATTGCTGAAGGCGAGCAGCAGATAGGCCGATTTCGCCATCACCACGATGTCGCCGCCGAGCGCGATGCCCACGCCCGCCCCTGCGGCCGGGCCATTGACCGCGGTGACGACCGGGATCGGCAGCTTCGACAATGTCTCGGCGAGCGGGTTGTAGTGAAACTCCAGATTGTCGGCGGGGTCGACCGGCTTGCCGTCCATCCGCCCGACCAGATCGGCACCCGAGCAGAAGGCACGCCCTTCGCCGGTCAGCAATACGGCCCGCGCGCCTTCGTTCACGGCGCGCAGTAGCGAGGCACGGATGAGGTCGAGCATCTCGCCGTTCACCGCATTGAGTTTGTCGGGCCGGTTGAGCCGCAGCGTCGCGACGCCATTCTCGAGTGCGTAGAGGACGGTCTCGTCGGTCAATGCGCCTCTCCTTCCTTGGGGCTCTCCATGATCTCGGTCAGCACGCCGCCCATGTCCTTGGGATGGACAAAAAAGATCGGCGTCCCGTGCGCGCCGATGCGCGGTTCGCCCAGCACCTTCGCGCCCTTGGCCTCGAACCATGCCTTGGCTTCGTGGATATCGGGCACTTCGTAGCAGACATGGTGCTGCCCACCCGCCGGGTTCTTGGCGAGGAAGCCATGGATGGGCGAAGCCTCGCCCAGCGGCTCGATCAGTTCGATCTGGGTGTTCGGCGTATCGACGAAACACACCTTCACCCCCTGCGCGGGCAGATCGAACGGCGTGTGAATCGTCTGCGCACCCATCACATCGCGCCAGAAGGCGACCGACGCTTCGATCGAGGGCGTGGCGACACCGATATGGTTGAGGCGGCCGAGTTTCATCCGACGGTTTCCCAGTTCACTGACGACAACACAAAACCTAGCATTGCGATTCCAGCGCAAGCGACGAGCAGCGACCAAACCGTCGTCGTCCAATAGAGCGCCGGGCTACCTGCTCTCGTGATCCGCTTCCAACTCAAGAGCCCGCCAGCAACGCCCGATCGAAGCGCTCGGATGCCAAGCGCGAAGGCAAATATCGTGACACCCAACAGGCAACATGCCCAGACCAGGAGGAAAGCCGACCCGCTCACAGCGGAATATTGTCATGTTTCTTCCACGGATTCTCGAGGGCTTTGTTCCTCAGCTTCCGTAGCCCCAGCGCGATCCGCCGGCGGGTCGAGTGCGGCATGATGACCTCGTCCACGAACCCCTTGCTCGCCGCGACGAACGGGTTGGCGAAGCGCGCCTCATACTCTGCGGTCTTCTCGGCGATTTCCTCTGGCGTCTTGCCGCGGAAAATGATTTCGACCGCACCCTTGGCGCCCATCACCGCGATCTCCGCGGTCGGCCAGGCATAGTTCAAATCGCCACGCAGATGCTTCGACGCCATCACGTCATACGCCCCGCCATAGGCCTTGCGCGTGATCACCGTGATCTTGGGCACCGTCGCCTCGGCATAAGCGAACAGCAGCTTCGCGCCGTGCTTGATGATGCCGCTATGCTCCTGCCCGACGCCCGGCAGGAAGCCCGGCACGTCGACGAAGGTGACGATCGGAATCTCGAACGCATCGCAGAAGCGCACGAACCGCGCGGCCTTTTTCGACGAGTTGATGTCGAGCACGCCCGCAAGCACCATCGGCTGGTTGGCGACAATGCCGACGGTGCGCCCTTCGATCCGGCCAAATCCGATGATGATGTTGGCAGCGTGGGTCGGCTGAACCTCGAAGAAATCGCCCTCGTCGACCGTCTTCCGGATCAGCTCATGCATGTCATAGGGCTGGTTGGCCGAAGGCGGGATCAGCGTATCGAGGCTGTCCTCGATACGGTCCCACGGATCCTCGCAGGGCCGCTCGGGCACCGGCTCGCGGTTGCTGGCGGGAAGGAAGTCCACGAAGTCGCGGGCCGCGAGCAGCGCCTCGATATCGTTCTCGAAGGCCACGTCGGCGACCCCCGACTTCGTGGTATGCGTCACCGCTCCACCCAAATCCTCCTGCGTGACGATCTCGTTGGTGACGGTCTTCACTACATCGGGGCCGGTGACGAACATGTAGGATGAGTCCTTCACCATGAAGATGAAGTCGGTCATCGCGGGGGAATAGACGGCGCCGCCTGCGCACGGTCCCATGATAAGGGAAAGCTGCGGCACCACGCCGGACGCCAGCACGTTGCGCTGGAATACCTCGGCATAGCCGGCAAGGCTCGCGACGCCTTCCTGAATGCGCGCGCCGCCGCTGTCGTTCAGGCCGATCACGGGGGCGCCGACCTTCATCGCCATGTCCATGATCTTGCAGATCTTCTGTGCATGCCGCTCGGACAGCGATCCGCCGAACACGGTGAAATCCTGGCTGAACACGAAGACGAGGCGGCCGTTGATCGTGCCGCTGCCCGTGACGACGCCATCGCCCGGCACGACCTGATCGGGCATCCCGAAATCGACGCAGTTATGCTCGACATACATGTCGAGTTCCTCGAACGATCCCTCGTCGAGCAACACTTCGACCCGCTCGCGCGCGGTCAGCTTGCCCTTGGCGTGCTGCGCATCGATGCGCTTCTGTCCGCCGCCCAGCCGCGCCGCGGCACGCCGCCGCTCAAGTTCCTCGATCGTCGAAGACATGCTTGCACTCCCTGGCCCGCGTGCCTGCACAGGACACGGCGCCACATGCAAATGCAATGTTGCGAAGTTGCATCGTTCATATCCGCAGATATGATGCGCAGCATGGAACACCCCCGTCGCCGCCTCTTCGCCGGAGCCAAGGTCCGCGACCTGCGCAAGCAGCTCGAACTGCCGCAGGCGGCGATGGCCGAGCGGCTCGGCGTATCGGTCAGCTACCTCTCACAGATCGAGAATGAGGAGCGCCCGCTCACCTCGCCGGTGCTGATCGCGCTGACCCGCGAATTCCCGCAGACTTGGGCCGATGTCGGTGCCGATCATAGTGTCGCCGATCTCGTCCGCGCAATCGAGGCCGGCACCGATTCCAGCATCCCGGCGGCGATGATCGATGAGGCCGCGGTCCAGCGCGGGGTCGAGAAGCACCCCGCCCTTACCCAGCGCCTGGTCGCGCTGCACGAGGCATGGCGCCGCAGCCAGGCGCAGTTGCGCGTGCTCGACGACAAGGTCGAGAGCGGCGGCGGCACCGCCGGGTCGCTTCCTTGGGAAGAAGTTCGCGACTGGTATCAGGCCGAAGGGAATTACATCGACGTACTCGATCGGGCGGCCGAGGCATTGATCGACAATCTCGACGATCCCCGAGGTATCGAAGGCCGGTTGCGCGGCACCCATGGTGTCCGGATCGAGGAAGCCCGCGACGACGACACCCGCCTGTCACGCTTTGCCGCCGACAGCCGCCGCCTTGTCGTCAGCGGCGTCCTCCCGCCCGAAAGCCGCGCGTTCCTGCTCGCTCACCGGCTCGCTGTGCTTGAATTCGGGGAAGAGATGCGGGCGGTGAGCGAGGCGAGCGGCCTCGCCTCTCCCGCCGCACGCGAGTTGCTCTCACTCGGTCTCGCCAACTATGCGGCGGGCGCACTGCTGATGCCGTACAACCGCTTCCGCGACGCCGCGCGCGCCGTCCGGCACGATATCGACCGGCTGCGCCAGCGGTTCGGCACCAGCTTCGAACAGACCTGCCATCGCCTCTCGACCCTCCAGCGACCGGGCGCGCAGGGCATCCCGTTCTTCTTCTGCCGCGTCGACATGGCGGGCAACATCACCAAGCGTCACTCTGCCACACGCCTCGAATTCGCGCGCTTCGGCGGCGCCTGTCCGCTCTGGGTCGTGCATGAAGCGGTGGCGATCCCGGATCGCGTTCTCGTCCAGCTCGCCGAGATGCCCGATGGCGCACGCTACGTCTCGATGGCCAAGGGGCTGGTCAAGCCATCCGCCAGCTACGCCCGCCCGCCGCGCCGCTACGCGGTCGCGCTCGGCTGCGAGGAAGTCCACGCGCCCGACTTCGTCTACGCCGACGGCTTGCGCACCGGCGGTGTCGCTACCCCGATCGGCACCAGCTGCCGCATCTGTCCGCGCCCCGACTGCGACCAACGCGCCTTCCCGCCGGCGGCGAGCGAGATCCGCATCGACCCCGACGTCCGGGCGCCGGTGCCGTACGAGTTCTAGACGCCCGGAACGGTTCAATACTCTCGACGCCGCAGTTCCGGCCCGGCACAACGGTGGAATTGGAACCGTAAGGGAGCGTGCAAATGGCGGACACGGACTCGGCGTTGGTACGGTACTCGCGCGGCGCGATCCTGCTTCACTGGCTGATCGCGGCGCTGCTGATCTTCAATCTTGCTTATGGCTTGCTCCACGACAGCCTGCCGCGCGACTGGCGCATCATGCCGATCCACAAGGCGATCGGCATCACCGTCCTCGTCCTGACCCTCGCCCGCATCGCCTGGCGCTTGACGCACCCCGCCCCGCGTCTTCCCGCGCATATGGCAGGCTGGGAACGAAAGGCAGCGCATGTCTCGCACTTCCTGCTCTACGCCTTCATGCTGGCGATCCCGCTATCGGGCTGGGCGATGTCGTCGGGACCGAAGCCCCGTCCGCTGACCTGGTTCGGCCTGTTCGACATCCCTTATCTGCCGGTATCGGAGGCGATGTCCGATTTCGGGCACGAAGCGCACGAGATTCTCGGCTACGCCGTGCTCGCGCTGCTACTCGTGCATATCGGGGCGGCGATCCGCCACCATTTCCTCATTCGCGACGAGGTGATGGCGCGGATGACGCCCGGGGTCAGGGTACCCACCCCACGCGGCTGACGATCGAGAAGGTCCGGCGAGCGCGGCTCGCCGGATCCTATTCCTCGCCCATCCGCAGTGCGGCGATGAACGCTTCCTGCGGGATGCTGACCGAGCCGTACTCGCGCATCTTCGCCTTACCCTTCTTCTGCTTTTCCAGAAGCTTGCGCTTGCGGGTCGCGTCGCCGCCATAGCATTTCGCGGTGACATCCTTGCGCATCGCGCTGATCGTCTCGCGCGCGATCACCTTGCCGCCGATCGCCGCCTGAATCGGGATCTTGAACAGGTGACGCGGGATCAGTTCCTTGAGCCGCTCGACCATGCCGCGCCCACGCACTTCGGCGGTGGCGCGGTGGACGATCATGCTCAGCGCGTCGACCGGCTCCTCGTTGACGAGGATGCCCATCTTGACGAGGTCTCCCTCGCGATAGCCGATCTGCTCGTAGTCGAAGCTAGCATAGCCCTTCGAGAGCGACTTCAGCCGGTCGTAGAAGTCGAACACCACCTCGTTGAGCGGTAGCTCGTAGGTCGCCTGCGCGCGTCCGCCGACATAGGTCAGGTTCTTCTGGATGCCGCGCCTGTCCTGGCACAGCTTCAGGATCGAGCCGAGATACTCGTCGGGGACATAGATCACCGCCTGAATCCACGGTTCCGCGATGCTCTCGATCTTGTTCGGCTCGGGCATGTCGGCGGGATTGTGCAGCTCGATATGCCCGCCGCCGTGCGTCAGCTCGATCTGGTACACCACCGACGGCGCGGTGGTGATCAGGTCGAGATCATATTCGCGCATCAGCCGCTCCTGGATGATCTCCAGATGCAGCAGGCCAAGGAACCCGCAGCGGAAGCCGAAGCCCAACGCCGCCGAGGTTTCCATCTCGAACGAGAAGCTCGCGTCGTTAAGCCGCAGCTTGCTGATACTCTCTCGCAGCTTTTCGAAGTCGTTGGCATCGACCGGGAACAGGCCACAGAACACCACCGGCTGGACTTCCTTGAAGCCCGGCAGCGGCTCGGCGGCAGGCTTCTTGGCGTCGGTCAGCGTATCGCCGACGCGCGCCTGCGCCACTTCCTTGATCTGCGCGGTGATGAAGCCGATCTCGCCCGGCCCCAGGTCGGCAAGATTCTCGATCTTCGGCCGGAACGCACCGACGCGATCGACCAGATGCGTCGTCCCCGCCGCCATGAACTTGACCTGCTGGCCCTTCTTGATCGTGCCGTCGATCACGCGGATCAGGATCACGACGCCCAGATACGGGTCGTACCAGCTGTCGACCAGCATCGCCTTGAGCGGCGCATCGGCATCGCCCTTGGGCGCCGGAATGCGCTCGACCACGGCGTTCAGGATCTCCTCGATCCCGATGCCCGACTTGGCCGACGCCAGCACCGCATTCGACGCGTCGATACCGATGACCTCCTCGATCTCGTGCCGCACCTTCTCGGGTTCGGCCGACGGCAGGTCGATCTTGTTGATCACCGGCACGATCTCATGGTCGTGCTCGATCGACTGGTAGACGTTGGCGAGCGTCTGCGCCTCGACGCCCTGTGCCGCGTCGACCACCAGCAGCGCGCCCTCGCACGCGGCGAGCGAACGGCTCACCTCATAGGCGAAGTCGACATGCCCCGGCGTGTCCATCAGGTTGAGGACATAGTCCTTGCCGTCCGGCCCCTTCCAGTCGAGGCGCACGGTCTGTGCCTTGATGGTGATGCCCCGCTCCTTCTCGATGTCCATATTGTCGAGCACCTGAGCGGACATCTCGCGCTCGGCGAGGCCACCGGTGCGCTGGATGAGGCGATCGGCCAGCGTCGACTTGCCATGGTCGATGTGCGCGATGATCGAAAAGTTGCGGATACGGGAAAGGTCGGTTGCCATGATTCCGCGCGCCTAGCAGGGGCAGCGGGACTTGCGAAGAGGGTTGCTAACCGTCAGCCTGCAACAATGCGCAGCCTGCTCCTCATTCTCGCCTGCCTTGTCGCCAGCCCCGCGCTGGCCAAGGATCCGCCGATCTACGTCACCCGGCACTACGATACGCCCGCCGGCGAGCGCGATCCGGACCTGCTTCCGCAAGGCAAGACGCGCGCCGAGAAGCTGGCCAAATGGTTCAAGGGCAAGAAACTCAAGGCAATCTACGTCAGCGACTTCAAGCGCACACGTCAGACCGCCGCGCCGCTTGCTGCCGAACGCGGCATCGCGCTCGAGACCTATGACCCGCGCGACACCCCGGCGATCGTCGCCCGGGCTCGCGCCGCCAAGGCGCCGATCCTGATCGTCGGTCACAGCAATACCGTCCCGGACATTGTCGAGCAGCTCGGTGGCGAACGTCCTGGGGATCTCCAGCACGAGGATTTCGGCGACGTCTGGACGGTACGCAGCGGCACGGCGGCGCGCCACCGGGTCGAACCCTGAAACAAATTTTCGCATGACGTCCCCCCTGCGGCTTTGTTAATGGCGACGACACAGGGGGAGGCATCAGCCTCCAGTGTCATTGCGTATCGCTGTTCCGAAACGACAGCGTAGAAAGCCGCGGTGCTTTCAGCTCCGCCAGGGAGGATCATTTATGCGTATTCTTCAGACTATTGCCGCCACCACCGCACTCGCGCTTTGCCTTACCGGGCCGGTTCAGGCGCAGCGGCTCGCCAAACCCAGCGGCGGCCAGAAGCTGCAAGAGCAGACGATGACCGACGTGCCGCGCTGCTTTCGCAAGCTCGGCACCATCTCGGTCGTCGATGGCGACGATCCCCGTCCGTGGACGCAGTATTCGCTGGCCCCGCCGCAGAAGCTGCTCAAGGTTCTCATCCAGCGTTCCGGCTGCTTCAACCTGGTCGACCGTGGTTCCGGCCTGCAGGCGGCCGAGCGTGAGCGCGCGATCGGCGGCAACCTTGGCCACCAGCGGGGCGCGAATGTCGGCCAGGGCCAGATCAAGGCCGCCGACTATGTCCTCGTCGCCGAAATTCAGGGCGCCAACAGCAATGTCAGCGGCAGCGGCGCGGGCGGTCTGATCGGCGGGCTGGTCGGCGGACGACTCGGCGGACTGGCCGCGGGCCTGCGCAGCAAGAAGATGGAAGCCAACACCGTGCTCTCCGTCACTAACGTGCGCACGACGGAAACGATCGCCACGCAGGAAGGCTATGCCGCCAAGAACAGCCTCGCGTTCGGCGGCGGCGCGGGCGTCGGGTTCCTCGGCGGCGGTGTGGGCGCTGTCGGCGGCGGCTACGACAACACCGAGATCGGCCGCATCGTCACGCTGTCGTTCATTCAGGCCTATACCAAGCTCGTGACCGAGCTCGGGCTGGTGCGTGCGGGTGACACTGGCACCGCGCAGGCGACCCCCGCCAAGACCTTCACCGCGCAGCGCCCGGTGGCGATGCGGGTATCGGCGGCAGCGGCGGCAAAGGTGATCCGCACGCTTCCCGCAGGCGCGATCGTCTACCCGACCGGCAACAAGAACGGCCTGTGGTGGGAAGTCGCCGACGAGAACGACAATGTCGGTTGGGTGCTCAACACCGGACTCGCGCCGTCGCTCTAAGACGGCTGCGATCGCTTCCGAAAGGGCCCGTTCCACACGGTGGAGCGGGCCTTTTCGCTTGCGGGCTTCTCGTGAAATGCCCAGTCTCCGCGCCGCCAAGCCGGAGAGAATGATGCGCCGACTGATCCTTGCAGCCCTGCTCGCAACCACGGCAGCGATGCCAGCTGCAGCGCGAGACCTGCTGCTCGTCGGCAACAAGGGCGAGGACAGCTTCGGCATCTACGACCTCGCCGATGGCAAGCAGCTCGCCAAACTGCCCACCGGCAGCCAGCCGCACGAAATCGCGGTGATGGGCGATGGCACCCAGGCTGCGGTGGTCAATTATGGCGGCACCAGCATCGACATCATCGACCTGGACCCGTTGGGCAAGGTCGCGACGATCGAACTTTCACCCAACAAGCGCCCCCACGGCCTGCTCTGGATGCCGAAGAGCGAACGGCTCATCGCCACGACCGAAGGCAGCAATTCGGTCGCCATCGTCGAACCCGATGGCAAGGTCACGTCGATCGCCACCGGCCAGCAGGGATCGCATATGGTCGCGCTGCTGGGCGAGGAGCGCGCGTTCGTCGCCAATATCGGATCGGGCACGGTCAGCGTGCTCGATCTGGTCGCCAACACCAAGCTGCGCGACATCGCCACGGGCGGCAAACCCGAGGGGATCGCGGTCGCAGGCGGCAAGGTGTTCGTCGGCGACCTCACCGCCCCGCGCCTCAGCGTGTTCGATGCCGCGACCTATGAGAAGCTCGGCGAGCTTGCGATCGACGGCAATGCGATCCGTGTCATCGCCAGCCCGGACGGCAAGACGGTCGCCACCAGCAATATCGACAAGGGCAGCCTCACGCTGATCGACGCCGCCAGCCATTCGGTGCTGCGCAGCTTCCCCGTCTCCGGCGACTCCACCGTCGCGCAGGTCACGCTGATCTGGTCGTCCGACGGCAAGCGCCTCTACGCCGCCGAGACCATGCGCAACCAGATCGCGGAGATCGACGCCGGCACCGGCAAGGTGCTGCGCCGCATCGACGTGGGCAAGAATGGCGACGGGCTGGCCGTCACCCGCCTGCCCTAGCTGGCCGCTTCCACCGCGCGCAGCACGCTCTGCCACCGCGCCTCACCGTCGCCGGTGACCAGCGCCCAGCGCACGCCGCGCCGCTCGAGCTCCGCCTTGGACAGATCGAAGAAGCGCTGCCGCAATTCCGGCGTGCCAAACATCCGCGTTCCGTCCGCGACCCAGGGCAGGTCGATGTCGAACAGCAGATAGAGATCGGCCGTCGCGTCCCATTTGTCGAACCACGGATCGCGCTTCCCGAACAGCATGTCCGCCCATACGGCGGTCATCAGCGGATCGGTGTCGAGGATCAGCGGCGTCAGCCCCGCCGCCAGCATCGTGCGCACGCCGGCATCGTGCGTGCGCGCGATCTCGACCAGATCGCGCATGGTGAAGTCGATCCCGCGCGTCTCGGCATATTCGCGGCCATATTCCTCGGCCACCTCGCCCCTCAAATGAGCAGCAAGCCGCGGCGCAAGCGTCGATTTTCCGGTGCTTTCGGGACCGTGGAGACAGATTGTACGTGGCGTCATGAAACCCCTTCTTCGCTGCGCGCCCTACGCCGGGCCTGCGCGCGATGCCAGTCGATGAGTCCCCAGATCGAGAGACCGAGCAGGATCACATAGACACCCGCCGTCAGCCACAGCCCGCGCACCGCGAACAGCGGGATCGCGACGATATCGACCAGGATCCACAGCACCCAATTCTCCAGATAGCGGCGCGTCAGCAGGATCTGCGCCGCGACGCTGGTCATCGCGACGCCCGCGTCCCACCAGGGCAGCGCCGCGTCGGTCAGCCGGTGCATCAGCCAGCCCCATCCCGCGGTCAGCGCGGCACATCCCGCCAGCCACCCGATGCGCGCCGGCCAGCGCAGCGCCAGCACGACAACCTCCCCGGCATCGGCCTTCGACCGCGACCAGTTCATCCAGCCATAGAGGTTGAGCGCGACGTAAAAGAGCTGAAGCAGCATGTCGCTGTAGAGCTTGTGCTGAAGGAACAGCACACCGTAGAGCGTCACCGCCGCGATCGCGAAGGGATAGTTCCAGATGCTCCGCCGCGCGACGAGCGCGATGTTCGTGAGCAGCAACAGCGACGCGGCGACCTCTAGCGGGTTCATAACCTTGACTTGCAACAGGAAAGCCCGCGCGTCGAGAGCCGCTTGCCCTTGCCGCAATCCCCGCTAGGCTCGGTTTGTGGGTGCGGCGCCAGCCTGCTCTGCGCAGCTTTAAGCTGCGCCACAATGACATGAGAGGGTCGGGCATGCGGCATATCGCGGTGATCGGTTCGGGACCGGCGGGCTACTATACCGCGGAGGCATGTCAGAAGCAGTTTGGCGATCAGGTCCGCGTCGACATCATCGACCGTCTCCCCGTTCCCTTCGGCCTGATCCGAACCGGCGTCGCGCCCGATCACCAGTCGATCAAGGGTGTGTCGCGCCGCTACGAAGCGACCGCGCTGACCGACAATGTCCGCTTCATCGGCAACATCACCATCGGCGAACAGGTGACGATCCCCGAATTGCTCGACCTCTATGACGCGGTCGTTCTCGCCACCGGCGCGCCGCACGACCGGCCGCTCGAGATTCCCGGTGCCGACCTGCCCGGCGTCACCGGTTCGGCCGCGTTCGTCGGCTGGTATAATGGCCATCCCGACTATGCCGCGCTGAACCCGGACCTTTCAGGCCCGGGCGCCGTGGTGATCGGCAACGGCAACGTCGCGCTCGACGTCGCACGCATCCTCGCCAAGACGCAGGCCGAATTTTCGGGCTCCGACATCGTCGGCCACGCGCTTGCCGCGCTGGAGACATCGTCGATCGACACCATCACCCTGCTCGGCCGCCGTGGCCCGCACCAGATCAACATGACGCCCAAGGAACTGGGCGAACTGGGCGAACTCGAGCGCGCCGCCCCGGTGGTCGACCTTGCCGACCTCCCGCCCGACATCGACGACGCGATGCTCGAACCCGGCCATCGCAAGTCGGTCACGCATCTGCGCAATTTCGCCGCCGCGCATGTCGAGAAGCCGGTCCACATCATCTTCGACTTCTACGCCAAGCCCGTCAGGATCGAGGGCGATGGCAAGGTCGAACGCGTGATTGTCGAGCGCACCACGCTCGACTCGCGCGGCGCCGCGATCGGCACGGGTGAGACCTACGCGGTTCCCGCCAGCCTCGTCGTCTCGTGCATCGGCTATCGCACGCCGCGAATCGAAGGCGTGCCCTATGACGACCGCGCCGGCCGTTTCGCCAATGACGATGGGCGCGTGCTTCCCGGCCTCTATGCCGTCGGCTGGGCGCGCCGCGGCCCGACCGGAACCATCGGCACCAACCGCCCCGACGGCTTCGCCATTGTCGAGAAGATCGCCGCGGACACGCAGCCGAACAGCCGCAAGGCCGGCCGGCCCGGTCTCGACGCGCTGCTCGCCGCACGCAACGCCGACGTCGTCACCTTTCGCGACTGGCAGAAGATCGAGGCCGCCGAGACCGCCGCGGCGCGCGACGGTGCCCCGCGAGAGAAGTTCACCAGCATCGAGGGGATGCTTGGCGCACGCGGCACCTGAAAAAGCTTCCGCGCCCCGCTTGCGCGTCGCGAAACTGCTGGCTATAGGCGCGCCTCCAAGCGAAAGCCGGTCCGCCCAACCCGGGGCATTTTCAAGGACTCGGCACTCCGTCGGGGAGTAGCTCAGCCTGGTAGAGCACTGCCTTCGGG
>Ga0247823_10000606_pt1 | contig 30277 bp, 23 predicted proteins | sample 13C_PalmiticAcid_2_FD_192426 | JGI IMG/M metagenome (GOLD analysis project Ga0247823, IMG submission 192426) | Soil microbial communities from agricultural site in Penn Yan, New York, United States - 13C_PalmiticAcid_Day30 | ecosystem: Environmental > Terrestrial > Soil > Agricultural land...
GGCCAGCTCACCGACGACGAGCGCGCCGTGCGCGACGCCGCCCACGCCTACTGCCAGGACCGCCTGCTGCCGCGCGTGACCGAGGCCTTCCGCAAGGAAAACACCGACCCGGCCATCTTCCGCGAGATGGGCGAGCTGGGCCTGCTGGGCGTGACCATCCCCGAGGCCTACGGCGGCGCCGGCCTCAACTACGTCTGCTACGGCCTGGTGGCGCGCGAGGTCGAGCGCATCGACTCGGGCTACCGCTCCATGATGAGCGTGCAGAGCTCACTGGTGATGGTGCCGATCAACGAGTTCGGCACCGAGGCGCAGAAGCAGAAGTACCTGCCCAAGCTGGCCAGCGGCGAATGGATCGGCTGCTTCGGCCTGACCGAGCCCAACCACGGCTCCGACCCGGGCAGCATGGTGACGCGCGCCAGGAAGGTGGCCGGCGGCTACAGCCTGTCGGGCGCCAAGATGTGGATCACCAACAGCCCGATCGCCGACGTGTTCGTGGTCTGGGCGAAGGACGACGAAGGCGCCATCCGCGGCTTCATCCTGGACAAGGGCGCCAAGGGCCTCTCCGCCCCCGCCATCCACAGCAAGGTGGGCCTGCGCGCCTCCATCACCGGCGAGATCGTGATGGACAACGTGTTCTGCCCCGAGGAGAACGCCTTCCCTGAAGTGCGCGGCCTCAAGGGCCCCTTCACCTGCCTGAACAGCGCGCGCTACGGCATCGCCTGGGGTGCGCTGGGCGCGGCGGAAGACTGCTACTTCCGCGCCCGCCAGTACGTGCTGGACCGCCAGCAGTTCGGCCGCCCCCTCGCGGCCAACCAGCTCATCCAGAAGAAGCTGGCCGACATGCTGACCGAGATCAGCCTGGGCCTGCAGGGCTGCCTGCGCCTGGGGCGCCTGAAGGACGAGGGCGCCGCCCCCGTGGAGCTCACCTCCATCCTCAAGCGCAACAGCTGCGGCAAGGCGCTGGACATCGCGCGCCTGGCGCGCGACATGATGGGCGGCAACGGCATCAGCGACGAATTCGGCGTGGCGCGCCACCTGGTCAACCTCGAGGTGGTCAACACCTATGAAGGCACGCACGACATCCACGCCCTGATCCTGGGCCGCGCGATCACGGGCATCGCCGCGTTCAACTGAGCGCAGCACGCATCAGCGCTGCGGCTCCTCGAGCGGCAAGGGCGACACCACGCGCCCGCCCAAATTCACCTGGCTGCCGTTGACCTGGTAGCTGCCGGCCTTGGTGAAGGTGATCTGCCGCCAGTGGGGATCGAGAAGGCAGATCTTCGGGCGGCGGCCGGCGGCGCTGCGGATGTGCCCGAAGCGTGAGGACAACTGGTCTTCCCACGACCAGACCTCGACGTCCCAGCCGCGCTTGAGCGCCCGCTCGACCTGGCGGCTGAAGCTGTTGCCGAACTCGGTCTCCTTGCCGTCGCCGGTGACCAGCACCAGCGTCTGCGGCGGGTCGAAGTCGAGCAGGGCGTTGGAGATCTGCAGGATGAGCATCTCGTCCACCGCCTGCTCGCCGAAGCGGCCGTCGTGGCGCTCCACCGGCTTGAGGAGTTTGGTGTCGTAGCCCTGACGGTGGGCGTAGTCCCACAACCGGTCGTTCCCCCCAACCACGGAGCCCGCCAGCACACGGGTGATGACCTTGCCCGGGCGCTCAACGAGCTGAAACAGGTTGCGCCAGTAGATGCGCACCGCCAGCCACACGGCATCGGGTTCCAGGGTGGCCGCGGCGCGTTGCGCGCCCCAGATGATGTTGGAGTTGTCAATGAAAACGTGGCGGGACATGCGCGGGGCAGGATGAGGTGGGCACGACGGGGGAGCCGTGCGGCGCCTGGATTGTCCGCCCCTCGTTGGCAAATGACTCCCGCATCACGGCCGCATAGGCCAAGGCCCTTCATGGCGCTTTACCCGCGCGACACCTGCCCCGAAGGTGGGTGGGGTATATTTAATAACCCACCGGTCAGTAATTCTCACGCCCATGCCCAGTCCCGCCCCCACCCTGCCGCCCGAGGCGCCGCGCCGCGCCCGCCGCAAGGAAGCGCGCCCGGGTGAGCTGATCGAGGCGGCCCTGGCGCTCTTCGTCGAGAAGGGCTTCGCCGCCACGCGGGTGGAGGAAGTGGCCGCGCGGGCCGGGGTGTCCAAGGGCACGCTGTTCCTGTACTTCCCCAGCAAGGAAGACCTGTTCAAGGCCGTGGTGCGCGAGACCGTGGCGGGCCGCTTCCCGGAATGGGCCGACGAGTTGGCCGAGTTCCAGGGCGACAGCGTGGAGCTGGTGCGTTACGCCATGCACACCTGGTGGGAGCGCGTGGGCATGACGCCCGCCTCGGGTATCACCAAGCTCGTGATGGCCGAGGCCAGCACCTTCCCCGAGATCGCCAGCTTCTATCAGAACGAGGTGGTGGCCCCCGGCCACGACCTGATCCGCCGCATCCTGCAACGCGGCATCGACCGCGGCGAGTTCCGCGAGATGCCGCTCGACTACGCCGTCTACAGCCTGATCGCGCCCATGATCTTCCTGCTGATGTGGAAACACGCCATGACGCCCTGCGCGCCACCCTCGCAGCAGATCGACCCCCTCACCTTCATCGATACCCAGGTCGACCTGATCCTGAGCGGCATGCTCAAGCGAAACCAATGACCACCTCCCGCCTGCGCAAGACCCTCTACTGGGCCCTGCCCGTGCTGGCCGTGGCCGCGCTGGCCTTTGGTGTGGTGCGCGCGCTGGACAAGCGCGGCACCCAGGCCGAGCAGGCGCGCGCCGCCGCCCAGGCGCTGCAGACCGCGCCGGTCTACCAGATCGCCCCGCGCGACCTGATCACCGTGCGCCGGCTGGCGCTGCAGCAGACGGCCGCCGTCTCCGGCTCGCTGGAAGCCGTTCAGACCGTGGCCATCAAGGCCCGCGTGGCCGGTGAGCTGCGCGATCTGACCAAGCGCGAGGGCGACAGCGTGGCCGCGAACGAGGTCGTCGCGCGCATCGACCCCACCGAACCGCAGGCGCGCGTGCGCCAGGCCGAGCAGCAGGCCGCATCCGCGCTGGCGCAGGTGCGCATCGCGCAGCGCAACCAGGACAACAACCAGGCCCTGGTCAAGCAGGGTTTCATCTCGGCCACTGCGCTGGAGACCTCGCAGGCCAACCTGGCCGGGGCCGAGGCCACACACCGCGCGGCCGTGGCGGCGCTGGACATCGCCCGCAAGTCGCTCGCCGACACGGTGCTGCGCTCGCCCATCGCGGGCCAGGTCGCCGCGCGCCCGGTGCAGAACGGCGAGCGCGTGGGCATCGACACGCGCGTGCTCGACGTGGTGGACCTCTCGGCCTTCGAGATGGAGGCCGCGCTGAGCCCGGTGGACGCCGCGCGCATCGAACCCGGCCAGCCCGCGCGCCTGGTGGTGGAAGGCCTGGCCGAGCCGGTGGCCGCCACGGTGGCGCGCATCAACCCCAGCGTGCAGGCCGGCAGCCGCAGCGTGCTGGTGTACCTGCGCCTGAACGCGGCGCCCGGCATGCGCCAGGGCCTGTTCGCGCGCGGCGAGATCGTGGCCGGCACCGTCGAGGCGCCCGTGGTGCCCGTCTCCGCCATCCGCAACGACCGGCCCGAGCCGTATGTGCAGCTGCTGCGCGATGGCACCGTGAAGCACGTGACGCTGGCGCCCGCGCCCACCGGCAGCGTGGACGGCGTGCCGCACCAGGCCGTGCCCATGCTCGCCGAGGGCGACACCGTGCTGGCGGCCACGGCCGGCGCGATCCGCGACGGCACGCGCGTGGAAGCCGCGGGCCCGGCCACCGCCGCCAAGCCCTGATCCCGCGGAGCGCGACACGCCATGTGGTTCACCCAGGTCTCGCTGCGCAACCCGGTGTTCGCCACCATGGTGATGCTGGCCTTCGTGGTGCTGGGCGCGTTCTCGCTGCAACGCCTGCAGGTGGACCAGTTCCCCAACATCGACTTTCCCGTGGTGGTGGTCACCACCACCTACCCCGGCGCCTCGCCCGAGATCGTCGAGTCCGAGGTGACCAAGAAAGTCGAAGAGGCCGTGAATGCCATCGCCGGCGTGAACAGCCTCACCTCGCGCAGCTACGAGGGCAACTCGGTGGTGATCATCGAGTTCCAGCTCACCGTGGACGGCCGCAAAGCCGCCGACGACGTGCGCGAGAAGATCGGCATCCTGCGCCCGCTGTTGCGCGACGAGGTGGACGAGCCGCGCGTGCTGCGCTTCGACCCGGCGAGCCGCGCCATCTGGTCGGTCGCCGTGGTGCCCGAGGCGGTGGACGGCCGCACGCAGTCGGCCGTGGAGCTGTCCACCTGGGCCGACCAGGTGCTCAAGAAGCGGTTGGAGAACGTGCGCGGCGTGGGCTCGGTCACGCTGGTGGGCGCCACGCGGCGCGCCATCAACATCGAGCTCGACCCGGCGTCCATGCAGGCCCTGGGCGTCACCACCGAGCAGATCAACGCCGCCGTCTTCAGCGAGAACCAGGACCTGCCCGTGGGCACGCTCAAGGCGGGCGAGTCCGAGCGCGTGGTGCAGGTGCTCTCGCGCCTGCAGAACCCGCGCGACTTCGAGGACATCATCGTCGCGCGCCGCGGCGGCTCGCCCGTGCGGCTGGGCCAGGTGGCGCGCGTGAGCGACGGCACGCAGGAAGTGGAAAGCCTGTCGCTCTACAACGGCCAGCGCACCCTGCTGCTGCAGGTGCAGAAGGCGCAAGACGAAAACACCATCGCCGTGGTGGACGGCCTCAACGCGGCCCTGAACGCGGTGAAGCCCGAGCTGCCGCCCGGCGTGCGCCTGGAGCCCATCGCCGACGGCGCGCGGCCCATTCGCGTGTCGGTGCAGAACGTGCGCCAGACGCTGATCGAGGGCGCCTTCCTCACCGTGCTCATCGTCTTCCTGTTCCTCAACTCCTGGCGCTCCACGGTCATCACCGGGCTCACGCTGCCGATCGCCATCATCGGCACCTTCTTCGTGATGAACGCGCTGGGCTTCACGATCAACATGATCACGCTGATGGCGCTCACGCTGTCGGTGGGCCTGTTGATCGACGACGCCATCGTGGTGCGCGAGAACATCGTGCGCCACGTGCAGATGGGCAAGACGCCCTACCAGGCCGCCATGGAAGGCACGCAGGAGATCGGCCTGGCGGTGCTGGCCACCACACTGTCCATCGTGGCGGTGTTCCTGCCCATCGGCTTCATGGGCGGCATCATCGGCAAGTTCTTCCACGAGTTCGGCATCACCATGGTCGCGGCGGTGCTGATCTCCATGTTCGTGAGCTTCACGCTGGACCCGATGCTGTCCTCCGTGTGGCACGACCCGGCCATCCTTCGTCAGGCTCAGGACGATCGGGGGGATGGCCAGCCGCCGGGCCGTTCGCTCTACGATCGCACCCTGGGCCGCGTGACGCACTGGTTCGACCGCTTCCAGGACGACCTCGCCGAGGGCTACCAGGGCGCGCTGCGCTGGTCGCTCAAGCACAAGCTGGCCACACTGGGGCTGGCCCTGGCCACCTTCATCGGCAGCCTGGCCATGCTGCCGCTGCTGGGCTCCGAGTTCGTGCCGCAGGCCGACTTCTCCGAGGCCTCGGTCAGCTACCACACACCCGTGGGCTCGTCCCTCGTCGCCACCGAGGCCAAGGCGCGCGAGGTCGAGGCCATCGTGCGCGGCTTCCCCGAGGTGCGCTACACGCTCACCACCATCAACACCGGCGCGGCACAGGGCAGCATGTACGCCAGCACCTACGTGCGCCTGGTGAACCGCGAGGAGCGCACGCTCAACGCCGTCGCCATGTCGGCCACGCTGCGCGACCGGCTGCGCGCGGTGCCGGGCATCACCGTCACGCACGCGGGCCTGCTCGACGCCGTGGGCGGCGGCAAGCAGATCGAGTTCTCGCTGCAGGGCGACGACCTGGACGAGCTGGAGCGCCTGAGCGCGCTCATCACCGAGCGGCTGCGCCCCATCGTGGGCCTGGTGGACCTGGACTCCAGCCTCAAGCCCGACAAGCCCACGGTGGACGTCGTGCTCAAGCGCGACCTGGCCTCCGACCTGGGCCTGTCCACCAACGCCATCGGCAACAGCCTGCGCACCCTGGTGGCCGGCACCACCGTGGGCAACTGGCGCGCGCAGAACGGCGAGACCTACGACGTGATGGTGCGGCTGCCGCCCGCGCAGCGCCAGCGCACCGAGGACCTGCTGCAGTTGCCGCTGAACGTGGCCGGCACGGGCACCACCGCGGCCGACGCGACCACGCGCACCGTGCCGCTGTCGCAGGTGGCCGACATCGTGGAGGCCACCGGACCGAACCAGATCAACCGCCGCAACCTCAACCGCGAGGTCTCCTTCAGCGCCAACGTCTTCGGCCGCTCCACTGGCGAGGTCTCGGCAGAGATCCAGCGCGTCGTCAGCGGCATCGCCCTGCCGCCGGGCTACCGCACCGAGTTCAGCGGCTCCACCAAGAACATGCAGGAGTCCTTCGGCTACGCGCTGTCGGCGCTGGCCCTGGCCATCATCTTCATCTACATGATCCTGGCCAGCCAGTTCCAGAGCTTCCTGCAGCCGCTCTCGCTCATGACCTCGCTGCCGCTCACCCTGATCGGCGTGGTGCTGGCGCTGCTGATGTTCGGCTCCACCATGAGCATGTTCTCCATCATCGGCATCGTGCTGCTCATGGGCCTGGTGACCAAGAACGCCATCTTGCTGGTGGACTTCGCCATCCGCGCGCGCGAGGGCCGCGCCGGCGGCCCGCCGCTGCCGCGCGACGAAGCCCTGCTGCTGGCCGCCAAGGTGCGGCTGCGCCCCATCCTCATGACCACGCTGGCCATGGTCTTCGGCATGGTGCCGCTGGCCTTCGCGCTCACCGAAGGCTCGGAGCAGCGCGCGCCCATGGGCCAGGCCGTCATCGGCGGCGTCATCACCTCCTCGCTGCTCACGTTGGTGGTGGTGCCCGTGGTCTACGGCTACCTCGACGACTTCGGCAACTGGCTGCGCCGCAAGGCGGGGCTACCCCCCGCCGTCACGGCTCGGCAAGAGGGCGCCTCCTAAAATCCACCGGTTGTGCCGACCCCACTGGAGAAATGAAATGACCACCGCGACCGGCCTCGAACAGGCCCGCTTCAACATGATCGAGCAGCAGATCCGCCCCTGGGAGGTGCTCGACGGCCGTGTGCTCGAGCTGCTGGGCCAGGTGCGCCGCGAGGACTTCGCGCCCGCCGCGCACCGGGCCCTGGCCTTCACCGACATGGAGCTGCCCCTGACGCAGCCCGTGGTGGACGGCCAGTGCATGCTCGCCCCGCGCGTGCAGGCCCGCCTGGTGCAAGACCTCGCCCTGCAGCCCACCGACAAGGTGCTGGAGATCGGCACCGGCAGCGGCTACACCGCCGCCCTCATGGCCAGCCTGGCGCAGCGCGTGCTCTCGCTGGAGATCGAGCCCGCGCTGGCCTCGCAGGCGCGCACGCGCCTGATGCAGGCCGGCATCACCAACGTCGAGGTGCGCCAGGCCGACGCCTGCGCGAACGACTTCGCCGCCTGCCGCGCCGGTGGCCCGTACGACGCCATCCTGCTGGCCGGTTCGGTGGCCGAGGTGCCGCCCGCGCTGCTGGGCCTGCTGGCCCCGGGCGGCCGGCTCGCGGTCATCACCGGCAGCGAGCCCATGATGCGCGCCACCTTCATCACCCGCGCCGGCGACGCCGACTTCCGCACCGCGCAACCCTGGGACACCGTGGCGCCGCGCCTGCGCAACTTCCCCGAGCCCTCGCGCTTCCGCTTCTGAGCCAGGCCGCGCATGCAAGCCATCACCCCCGCCCAGCTCGACGACTGGATCCGCCAGGAAACCACGGACGGCGGCGCCACGCCGGTGCTGCTGGACGTGCGCGAGCCCTGGGAACTGCAGACCGCCAGCGTGCCAGGCGGCCCCGGCTACGAGCTGCTGGCCATGCCCATGCGCAGCGTGCCCGCGCGCATGGCCGAACTCGACCACGACCGCCCCATCGCCGTGCTCTGCCACCACGGCGGGCGCAGCGCGCAGGTGGCGCAGTTCCTGCTGAACCAGGGCCACACCCGCGTGGTCAACGTGCACGGCGGCATCGACCTGTGGTCGCGCGAACGCGACCCGTCGGTGCCCCGCTACTGAACCCATCGCCACCTCCACCCAAGGACCACCCATGAACCGCCCCCTGCCCCGCCTCGCCATCCGCCTGCGCCCGCTCGCCGCGGCCACGCTCATGGCGCTGGGGGCGGCGTCCGCCGCGCAGGCCCAGAGTCTGGTGCAGTTGTTCGAGGCCGCGCGCGGCTTCGACGCCACCTACCTGGCCGCGCGCTCGCAACACGAGGCCAACCTGGCGCAGGCCGACCAGGCGCGCGCCGGCTTGTTGCCCGAGGTGGGCCTGGGCGCGGGGGCGAGCTGGGCGCGCCGCGACAGCGACAACAACCTGCTCGACGGCACCAGCAACAGCCAGAGCGTGACACTCTCGGCCAGCCAGCCGCTGTACCGGCCCGCCAACCGCCTCGCCAACGACCAGGCCAACCTCTCGCGCGACATCTCGCAGGCCCAGCTCGTGCAGGCCGAGCAGGACCTGATCGTGCGCACCTCGCAGGCCTACTTCGACGTGCTGGCCGCGCAGGACACGCTCACCTTCGTGCGCGCGCAGAAAACGGCGGTGGAGCAGCAACTCGCCGCGGCGCGGCGCAACTTCGAGGTCGGCACGGCCACCGTGACCGATGCGCGCGAGGCCCAGGCCAGCTTCGACCTCGTGACCGCACAAGAGATCGCGGCCGAGAACGACCTGCGGGTGAAGAAGCTCGCGCTCGACCAACTGGTGGGGCGCAGCGGCGTGACGCCCCTGCCCCTGGCCGCCCCGCTGAGCCTGCCGCCCCTGGAGCCCGCCACGCCGCAGGCCTGGGTGGACCGCACGGGCGAGAACCACCCCGCGATCGTGAGCGCACGCCGCAACCTGGAGATCGCCGAACTGGAGACGCAGCGCGCCGAGGCCGGCCACAAGCCCACCGTGGATCTGGTGGGCCAGTACCAGGTGGCGCGCGGGCCGGCGGGCGTCCAGGGCATACCGGGCAACGTGCGCAGCAACAACGCCAGCGTGGGCGTGCAGTTCAACATGCCGCTGTTCGCGGGTTACGCCATCCAGAACCGCGTGAAGGAAACCCTGGCACTGGAAGAGAAGGCGCGCGCCGACCTCGACGCCGCGCGCCGCACGGTGGACCTGCGCACGCGCAGCGCCTTCCTGGGCGTGGTGTCGGGCCAGGGGCAGGTGAAGGCGCTGGAAGCGGCCGAAACTTCCAGCCAGAGCGCGCTGGAAGCCAACCAGCTCGGCTACCAGGTAGGCGTGCGCATCAACATCGACGTGCTCAACGCGCAGAGCCAGCTCTTCCAGACCAAGCGCGACCTGGCCCAGGCGCGCTACAACGTGCTGCTGGGCAGCCTGCGCCTGCGCCAGGCCAGCGGGGAGCTGACGCCAGCCGATCTGCAGGCGATCGACGCCTTGCTGGCCCGCTGAGAGCCGATACACTCCCCCGATCCCCATCCGCCCGGCCCCAACCCGGGCGGACCCGTTTTTCACCCTGCAGGAGACGACGTGCAAGCCGTCAACGTGCTGTGCATCAAATGGGGCCGCAAGTACGGCCCCGACTACGTCAACAAGCTCCACAGCATGGTGTCGCGCCACCTGAGCCGGCCGTTCCGCTTCGTCTGCCTCACCGACGACGGCGCCGGCATCGACCCGGGCATCGAGGTCAAGCCCATCCCCCCGGTCGGCTTCGACGAATTCGACCAGCGCAAGCCCTGGACCTTTGGCCACGGCTGGCTCAAGCTCACCAGCTTCGCCGACCCGCTGTACGACCTCAGCGGCCGCACCCTGTTCCTGGACCTCGACATCGTCATCGTCGACAGCCTCGACCCCTTCTTCGACCAGCCCGGCGAGTTCATCGTCATCAAGGAATGGGACAAGAAGGACGGCACGGGGAACACCTCGTGCTACCTCTACACCATCGGCGCCCACACCGATGCGCTGGAGCACCTGAAGAACGGCTACCCCCAGTCCATTGCCGACGTGCGCAATGAACAGGAGTTCATCACCGGCTACCTGGGCCGCCAGGGCAAGGTGAGCTTCTGGCCCGAGGGCTGGTGCGTGAGCTTCAAGCGCCACTGCATGCGCCGCGGCCTCATGGGCTGGTTCCAGCCGCCCACCATTCCGCCGGGCGCGCGCATCATCGCCTTCCACGGCAAACCCAACCCGCCCGACGCCATCGCCGGCGTGAGCGGCAAGTGGTACCGGCGCGTGCTGCCCACGCAGTGGGTGGCCGAACACTGGCGTTGAACCCGCCACGCGCCACCACCACCCTGCGGGCCTACCGGCTGCTGAGCCGCGCGCTCGCGCCCCTGTTGCTGGGCTGGCTGTGGTGGCGCGGCCGGCGCGAGCCGGCCTACCGCGAACGGCTCGCCGAGCGCCTCGGCCACATCCCCATCGAACCCTCGCGCTTCGGCGGCCTGTGGCTGCACGCGGCCTCCGTGGGCGAGGTGCAGGCCGCGCGTCCGCTCATCGAGGCCCTGCTGCGCGACTGGCCCGAACACGTCCTCACCGTCACCACGCAAACGCCCACCGGCGCAGCCGCGTTGCGCGCCACCTGGGGCGATCGCCTCGCGCACCGCTATGCGCCCATCGACACGCCCGGCGCGGTGCGGCGCTTTCTCGAGCGGCTGCAACCGCAGGCGCTGGTGCTGGTGGAGCGCGAGCTGTGGCCGCAGTGGCTGTTCGCCTGCGCCGAACGCGCGCTGCCGGTGCTGCTGGTCAACGCGCGCCTGTCCGAACCGTCCGCGCGCGGCTACCGGCGCTGGCCGGGGCTGATGGCGCACGCCTGGCCCCGGCTCGCCGTGGCGGCGGCCGACGCGGCATCGGCCGAGCGGCTTCGCGCTCTGGGTGTCGCGGCTGAGCACACCGCCGTCACCGGCAACCTCAAGTTCGACGTCGCCCCGCCCGAGCAGGCCGAACCCCTGTCACCCGCGCTTCAGACCCGCCAGCTCGTGGTGGCCGGCAGCACGCACGAGGGCGACGAGGCCGCGTGGCTCGACGCCTGGCCCGGCCTGCGCGAGCACCACCCGCAGGCCCTGCTGGTGCTGGTGCCGCGCCACCCGCAGCGCTTCGACGCCGTCGCGGCCGAGCTGCAGCGCCGGGGTCTGCCCTTCGCGCGCCGCAGCCTTGGCGACGCGGTGAGCGACCGGACCGCCGTGCTGCTGATCGACGCCATGGGGGAGCTCATGCACTGGTACCGCCACGCCAGCGTGTGCTTCGTGGGCGGCACGATTGCGCCCGTGGGCGGCCACAACCCGCTGGAACCCATGGCCCTGGGCCAGGCCTTCCTGTTCGGTCCGCACACGGCGAACGCGCAGGCGCTGTTCGACGACGCGAAGGCCGCCGGCGCGGGCCTTGCGGTGCACGACGGGGCCACGCTTGCGCCAGCGGTGGACGGCGCCTTGCGCGAGCCCGCCGCCTGGGCCGCGCGCGGCGCGGCGGCGCGCGGCCTCGTCGACGCCAACCGGGGCGCGACCGAGCGCACCCTGGCAGTGGTGCGCGCGCGGCTCGACGACGTCGATCCCGCCGCCCTGGTGCCAGTGCAATCCGGCACGCACGGCGCCGACACGCTATGGCACGACCCACTCACCGTCCGCACCGAACGCGCGAGTGGGCTGTTCGAGTCCGACTCGACCACCGAGCACCTCGCCACCGGCAGCGGTCGCGGGCAGGCGCGGCTCGTCCACCTCGACGGCCATGGCCTGGTGCTGCGCCACTACCGGCGCGGCGGCCTCATGGCCCGCCTCAGCGAGGACCGCTTCTGGCGCGAACCCGCGCACCTGAGCCGCGCCATGCGCGAGTTCGCGCTGCTGCGCCTCATGCGCTCCTGGCGGCTGCCCGTGCCCGCGCCGGCGCTGGCCTGCCACCGGCCGCACGGCCCGGTCTACAGCGCCGACATCGCCGTCGGCCTGATCGAGGGCAGCCGCAACCTCGTGCAACGCCTGCAGGCGGCGCGTCCTTCCGCGAACGACTGGGCCGCCCTGGGCCGCGCGATCCGCGCGCTGCACGACCGCCAGGTCTTCCACGCCGACCTCAACGCCCACAACCTGCTGCTCGACGCGCAAGGCCGGGCCTGGGTGGTCGACTTCGACAAATGCCGCGTGCAACCTGGCGATGCCTGGAAGGCCGACAACCTGGCGCGACTCCTGCGTTCACTGCGCAAGGAAGCCGGCCGGGTCAGCCCCTATCACTGGGACGAAGCCGACTGGGCGCGGCTCACCAGCGCCTATGCCGCCCCGCTCGCCCCCGCCCGGGACGAGACCACACTCGCCGCGCCCCGCGCGGGTGACGACAGACACCCATGAACCGCTTCGCCAACGCCTGCGCCACCGGCGCCCGCGCCACCCTGGTCCTGTGCTTCCTGGCCTTCCCCATGTCGGTGGCACTGGCCAATGTGGCGCTGCTGCTCACGCTGCTGCTGTGGCTGCTCTCCCTCATCGGTGCGCCCGCCCGTGCCGAGCTGATGCAAGCCCTGCGCAACCCGCTGGCGGCCCCGGCGCTCGCGCTGTTTGCCTGGGTGGTGATCGCGGTGGCCTGGTCACCCGCCGACGCCAAGGGCGCCCTGGGCTTCCTGCAGAAGTACCTCAAGTTCCTGCTGGTGCCGATGTTCATCGCGTTGCTGCAGGACGCACGCACGCGCCGGCGCTGCTGGCACGCCTTCGTGCTGGCCCTGCTGTTCACGCTGGCCGTCACCTGGCTGAGCGTGTGGGTGGACATTCCCTGGACCAAGGCCAGCCGCCTGCAACAGGAAACCGATCACACGGTGTTCAAGGACCACATCTCGCAAGGCCTGCTGATGACCGTGTTCGCGATCATCACGGCGCTGGTGGGGTTCACCACGCGCCGCTCGCGCCTGCGCTGGACCTGCGCCGTCCTCTGGTTGCTCGCCACCGGGGCCATCCTGGCGCTGTCGCAGGGCCGCACCGGCTACCTCACCTGGGTGGCATCCAGCACCGTGTTCGCGCTCACGCTGGCCGTGGCGCACTCCCGGCGTGCGGTGCTGGGTGCCCTGGCCAGCCTGGGCGCCACGCTGGCGCTGGCTTTCGCGCTGTCGCCCGTACTGCAGGCCCGCGTCACGGCCGCTTGGGATGAAGCCCGCGCGGCCCAGCTCGACACCACGCCCGGCGCCACCGTCACCTCGGCCGGCGCCCGCGTGGAGATGGCCCGCTTCGCGCTCGACGCATCCGGCAACGCTCCGCTCTTCGGCCACGGCACCGCGTCCTACCCGGTGCTGGCGAAGCAGCACTTCACCACCGGCAAATGGTGCTCGGTGGTCTGCCCGCACCCGCACAACCAGTTCCTCTTCTTCCTGGTCGAACAGGGGGCGGTCGGCCTGCTGCTGTTCCTGGGGTTCATCGCCGCCATCGCGCGCGAGGGCTGGCGGCACGACCCACCGAGGCGCGCCTTCGCCCTGGCCTTCGTGGCCACGCTGTGCGCCGCCAGCCTGACCCACAGCGCGTTCTGGCTGTCCACCGAAAGCCATTGCCTCATCCTCATGAGCGCGCTCACCATGGCCAGCCTGCGCGCGCGGCGCGCCAGGGTTCTTGCATGACCCGCCTCACCATCGCCTTCCATTCCAACCAGATCTCGCTGCGCGGCACCGAGGTGGCCTTGTACGACTACGCGGCGGGCGCCGAGGCGGTGCTGGGCCACCGCGCGGTCATCGTGCACGACGCCAACAGCCCCCACAACGACCCGCAGGCGATCGCGAAATTCCGTGCACGCTTCGACGTCGCTGCGTACCGCGATCGCGCCGAACTCGATCAGTTGCTCCAGCAACACGGCGCGCAACTGATGTACGCCATCAAGTCCGGCAAGAACGACGGCCTGTACTCGCGCACCGTGCCGACCATGGTGCACGCGGTCTTCCCCACCCACCCGCGCCAGATGCACGGCGCGTCATACGCCTTCATCTCCGAGTGGCTCAGCCGGGGTTGCAGCGCAGGGCGCATCCCGGCCGTGCCGCACATCGTGAGCCTGCCCGACGAGGACGGCGACCTGCGCGTGCAGATCGGCATTCCGGCCGGCGCCAAGGTGCTGGGTTGCCACGGCGGCGCCCACAGCTTCGACGTGCCGGCGGCCATCGAGGCGGTGAAGCACGTGCTGGCCAGCCGCGACGACACCTGGTTCGTCTTCCTCAACATCGCGCCTTTCGTGGACCATCCGCGCGCGCGATTCCTGCCCGGCAGCAGCGACCTGGTCTTCAAGACGCGCTTCATCAACACCTGCGACGCCATGCTGCACGCGCGGCTGCAGGGCGAGTCCTTCGGCCTGGCCTGCGGCGAGTTCTCCGTCCGCAGCAAGCCGGTGCTGACCTATGCGCGCAGCAAGCACCGCCACCACCTCGACGTGCTGGGCGATGCGGGCTGGCCCTACCAGGACAGCGAGGACCTCGTGCGCCGCATCGAATCGCTCGACCCGGCGGCCATCCGCGCGGGCTCGTGGGACCGCTACACGCCGCTCTACAACCCCGAGCGCGTGATGGGCCTGTTCGACCAGCACCTCATCCAGCCCGCGCTGCGCAACCCTTCGCGCGAACGACCGCAATTGCAGGTGCCCTGGGTCGACGCCCTCGCCTACTGGCGGCTCAAGCTCGCCATGCGCTTCGGCGCCTGAGGCGCCCGCTCAACGCAGGGCGGGGCCGCTCACTCCGGGCGTGTCGTAGCGCAGCGCGGCATAGCGGAAAAAGGTTTCCAGCGCGATGAACAACGCGTACAGAAAGCCCGGGCCGCCGCAGAGGAAGGCGCGCTGGAACAGGTAGACGCGCAGGAACACCACCCAGCCCATCACCGCGCCACGCAGCACACCGCCCTTCTTGCCCTGCGCGCCGCGCTTGGCAGCGCCCAGTTGAACGTACTGCGCGAGCTTGCGCAGGCTGCCGTACACCGTGGGGCGCGAGTGGTGCAGCAGGCGTGCGCGCAGCGCGTGCGCCGGCACCGCGTGGCGCAGCACCGGTGCCTCGTGCACCAGGCCGTCGAAGCGCTCCAGCGTGGCGCGGCGAAACAGCCGCTGGATGCCGCCGCGCGGCTTCATGCGCGTGAGCGCGCGGCCAAAGGCCACCTCGTCCCACCACACGCGCCAGGTGGCGTCCTCGTTCGAGGCCACGGCGGCCTCGATCTCCGCGCGCAGAGCGGGGGGAATCTCCTCGTCGGCGTCGAGGAAGAAGACGTAGTCAGTGTCCAGTTGCTCAAGCGCACGCGTGCGCTGCACCGCGAACCCCTGCCAGTCGGCCTGCACCACCACCCGCGCCCCCATGGCCTGCGCCCGCTCGCGCGTGTCGTCGGTGCTGCCGCTGTCGATGACGACGATCCGGTCGGCGAAGGCGGCGCTGCGCAGGCAGGCCTCGATGCGTTGCGCCTCATTGAGCGTGAGCACGGCCAGGCCCAGCGTGGGGCGTTTCGCGGACGGCTCAGCCACGCGGCCTCCAGCGCGCCAGCCCCATCCAGCGCCCCGCCATGCGCGCCAGCAGGCGCGGCGACCAGGCAATGGCGCGCAGCGGCAGTGCCACCGTGGTGCCCAGCAGCACACGCCAGCGCTGGCGGCGAGCCTGGGCGGGCGAGCGGTGCTTGGCGGTGTAGATGAGCTTGGACTGCGCGTGGTGGTAGCCGCGCAGGTACTCGCTCTTCCATGGTGTCTTGCCTTTGACGGAGCCGCGCGCGCGGTGCACCGCCGCCACGGCGGGCCACAGCAGCAGCGGGCGCTGGTGCTGGAACAGGCGCAGGCAGAGGTCGTCGTCCTCGTAATAGAGGAAGAAGCGCTCGTCGAAGAAGCCCACGCCCTCGAAGCGCGAGAGGCGAAACAGCATGGCCGCGCCCACCACGAAGCCCACGCAGGCCGGGCCCTCGGCGCCGGGCCCGCGCGAAGACCACAGCGTGCTGGGCCAGCGGTAGTTCACGTCGGGCCGGCCGGGCGCGCCCTCGAGCTGCGGCGCGACGATGGCCGCCTCGGGCATGGCCTGGGCGACGCGCACGAGCTCGCGCAGCCCATCGGGCGTGACCTCGCAATCGGGGTTGAGCAGGAAGGCGAAGGGCGTCTTCACCTGCGCGATGGCGCGGTTGTTCGCCGTGCCGAAGCCCAGGTTGCGGCCGTGCTCCAGCACCACGGCCTGCGGCCAGCGCCCGCGCACCTGTTCGGGCGTGCCGTCGCCGCTGCCGTTGTCGGAGACGACGATGTGCGGGCAATGCGCGAGCAGGCCGTCGAGCGCGGGCAGGCAGTGGGCGCTGTGGAAGGTCACCAGCACCACCGTCACTTCATTGAGCAGATCCTCAGTCAAGCGTGCCTTTGTCGAGAAATGCCACGGAACCGGCTTTGCCGGGCCGTAGGCGTTGCCCCCTCGAGGGGGTGGCGCGAAGCGCCGCGGGGGTGAGCATTCCTAATGCGCGCTCGCACCGACGACTGCGTCGGGCTTGGCCCGCTTGAGCAAATCGAGCATCGCCGCCTCGATGCGGTGCAGCGCCTCGGGCGTGTGGCCTTCGAAGCGCAGCACCAGCACCGGCGTGGTGTTGGAGGCGCGGATCAGGCCGAAGCCGTCGGGCCAGTCCACGCGCACACCGTCGATGGTGGAGACCTTGGCCGGCGCGTCGAAGCGCGCCATCTCCACCAGCGTCTTCACCACAGCGTGCGGCTCGCCCTCGGCGCAGGCCACGTTCAGTTCGGGCGTGCTGTGGCTGGTGGGCAAGCCGTCGAGCACGGCGTTGGCGTCGGGGTGGCGGCTCAGGATCTCCAGCAGGCGCGCGCCAGCGTAGGTGCCGTCGTCGAAGCCGAACCAGCGCTCCTTGAAGAAGATGTGGCCGCTCATCTCGCCGCCCAGGGGGCTGTCCAGCTCCTTCATGCGCGCCTTGATCAGCGAGTGGCCGGTCTTGTAGATGTGCGGCACGCCACCGGCGGCCTCGATGGCCGGGCCCAGGCGCTGCGAGCACTTCACGTCGTAGATGATGGCGCCGCCCGGCACGCGCGAGAGCACGTCCTGCGAGAACAGGATCATCTGGCGGTCGGGATAGATGTTGTTGCCGTCCTTGGTGACGATGCCCAGCCGGTCGCCGTCGCCGTCGAAGGCCAGGCCCAGTTCGGCGTCGGTCTCGGCCAGGGTGCGGATCACGTCGCGCAGGTTCTCGGGCTTGCTCGGGTCGGGGTGGTGGTTGGGGAAGTTGCCGTCCACCTCGCTGAAGAGCTCGATCACCTCGCAGCCCAGCGCGCGGAACAGCGCGGGCGCCGAGGCACCCGCCACGCCGTTGCCGCAATCCACCACGATCTTCATCGGCCGCGCGAGCTTCACGTCACTCACGATGCGATCGCGGTAGGGGCCGGCTACGTTCACATGCCGCACACGCCCGCCCTCGGCGCGCTCACCGCCGTCGCTTTCGATGAGCTGGCGCAGGGCCTGGATGTCGTCGCCGTAGATGGCGCGGCCGCCCATCACCATCTTGAAGCCGTTGTAGTCCTTGGGGTTGTGGCTGCCGGTGACCTGGATGCCGCTGTTGCACAGCGTGGCGGCGGCGAAGTACAGCATGGGCGTGGTGACCATGCCCACGTCGATCACGTCGATGCCGGCGGCCACCAAGCCCCGAATCAGCGCCTCGGACAAGGAAGGCCCGCTCAGGCGCCCGTCGCGGCCCACGGCAACGGTGCGCTCGCCCTGGCGGCGCGCCACGGTGCCAAAGGCCAGGCCCAGGGCTTCGGCCACGCGCTCGTCCAGCGTGCTCGGCACGATGCCGCGCACGTCATAGGCCTTGAAAATGGAGGCGGACACTTGCATGCAGGGGCTCCCGGGAATAGTGCCAAAAACGGGCATTGTAGGAAGCGAGGCCAATACCCCTGTTACAGGATCATGTCCGGAAACGGCGAGTTCTCTCGGTGCATGCGGCCTACCATGCCCCCCATGGACACCCGAACCCCCACCGACGACGACGCCCGCTACCTCGCCCTGTGCGCGCGCGACGCGCGCTTCGACGGCCGCTTCTTCACCGGCGTCACCTCCACCGGCATCTACTGCCGCCCCGTCTGCGCCGTGCGCGCACCACGCCGCGCCAACTGCCGCTTCTTCGACCACGCGGCCCAGGCGGAGCGCGCGGGCTTCAGGCCCTGCCTGCGCTGCCGGCCCGAGCTGGCGCCGCTGTCGCGCGCCTGGTCCACGCAGGACGCGGGCGAGCTGCTGGTGCAGCACGCCACGCGCTTGCTCGACGACCCCGCGCAATGGGTCGGCGAGGACGGTCCCGCCATGCAGCGCCTGGCCGCGAAGCTGGGCGTGAGCGACCGCCACCTGCGCCGCGTGTTCGACGCGCACCTGGGCGTGTCGCCGCTGCAGGTACTGCACACGCGCCGCCTGCTGGCCGCCAAACAATTGCTCACCGATACACGACTGAGCGTGGGCGCAGTGGCCGCCGCCAGCGGCTTCTCCAGCCTGCGCCGCTTCAACGCCGCGCTGCTGGAGCGCTACGGCCTGAGCCCCACGGCCATGCGCCGGCGCGGCGTGGACGCCTCGGGCAGCCACGCCGTGGCGCTGGGCTGGCGCCCGCCGCTGGACGTGCCCGCGCTGCTGGCCTTCCTGGACGCGCGGCGCCTGCCCGGGGTGGATGCGATCGACCTGGACCAGCAACGCTACTGGCGCACGCTGCGCCTGCACACGCCCTCGGGCGCGCACACCGGCTGGTTCGGCCTGCGCTTCGAGCCCGAGCGGCACCGCGTCTGGCTGCACGCCAGCGACGGCCTGCTGCCCGCTCTGCCCACGCTGATCTGGCGCGTGCGCGCGCTGTGCGACCTGGACGCCGACCCGCACGCCATCGACGCCGTGCTGGGCGCGCACTTCCCCGGTGGCACGGCCCTGCGCGTGCCCGGCGCCATCGACGGCTTCGAGCTTGCGGTGCGCGCGGTGCTGGGCCAGCAGGTGACGGTGGCGGCCGCACGCACGCTGGCCGGACGGCTGGTGGCGCGCTTCGGCGAACCGCTGGAAACACCCGACCCGGCGCTCGACCGACTGTTCCCCACGCCCCAGGCGCTGGCCGGCGCCAGCACAGACGAGCTGGGTTCACTGGGCATCGTGCGCCAGCGGCAGGCCGCCATTCAGGCGCTGGCGCGCGCCGTGGTCGATGGCACGCTGGACCTGGGCCCGCACGCCGACCTGGCCGCCACCACCGCGGCGCTCACCGCCCTGCCCGGCATTGGCCCCTGGACGGCCCAGTACATCGCCATGCGCGCGCTGCGCTGGCCCGACGCCTGGCCGGCGGCCGACATCGCCCTGCACAACACCCTGGGCCTGAGCGGCACGCCGCGCGAGCGCGAACGCGCCTGCGAGGCCCTGGCCCGCGCTTGGCAACCCTGGCGCAGCTACGCCGTGCTGCGCGCCTGGGCCGGCCTGTACCGCCCGGTCCCCCAACCCGCACCCGAAGGGAGCCCCTCATGAAACTGCCCACCACCCTCATCCGCACCGACATCGACACGCCCCTGGGCCCCATGCGCCTGGCCGCCACCGACCACGCCCTGGCCGGCGCCTGGTTCCACGACCAGCGCCACGCGCCCGATCCGGCGCTGATGGCCCTGTGGCGGCCCGACCCGCACCACCCCGTGCTGCGCGAAGCCGCCACGCAACTGGCCGACTACTTCGCCGGCCGCCGCCGGGTGTTCGACCTGCCGCTGGAGCTGTCTTTCGGCACGCCATTCCAGACCGCCGTGTGGCGCGCGCTGTGCGGCATCGCCGCCGGCGGCACGCTGAGCTATGGTGCGCTCGCCCAGGGCCTGCAGGCTCCGAGCGCGGTGCGCGCGGTAGGCGCGGCCGTGGGCCGCAACCCGCTGAGCGTCATCGTGCCCTGCCACCGGGTGCTGGGCGCGCGCGGCGAGCTCACCGGCTATGCTGGCGGACTGCCCCGCAAGCAGGCCCTGCTGCAGCTCGAATCCGCCGAGCTGCCCCTCTCCATGCCCACCCCGCTGCCCGCATGACGCCCCTTCTATTGCTCGAGTTCGTCGCGCTCGCCGCCCTGTGGGGCGCCTCCTTTCTCTTCATGCGCCTGGGCGCGGCCGAATTCGGCCCCGTGCCCACGGCCGGGCTGCGCGTGGGCATCGCGGCGCTGTGCCTGCTGCCGGTGTTCCTGAAAGCGGCGGTGTGGGCCGACTTCCGCGCACGCTGGCGCGCCATCTTCGTCGTCGGCCTGCTCAACTCGGGCCTGCCCTTCCTGCTGTTTTCGTTCGCGGTGCTGCACATTCCCACCGGAATCTCGGCCATCCTCAACGCCACGGTGCCGCTCACCGGCGCGCTGGTGGCCTGGGCCTGGCTCAAGGACCGCCCGGGCGGCTCGCGCGTGCTGGGGCTGGTGATCGGCTTCGTCGGCGTCACGCTGCTGGTGCTGGGCAAGTCGGGCGTGGACGCGCGTGGCGCGGTCAGCGTGGGCGGCCACGCCATGTCGCTGGTGGCCATGGGCGCCTGCCTGCTGGCCACGCTGTCGTACGGCGTGGCGGCCAGCTTCACCAAGCGCTACCTCACCGGCGTGAACCCGCTGGCCTCGGCCACCGGCAGCCAGATGGGCGCCGCGCTGGCGCTGGTGCTGCCCATGGCCTGGCTGTGGCCGGCGCAGCCGGTGAGCGCGGGCGCCTGGGGCGCGGTGACGGCGCTGGCCGTGCTGTGCACCTCCATCGCCTACATCCTGTACTTCCACCTGATCGAGCGCGCCGGCCCGGCCAAGGCGCTCACCGTGACCTTCCTGATCCCGGTGTTCGCGCTGGTCTACGGCGCGGTGTTCCTGGGTGAGGTGGTCACGGCCTGGATGGTGGGCTGCGGCCTGGTGATCGTCTGCGGGACGGCGCTGTCGACCGGGCTGGTGAAGCTGCGGGTGCTGGAGCGGCGGGCGGGCTGAGGGGGCTGCGTGGCCGCCGACGACGCCCGCGGGCACGCAGCCCGGGGCGTCAGTTCAGGCGGGCCAGCGCGGCGTGCTGCAAGTGCAGGTAGCGCTCGTCCGCCCGGCCCAGTTCCACGGCGTGCGCGTAAGCCTGCTGCGAAGCCTCGTCTTCGCCGAGCGCCGCGCAGCATTCGCCCATGCGGAAGGCCGAGGGCGCGTGGGTCGCGTCCTGGCCCAGGGCCAGCAGGTACATCACGGCCGCCTCGCGGTGGCGTTTGAGTTTTTGCAGGCACAGGCCGGCGAGGTAGGCGTACTCGACCGAGCGCGCCTCGTGCGCCACCAGGGCAAGGCCCACGGGCAGGGCGCGTTCGTAGTCCTTGGCGTCGTAGAGCTTCAGCGCGACGGCGTACAGGGCCTCGTAGTCCTCTGTGGACATGCCGCGCAGGTCGCCGGCGCTGTGGCCGGCTTTCAGGGCGTCCGAACATTGCTCGGCAAAGGCCGGAAGACCAGCCAGCGACTGGCAAGAGGCGGCGATCGCGCCTTCGATGACGGGATCGGGATGAGTGGGAAGGGAACGGGCCATGTGCATGTCGCGCCCCTCAGGCGTTGTTCGGACCGCAGGTATCGCCCACCACGTAGCCCATCATCCCGACTGCCAACCCCGTGATCACGCCGGCAACGGCTGTGACGGCGGCGTGCTCATCCCCCGCCGCCAATGCCCCCGCCACGATCCCACCGCCCAGCACAGTCCCCACAACCGCGCCCAACACGCGTCCGGAGTGCTGTTGGAGATCCGTCATCGTGGGTAGCGCGGGCCACGTGGGCACGCAGTTCAACTTGTTGGCGGCATGCCCTACTGCGGTCGGGTCTGCGTCCAGATTCACAACCACCGTGTCCACCGGCCCGGTCCCCGGGACCTCATCCTGCGAGACGGTCGTCGAAGGGGTGGAAGGGGTGGAAGGGCCCCCTGTCCCCGGTGCCGGCGTGTCGTCGCTCGCGCCGAGCGATTTCAAACACGCGGAAAGGTTGCCGCGGGAGGTGGTTCTGAACATGGATCTCTCCTGATGGACACCGCCCTGGGCGCCGCGCATGAGCGCCCACGCCACGAACGGCAAACGTGACAGCCATCGTCGTGGCCCCATGCCACGGCGCGCCCACGGGCGACATGCCCAACGAGCGGCCTCTGGGTGGCACCCGCCCCCGCCGCGGTTCGGTCGCCGCCTGCGCCATCAGGCAAACATAAAGAAAAAGGGCCCCAGCGCGTGGGGCCCTCGTGTGGGGGCCACGCGAACGCGCGACCCGAGCGGATACCGTCAGCCTCAGGCCACCACGGCCGCCTCCAGCCGCGTGCGCTGCTGCAGGTGAGCCAGCGCGGCCTCCACCTGGTCCACCAGCACCAGGCACAGGTCGCCGGGCTGAAGGCGCTCCAGCGCGGTGTCGATGGCCTTGAACTCGCCCTGGATCTCCAGCACTTCGCGCGCCCGCGAGGCGCCCGCCAAGCCCTCGCGCAGCAGGCCGATCACCTCGCCGTCGGCACGGCCGCGCTGGCAAGCGTCCTGGTAGAGGATGACCTCGTCGAAGGCCCTGCCCAGGATCTGCGTCTGCTCGCGGATGTCCTGGTCGCGGCGATCGCCAGCGCCGCTGATGACGACCGAGCGTCGCCGGGCCGGCAAGGCCTCGACGGCCTGCACCAGCGCGCGCATGGCGTCGGGGTTGTGGCCGTAGTCGGCGATCACGGTGGCGCCGCGGTAGTCCATGACGTTGAAGCGGCCCGGCGCGTTGTGGGCGTCGTTGTGGAAGCTCGCCAGGCCTCGGCGCACGGCGTCCCAACCCAGGCCCGCGCCCCAGGCGGCCGCGACGGCGGCCATGGCGTTCTCGACCTGGAAGCCGATCTGCCCGCCACGCGTGATGGGAATGCCCGAGAGCTCGAAGCGCTCGCACAACTCGTGCTGTTCGGCCACGATGGCACCGCTGTCCACATAGACCACGCGGCGGCCCTGGGCGCGGTGCGTGGCCATCACGGGCTGGTGGCGGTCCTGCGCGAAGTAGATCACCTCGCCCGGGCAGTTGTGGACCATGTCGGCCACGATCGGGTCGGCCGCGTTGAGCACCGCGTAGCCGGTGGTGGCCACGTTCTGCACGATCACGCGCTTGAGCACCGCCAGGTCTTCGACCGTGGTGATGTAGTTCAGGCCCAGGTGGTCGCCCGCGCCCACGTTGGTGACCACGGCCACCTGGCAGCGGTCGAAGCCCAGGCCCTCGCGCAGCACGCCGCCGCGCGCGGTCTCGAACACGGCCGCGTCCACGTCGGGGTGGGCCAGCACATTGCGCGCGCTGCGCGGGCCGGCGCAGTCGCCGCTGTCGGTCTGGTGGCCGTTGACGTAGACGCCGTCGGTGTTGGTCATGCCCACGCGCAGGCCGCTGGCCGCCATCAGGTGCGCGATCAGGCGCACGGTGGTGGTCTTGCCGTTGGTGCCGGTGACGGCCACCACGGGGACGCGGCCGTCCTCGCCGTTGGGGAACATGTCGTCGATGACGGCCTTGCCCACGTCGCGCGGGTGGCCGTACGAGGGCGACAGGTGCATGCGCAGGCCCGGCGCGGCATTGACCTCGACCACGCCGCCGGCCTGGTCCTCCAGCGGCTTGAGCATGGTTTCGCAAACCATGTCCACGCCACAGATGTCCAGTCCGATCATCTGCGCCGCCGCCACGGCGCGGGCCGCCACGTCGGGGTGCACGTCGTCGGTCACGTCTGTGGCGGTTCCGCCGGTGCTCAGGTTGGCGTTGTTGCGCAGCACCACGCGCTGCCCCTTGGCGGGCACGCTGTCGGCCTGCAGGCCTTGCACGGCCAGGCTGCCCAGGGCGATGTCGTCGAAGCGGATTTTCGTCAACGCGGTGGCGTGGCCTTCGCCGCGACGGGGGTCGGTGTTGACGATGTCCACCAGCTCGCGAACGGTGTGCCGGCCATCACCCACCACCTGCGGCGGGTCGCGGCGCGCGGCCGCCACCAGACGATCGCCCACCACCAGCAGGCGGTAGTCGCTGCCGGGCAGGTAGCGTTCGACCAGCACGTCGCCGTAATGGGCAGCGGTCTGGAAAGCGGCGTCGAGCTGCTCGCGCGTCGTCACGTTCACGGTGACGCCCTTGCCCTGGTTGCCGTCGCGCGGCTTGAGCACCACCGGCAGGCCCACCTCGAGCGCGGCGGCCCAGGCGTCGTCGGGGTCGCTCACGGGCCGGCCCAGGGGCACGGGCACGCCGGCCGCCTGCAGCAGGCGCTTGGTGAGTTCCTTGTCTTGCGCAATGGACTCAGCCACGGCGCTGGTGCGGTCCACCTCGGCCGCCTGGATGCGGCGCGCGCGGCTGCCCCAGCCGAACTGGATGAGGCTGCCGCTGGTGAGGCGCCGGTAGGGAATGCCGCGCGCCACCGCCGCGTTGACGATGGAGCCAGTGCTCGGGCCCAGGCGCTCGTCCTCGTCGAGTTCGCGCAACTCGGCCACGGCAGCGGCCAGATCGAACCCTTCGCCGCGCAGCACGGCCTCGATCAACTGGTGCGCCAGTTCCAGCGCGCGGCGGCCCACGGCCTCCTCGCTGTACTGCACCACCACCTGGTAGACGCCGGATTCGATGGTGGACGACGTGCGGCTGAAGCTCACGGGGCAGCCCGCCTGCGCCTGCAGCGACAGCGTGGCCACCTCCAGCACGTGGGCCAGGGAAAGCGAGCCGCCCGCGCTGTGCAGCGCCCCGGGGTGCGGAAACTGCTCGCGCAGGCGCGCCTCGAAGCCCGGCAGGCTGGCCAGGGCGCGCTCGTTGTCGCCGCAATGCACCACGGTTTCGATGGCGGTGTGGCGTGTCCAGAGGTTGGGGCCGCGCAGGGCCCGGATGCGGGTAAGTTCCATCAGAGGCTCTTCTCGGCAAGGGATTCGGGGGAGACCATGGCGGCCGGCACGCGCCGGATCGGGGCGTGCGCGATCGGCGCCTCGCGGTCGAAGGTGCGCAGGCCGGCGGCCATCAGGGCGGGCGAAATCTCCAACGCCCAGGCGGCGGCGAGCGAGGCCAGCAGCACGGCGGTCCTGTCGTCGTCGGCCACGCTGTCGCCCAGCGACACATCGTCCAGCGCCACCACCACGTGTTCCTGCTGCCCGTCGCTGAGCACGATCTCGCCCTGGCGCAGGAAGACCGCGCGGCGGTACTGCGCCAGGTGCTCCACCAGCACGGGCAAGTCGGGGTCTTCGGCGTAGAAGATCACGTCGCCGTCGCACAGCGGCGCCATCTCGGCCACCACCGGGTCGGCGGCGTTGAGCACGGCCACGCCATCGGGCAACACCACGTCCACCTGGGTGCGCATCACCTTGAAGAGCTGCTCCACCTCGCGGATGTGGCAGGCCGCGAGTTCGGGACTGCCCGAGGCGTCGGTCACCACGCCCACCTGGCAGCGGTCGTAGGCCAGGCCCTCGGTGACGATGGTCAGCGGGTCGTTCTCGAACACCGCCGTCTGCACGCCCCGGTTCATCAGCAGGCGGCGCGCGGCGTTGGCCTTGGAGAAGTCGCCGTACTGCAAGGGGCGCCGCCCGAGGTACAGGCCCGCCTTGCAGGCCAGGCCCACCTGCGGGCCGTTCAGCGTGGCCAGCCAGGCCACGAGCCGCGCGATGGCCGTGGTGCCGCGGCTGCCCGCCACGCCCACCACCGGCACGCGGCCGGTGTCGCCGGGCACGAAGAGGTGATCGACGATGGCGCGGCCCACGGGACGCGGCTGGCCCACGGCAGGCTTGAGGTGCATGAGCAGGCCCGGGCCTGCGTTGACCTCGACGATGGCACCGCCCTGCTCGGCCAGGGGGCGCGAGATGTCCTGCGCCACCAGGTCCACGCCGGCGATGTCCAGGCCGATCACGCGCGCGGCCAGCGCCACCAGGTGGGCGACTTGCGGGTGCACCTCGTCGGTGCAGTCGATGGCGAGGTTGCCGTTGCGCATGATCAGCACGCGCTGGCCGGCCGCGGGCACGCTGTCGATCGCATGGCCCTGGCGCTGCAGCTCCACGGCCATGGCGGGGTATTCCTCGAGCCGGATGGCGTTGAGCGGGAAGTCTTCGTTGAGGCCGCGGCGCGGGTCGCTGTTGATCTGGCTGTCGATGAGCTGCAGCACCGTGCTGCGCCCGTCGCCCGTCACCCAGGCCTCGTCGCCGCGCGTGGCGGCCACCACGCGCCCGCCCACCACCAGCAGGCGGTGTTCCAGGCCGCGCACGAAGCGCTCGACCATCACGCCACTGCCTTCGGCGTCGGCCACCGCGAAGGCGGCCTCCACGTCTTCCTGGCGCATCAGCTCCAGCGACACGCCGCGGCCGTGGTTGGCGTCGGTGGGCTTGACCACCACAGGCAGGCCGATGTCCTGCGCGGCCGCCCAGGCGGCTTGCGGGCTATCGACCACCTGGCCTTCGGGCACCGGCACGCCGCAGGCCGCCAGCAGGCCTTTGGACAGGTCCTTGTCGCTGGCAATGCTTTCGGCGATGGCGCTGGTGCGGTCGGTCTCGGCCGTCCAGATGCGGCGCTGCCGCGCGCCGTAACCCAGTTGCACCAGGTTGCCATCGTTCAGGCGGATGTGCGGGATGCGGCGGCCCGTGGCCGCGTCCACGATGCTGGCGGTGCTGGGGCCCAGGCAGAGGTCGTCCACCAGTTCGCGCAACTCGTGCACGGCGATGTCGACATCGAACGCCCCGTCGTTGATGGCGGCCATCAGCAGCTCGTGCCCCAGGGTCAGCGCGCGGCGGGCCACCTGCTCGTCGCGGGCGCGGAACACCATCTTGTAGACGCCGCGCAGCGGCGTGCTGCGCGTCTGCCCGAAACCGGTCTGCAGGCCGGCCAGGTTCAACAGCTCGATCACGACGTGCTCGAGGATGTGTCCGGCCCAGGTGCCTTCCTGGAGGCGTTGCAGAAAGCCACCGCGTTCGCCCACGCCGCAGTGGTGCTCGATGAGGCCGGGCAGCCAGGCCGTGAGGCGCTGGTACAGCCCGGGCAACAGATGGGAGGGATGGTCCTCGAGTTCGCCGATGTCGATCCAGCTCTCGAGGACGGGGCGGTAAGTCCAGATGTTGGGGCCGCCCAGGTAGCTGACGCGCAGGAAGCGTATGGGATTCATATGGGTCTCGATTCAGCGGCAGCGCGGTTCGGGGGCCGCGAACCAGCGTGGCCTGCATCCGGGACAATGCAGGCACGCTCCATCACAGCGTGCACCCAACGGACCGATCCGCATTCAATGAACTCAACTTCACCCGAAACCGAGTCTGTGCTCAGTAACTTGCCGCAAGCGTGGTCAGAAAAGTTGCGGGACCGGCTACTGCCCAACGAACACGTTTCAGGCTGGCTGCAGGTTGACCTCGATTCGGAATTGAATTTCTCGACCGGCTTGCTGGTGCTGACAACCCAACGATTGTTGAGCTGGGAGACCGGCGGGGCCGATGCCGGCTGGCGTGAATGGCCCCTGGGGGCGGTATTGTGCTTGAAGCACGGCGATCATGCAGGGGTCGGCCAACTCAGTGTGCACAACGGCCAACAGCGGCTGGGCATCTGGCGTTTTACCGTGTCACACAACACGAAGGCCCTGCGCTTCAAGGGCCAATTCGAACAGGTTAAAAGCGCGTACGACCGCGCACAAACAATTGCTGCAATGCAAGAATCTGTCGCGCAACCGACAGACGCAATCGAGTTGTCGCCAAATCCCGAAAACGGCTTGTCGCCGATTGACGACAAATTGGCCAATGAAGGCGAATTGCACAACCCGCCATCCACCTGGGTTCTATTGCGCCTGGGGCGATTCGCCAAACCCTATCGCGGCCAATTGGCACTGGGTTTTCTGCTGACGCTGGCCTCCACCGCGGCCACCTTGGTGCCCCCCTACCTGACCATGCCCTTGATGGACGAGGTGCTGATCCCCTTCCAGAACGGGCAGCGCATCGACCCCGGGCAGGTGGCCTGGCTGCTGGGCGGCCTGCTGTTGGCGGCGCTGACGGCCTGGGGCCTGGGCTGGGCGCGCACCTATGTGTTGTCGCTGGTGTCCGAGCGCATCGGCGCCGACCTGCGCACCACCACCTTCGAGCACCTGCTCGCGCTCTCGCTGGAGTACTTCGGCGGCAAGCGCACGGGCGACCTCATGGCGCGCATCGGCTCGGAAACCGACCGTATCTGTGTTTTCCTCTCGTTGCACGCCCTGGACTTCGCCACCGACGTGCTGATGATCCTGATGACCTCGGTGATCCTGTTCAGCATCAACCCCTGGCTGGCCCTCGTCACGCTGCTGCCCCTGCCCTTCATCGCCTGGATGATCCACCTCGTGCGCGACCGGCTGCGCACCGGCTTCGAGAAGATCGACCGCGTGTGGTCCGACGTGACCAACGTGCTGGCCGACACCATCCCCGGCATCCGCGTGGTCAAGGCCTTCGCGCAGGAAAAGCGCGAGGCCGCGCGCTTTCGCGAGGCCAACCGCCACAACCTCGAGGTCAACGACAAGCTCAACAGGACCTGGTCGCTGTTCACGCCCACCGTGACGCTGCTGACCGAACTGGGCCTGCTGGTGGTGTGGGCCTTCGGCATCTGGCAGGTGGCCAAAGGCGACATCACGGTGGGCGTGCTCACGGCCTTCCTGGCCTACATCGGCCGCTTCTACACGCGGCTGGACGCCATGAGCCGCATCGTCTCCGTCACGCAGAAGGCCGCGGCCGGTGCCAAGCGCATCTTCGACATCCTCGACCACGTCTCCAACGTGCCGGAGCCGGCGCATCCCGTGAGCCGGCCGACCATCGACGGCGGCATCGAGCTGAACGGCGTGCACTTCCGCTACGGCAACCGCTCGGTCATCCGCGGCATGGACCTGCAGATCCGGCCCGGCGAGATGATCGGCCTGGTGGGCCACAGCGGCTCGGGCAAAAGCACGCTGGTCAACCTCATCTGCCGCTTCTACGACGTCAGCAGCGGCAGCATCCGCATCGACGGCACCGACGTGCGCGAGTTCGCCGTGGCCGACTACCGCCGCCACATCGGCCTGGTGCTGCAGGAGCCCTTCCTCTTCTTCGGCACCATCGCCGAGAACATCGCCTACGGCAGGCCCGGCGCCACGCGCGCCGAGATCGTGGCCGCCGCGCGCGCCGCGCACGCGCACGAGTTCATCCTGCGTCTGCCGCACGGCTACGACTCGCTGGTGGGCGAACGCGGCCAGGGCCTGTCGGGCGGTGAACGCCAGCGCATTTCCATCGCGCGCGCGCTGCTCATCGACCCGCGCATCCTCATCCTCGACGAGGCCACGTCCAGCGTGGACACCGAGACGGAGAAGGAAATCCAGAAGGCGCTCGACAACCTCGTGGCCGGACGCACTACCATCGCCATCGCGCACCGGCTCTCCACGCTGCGCAAGGCCGACCGGCTGGTGGTGATGGACCGCGGCGAGGTCGTCGAGGTGGGGCCACACGACGAGCTGATGGCGCGCGAAGGCGCCTACTGGCGGCTCTACATGGCGCAGTTGCGCAACGTGGACGCGGAAGACGAGCCCACATTCGTTTCGCCCATCGCCAACCCCACGGCGCACGGTGCCACGGCGGGCACGGCCTGATGCACACCGGAACCCATCCCATGACCTCGACCGACTGGACACTCCGCCGCGACCCGCAGGGCCCACTGCAACTCACCACCGCGGATGGGCAGGTGCACACCGACGTGTTGCCCGTTCGCGCCTTCCCGCTGGCCGCTCCCGACGAAGGCCTGTCGCTGGTGGGCAGCGATGGGCACGAACTGCTGTGGATCGACCACTTGTCAACGCTGGACGCCATGACGCGCGCGCTGATCGAAGAAGAACTGGCACCGCGCGAGTTCATGCCCCGCATCGAGCGCATCCTGAGCGTGTCGGGCTACGCCACGCCCAGCACCTGGGCGATCGAGACCGCGCGCGGGCCCGCGCAACTGGTGCTCAAGGCCGAGGACGACATCCGCCGGCTCGATGGCGGACGCCTGCTGATCCAGGACGGCCACGGCGTGCTGTTCGAGATCGCCGACCGCTTCGCGCTGGACCGGGTGTCCAAGCGGATCCTCAATCGCTTCCTGTGAACCGAGGCCGACGACACTTCACAGGTGCGTCGGAAATGAAAAAAGCCTTGCTCAGCGATGAGCAAGGCTTCTGAATCTGGCGGAGTGGACGGGGCTCGAACCCGCGACCCCCGGCGTGACAGGCCGGTATTCTAACCAACTGAACTACCACTCCTGGCAGGCGGCTTTCGTTCTAACGAACCAAGTGCCACGACTTGTGCCTACTTGCCTTGCGGCTTGTTTGGCGACCCTACGGGGATTCGAACCCCGGTACTCACCGTGAAAGGGTGATGTCCTAGGCCTCTAGACGATAGGGTCATAACC
>Ga0247823_10000607_pt1 | contig 30240 bp, 27 predicted proteins | sample 13C_PalmiticAcid_2_FD_192426 | JGI IMG/M metagenome (GOLD analysis project Ga0247823, IMG submission 192426) | Soil microbial communities from agricultural site in Penn Yan, New York, United States - 13C_PalmiticAcid_Day30 | ecosystem: Environmental > Terrestrial > Soil > Agricultural land...
GTGGTCTTCACCTCGACGTCGAAGCTGTCCACGTCGGCGAAGCGCTTGAACAGGACGGACTTGCCTTCCATCACCGGCTTGGACGCCATGTGACCGAGGTTGCCCAGGCCCAGGATGGCCGTACCGTTCGAGATGACGGCGACCATATTGCCCTTGGACGTATAGTCGTAAGCCTTGTCCACGTCCTCGGCGATGGCCAGGACCGGCACGGCCACGCCCGGCGAATAGGCCAGCGACAGGTCGCGCTGGGTCGCCATCGGCTTGGTAGGGGCCATGGAGATCTTGCCCGGGATCGGATCGCTGTGGAACTCCAGAGCGTCGTCGTCGGAGAAGGTCTGTTTGTCGGTCAGTTCAGGCATTTTGATCTCGGGAAGGGCAGGCGCCTTCTGTTCCTAGATCGCGGGGCCGTTGGGGACAACCGCTGACGCTACGTCAGGTCAGATTGGCTGGACCTGTGGTAAAAGCCCCGTGCGCTCGACTTCGACCGGGCCGGTCATGAAGACATGGTCGGTGGCCTCGTCCCAGTCGATGGTCAGTTCGCCGCCATCGACGACCACGGTCGCCCTTCGTCCGGTCAGGCCGCGTCGGGCCGTGGCCACCAGGGCCGCACAGGCGCCGGTGCCGCAGGCCAGGGTCAGGCCCGCGCCGCGCTCCCACACCCGAAGCCGGATATGGTCGTGGTCGATGACCTTGGCGAAGCCGACGTTGACCCCTTCGGGGAAGAGGGGGTGATGTTCGACCAGGGAGCCGGAGCCCTTCACGAAGGCGTCGTCCTGCTGGTCGGTGAAGAAGACGACATGGGGATTGCCCATCGAGACCGCGCCGGGGGTGTGCAGCACCGGGGCGTCGATCGGCCCGACCTGAAGCTCGATGCCGCGCGTGTCCATCTCTTCGGCCAGCGGCACCTCGGCCCAATCCAGACGGGGCGCCCCCATGTCGACCTGAACCAGGCGGTCCCCCACCCGTCGCGCCGTCGTCGGTCCGCCGAGCGTGTCGATGACGACCTCTTCCTTGCCGGTCGCCTCCAGCAACAGCCAGCCCACGCAACGCAGGGCGTTGCCGCAGGTCTCGACCATGGAGCCGTCGGCGTTCCACACGCGCATGAAGGCGTCAGCCGTCTCGGACGGTTCGACGCCGATCAACTGGTCGAACCCGCCCAGACCCGCCGCCGGGTCGGCCAAGGCGCGCACCTGGTCCTCGGTCGGGTGGAAGGGCGCTTCGAAGGCCTGGACGACGATGAAGGCGTTTCCGGCGCCGTTCATGCGGATGTAGGGGCGTGCGGGCTGGCTCATGATCGTCTTCATATAGGATTTTTCGCCGGTTCATGTATCGCTGGCGGCGATGACGTCTGACCAGAGCGAAACCGCCAAACCCGACGGACTGCGGCTGAGGGCGCGCCTGCGCTACCTCTATCACGGATCCCAGCCGGCGGCGGTGAAGTTCCGCCTGATGGTCATCGTCATCGATCTGATCATTATCGGCTTCTTCCTGGCCACGCCGATCCTGAAGGAGGCGGGCTGGGCCTTCTATGTGCTGGACTATCTGATCGCCGCCGTCCTGGGGTTGGATCTGGCGGCGCGGGCCTACGCCTATTCCGACATTCGATCCTGGTTGAAACGGCCGATCGTCTGGGTCGATCTGTTCGTGCTGGCGACCCTGCTCTTCCCAGCCTGGCTGGCCAATCTGGGCTTCCTGAGGCTGCTGCGGTTCTGGAGTCTGCTGAACAGCGACCTGTTCTGGCGCACCATCGGGCGGCGCTTCGACGACACGCGGGTCGAGGAGGTCACGCGCGCCCTGACGGCGCTGGTCACCTTCGTCTTCGTGACGACCGGTTTCGTCTACGCCTATTTCCGGGGCAAGGCCGAGCACATCAACGGCTATCTGGACGCCCTGTATTTCACGGTGGCGACGCTGACGACGACGGGGTTCGGCGACATCACCCTGCCCGGCAACTGGGGGCGGGTCATCTCCATCGTCGTCATGCTGGTGGGCATCACCCTGTTCATCCGTCTGGCCCAGACCCTGATCCGGCCGCACAAGGTCAAGTTCCCCTGCCCCACCTGCGGGCTGCAGAAGCACGACCCGGACGCCGTTCACTGCAAGGCCTGCGGCCAGATTCTGTGCATCCCCGACGAGGGCGACTGAGCTCCTGCGACCAAAGATGACAGGCTTGTAAGGTTTCCACCGCTTGCCGCCGCCTTCGTCGCTCGCCAAGGTGCCGCGCAAATCTGTTGGGGACTGACACATGATCCGCACTCTGGCGTCCGCCGCCGCCCTTCTTCTCGCCGCCGGAGCCGCACCCGTCGCCATGGCCCATTCGTCCGACATGCCCGTCGCCGCCGCATCCTCCACGCCGGGCTTCGCCACCAGCGACGCGACCGACCCCTATATCTGGCTGGAAGAGGTCGAGGGCGAGCGCGCCATGGAATGGGTCAAGGCGCACAACGAAACCTCACTGGGGACCTTGCAGGGCGACCCGCGCTATGAGGGCCTGCACCAGCAGGCCCTGGACCTGGTGCAGTCGCGCGACCGCATCCCCTCGCCCGGCTTCACCCATGACGGCCACATCGACAACTTCTGGCAGGACGCCGAGCACGTGCGCGGCATCTGGCGCCGCACGACGCTGGACAGCTACCGCACCGACGCGCCGCAGTGGGAGACCATTCTGGACATCGACGCCCTGTCGGCGGCCGAGGGCGCCAACTGGGTCTACAAGGGCGCGACCTGCCTGGCGCCGGAAGAACGCTACTGCCTGATCTCCCTGTCGAACGGCGGCAAGGACGCGGTGACGATCCGCGAGTTCGACAGCGTCACGAAGACCTTCGTGGAGGGCGGCGTCAGCCTGCCCGAATCCAAGGGCGGCGCCAGCTGGATCGACAAGGATACGCTGCTGATCTCGCGTGACTTCGGCGAGGGTTCGCTGACGGACTCGGGCTATCCGCGCACGGTGCGTCTGATGAAGCGCGGCCAGAGCGTCGATCAGGCGGTCGAGGTCTTCGCCGGGCAACAGACCGACGTCTCGGTTTCGGGCTACACCCTGCGCGACGCCGACGGCGTGGTTCAGGCGGTGCTGCTGAACCGGGGGATCAACTTCTACGAAAGCGAGACCTGGCGCCTGAACGCCGACGGCTCGACGACCCAGCTGGAGCTGCCGCTCAAGTCCAACATCAACGCCCTGGTTTCCGGCCAGCTGGTGGTGACGACGGATCAGGACTGGACCGCGCCCTCGGGCCAGGAATTCAAGACCGGCGACGTCATCGCCTGGCCGCTGCAGGCCTGGCTGGCTGATCCGAAGACGCCCGCCCGCCTGGTCCTGCGTCCCGGCGAGCGCGAGGCGATCGAGGGCATCACCGCCACCCGCAACAAGCTGGTCGTGGCCCTTTATGAAAACGTGCGCGGCTCAGTCGATGTCTATGACCCGGCCGACTGGAGCCGCACGCGCCTGGACCTGCCGCAGAACGTCTCGGTCGGCGTCGGCTCGGCGTCGGAGCGCGACGACAAGATCTTCGTCAGCGTCACCGGCTATCTGAACCCGTCCAGCCTCTATCTGGCCGACGCGGCCACGGGCGCGGTCGCCCTGACCAAGGCCCTGCCGGACAAGTTCGACGCCAGCGGCATGCGCGTCGATCAGTTCGAGGCCCGTTCGGCCGACGGCACGATGGTCCCCTATTTCGTCGTCCACAAGGACGCCATGGCGATGGACGGCTCGAACCCGACCCTGCTCTACGGCTACGGCGGCTTCCAGTCGTCGCTGCTGCCCGGCTATTCGCCGACGGTCGGCAAGCTGTGGCTGGAGCGGGGCGGCGTCTATGTCATCGCCAACACGCGCGGCGGCGGCGAGTTCGGTCCCAAGTGGCACCAGGCGGCCCAGCAGGAAAACCGCCAGCGCGCCCACGAGGACTTCCAGGCCGTGGCCCAGGATCTGATCACGCGGGGGATCACCAGCCAGCCGCACCTCGGGATCATGGGCGGGTCGCAGGGCGGCCTGTTCATGGGCGCCATGCTGACCCAGCGCCCGGACCTGATCAACGCGGCGGTCATCCAGGTGCCCCTGTTCGACATGCTGCGCTTCCACAAGCTGCTGGCCGGCGCCTCGTGGATCGGCGAATACGGCAACCCGGACATCCCCGAACAGCGCGCCTGGATCGAGGAATACTCGCCCTATCAGCGTCTGGCGGCGGGCCAGCCCTATCCCGAGGTCTTCATCCACACCTCGACCAAGGACGACCGCGTCCACCCCGGCCACGCCCGCAAGGCGGCGGCGCGGATGGAGGAACTGGGCTATCCGGTGCTCTTCTATGAAAACACCGACGGCGGCCACGCGGCCGGCGCCAACCTGCGCGAAACGGCCCGCCGCATCGCGTTGGAATACACCTATCTGACGCGTCGCCTGATGGACGAACCGGCGCAGCAGTAAGCCTTGCCCGCTCATCCCCGCTGAGGCGGGGACCCAGGTTTGAACCGCGCGCTCAGACCTGGGCCATGGGCGAAAACTTTGACGGCGGCTTATCAGGCCAAAGCACTGGGTCCCCGCCTCCGCGGGGGTGAGCGGAGTGAAGTCATGAAAACCTTGTTTCTTAGCGTCGCCCTGCCCGCGCTGATGTTGGCTGCGGCGCCCGCTTTGGCCGAGGGTTCTGCGGCCGATCCGATCGCAGCCGCCGCGACCAATCCGCCGCCGCACTTCCCGCGCGACCTGACGCCCGAAGGGGTCAAGGCCGCCGACGATCATCTGGCGCTGGAAGAGGTGGACGGGGCCGAGGCCCGGGCCTTCGTCGCCGCCTCGAATGAAAAGGCGCTGTCGGCTCTGACCGGCGACCGGCGCTACGAGACCTTCCGCCAGCAGGCCGAGGCCATCCTGACGGCCACCGACCGCATCCCCGGCGTTAGCTTCCTGGGCGAGGGCCTGGGCAATTTCTGGCAGGACGCCGCCAATCCCAAGGGCGTCTGGCGGCGTACGACCCTGGACAGCTATCGCAGCAACCAGCCGCAGTGGGAGACCCTGCTGGATATCGACGCCCTGGCCAAGGCCGAGGGCCGGGACTGGGTGTTCAAGGGCGCCGACTGCCTGGCCCCGGACGAGACCCGCTGCCTGGTCAACCTGTCGGACGGCGGCAAGGACGCTGTGACGGTGCGCGAGTTCGACCTGACCACCAGGACCTTCGTGGAGGGCGGCTTCGTCATCCCCGAGGGCAAGCATCGCCTGACCTGGCTGGACCGCGACACCCTGCTGATCGCCACTGACTTCGGTCCCGGCACGATGACGGAGTCGGGCTATCCCTACATCGTCAAATCCCTGAAGCGCGGCCATCCTCTGGCCCACGCGACCGAGGTCTATCGCGGCCAGCAGTCCGACGGCGGCTATGGCGTCTCGCCCATGGTCTTCCGCGACATGGCGGGCGCGGTCGAGGCCGTCCTGTTCAGTCGCCCGCTGGACACCTTCCGGTCGGAAATCTGGGCCATGGGCGGGGAGGGCAGGCCATACAAGCTGAGCCTGCCCGAACGCGTCGCTGTCGAAGGCGTCATGGGCGGCAATCTTGTCTTCTCGCCGGATCAGGCCTGGCGCTTCGACGGTCAGGACTATGCGGCGGGTTCGCTGCTGTCCCTGCCGCTTGGCGTTCTGGGGCCGGTTCGGCTGGATATCGCCATCGGCGCTGAACGGGCGACCGTCTTCACGCCGACGCCGCGCCAGTCGCTGCAGAACGTGACGGTCCTGTCCGACAGCATCGTCGCCGTCATCGCCGACAATGTCGTCGGCACGTTGAAGCGTTTCACCCCGACTGAGAACGGCTGGACCGCGACCGACATCGCCGTGCCGACCAACAGCGCCGTGGGTCTGGGTGACAGTTCCAAGAGCAAGGGTCAGGTCTTCGTCTCGACCCAGGGCTTCCTGACGCCGCCGACCCTCAGCCTGGCCGACGTCTCCACCGGCGCCCTGACCGAGCTGAAATCGGCCCCAGCCAAGTTCGACGCCTCGACCCATGTGGTCGAGCAGTTCGAGGCGACCTCGACCGACGGGACCAAGATTCCCTACTTCGTCACCCGGCCCAAGGATCTGGTGATGGACGGGACCGGCCCGACGATCCTGTTCGGCTACGGCGGCTTCCAGGCCAGCTTCCCGCCCGCCTACAAGCCCGAGATGGGCAAGCTGTGGCTCGAGAACGGCGGCGTCTTCGTCCAGGCCAACATCCGCGGCGGCGGCGAGTTCGGTCCCGGCTGGCACCAGGCGGCCCTGCGCGAAAACCGCCAGCGCGCCTTTGACGACTTCGCTGCCGTGGCCCGCGATCTGGAGCAGCGCCGCATCACCAGCCCGCGCCACCTGGGCATCTACGGCCGTTCGAACGGCGGGGTCCTGACCTCGGTGTCGATCACCCAGCACCCGGAACTGTTCAACGCGGCGGTGATCGAAAGCCCGCTGATCGACATGCTGCGCTATCAGGACCTGCCCGCTGGCGCCTCGTGGATCGGCGAATACGGCGACCCGCGCATTCCCGGCGACGCGGAGTTCATCGCCCGCTACTCGGCCTATCAGCAGCTGCGCCCCGAGACGAAATACCCGCGCGTCTACATCACGACCAACACGCGCGACGACCGGGTCCATCCCGGCCACGCCCGCAAGTTCGCGGCGCGCCTGGGGGATCAGGGCCACGACCACCTCTATTACGAGGACACGGCCGGCGGTCACTCCAACGACGCCGATCCGGTCGCCAACGCTCGCCGCTGGGCCCGGCACTATGTCTATCTGGCCCAACAGCTGATGGACTGAGGGCGACAGGCCAGGGATGATGTCCTTCACGCTTTTATGAGCGGCGCAGACGGATCGAGGGGCTAGGATCGTCAAATGACGGCACGAGGTTCGATCAGGCTCGGGATGGCGACGGCGGCGCTCGTGGGTGTCGGTTTGCTGACCGGCGCGGGCGCGCCGCCGCGCGAACGCGACGCTTCGGTCCAGCCGGTGGTGGTCGAGCTTTTCACCGCCCAGGGCTGTTCCGGCTGCCCTGACGCCAATCGTACGCTTGAGGCCGTGGCGAATGAGCCGGGCGTCATCGCCCTGACCTACGGCGTCGACTACTGGGACTATCTCGGCTGGCCCGACACCTTCGCCAAGCCCGAGTTCGCCGCACGCCAGCAGGCCTATCGCCAGGCCCTGAAGCTGAGGAATGTTTCGACGCCCCAGGTGGTGATCGACGGTCGGCGGCACCTGTCGGGCGCCCGCTCGCCCGAGCTTCAGGCCGCCATCGACGCCGAGGCGTCGGCTCGTCTGCATCCGCCGGAAATCGAGTTCCGCGAGACCGGCGACCGGGTCGGCGTCGGCTCCGGCCGCCCGCCGGCCGGCGGCGCAGAGGTCATGGCCGTCGTTTATCAGCCGGGTCTTCAAACGGTTGAGGTGCGCCAGGGCGACAATCGCGGCCAGGCCGTGCGCCATGTCAATGTGGTGCGCCATGTGCATCGTTTGGGCGACTGGACCGGACGACCGGTCCTGTACGGCCTTCCGGCGGATTCCACCTCTGAAGACAATGTCGTAGTCCTGCTTCAGGCCAAGACGGACCGGCGTATCCTTTCGGCGGCCCGTCGTGCTGAACGGGGCGTGGAACGGGCGCGCGATTGAACCGCTGACCGAAAGGGGCTAAAGGCCCGCCGCTCTTGATGGGCGCGCCCTTCGCGCGACCCGGAGGTTATGCATGGCCGGGGATACGCCCCGCGGCGACGCCGAGACGTCCGCCGCAAAAGCTTCAGAACAACCGAACGCCCAGATTCCGTCTCCTCCGGGGCACGGTAAGGCGACGCATCGCGCCCTGATCCTGGGCGCCATCGGCGTGGTCTTCGGCGATATCGGCACCAGCCCCATCTACGCCCTGCGCGAGGCCATAGGCCACGCCCAGAAGGGCGTCGGCGGCGAGCTGGCCATCATCGGCGTCGTGTCGCTGGCCTTCTGGGCCCTGATGGTGGTGGTGACGTTCAAATACGTCATGTTCCTGATGCGGGCCGACAACAAGGGCGAGGGCGGCACCCTGTCGCTGATGGCCCTGGCCCAGCATGCGGTCGGCCGACGCAGCGCCTGGCTGTTCATTCTCGGCGTCTGCGGCGCGGCTCTCTTCTACAGCGACGGCGTCATCACCCCCGCCATTTCGGTGCTGTCGGCGGTTGAAGGCCTGAAGGACGCCCCTGGTCTCAACGGCGAGCTGGATCCCTTCATTCTGCCGATCTCGGCGGGCATCCTGATCGCCCTCTTCCTGGTCCAGTCGCGCGGCACCGCCGGCCTGGCCAAGTTCTTCGGTCCCATCACCGCCGTCTGGTTCCTCAGTCTCGGCGTGCTGGGCCTGACGCACATCTTCGACGACATCACCATCCTGCGCGCCCTGTCGCCGCTTTACGGGATCGAGTTGCTGCTCAAGGACGGCTTCCTCGGTTTCGTCATCCTGGGCAGCGTCTTCCTGGCCGTGACGGGAGCCGAGGCCCTCTATGCGGACATGGGCCACTTCGGCAAGGCGCCGATCCGCCAGGGCTGGCTGTTCGTGGTCCTGCCCTGCCTCACGCTCAACTATCTGGGGCAGGGCGCCTTCCTGCTCGACAACCCCGGCGCGGCCGACAATCCATTCTGGAACATGGTGCCGCAGATGATCTACTGGCCCATGCTGATCCTGGCCACGGCGGCCACGGTCATCGCCAGCCAGGCGGTCATCACCGGCGCCTTCTCGGTGACGCAGCAGGCGGTCCAGCTGGGCCTCCTGCCCCGTATCGACATTCGCAACACCTCCGAAACCCTGGCGGGCCAGATCTATGTCCCGGCGGTCAACAGTCTGCTGATGATCGGCGTCCTCTTCCTGTTGCTGACCTTCCAGTCGTCGCACAATCTGACGGCGGCTTACGGCGTGGCCGTGACCGGGACCATGCTGGTCAACACGCTGATGTCCTTCTCGGTGGTGACCAAGAAGTGGCGCTGGCCCCTGTGGGCCGTGCTGGCAGTCCTTATTCCGTTCGGCTTCATCGACGCGGTCTTCCTGACCTCCAACCTGCTCAAGATCCCGGACGGCGCCTGGATGCCGCTGGTGATGGGCGGCGGTCTGGTTCTGATCATGTGGACCTGGGTGCGCGGAACCCAGATCCTGACCGAGAAGACGCGCAAGGACAGCCTGCCGCTCAGCGACCTGATCGAGATGCTGAAAGCCCGTCCGCCGCATCGCGCGCCGGGCACGGCCATCTTCCTGACCTCGGATCCCGAGGTCGCGCCGGTGGCCCTGATGCACAACCTCAAGCACAACAAGGTGCTGCACGAGAAGAACGTCATCCTGACCGTCCACACCGCCGACCGGCCGCGCGTCGCCGACAGCCACCGCGTGACGATGGAGCCGATCAGCGACGACTTCAAACGCCTGACCATCACCTATGGCTTCATGGAGACGCCGAACGTGCCCCGCGCCCTCGGCCTGTGTCGCAAGCAGGGGCTGAAGTTCGATATCATGTCGACCAGCTTCTTCCTGGGCCGTCGCTCGGTGGTGCCGTCGGCGCGTCAGGGCATGCCTTTGTGGCAGGACAAGCTGTTCATCTTCCTGATGCGCAATGCGGCCAATCCGACCGACTTCTTCCATATCCCCCCCGGCCGCGTGGTCGAACTGGGCACGCAGGTTTCCGTATGAGTGGTGGTACGCCCAAGGGCAAAAGCTCGGCCGCGCGCGGCCGCCGTATGGCTGAGAAGGCGCGTCCGCGTCGCGAGGCCAGGCCCGAGGTGATCGCCGAGGATCCCCACGCCGACATCGGCGTCGAGGCCCGCCTGGTCGCCGGCATCCTGCTGAACGCCGCTCTGGAGAAGCGTACGGGTCTGGACGAGGCTCTCAGTCAGTCCCCGGCCAAGGATCTCGCCGGTCCCGACCGCGCCTTCGCGCGCGCTGTCGCCATGGCCGCCCTGCGCCGTCTGGGCGAGATCGACCAGATTCTGGATCGTCGCCTGCAGAAGGCCCCGCCGGTTCCGGTCCGCACCATCCTGCGTGTCGCCCTGGCCCAGACCCTGGTGCTGGGCACGCCCGCCTTCGCCGCCGTCTCGACGGCCGTGAAGCTGGCTGAACGCGACGCCAAGACCCGTCCCTACAAGAACCTGGTCAACGCCGTCCTGCGCGGCGTCGACCGCGACGGCCCCGGCCTGACGACGGCGGAAGCCAACCTGCCCGACTGGCTGGCCGCCCGCTGGAAGGCGACCTACGGCGAGGCCAATCTGATCGGTCTGGCCCTGGCCACCCGCGAGGAGCCCGCCACCGACCTCAGCGCCAAGCCCGGCGTTGATCTCGATGTTCTGGCTCAGGACGTCGAGGGCGAGGTCCTGCCCGGCGGCACGGTCCGCACCGGCAAGCGCGGCGATGTGGCCGGCTGGTCCGGCTTCGAGGCCGGCGACTGGTGGGTCCAGGACGCGGCCGCTGCCGTTCCCGCCCGTCTTCTGGGCGTCAAGGCCGGCGAGACGGTGCTGGACATGTGCGCCGCGCCCGGCGGCAAGACCCTGCAACTGGCCGCCGCCGGCGCCGAGGTCGTCGCCGTGGACCGTTCGGCCGCCCGCCTGAAGCGCCTGCGTCAGAATTTCCATCGCACCGGCCTGTCGGTCGAGGTCGTGGCCGTACCGGTCGAGGACTGGGAGGATGAGCGCACCTTCGACGCCGTCCTGCTGGACGCGCCCTGCACCGCCACCGGCACCTACCGCCGCAACCCCGAGGTTCTGCGCGCCACCCGCCCAGCCGAGGTCGCCAAGCTGGCCGACGTGCAGCACCGCCTGCTGGACGTGGCGGCGGAGAAGGTGAAGCCCGGCGGCCGTCTGGTCTATTGCGTCTGCTCGCTGGAACGCGAAGAGGGCGAGACCCAGGTCATCGCCTTCCTGCGCCGCAACCCGGCCTTCCGCACGGCGCCCGCCGTTCCCGCCGAGGTCGGCGCCGCCGACGAATCCCTGACGGCCGAAGGCTGGCTTCGCATCCTGCCGTCGCAATGGGCAGAGTGCGGCGGGATGGACGGTTTCTTCGCCGCCCGTCTGGAGCGGATCGCCGACTAGGTTTCCATTATTGAAACAGGGGCAGGACGTAGCGCCAGTTGCGGACGATCAAGGCTGCGGCTGCGACCGCCATGGCCAGACCGGGGGTGAGTATGAGCAACCGCCGAAAACGGTGCGCCCACCAGAGAAATTCGCCTAGCGCGATGCTGACCATACTGACGCCTCCCGCTGACAGTCATGTGCGACAACCTGTCTCATGTCGAGACTCTCGAAGCACCTTTTCTTGATCCTGGGGTCTTCGACGCACGGTCCATGCCGGGGAATGTCGAGATTTCGATGTTCGGCGAAAGGTTTCACCGGCGTCGGGAGCCGGGTCAGTCGTCCTCGTCTTCGATGGCGTGAATCTGATCGTCATCCAGGCCGAGGTGATGGCCGATTTCGTGGATCAGGACATGAGTAATGATTTCGGCCAGGCCGACGTCGCCGCGTTCGCACCATTCGTCGAGAATGGGACGGCGGTAGAGGAAGATGCGCGACGGCTCCGCGGCGGGGCCCATGGCGTCGCGTCCGCCGATGTGGACGCCTGAGTAGAGGCCTGTCAGTTCGAACGGATCCTCGATCTCCAGGTCGGCCAGGGTGTCTTCGTCGGCGAAGTCATCGACGCGGATCACCACCTCGCCCGCCGCCTGGCGGAACAGGTCGGGCAGGCCGGCGAAGGCTGCTTCGGCCAGGCGGGCGAAGTCGTCGAGCGAGGGGGCGGCCTGATCGTTCCACGTCTGGGTCATGGCTCGGATATCGCCCGCGCGACGGCGCGCCGCAATCCGTCGTCTCGCCGCATCGCAATCGGCGCAATCAGGGTATGGTAAACGCGAATCGGTGCGGCGCCCGGCAAGGCGGCCGTGATCGAGGACGGACGGGTTTCTTGGGGAAGGCATGGCCGAGGCCGACATCGCCTATGTGGCCACCGCAGGCGCGGCAGGACTGGCGCTGGCGATCAGCGCCTGGGCCTGGCGGCTGCGCAAGCGTCTGGGCGTGCGCGAGGCCGAGGTCGAGGCATGGCTGTCGGGCGAACGCGCCCACGCCGCCGCCTGCGAAGGCGCCCTGAACGTTTTTGACGACGTGCGCCTGGCCCTGACGCCCGAGGGCGCGGCCCAGTCGGTCTTTGGCGCGCCCGAGGCCCTGGCGGTTCTGGCCCCGGGGCGCGAAGGCGCAGCGGCGGCCGAGGCCATCGTCGTGGCCCTGAACGAAGCCCATACCGGCCACATGGACGGCCTGGTCCAGCGCGGCGAGCCGTTCGAGACCTTGCTGGAATCCGTCGACGGCGCCTGGGCGGTCGAGGGCCGCGCCCTGGGTGGATCGGCCTGGCTGCGCCTGTCCAGGCTGGGTGGAGCGGAAACCGCCGACGCCGGCCTGGGCGCCCTGACCGAGGCCTCGCCGGTTCCGACCTGGGTGGTCGACGGCGCCGGCCAGCTGATCTGGGCCAACAAGGCCTGGTTGACCGAGATCAGGGCCGAGACCCTGGCCGAGGCGCATGAGCAGGGCCTCAGTTTTGATCGCGGCGCAGATCTGATCGTCGCCGAGGCTTCGCGTCTCAACGCCCGGCAGGAGGGCTTCCGCTGGGTGTCCTCGGACGGACGACGCAAGGCCTGGCGCATCCTGGCCGAGCCTCTGGCGGGCGGGCGCGGCGCCGTCATCGCCTTCGCCATCGACATGACCGAGGCCGAGGAGACGCGCGACACCCTGCGTCGTCACGTCGAGGCTCATGACGAGACCCTGAACCATCTGGCCGACGCCGTGGCCATCTTCGGCCCGGCCAAGCGGCTGGCCTTCCACAACACCGCCTTCCAGCAACTGTTCAACATCGATCCGGCCTGGCTGGACGAGCGCCCGACCCACGCCGAGTTGCTGGACCGTCTGCGTCAGAAGCGCCAGCTGCCCGAGGTGATCGACTATGCTGGGTGGAAGGCGCAAGAACTGGAGTTCTACGGCGCGGCCCAGGCGGCGCCTGACGATAGCTGGTCCCTGCCCGACGGGCGCACCCTGCGCGTGGTGCGTCAGCCGCATCCGCTGGGCGGCATCCTGCTGATCTTTTCGGACATCACCGACGAGCTGCAACTTCGCAGTCGCTACAACGCCCAGATCCAGGTCCAGACGGCGACTCTGGACAAGCTGAACGACGCCGTGGCGGTGTTCGGCTCGGACGGTCGGCTGCGGCTCAACAATGACGCCTTCGAGGCCTTCTGGGGCGTGTCGGCGGAGAAGCTGGTCGAGGCCGGGGATTTCGACGCCGTGGCCGCCCTGTGCCGCCCCGTGCTGGACGACGCCGCCCTGTGGCTGGGGCTGAAGGCGCGGGTGGCCGATCCTGATCCGGAAAGCCGCGTGCCGATCTCGGGCGAAGCGCGCACCGATGACGGGCGGATGGTGGCATGGCAGACCCGGCCCCTGCCTGACGGCGCCACCCTGGTCGCCTTCTCCGACGTCACTGCCCGGCGCGAGCTGGAACAGGCCCTGGCGGCCAAGGAGGCGGCTTTGGCCGAGAGCCAGGCGCTGAAGCGCGAGTTCGTCGGCAGCGTGTCCTATGAGCTGCGCACGCCCCTGACCACCATCGTCGGCTATTCCGAATTGCTCGAGGCCATGGGCGACCTTCCGGAGCGCAGTCGCCAGCACGCCGGGGCCATCCGCGTCGCCGCCAGCCACCTGGCCCGCTCCATCGACGATGTGCTGGACATGGCCCAGATCGACGCCGGGGAGATGGAGCTGACGCTCGGCGACATGCGGGTTCGCGACCTGCTGGACGCCGCCGCCGACAAGGTGCGGGCCAAGGTCGAGGGGCGTGGCGCCGTCCTGACGGTGGCCTGCCCGGCCGGGCTCAAGCCGGTGCGCGCCGACGCCCGCCGTATCGCCCAGGCGGTCGATCACCTGCTCGAGAACGCCTGTCGCGCCGTGTCAGAGGGCGGGGCTGTGACCCTCACCGCCGAGACCGGACCGGGCGAGATCCGCATCCGCGTCGAGGACACCGGCCGGGGCATCCCCTATCACCTTCAGGCCCATGTCTTCGATCGCTTCGTGCGGCGCGAACGCGGTGGGCCGGGCGTGGCCCTGGCCCTGGTCAAGGCCCTGGTCGAACTGCACGGCGGCTGGGCCGAGGTCCAGTCCGAGCCGGGCAAGGGCGCGGCCTTCATCCTGCACCTGCCGGTCGAGGCCGCGGCCCCCACGGCGGCGCCGGAACTGCTGCTGGGCTGATGTTCGCCTGATCTCGTGCTAGAGGGCCTGTCCAAGCCCCCTCAGGACGCTCTCATGGCCGACACGACCCGCCCCCTGCTCAAGACCGCCATCATCTATGATTTCGACGGCACCCTGGCGCGGGGAAACATGCAGGAGGTCAGCTTCATTCCCTCGATCGGGATGACGCCGGCCCAGTTCTGGAACGAGACCGTCCGTCCCCGGACCATCGCCTCCGACGGCGACGGCATCCTGATGTACATGCAGATGATGTTGCTGGCCGCGCGCGAGCAGGGCAATCCCGTCACGCGTCAGACGCTGCAGGACCACGGCCGCGACGTGGCCCTGTTCGAGGGGCTGCGGGACCGCAGCTGGTTCGATCGCATGAACGAATTCGGCGCCCAGTACGGCCTGGAGATCGAGCACTACATCATCTCGGCCGGCCTGGAGGAGATGATCCAGGGCTGCCCCATCGCCGAAGCCTTCACCCACGTCTTCGCCTCGAAATACGCCTATGATGACAACGAGGTCGCTGTCTGGCCCGCCGTGGGCGTCAACTACACCACCAAGACCCAGTACCTGTTCCGCATCAACAAGGGCGTGCACAACCACTGGGACGACGAGCGTATCAACCGCTTCATTCCGGACGAGGAGCGTCCCATCCCCTTTGACCGGATGATCTTCCTCGGCGACGGCGACACCGACGTGCCGACCATGAAGATGATGCACACCAAGGGCGGCTTCTCGATCGCCGTCTACGATCCCGACAACACCCCGCGCGACCACAACAAGATCCACCGCCTGATTTCGGAAGACCGCGTCAACTTCGTCGCCGAGGGCGACTATCGCGAGGGCACGCCGGTCGACCTGATCGTCAAGGGCCTGATCGGCCGTATCGCCGTCAACTACGGCCGCATGCCGGCGGACTGAAGCGCCGGGCCTGAACAGTCAGGATCAGGCCCCGATCTCTCCTACCTTGCGTCCGGCCAGCCGCGCTCCGGCGACCACCTCAGGGTCTGATTGGGCTGTCTCCAGGATCCAGTCGCGGAAGCGGGCGATCTTGGGGGTCAGGCGGCGGGCGGGCGGGTAGCAGAGCCAGTAGCCTTCGGCCAGGGCGACGGTCTGGTCAAAGGGCCGGACCAGAAGGCCCCGCTTGATTTCGCGGCCGTAGAGGATCGGCGAGCCGAGAGCCACGCCCTGATCACCGAGGGCGGCCGCCACCTCCATGGCCTGGTTGTCGGCGGTCAGGCGGGGCGGCGGAGCGGCGTCGGCGGGCGCCACCCCGGCGGCGGCGAACCATGCGGCCCATTCGGCCGGTTCGCCCACCAGATGAGCCCGCTTCAGGTCGGCGGGGGTCTTCAGATCCAGTTGATCGCGCATGGCGGGCGTGCAGACAGGCGTGAAGACGGCGGGCATCAGGAAGCGACTCTCCAGCCCCGACCATTGACCCGAACCGAAGCGCAGGGCCACGTCCAGCCCGTCGGCGCCGAGACTGGACAGGATCGAGCTGGTGTCTACCCGCACCGCCAGGTCGGGATTGGCCAGTTGAAAGCTTCCCAGTCGGGTCGCCAGCCACTGGGTCGCCAGGGTCTGAAGCGTGGTGATCGCCAGCACGCCCTGATCGGTTTCGACCACGTCGGTCACGGCGCGTCGCAGCAAGGTCATGGCTTCTGTCGCCGCCGTGGCCAGCCGTTCTCCCTCCGGCGTCAACGACACCTGTCGTACGCCGCGCACGAACAGGGCCCGATCCAGCCTTTGCTCCAGATCGCGGATGCGCCAACTGACCGCCGCCTGGCTCATGCCCAGGGCCTCTGCGGCGCGGGTGAAGCTGAGCAGCCGCGCGGCGGTCTCGAACACCCTCAGGGCGTCGACGGGAATGCGGGACAGAACGTCAATCATAAGCAGACCTTATGTATCATCTCCATCGTCTCGTTTGTTCTCCCTGTCCGTCAACGGCATATTTCGCTCACAGGAAAGGAGGACGACCGATGGACTACATTTACAGCACTCATAAGGAGCCCGCGTGGGGCTGGGTCGGCGCCCTGCTTGAGGCGCGCAAGATCGCCGTCCCTGTCAGGACCAAGCCTTTCGCCGAGCCGAAGCGAGACCTGCGTCCCGGCCGTGCGGCTTGCTGACCGGACGCCGCGACACGGCGTCGCGGTCGCGCCTTGCGTCGCCGGAACGGTTTGCGCCGCTCCGGCGAGCCTGGCCATAAACGCACCTTCACCGTCATCGAGGGGGCTCTGACCAATGCGCCGCACCAAGACCATTTCGACCTTCGCCGCTGTGGCCGCCCTGGCCGCCGCCAGCCTGAGCGTCGCTCTGCCCGCTGAGGCGCAATCCCGTCGCAACGTTGTGACTGCGCCTGCCGATCTGACGCCGCGCGCCGCCCCGGCCGCGCAGCGCGCCGTGAATTTCGCCGCCACGCCCGGCCGGGCCGCAGGCGTCCTGGTGCTGCCGCTGGAGACGGAGGCCGATCTGGCCAAGCGCGGCGCGGCCCTGACCCCCGCCGTGCGCGAGGCCGTCGCCGCGGCCGTGAACGCCGCCCGCTTCGACTACAAGGCGCGCCAGACTCTCAGCCTGCACGGCGTCGGCGGCTGGGATCGTATTCTCGTTGTTGGCCTTCCCATCGACGCCAGGGCCGTCGATCTCCAGACCGCAGGGATCGTCGCCGGTCGCGTCCTGATCGCGCAGCCAGGCGATATGACTGTCCTGACGGCTGGTCTGTCCGCCGACGGCGCCGCCGAACTGGCGACAGGCCTCGGCCTCGGCCAGTACCGTTCCGATCTGCACCGCACCACCGGCCGAGACACGGCGGCGCCCGGCGGCATGACGGTCATCGCCGACGACGTGGCGACCACTCAGGCCCGCTATCGTCGCGGCGCGGCCCTGGTCGAGGCCATGGCCTGGGCCCGCGACATCTCCAACGAGCCCGCCAACGTCATCTATCCCGAGAGCTTCGTCGAGCGCGCCCGCGCCGCCTTCGCCGGTGTCCCCGGCGTCGAGATCGAGGTGCTGGACGTGCCGGCCATGCAGCGCCTCGGCATGGGGTCCCTGCTGGGCGTCGGTCAGGGCTCGACGCGTCCGCCGCGCCTGCTGGTGGTGCGCTATCGTGGACAGGGCGCGCCCGACGCCGGTCCCGTCGCCCTGCTGGGCAAGGGCATCACCTTCGATTCCGGCGGGATCTCGATCAAGCCGGGCGCCAACATGGGCAATATGAAGATGGACATGTCGGGCGCCGCCAGCGTCGTCGGCGCCGTTCTGGCCCTGGCCCGGGCGGGGGCCCCGGTCGACGTCGCCGCCGTCGCGGCCCTGGCGGAAAACATGCCCGACGGGAACGCCATCCGTCCTGGCGACGTCCTGACCGCCATGAACGGCAAGACCATCGAGATCATCTCGACCGACGCCGAGGGGCGTCTGGTTCTGGCCGACGCCGTGGTCTGGGCCGACACCCGGCTGGAGCCCGCGGCCATCGTGGATGTGGCCACCCTGACCGGCTCGGTCGGCGGCGCCCTGGGCAACGACTACGCCGGCCTGTTCAGCCGCCACGACGCCCTGGCCGATCAGCTGCGGATCGCGGGCGACGCGACCGGCGAGCGCCTGTGGCGCCTGCCGCTGCATCCCTCCTATGTCGGGGCGACCAGCTCGACCATCGCCGACATCAAGAACTCCGGCGATGGCGGCGCCGGCGCGGGCACGGGCGCCCACTTCATCGGCTATTTCGCCCGCCCCGAAACGCCCTGGGCCCATCTGGACATCGCCAACATGGCCTTCGGCGGCGCCAACGACGTCAAGCCGGCGGGATCGGCGGGCTTCAGCGTGCGTCTGCTGGAACGCTTCGTGCGCGACTTCCAGCCGGTGGCGAAAGAAAAGGGGACGGGCGGCTTCTAGACCGTCCTCAGTCGACGGCGACGATCTCGACCGACTGGCCCGCGACCGTCGCCTCGTCCCCCTCGCGCTTGCCCATCAGGGCCCGGGCCAGGGGCGAGACGTGGCTGACCGAGCCCTTGGCCGGATCGGCCTCGTCCTCGCCGACGATGCGCCAGGTCTGGGTGCGGCCGTCCTCGCGCTCGATGGTCACGGCGCCGCCAAAGCGCACCCGTCCGTCCGGCGTCGTCTCCAGCAGTTGCGCCGAGGCCCGTCGCGCCGACCAGTAGCGCAGGTCGCGCGTGGCCCGGGCCATGGCGGTGCGGTCGGCCTCGATCGAGCCTTCGGTTTGGGCCTTGGTGTAGGCCGCCCGAGCCGAGGCCAGCTCGGCCTCGATCTGGGCCAGGCCCTCGGGCGTGACATGGTTGGGATGGGGCGAGATCGGACGGTCCACCAGGTCGGCGGCCGTGGCTTCCAGATCTTCTTCTCGGGTGAAGGCGACGCTCATGAGGACAGAGCGTATGCCGTTCGCGGACGTTCCGGTCTAGGAAGGCGTGATGACCGACGCCCCTTCCTCCACACTTCCGACCGTCGCCGTGATCGGCGCGGGTCCCGCCGGGCTGATGGCCGCCGAACGGCTGGCGACCGCCGGCCTGCGTGTCGTCGTGCATGAGCGGATGCCCTCGGTCGCGCGCAAGTTCCTGATGGCCGGGCGGGGCGGATTGAACCTGACCCATTCGGAGCCGCTGGAGCCCTTTCTGAACCGCTACGACGCCCCGGCGCGGGCGCGGATCAGCGGCTGGCTGGACGCCTTCTCGCCCGCCGATCTGACCGCCTGGGCCGAGGGGATGGGGCAGGGGACCTTCGTCGGCTCCTCGGGCCGGGTCTTTCCCCGGGCCATGAAGGCCTCGCCCCTGCTGCGGGCCTGGCTGGCGCGGCTGGAAGGGCTGGGCGTCGAGATCCGCACCCGTTCGCGCTGGACCGGCTGGACTGACGGCGCCCTGAGGTTCGATACGCCCGAGGGCGAGCGGATTGAGCGCTCCGACGCCGTGATCCTGGCCCTGGGCGGCGCCAGCTGGGCCAGGCTGGGCTCTGACGCTGCATGGATTCCAGAACTGGAGGCGGCGGGCGTGTCCGTCGCCGCTTTCCGTCCCGCCAACGTCGGCTTCGACGTCGCCTGGTCGTCCCTGTTTCGCGACCGTTTCGCGGGCCAGCCGCTGAAGGGGATCGCCCTGAGTCACGCCGGGCGCACGGTGCGCGGCGAGGCCATGATCGCCGCCTACGGGATCGAGGGCGGCGCCGTCTACGCCCTGTCGGCGGACCTGCGCGACGCGGTCGCGCGCGACGGATCGGCCGTGCTGACCCTCGACCTGCGTCCGGGCCAGTCGCTTGAGACCCTGACGCGACGCCTGTCGAAACCGCGCGGCAAGGACAGCCTGTCCAATTGGCTGAGGAAGGCCGTCCATCTGGATCCGCCAGCCCTCGCCCTGCTGCGCGAGGTCGGGCCGCTGCCTACCGAACCCGCCCTGCTGGCGGCGCGGATCAAGGGCGTGAGCCTGGCCCTGACCGGGGTGCAGGGCCTGAGCCGCGCCATCTCCTCGGCCGGGGGCGTCACGCTGGACGGCGTGGACGATGGCCTGATGCTCAAGGCGCGCCCCGGCGTCTTCATCGCCGGCGAGATGCTCAACTGGGAGGCGCCGACCGGCGGCTATCTGCTGCAGGCCTGTTTCGCCTCCGGCGTCGTGGCCGCGGCGGGCGTGACGGACTGGTTCAAGACGCGCTGATCGACCAAGGCAGGGCTCGACAGCCGGATCGCCAGGGGGCAGCGTGTTCGCCTTCTCAAGCTGTTCGAGTGCGCTTCATGTCGATGTCCCGTTCCGCCGCCCTCGGCCTGATCGCCGCCCTGATGACCTCGACCTCGGCGCTGGCGCAGACTCAGCCCTCGATCGGCCGTGTCGATCCGGTCCGGCTCAGCGAGGCGACACGGGTTCTGGCCTCGGACGAGTTCGAGGGGCGCGCCCCGGTCACGCCGGGCGAAGACCGCACCATCGAATGGCTGACGCAACAGTTTCAGGCGCTCGGGCTCGAACCCGGCGGCCCCGACGGGTCCTGGGTGCAGGTGGCCCAGGTCAGCCGCACCAGCCAGGACGGCCCGGCGACGATCAGCGTCACGGCGAATGGTCAGAGCACCGCCCTGCAGCGCGCGACCGACGTCATCGTCTCCTCGGACCGCCCGGTCAGCCACATCTCGCTCAAGGACGCGCCCCTGGTCTTCGTCGGCTATGGCGTCGATGCGCCCGAGCGCGGCTGGGACGACTACAAGGGCGTCGATCTGGCCGGCAAGATCATGCTGGTTCTGGTCAACGACCCCGACTTCGGCGCGCCGGAAGGCCATCCGGTCGCCGGCAAGTTCGACGGTCAGGCCATGACCTTCTATGGCCGCTGGACCTACAAGTTCCAGGTCGCGGCGGCGCACGGAGCGGCGGGCGTCTTGGTCATCCACGACACGCCGGGCGCGGGCTATCCCTGGTCGACGCTGCAAAACTCCTCGACGGCGCCCAAGTTCGACATCGTCCGCGCCGATCCGGACAAGGAACGCGTCGCGGCCCAGGGCTGGATCCAGGGCGCGGTCGCCGAAAAACTGTTCCAGGACGCCGGCCTCGACTTCGAGGCGCTGAAGGCTCAGGCGCGCACGCCTGACTTCCGCCCTGTGGCGCTGGACGGCGTCACCATGTCCATCGACTTCGGCCAGAAGGCGGACCGGGTGCAGACCCGCAACGTCATCGCCCGCCTGCCGGGCGCGGCCCACCCGGACGAAACGGTCATGTTCGGCGCCCACTGGGACGCCTATGGCCGCGCCACGCCCAAGAACGGCGACGACATCTATAACGGCGCCGTGGACAACGCGACGGGCGTCGCCGCGGTGCTGGAGCTGGCCCGCCTGTTCGCCGAAGGCCCGCGCCCCGAACGCTCGACCGTCTTCGTCAGCTGGGCCGCCGAGGAGACCAGCCTGCTGGGCGCGGAATACTACGCCGCCAATCCGGTCTGGCCGCTGGAGACCACGGTGGCCAACATCAATATGGACAGCCTGCTGCCGGGAACCGAGATCGACCCCAACATCGTCGTCATCGGCGCGGGCAAGAATGATCTGGACGACCGGCTGGCCGTCTTCGCCGGACGCGAGGGCCGTCGCCTGATCCCCGACCCTGCGCCCCAGGCCGGGGCCTTCTATCGCTCGGACCACTTCCCGCTGGCGAGGAAGGGCGTGCCGGCTCTGTTCGCTGCAGCGGGCTTCACCGGCCATAACGCCGCCAGCCGGGACTATGTGGCCAACCGCTATCATCAGCCGACGGACGAATGGACGCCGGAATGGAAGATGGACGCCGCCGCCGCCGATGTTCAGCTGCTGTACGAGGTCGGTTCCGCCCTGGCCAACTCGCGCGACTGGCCCGCGTGGAAGCCGGGCGACGAGTTCGAGGCGGCGCGCAACGCTTCAGCGGCCGCCCGCAAGCCGTGACCTGAAGCGCCCGACGCGCTAGACCCCCGGCATGACCCAAACGCCCGAAATCCACGGCCTCTGCCCCGCCCGTTTCAATGCGGTGAAGGACGCCTTCGCCGCCAACTTCACCGACGCCCCCGAGGGGCTGAACGAGCTGGCGGCGCGGTTCAGCGTGACCATCGACGGCGAGGTCGCGGTCGATCTATGGGCCGGGTCGGCTGATCTGGCGGGAAGCCAGCCTTTCACCGACAAGAGCCTGGTTCCGGTCTTCTCGACCGGCAAAGCGGTCATGGCCCTGATGATCGCGCGCTGCGTGGACAAGGGTCTTCTGTCCTATGAGGACCGGGTCGCGGACCACTGGCCCGCTTTCGGGGCGGCGGGCAAGGACCGCCTGACCGTCGGCCAGTTGATGAGCCACCAGTCGGGCTTGCCCGGCTTCGACGGCGGGGTCGAGCCCGAGATCTGGTTCGACCGCCAGGCGGTGCTGGACCGGCTGGCGGCTCAGGCCCCGCTATGGGAGCCAGGGACGGCCTCGGGCTATCATCCCATCACCATCGGCTATCTGGCGGGTGAGCTGTTCCGCATCGTCGATGGACGCAGCATGGGGACGGCTCTGCGCGAGGACTTCGCCCGGCCCTTTGATCTGGACCTGTGGATCGGCCTGCCCGAGAGCGAGCATGGGCGGGTGGCCCAGCTTCGCAAACCGGCGGCCGCCCCGGACCTCGGCCCCATCGACGTGATCAAGAAGGCCGCCTTCCTGGATCGTGGTTCGGCGCCGGGCGGACGCGGCTCGACCGAATGGCGGATGGCGGAAATCCCCTCGGCTAACCTGCATGGCACGGCGAAGGATCTGGCGCGGATGATGTCGATCATCGCCACCGGCGGCGCGCTGGATGACCTGTCCGTCCTGTCGCAGCAGACCCTGACCCAGGCCACGCGCGAACGCATCCACGGTCAGGACAAGGTCCTGCCCTATGTCATGAGCTGGGGCGCAGGCTTCACGCGCAACGCGGGCCTGAACGTCTTCGGACCCAATCCGGAGGCCGTGGGTCACTGCGGTTGGGGCGGGTCGATGGCTTTCGCCGATCCGGCGACGGGGGTTTCGGCGGCCTATGTCATGACCCGCCAGTCACCGCACCTGATCGGCGACCCGCGCGCCCTGCGTCTGATCGAAGCCCTCTACGCGGCCCTTTAGACGTTGGTCAGGCGTTCGGCCCCCAGGCCAGCTGGTCGTGGACGATGCGCCAGCCGTCCTCGGTGCGCCGCAGAACGCGGGTGAACAGGCCGCGATCGGTCTTGCCTTCGCGGCGCATGACTACCCGGCCCGAGACCACGGTGGTGTTGACGTCGAACTGCAGAGTCTCGAACCACTCATAGGTCATCTGGCCCAGGCCGCCGGGCTGGGCGGCGCGGGCCTGAAGCGCGGCGCGCACGCTGTCCGGCCCCTTCAGCGGGGTGTCCCCCAGAAAAACCAGTAGAGGCTCGTCCTGAACATAGGTGGCCATGACCGCCTCGACGTCGCCCGAGGACCAGGCCTCGGCGGCGGCGTCCAGGGTGTTGCTGACCGCGTCGAAGGTCTCGGCAGTGGTCGGCACGGCGACCGGCGGCGCCAGCGGCGCAGGCGCTTCGGTCCGGGCGGTGCGGATGACCTCATCCCCACCGACGCTCTGGGCGCAGGCGGTCGAACCGGTCGCCAGGGCGACGGCCACGACGAGGGAGCGGGCGAGGGCGGCGAGAGGGCGAGCGCGGATCATCGCCCTTTCTAGGCTGGAACCGCGTCCGATCTCAACGCGAAGGACGCGCTTCCTCGTCCAGGGCCGCCATGCGGTCCTCGGCCGGGTCATCCAGCAGGCCGGGTTCAGGCGCGACGATCGTCTCGGCGGTGCGGCTGGCGCGGCGCACCTTGAGCACAGCGCCGACGGCGAAGACGACGGCGCCCAGCCAGATGAAGGCGAAGGAGGCGATGCGCAGCGCCCCCAGAGCCTCGCCCTGAACCATGCCGATGAAGAAGACGATGGTCGGGGCCAGGAACTGAAGGAAGCCCATGCTGGACAGGGGCATCCGCCGCGCCGCCCAGGCGAAGAGGGCCAGCGGGATGACGGTCGCCGGACCGGCGAACAGCAGCCAGAAGGTGGCGGCGGGCGAGGCGATGAAATGCCCCTGACCCGTCGCCTCGATGAAGATGACCCAGGCCAGGCCGGGCGCGGCCAGTAGCAGACACTCCATGAACAGCCCCGTCTGGGCGTCGACCGAGACGCGCTTGCGGATAATGCCATAGGCCGCGAAGCTGAAGGCCAGCAGCAGGGACACCCAGGGGGCGTGGCCAAGCGCCAGGGTCTGCAGCACCACGCCGACGGCCGCCAGACCGATGGCGGCGGCGCCGAAGCGGTCGATCCGTTCACGGAACAGCCAGGCTCCGGCGGCCATGTTGAGCAGGGGATTGAGATAGTAGCCGAGCGAGGCGTCCAGCGTCCGCCCATTGTTCACCGCCACCACATAGGTGGTCCAGTTGGTGGCGATCAGCACCGCCGACAGGGCCAGCCAGCCCAGCACCTTGGGCTGGCGGAAAACGGCTAGAACTTGCGTCCACTGGCGGGCGATCAGCACCAGCAACAGGGCCCACAGCACGCCCCAGACGGCGCGGTGGCCCATGATCTCCCAGGCGTCGGCGCCCTGATGCGCCATCTGCTGGAAGACCAGGGGGATGAAGCCCCAAAGCAGATAGCAGCCCACCCCCGCCATCAGGGCGGCGCGGGCTTCGGACGAGGTCGGGGAGGGGGACGCGGTCACGGCGGACCTTTCGACCTCCGCCGCAGGCATGCGCGACGGAGGCTTCAAGAGAAACACAAAGCCCCTCAAGCAACCCCGCGCCGCGCGCGGGGCGTCAGGGGCCCCTTCTTACACAGTCAGGCTGCGATAGCCGCTGGACGGGGTGATGGTCCCGGTCTCGTCCAGCAGCTGGGCGATCTGGACGGCGTTCAGAGCCGCGCCCTTGCGCAGGTTGTCGCCAACGACCCAGAAGCTCAGGCCGTTCTTGACGGTCGGGTCCTTGCGGATGCGGCTGACATAGACGGCGTGCTCGCCGGCGACGTCGACCGGGGTGATGTAGCCGTCGTGCTCCAGCTTATCGACGACCAGGACGCCCGGGGCCTCGCGCAGGATCTCGCGGGCCTCGTCCGGCTCGATCGGGCGATCGAACTCGACCGTCACCGCCTCTGAGTGGCCGACGAAGACCGGCACGCGGACGCAGGTCACGGTCAGCTTGATCGACGGGTCGATCATTTTGTGCGTCTCGTTCCACATCTTGGCTTCTTCATCGGTGTAGCCGTCGTCGTTGAACGACCCGATGTAGGGAATGACGTTGAAGGCGATCTGCTTGGGGAACTTCTTGGGCGTGGCGTCGCCCAGGCCGTAGATGGCCTTGGTCTGGTTCCACAGCTCGTCCATGCCTTCCTTGCCGGCGCCCGACACGGACTGATAGGTCGAGACCACCACGCGCTTCACCTTGGCCGCGTCATGCAGGGGCTTCAGCGCCACGACCAGCTGGGCCGTCGAGCAGTTGGGGTTGGCGACGATGTTCTTCTTCTTCGCGTCCTTGACCGCGTCCGGGTTCACTTCCGGCACGATCAGCGGCACGTCCGGGTCCATGCGGAAGGCCGAGGAGTTGTCGATGACGATGGGACCGGCCTTGCCGATCTTTTCCGACCAGGCCTTGGACACCGAGCCGCCGGCGCTCATCAGCACCACGTCCACGGTCGAGAAGTCGAACTGCTCCAGGTCCTCGCACTTCAGCGTCTTGTCGCCGAAGGCCACCTCGACGCCCTTGGATTTTCGCGAGGCGATCGCATGCATTTTATCGACCGGGAAGTTCAGCTCCTCGATGATGTTCAGCATTTCCCGGCCGACATTGCCGGTGGCGCCCACGATGGCGACGCGATAGCCCATGATGAAAATATCCTTGTAAGGGCGTTGGGGAGAAAAGCGGTTCTGCATTTGGGTCTTTCGCAGGCGCGAAGCAACCGGTTTTCGCCAAATTGCCGCTTCAGAAGGCATGAAACCGCTCCGCCTTTCCTGATCCGCCCCTTGGGGCTATGCCGCTGACCATGACCTCCCGCATCCGCAACGCCTACGACATCCGCGTCGAAGAGGGCGTCATCGCCCCTGATCCTCAGCAACTGGACCTCCTGACCGCGCTGGAAAGGCTGGAAGCGGACCTGTCGAAGAAGGGCCTGTTCGGCCGCCCGCCCGAGGTCAGGGGCATCTACATCTGGGGACCACCGGGGCGCGGCAAGTCGATGCTGATGGACCTCTTCTATTCGGCCACGCCCGAGCAGAAGAAGGTGCGCGCCCACTTCCACGCCTTCATGGCCCGCATCCACGACCTGGTGAAACAGTGGCGGGACGGCGACAGTCGCACCCGCAAGGCCGTGTTCGGGACCAGCAAGGGCGACGACCCCATTCCGCCGATCGCGGCCCTGATCGCCTCCGAAGCCCGCCTGCTGTGCTTTGACGAGCTGCAGGTCACCGACATCGCCGACGCCATGATCCTGGGCCGGCTGTTCGAGGCCCTGTTCGAGAAGCGGGTGGTTCTGGCCGTCACCTCGAACCGCGCGCCGGAAGACCTCTACAAGAACGGCATCAACCGCCAGCTCTTCCTGCCCTTCATCGACATCCTGCGCGAGCGTTGCGAGGTGGTGGAGACGGCGGGAGCGCGGGACTTCCGTCTGGACCGCATGGCGGGGGCCAAGGTCTGGTTCTCGCCGCTGGACGAGGCGGCGCGTGACGGCTTCGAGACCCTGTGGTCGGACCTCAGGGGCGGCGAGCCGGAAGAACCCGTCGCCCTGCCCGTCCTGGGCCGTCAGGTTCGGGTGCAGCGCACGGTCGGCGGCATGGCGCGGGCCAGCTTCAACGAGTTGTGCGGGTCGCCGCTGGGACCGCAGGACTATCTGGCGATCGCCCGGCGCTTCCACACCCTCTTCCTGTCCGACGTCCCGACCCTCAGCCCCGCCAACCACCATGAGGCGCGGCGCCTGGTGACCCTGATCGACGCGCTCTATGAGGCGAAGACCCGGCTGGTGGTCCTGGCCGAGGCCGAGCCGGAAGCCCTCTACGCCGAGGGCGTCGGCGCCTTCGAATTCGAGCGCACGGTGTCGCGCCTGAACGAGATGCGCAGCGCCTCGTGGCTGGAACAGCGGGGCGAGGACGACGAAGTGGAGGCGGAGGCGGTTCACGCCTGAGCCTTGCCCCGCCCCCCCGGCGGACGCCGGGATGAGCGGCTTCAAGCGATGGCGCACGAAAAAGGGCCGCACCTTCCAGCGCGACCCCTTCCGTATTCAAACGCTTAAGCGCTCAAGCAGCGCGGCTCCGCGAGCCGCGCGATAGCGCCCCTTCGTTGGCTTAAGCCAGCGACGGCTCAATGTCCTTGCAGGCCTGGATCAGGCCGTTCACCGACTCGACCGACTTGGCGAACATGGCCTTCTCGTCGTCGTTGGTGGTGAACTCGACGATCTTCTCGACGCCGGCGGCGCCGATCAGGGCCGGGACGCCCACGTAAAGATCGGACAGGCCGTACTCGCCCGACAGCCAGACGGCGCAAGGCAGGACGCGCTTCTGGTCCAGCAGGTAGGACTTGGCCATCGCAATCGCGCTTTCGGCCGGGGCGTAGAAGGCCGAGCCGGTCTTCAGCAGGGCCACGATCTCGCCGCCGCCCTTGCGGGTGCGCTCGACGATGGCGTCCAGGTCGGCTTGCGACAGGAAGCCGGCGGCGACGGCGTCCGGCAGCGGCAGGCCGCCGACGGTCGAGTGGCGCACCATCGGCACCATGTCGTCGCCGTGACCGCCCAGGGTCCAGGCGTGGATGTCCTGCACCGAGACGCCGGTCTTTTCAGCCAGGAAGTAGGCGAAGCGGGCCGAGTCCAGCACGCCGGCCATGCCCACGACCTTCTCCTTGGGCAGGCCCGAGAACTTCTGCAGGGCCCAGACCATGGCGTCGAGCGGGTTGGTGATGCAGATGACGAAGGCGTTGGGGGCGTGGGCCTTGATGCCTTCGCCGACGGCCTTCATGACCTTCAGGTTGATGCCGATCAGGTCGTCGCGGCTCATGCCCGGCTTGCGCGGCACGCCGGCGGTGACGATGCAGACGTCGGCGCCCGCGATGTCGGCGTAGTCGTTGGCGCCCTTCAGGGCCACGTCCTGACCGAAGACGGCCGAGGCCTCGGCGATGTCGAGGGCTTTGCCTTGCGGCGTGCCTTCGGCGATGTCGAACAGGATGACGTCGCCCAGCGCTTCGCGCGCGGCCACGTGGGCCAGGGTTCCGCCGATCATTCCGGCGCCGATGAGGGCGATCTTCGCGCGAGCCATACAGGTCTCTCCAGTCGATGTTGCGTGTGCGAAACGGTACTCGATGGCGGGCGGTCTAGACCCGCAAGGGAGCGGGAGCAAGCGCCGGGCGTTGCGCCTTTGGTCGGCCCCTGCGAGGGTCGCCGCATCCAGAGGGGCATGATGACCGCCACGGAAGACGACCGACAATATGAAGCCCGCGTCCTCGGGGAAGCCGAAGCCTGGCGTGAACGCCAGCTGCGTCGTCCCGGCCTGTGGGACACGACCACCCGCGCCGCCCAGGACCGGATCAACAGGATCATCCCCGAACGGGTGCATCAGATCGTCACCTCCGGCGTCGAGCTGACCACGCGGGGCATCATGGCCGGGGCTGAATGGACCACGGCCAAGCCCCTGCTGCACGGCGACCTGAGGACGCGCGAAGACCTGATCCGCACCCGCATCGACCTCTATCGCACCACGGCCAGCGCCGAGGGCGGGGTGGCGGGGGCGGGCGGCTTCCTGCTGGCGGCGGCGGACTTCCCGGCCCTTCTGGCCATCAAGGTCAAGCTGCTGGCCGAGATCGGCGCCCTTTACGGCCACTCGGGCAAGAGCCTGGCGGAGCGGCTCTATCTGCTGCGCATCTTCCAGCTGGCCTTTTCCAGCGCCAAGCATCGGCCCGAGGCCCTGTCCGCGCTGGAGGCGGCGGGACGCGGCCTGCACCAGCCCGAACGCATCCAGGACTTCGACTGGCGCAAGTTCCAGCTGGAGTACCGGGACTACATCGACCTGGCCAAACTGGCCCAGCTGATCCCGGTCATCGGGGCGCCGGTCGGGGCCGTGGTCAACTGGCGGCTGACGACCCGGCTGGCGACGACGGCGATGAACGCCTATCGCCTGCGCTGGTTCGAGGACGAGCATCTGACATGACTGAATTCAAAGCTGACCCCGCCTTTGAGGCCGGATCCGTCTTCGCCGTCGATTGGCCCCTGTGCCAGGTCCGGCTGCAGGACGACGCCCGTTTCCCCTGGCTGATCCTGCTGCCCCGCGTCGAGGGGGCGGTCGAACTGGACGATCTGACCGCGGAACAGCGTGCGGTCCTTATGGAAGAGGTGGTGCGGGCCGGAGAGGTGGTGCGCGCCCTCGCCGACGCGGCGGGACGCCCCATCGACAAGCTGAACACGGCGGCCCTGGGCAACGTCACCCGCCAGCTTCACGTCCATGTCGTCGGCCGCCGCCGCGACGACGGCCTGTGGCCCGACCCGATCTGGGGCCGCCCCGGCGCCGTGCGGCTGGCGGAGCCCGATCGAGAGGTCTTGTTGCGAGCGATTCGCGAGGCCTGATCAGGAAATTGCGATCAGCGCCGCTTATCCGGCCCGGTTCGTTGACACCCGGCCTTTGCGGTCACTAAAGCCTATCGCACTGCAACCGGACCTGTTTTTCCACAGGTTTTTTGAGAACCATTCGCATGTCGAACCTTCCCCAGGGTGCGGGCGACCCCACTGGCCGCTACGTCCGCCATCCCAATGGCCATGTGGCGCCGATGTCGCCCTTCACCGACGTCTGGCGGTGGCACATCACCATGACGGCCTCCATCCTGTTCCGCGTCACCATTGGCGCGGCCACGGTCGGCGCCGTCCTGCTGCTGGCCTGGGTCGCGGCGGTCGCGGCGGGGCCCGAGGCCTACGCCAAGGTTCTGGCCTGCTCGGCCTCGCCCTTTGGTCTCTTCATCTGGTTCGGCCTGTCGCTGGTGGTCTTCTCCTTCCTGCTGAACGGCGCCCGCCACCTGATCAACGACGCCGGCAAGGGCCTTGATCTGAAGTCCGCCAATCTGATGGCCAACATCGCCGTCTGGGGCCCCCTGGTCCTGACCATGCTGTTCTGGGTCGTCCTGTTCGCCGCCGGAAAGGTTTCGCTGTGAGCGCCGCCCCCAAGTTCAAGAACCATGTGAAGATCTCGGAGCGCCACGGCGCCGGCGAGTGGAAGATCGAGAAGCTGGCCCTGCTGGCCCTGATGCCGCTGGGCCTGTGGGTCCTGTCGTCGGGCTTCACCCTGGCCGGCGCCGGCTATGAGGCCGTGCTCGCCTGGTTCGGCAACGCCCTGAACGCCGGCCTGCTGGGCCTGACCGCCATCGTCTTCTTCCTGTTCGCCAGCCTGGCCTGGAAGGTGATCATCGAGGACTACGTCCCGACGCCCTCGGCCCGGACGACCCTGATCAACCTGTCGAACCTCGTCTTCCTGGTGCTGGCCGCCGCCAGCATCTTCTTCATCGTGCGTGTGGCGATGGGCTCCGCCCCGCTGCCCGCCGGAGTCTGATCCCGTCATGGCTGCTTACGAGCTTATCGATCACGAATACGACGTCGTCGTC
>Ga0247823_10000608_pt1 | contig 30222 bp, 25 predicted proteins | sample 13C_PalmiticAcid_2_FD_192426 | JGI IMG/M metagenome (GOLD analysis project Ga0247823, IMG submission 192426) | Soil microbial communities from agricultural site in Penn Yan, New York, United States - 13C_PalmiticAcid_Day30 | ecosystem: Environmental > Terrestrial > Soil > Agricultural land...
AACCTGAAGGTCGTTGGTTCAAATCCAACCCCCGCAACCATCGCAACACAACAACAGCCGCCCCACCGGGCGGCTTTTTGCGTTTGGGCCAACTGCCAAACGCACACGCCTCAACCCGCTGTCCGCATCGCCCCCGCTCCGCTATCCTCCCGACCAAACAGCCGGGAGACCAGCATGTACCCGCTCTGCGGCAAATATCGCGCTACCGTCGTCGACAATGACGATCCTCTCATGCTCGGCAGGCTGCTGGTCTCGGCGCCGCAGGCACTGGGCGAGTTGCCGACCAGTTGGGCGATGCCGTGCGTCCCCTATGCCGGGCCGCAGGTCGGCCTGTGCATGACGCCGCCGATCGGTGCTGCGGTGTGGGTCGAATTCGAAGGCGGCGATCCCGACTATCCCGTCTGGACGGGGTGCTACTGGCGCGAAGGCGAGCGTCCGGCCGAGGCGACGGTGGCGACCCGGCAGTTGATCCGCACCGGAAGCGCGACCATGATGCTCGACGACACACCCGGTGAAGGCGGCTTCACGCTCACGGTATCCGATCCGGCGGTCGCGGTTCCGCTTCGGATCCGTGGCGACAGCGAAGGACTGGCGATCGAATGTGGAGAGACGCGTGCGACGCTCGCCGAGGCGGGTGGCGTCGCCATAGTGGCCGGGATCGGCGAGCTATCGGTGACGGAAGGCGGCGTGTCGGTGAAACATGGCGCGACCTCGATCGCGCTGATCGCGCCCGAGGTGTCGATCGTCTCCGGCGACGGGCAGGCTTCGGTGACGCCGGAGGGCGTCCAGCTGGCGCACCGAACCGTGGCGATCGAGCTCTCCGCGCCGCTCGTGACCATCATCAATGGCTGAAACCATGACTCGCCGGCGCTGCTTCCTCCTTGGCGCGACGAGTTTCACCGTCTTGCCGTTCGTCGCGCGCGCGGCCGCGGACAAGGACGTCCCCTATGTCCCCACGCCGCTCGAAGTGGTCGAGGGCATGCTCGACATGGCGGGGCTCAAGGCGGGCGAGCGGCTGGTCGATCTGGGCTCGGGCGACGGGCGCATTCCGCGCGCCGCCGCGCGGCGCGGCGCCAATGCGTTGGGAGTGGAGATCGACGCCGACCTGGTCGCCCGCGCCCGTTCGCTCACCCGGCTCGACGGGCTGGAGGAACGTGCGCGCTTCGTCCGCGACGACCTGTTCACTGTGTCGCTGCGCGACGCGGACGTGGTCACCCTCTATCTGCTCCCGGACGTCAACGAACGGCTGAAACCAAAGATTCTCAATGAGATGAAGCCAGGGGCGCGCGTCGTCAGCCATGCCTTCGACATGGGCGACTGGCCGCCCGAGGCGCGCCGGGAGATTGCCGACAAGCGTGTTTATCGCTGGACGGTGCCGGCGGTGGCGGGCGGCGAATGGCGGCTGATCCGTGCCGACGGGACCGTCGCGACCCTCACCCTCGACCAGCGCTATAGCCGTGTCGCCGGCACGCTCGATGGCCGCGCAGTCCGCGACGTCCAACTGGCAGGGGCGGCACTTGCCTTCACAGCGGATGGTACCGGCTATCGCGGCACCGTCGGCGACCGCACCATCGCCGGCGACGGCTGGAATGCCGAACGGATCGACTAGGCACCGGGGCATCCGGCGGTGCGATCGCCAGCGGCCCGCGCAGCGCCGCCGCCCGATCGGCGTTCAGGGTCCGGATCGCCTGAACCGCATGACTCCCTCGGGACGGTGGAGGATGAGGCTTTCACCCTCGATGTCGGCATAGACACCGGTGAAGTCCGCCACGCCGAAGTCGTTCGGAGTCAGCCTGAAGGTCGCAACCGTTCCGGCTTCGGCTTTGAGCGGAAGCCGTTCGGATTGCAGCCGGTACGACGTCTCGCTGAACGTCACGAACCGCGGCGTGCGCCGTTCCTCCGGGGGAAGGGACCACGGCCCCCCGGCCAGATAGGATATGAGCGGCTCGCCCGAATCGAATTCGACGCTGAGGTCGATGCCCGGCACGTCCCGCCCGTTCGGTGCCAGCACGCGGATCGCGAACGGTTCACCCGGCGCGGCATCGACCCGGTCGGCCGTGATCGTCGGGGCGATGGGCCGCGGATCGCTGGTCAGCTCGATCCGCTTGCCGACGGCGGTCCACCGGCCTTGCGCACGCTCGTCGAGCGAGCCGACGGTCAGGCCGTATTCGAACGTGCCGTCGGGACGCAGGCGGATGCCCGCAACCAGCTCCATCTGCGAGTGGACATAGTCGCCCGCAACGGAGGTCGGTGGCGCGGGATCGGGCGATGCCGGGCTATCCTGTGACAGCGCCGGCTGGATCATCGCGGAAAGAACCGCGGCTGCTACGCTGGCATCTCGCAGGATACGACGGAAAGCGGGATGCGGCATCCTTGCCCTTTCTGAATCCGGGGCGATGCAGCGTAGCAGGGTGCCCCCGGACAACAAGGCCGCGCGGGCGCGGCAGCCGTCTTCGGCCGAACCATTCGTCTATTCGCCAATCCCCGGCTTCGACGGCTCGACCGCGACGGCGATGCACATTAAGCCAGCGCCATGCACTATAACGACAACCTCACCGCCGCCCGCCCGACCTTTGTCACCCATCTCGAATGTTCGATGACCGGCGAGCGGTACGAGGCGGATACGCTCCACGGGCTGTCGCGAGTGGGGCGGCCGTTGCTGGTGCGTTACGATCTCGATGGCATCCGCAAGGCGGTCTCGCCCGCGGATCTTGCCGGACGCCCCGCCGATCTGTGGCGCTATCGCGAACTGCTGCCCGTTCGCCACGCCGGGAGCATCGTCAGTCTGGGCGAGATAACGACGCCGATCGTGCCGCTGAGCAAGATCGCTGCGGGTGCCGGGGCATCGACCCTGCTGGTCAAGGACGAGGGGCGCCTGCCCACCGGATCGTTCAAGGCACGCGGCCTTGTCATGGCGCTGTCGATGGCCAAGGAACTGGGCGTCACCACCATCGCCATGCCGACCAACGGCAATGCCGGTGCCGCCGCGGCGGCCTATGCCGCGCAGGCAGGGATCGAGGCGGTGATCTTCTGTCCCGACGATACGCCCGAGATCAACGTGCGCGAGATCGCGGCGCAGGGCGCACGCGTCTATCGCGTCAACGGGCTGATCGACGATTGCGGCAAGCTGGTCGGCGCGGGGAAGGAAGCCAATGGCTGGTTCGACCTCTCGACGCTCAAGGAGCCGTACCGGATCGAGGGCAAGAAGACGATGGGGCTGGAACTCGCCGAGCAGCTCGGCTGGGAATTGCCCGACGTCATCTTCTACCCCACTGGCGGCGGCACCGGCCTGATCGGCATGTGGAAGGCGTTCGACGAGCTCGAGGCGCTGGGGTGGATCGGCTCGAAGCGCCCGCGCATGGTCGCGGTGCAGGCCGAAGGCTGCGCGCCGATGGTCCGCGCGTGGGAGCAGGGCGATCGCCACGCGACCCGCTGGGAGGACGCGCATACCGTGGCGGCGGGCATCCGCGTGCCGCAGGCGGTGGGCGATTTCCTGATCCTCGACGCGGTACGCGCGAGCAACGGCTTTGCGATGGCCGTCAGCGATGCGGCGATCCTCGAAGCGGTCGACGATGCCGCGCGCCTCGACGGCCTGCTGCTCTGCCCTGAGGGCGGTGCGACGCTTGCGGCGTGGCGCAAGGCGCTGGCCGAAGGGCTGATCTCGCCCGACGACCGCGCGGTGCTGTTCAATTGCGCAACCGGGCTCAAATACCCGATGCCCGATCAGTCGCGCACGCTCGACCGCCACGGGGCGATCGATTTCGCCGCGCTCTAGGTTTCCCTGACCCGCAGCATCGCCACCGCCGCGACCAGCAGGGTCACGGCGGCGAAGGCCATTGTCCAGATCGGGTCGTGCGGAAAGAAGCGCTTCATGATCGATCCCATCACCGTCGCGACCAGGAATTGCGGCACCACCACGAACACGTTGAACAGGCCCATATAGATGCCGAGCTTGGCTTGCGGCAGGCTCGAGGCGAGGATCGCATAGGGCATGGCGAGGATCGAGGCCCAGGCGATGCCGATTCCGATCTCGCTCAGGATCAGCCAGTGCGGATCGCGGATCGCGAAGAAGCTCGCAAACCCTGCCGCACCGCACAGCAGCCCGACGATATGCGTCCGCGCCTTGCCGAACCGGCGCGCGAGCAGCGGCAGCAGCGTCAGCGCCGCCACTGCGGCAATCCCGTTATAGACGGTGAACAGCACCCCCACCCAGTTCGCGCCTTCCTGATAGCGCGGATCGGCCGCGTCGGCGGCGCCGTAAAAGACCTGCGCGACCACCGGGGTGGTGTTGATCCACATGATGAACAGCGCCGACCAGCTGAAGAATTGCGCCACCGCGAGCTGCTTCATCAGCGGCGGCATGCCCGCGAAATCGCCGACGATATGCGTCAGCATGTTTGCGCGGCTGCCACGCCGGGCGAGCGCGATCGCGGCCAGGCTCGCCACGCCATAGCCAGCGAGCAGCGCGCCGAGCAGATACACTTCTTTCTCCAGCCCAAGCCTGCCGACCGCCACGACCACCGCCGCGCCCGCCGCGATCCAGATCAGACTGGACGTGTTGCCGCGCGCCGCCAGCACCCGCATCGTCGTTTCGTCCGCCTCGGCACGCGGGCCGTCGAACGCCGCCATCTCCTCGGGGCTGTATTCCCGGGTGCTGACGATCGTCCACAGCACCGCCAGGAACAGCGCCGCGCCGCCGAACCAGAAGGCGTAGCGCACCGTATCCGGGATCCCTCCGCCGGGCGCGGCGTTGGACACGCCGAGATGCTCGAGCGCCCAGGGGAAGATCGAGCCGACCACCGCGCCCGCGCCGATGAACGCGGTCTGCACTGCATAGCCCGCGCTGTGCTGGTCCTTGCGCAGCATGTCGCCGACGAACGCGCGGAACGGCTCCATCGACACGTTGAGCGAGGCGTCGAGCACCCACAGCATCACCGCCGCGAACAGCAGAACCGGTGCCAGCGGCATCGCGAACAGCGCCAGCGCGGCCATGACCGCGCCGGCGAGGAAATAGGGCCGCCGCCGCCCCAGCCGTCCGAGCCATGTCCGGTCGCTCATATGTCCGACGATCGGCTGCACCAGCAGGCCGGTCAGCGGCGCCGCCACCCACAAGGCGGGCAGATCGTCGATGCTGGTGCCCAGCGACTGGAAGATCCGGCTCATATTGGCGTTCTGCAGCGCGAAGCCGATCTGGATCCCGAAAAAGCCGAACGACAGGTTGAACAGGCCCCAAAAGCCCTGGCGCGGTTTTTCCATCGCATTTCCTTGAAAAGAAGGGTCTAGCCGCCCGCACCGCACGACCGGCGCACCACCAGCGTCGCCGGCAGCAGCACGTCGTGCACCCGCTCCTCGCGGATGCGGCCGAGCAGCGTCTCGACCAGTGTTCGTCCCGCCGCGCGGGTATCCTGAAGGACGGTGGTGAGCGGCGGGTTGGTAAAGCTCGCCGCGGCGATATCGTCGAAGCCGACCACTGCGATGTCCTCGGGCACCCGGATGCCGCGTGCGGCGAAGGCCCGCATCGCGCCGATCGCGATCAGGTCGCTCGCGGCGAGCACGGCGTCGAACGTCTCGCCGCTGGCGATCAGCGCCTCGGCGGCGGCGGCACCGGCTTCCTCGGTGGTCAGCGCGTCGAACTGCAGGCGCTTGCGGGGGATGATCCCGCCTTCCTTCAGCGCCGCGACATGGCCGCGATAGCGGTCGTGGAATTCGGGATAATGGCTCGACGCATGGCCGAGAAAGGCGATGTTGCGCCGTCCGAGGCCGAGCAGATGGCGGGTCGCCTCGCGTCCTCCGCCATGATTGTCGCAGCCGACGGTCAGCCCGATTCCGCCCGACTGCGATCCCCAGCGCACGAAATGCGTGCCCTGCGCCATCAGCTCGGTCAGCTTGTCGCGGTACAGCTCATAATCGCCATAGCCGAGCAGGATCAGCCCGTCGGCCCGGCGCGAATCCTCATAATCCTGGTGCCAGTCGCTCGCGAGCTGCTGGAAAGACACCAGCATGTCCTGCCCGTTATCGGCGCAGGCGCGCATGATCGATCCCAGCATCGACAGGAAGAAGGGGTTGATCGCGCTGTCGTCGGTGCTCTCGTCCTGAAAGATCAGCACCGCCAGCGTCTCGGCGTGGCGGCTGCGCAGGTTCGATGCGGCCTTGTCGACGCGGTAGTTGAGCTTCTGGGCGATCGCCTCGATCCGCTTGCGCGTCGCCTCGTTCACCCCGGTCCCGCCGCGCAGCGCGCGCGAGACGGTGGGTTGCGACACTCCCGCCAGGTGCGCGATATCGAACGATGTCGGCTTGCGTTGCATGGCCGCGGCACTTCTCCCCTGGGGATCCGGTTCGGACCCTCGGCTTGCGGATGTGCCTCCGCTTGGCCGGGGGAATGTTCACCCCGTTTCGTCCGCCGCGTCAATGTTGCGCAGCGGCCGCGCAGCATCGTCGCGGCATTGAATACGTATGCCGTGTGCTGGCCGCGGCGGCGGCTTGGCGCGAATAGGGGACGAACGCGCTGCGATCCGGCGCGATCTGACAGCATCGGCCTGCAGGGACGGGCCGGCATAGGGGAGGAACCATGCGTCACACCGCTACGGGCCGTCGGGCCAACCGTCTTACATTCGGCGTCAGCGCCGGCGCCATCGCCGCCACGCTGCTCGTCGCGGCGCCGGCTTCGGCTCAGGATACCGTTCAGGCAGCAGCCGACGAAGGCTCCGAGGTCACCGTCACCGGCTTCCGCCGCGCGATCGAGACCGCGGTCGCGACCAAGCGCGACTCCAACCAGATCGTCGAATCGGTCTCGGCCGAGGATATCGGCAAGCTCCCCGACAATTCGATCGCCGAAGCGATCGCGCGCTTGCCCGGCCTCACCGCACAGCGCCTCGACGGGCGGGCGCAGGTGATCTCGGTGCGTGGCCTCTCGCCCGATTTCGCCGCCACGCTGCTCAATGGGCGCGAACAGGTGACGACCGGCGACAATCGCGGTGTCGAATTCGATCAGTATCCGTCGGAGCTGATGGGCGCGGTCGACGTGTACAAGACGCCGTTCGCCGGTCTGGTCGGACAGGGTCTGTCGGGCACCATCAACCTGCGCACGATCCGCCCGCTCGATTATGGCCGGCGCGTGCTCGGCGCCAATGCGCGGGGCGAGATCGTCTCGCCGGGCAAGCTCAACACCGGCACCAATGACAAGGGCTATCGCGCCAGCCTGACCTATATCGATCAGTTCGCCAACGACACGATCGGTATCACGCTGGGCGTCGCGCATCTCAATTCGCCGACCCAGTTCGAACGGTTCAACAGCTGGGGCTATCCGGCCTTCGACACCAACAACGACCTGTACGGTATCCGCGACACCAAGGGCACGCCCGGCCAGGCCGACGACACCTTCACCCCGCGGCCGGGCTATGCCTCGGCACAGGGCGCGCGCATCATCGGCGGCGCCAAACCCTATGTGCAGTCGACCGAGCTCGAGCGTACCGGGGTGATGGGCACGCTCCAGTTCAAGCCGACGCCCGACCTCAACATCGTGCTCGACGGCTATTATTCGAAGTTCAAGGACGCGCAGACGCTGCGCGGGATCGAATTCCCGCTTCAGTGGGGCGGCGCGGTGCTCCAGCCGGGCTTCACCGTCAAGGACGGCATGATTACCGACGGCACCTGGACCAACGTCAAGCCGGTGGTGCGCAACGACGCCAATCTGCGAGAGGCGGATCTCTATTCGGGCGGGCTGAACGTCAGCTATGTCACCGGCGGCTGGAAAATCACCGGCGACGCCAGCTATTCGCGCGTCGACCGCGAGGACAAGGTGCTCGAAACCTATTCGGGCACCTCGCGTGGCGGCGGAACCGGGCCGTTCGACACGCTCGGTTTCAGCCGTGACGCAGAGGGACGCTACAGCTTCAAATCCTCGCTCAACTATGCCGATGCCTCGCGCATCTTCCTCACCAGCCCGCAAGGCTGGGGCGGCGACAACACGCCGGGCGGCCAGGACGGCTTCCTCAACAACCCGACCACCAGCGACGAGCTGATGGCCTTCCGCCTCGATGTCGAGCGCGAACTGGGCGACAATCAGGGCAAGATCGCCTTTGGCGCCAACTACTCCAAGCGCGAGAAGTCGCTCGACCTGCAGCGCTGGTATCTCGGGTTGAAGGCGAACGCCGCCGATCCGCTGCACAACACCAGCGTCGCGATTCCGGCCGACCAGCTGCTCGATCCGACCGCGCTCGCCTATCTCGGCATTCCGGGTATGGTCAGCTATGATCCGCTCAAGCTCGCCTATAGCGGTCTCTACAACTTCAACGCAGCGACCGACGCCAACCTCTTCGCCTTCGGCTGGGGCGTGCGCGAAGAGATCCTGACCGGCTATGCCCGCTACGATCTCGACGTCGAAATGTCGAACGGGTCGAGGCTCGGCGGCAATGTCGGCATGCAGGTCGTTTCGGTCGATCAATATTCCACCGGTCAGGGCGCGAGCGGATCGCCGGTCGCCACGGTCACCGACCTGTCGGACGGGGTGCGCTACACCTACGTCCTGCCCAATCTCAACCTCGTCGCGCGGCTGAACGGCGGCTTCACCGTCCGCTTCGGCGCGGCGCGCCAGATGGCCCGGCCGCGTATGGATCAGATGCGCGCGTCGATGAGCTTCACCTACAATGCGTCGCTCGCGGGCAATACCGACATCAACTTCTCGCCCTGGGGCGGTGAGGGCGGCAATCCGCGGCTGCGGCCGTGGATCGCCAATGCGGTCGATCTGTCGGTGGAAAAATACTTCGCGCGTGACAGCTACATCGCGCTCGCCGGCTTCTACAAGCATCTGGAAACCTACATCTACCAGGAGAATCAGGCTTACGACTTCACCGGCTTCCCGGTGACCAGCGGGCCTGAACCGTTGCTGCGCCAAGGGATCGCCAAGGTCTTCCGCAACGGCAGCGGCGGGCAGCTTTACGGCGCGGAGCTGTCGGCGACCTTCTCGCTGCGCAACCTGTCCAATGCGCTCGACGGGTTCGGCGTGCTCGGCAGCGTGTCCTACACCGAAAGCTCGATCACGCCCGATCCCAACAATCCGGCGCAGCCGCTGCCCGGCCTCTCCAAATGGGTCGCCAACGGCACCGTCTATTTCGAGAAATGGGGCTTCTCGGCGCGTGCCAGCGCCCGTCACCGGTCGAGCTTCCTTGCGGAGCTGAGCGGCATCGGCACCGATCGTATCCAGCGGCTCGCCAAGCCCGAGACGATCATCGATGCGCAGATCGGTTACGAGTTCCAGAACGGCCCGCTCAAGGGGCTGGGCATTCTCGCTCAGGCGCAGAACCTGACCGACGAGCCGTTCGTCACGCATGAAGCGGCGAACGAGGATCTGACGGTCGATCATCAGCGCTATGGCGTCCGGTACCTGCTCGGGCTCAGCTACAAGCTCTGACTTCCCCCCGCCTCCCCGCCGCGGCACAGTCGCGGCGGGGACGTTTTCGAGGATGGCCGGGACCAGCGACATGTCCGATCCCACGCTGCGCAACATCGTCATCGCCGGGGGCGGCACTGCGGGCTGGATGACCGCGGCTGCGCTCGCGCGCTTCTGCGGGCGGGGCTGGACGATCACCCTGGTCGAATCCGACGAGATCGGCACGGTCGGCGTGGGCGAGGCGACGATCCCGATGATCCGCCTGTTCAATCAGGCGCTGGGCATCGACGAAGCGGAGTTCCTGCGCGAGACGCATGGCACGTGGAAGCTCGGCATCGAGTTCGACGGCTGGGGCGCGCCGGGCGAGCGCTACATGCACGCCTTCGGGCAGGTCGGGCGCGGGCTGGGGCTGCTGCCCTTCCACCATTATTGGCTGCGCGCGCATGCGTCAGGCCGGGCGGGGCCGCTCGGCGACTATGTGCTCAACGCGGTGGCGGCGAAGGCCGGGCGCTTCGCGCATGTCGATCGCGCGGCGGACAGCGTGCTGCCGCCCATGCCCTATGCCTTTCATTTCGATGCCGGCCTCTATGCCGCCTATCTGCGCCGCTTTGCCGAGGCGCGGGGCGTGGCCCGGATCGAAGGGCGCATCGACGGCGTCGAGCGTCACGGCGAGCGCGGCGATATCTCGGCGCTGGTGCTGGCTGAGGGCGTCCGGGTCGCGGGCGACCTGTTCGTCGACTGCTCGGGCTTTCGCGCGCTGTTGATCGAGGGCGCGCTGGAGACCGGGTTCGAGGATTGGGGCCATTGGCTGCCGTGCGATCGCGCGTTCGCGGTGCCATGCGAACGGGTCGATCCGCTGCTCCCCTATACCCGCGCCACCGCGCGTGAGGCCGGGTGGCAGTGGCGCATCCCGCTCCAGCACCGTACCGGCAACGGCTATGTCTTCTCGTCCGCGCATATCGGCGAAGACGAGGCGGCGTCGGTGCTGCTCGCCAATCTCGACGGCGCGCCGCAGGCCGATCCGCGGCTGCTCAAGTTCCGCGCGGGCAAGCGGCGCAAGGCGTGGAACCGCAATGTCGTCGCGATCGGACTCGCGTCGGGCTTTCTCGAGCCGCTCGAATCGACCAGCATCCACCTGATCCAGAGCGGCATCACCCGGTTGCTCGACTTTCTGCCTGCCGGTCCGGTCGCCGATGCGGACCGCGACGCCTATAATCGCCTCGCCGATTTCGAGATCGAGCGGATCCGCGATTTCGTGATCCTCCATTATGTCGCCAACCGTCGACATGATGCGTTCTGGCGGGCGCAGCGCGGAATGGCGTTGCCGGAGAGTCTCAACTTGCGTTGGAACATGTTCCGTACCGGCGGCCGGATTGTCCGCGAGGGCGACGAGCTGTTCGACGTGCCCGGCTGGGTTCAGGTGCTTGTCGGGCAAGGCGTTATCCCGGAACGCTGGCACCCGCTCGCCGACGATTTGAGCGACGACCAGCTCGACCAGTTCCTCTCGACGATTGCCCGGGCATTTCAACGCGATAGCGCAAGAATACCGGGCCATGCCGATACGCTTGCGCGCTTCTGCGCCGCGTCCTCCACCTTCAGTCAGCCGAGTATTGCATGAAAAATCTCGCCCTCGCTTTTGCCCTTCTTTCAGGTACTTGCGCAGCCGCTCAGACCGCAGCTCCGGCCGATCTGCGCGCGCGCCCGGCCGAGACCGAGATCCTCTATTTCCTGCTCCCGGACCGGTTCGAGAATGGCGATCCGGGCAACGACAAGGGCGGCCTCAAGGGCGACCGGCTGGCCACCGGCTTCGACCCGTCGCACAAGGGTTTCTTCCATGGCGGCGACCTTAAGGGTTTGATTCAGCGGCTCGATTACATCCAGTCGCTCGGCGCCACCGCGATCTGGCTTGGGCCGATCTACAAGAACAAGCCCGTGCAGGGCGCCCCGGGGGAGGAGACTGCGGGCTATCACGGCTACTGGATCACCGACTTCACCCGCGTCGACCCGCATTTCGGCACCAATGCCGAGATGAAGGCGTTCGTCGACGCCGCGCATGCCCGCGGCATCAAGGTCTATCTCGACATCATCACCAACCATACCGCCGACGTGATTCAGTATCGCGAATGTGGCGCGTGCGACTATCGCAGCCGCGCCGACTATCCCTATCAGCGCAAAGGCGGGGTGAAGGGCGCGGCGATCAACCCGGGTTTCGCAGGCGATGGCGTTCAGACGCCGGAGAATTTCGCGAAGCTCACCGATCCGGCCTACGCCTACACGCCCTTCGTGCCCGAGGCGGAGAAGAGCGTGAAGGTGCCCGCCTGGCTCAACGATCCGATCCACTATCACAACCGCGGCAACACCACGTTCCGCAACGAAAGCTCGACGATGGGCGATTTCGTCGGGTTGGACGATCTGATGACCGAAAGCCCGCGCGTGCTGCAGGGGTTCATCGACATCTATGGCGGCTGGATCGACCAGTTCGGGATCGACGGCTTTCGCATCGATACCGCCCGCCACGTCAATCCGGAATTCTGGCAGGGCTTTTCCATGGCGATGATCGACCGCGCCAGGGCGAAGGGCATCCCCAATTTCCATATCTTCGGCGAAGTCGCGAACGACGGCGATGTCGGCGATCTCGCCCTCCACACCCGCGTGCATCGGCTCCCCAGCGTGCTCGATTTCGGCTTCCGTGCCGCGGTCCAGCACACCGTCGCGGGCGAGAAGGGGCCGGACGTCCTCGCCGCGATGTTCGACCGCGATGCGCTGTACGAAGGCGGGGCTCAGACGGCGCTGCAGCTGCCGACCTTCATCTCAAACCACGATCACGGCCGCTTCTCGACCGATGTGCGCAAGGCCTTTCCCAAGGCGAGCGACGACGAGGTGCTGGCGCGCGTGAAGCTCGGCCATGCGATGCTGCTGCTGCTGCGCGGCGTGCCGACCGTTTACGCCGGAGACGAGCAGGGCTTCGTCAGCGACGGTAACGATCAGGACGCGCGCGAGGACATGTTCCCGAGCAAGGTCGCGGTCTACAACGACAACCGGCTGTTGGGCACGCGCAAGACCACCGCGGAGTCGAACTTCGACACCGGCCATCCGCTCTATGCCGAGATCGCGAAGCTCTCGACCATACGCAGGGCGACGCCGGCCTTGTCGCACGGGCGGCAGTTGACCCGTGCCTATGATGAGAAGCCGGGCCTGTTCGCGGTTTCACGCTTCGATCCGCAAACCGGCGCCGAAGTGCTGGTCGCGTTCAACACCAGCGGCAAGGCGATCGTGCGACAAGTGGAGGTCGGGGTCGATTCCCGCGTCTTCGCACCGATTACAGGACAATGTGCTGCCTCGGCCTCGGCGCCCGGAAGCGTCACCGTGACGATTCCGGCATTCGGCTATATCGCGTGCGCGGCCACCGGAGGCGCCAAGTGAGCGAGCCGTCACGCATGACCGAGGCACAGGCGGGCCACGACTGGTGGCGTGGCGCGGTGATCTACCAGATCTATCCGCGCAGCTTCGCGGACTCGAACGGCGACGGTATCGGCGATCTGCCCGGCGTGACCGCGCATCTCGACCATGTCGCCACGCTCGGCGTCGACGCGATCTGGCTGTCGCCCTTCTTCACCTCGCCGATGCGCGATTTCGGTTACGACATCGCCGATTATTGCGGGGTCGATCCGGTATTCGGCACGCTCGCCGACTTCGACGCGTTGATCGCCAGGGCGCACACGCTGGGCCTCAAGGTGATCATCGATCAGGTCTATTCGCACACCTCCGACCAGCATGAATGGTTCAAGGAAAGCCGTGCAGGCCGCGATAATCCCAAGGCCGACTGGTATGTCTGGGCCGACGCCAAGGCCGACGGTTCGCCGCCGACCAATTGGCAGTCGGTGTTCGGCGGTCCCGCCTGGACCTGGGACGCACGGCGCGGCCAATATTACATGCACAACTTCCTGAGCGAGCAGCCCGACCTCAACCTGCACAACCCGGAGGTTCAGGACGCGGCGCTGGCGGCGGCGAAGTTCTGGCTCGACCGTGGCGTCGACGGCTTCCGCATCGATGCCATCAACTTCTCGATGCACGACCCCGAATTTCGCGACAATCCACCGGCGCCCGACACCGGCGCGCCGCGCACGCGACCGTTCGACTTCCAGCAGCATCTCTATAACCAGAGCCACCCCGATATCGTCCGCTTCCTTGAGCGGCATCGCGAACTGACCGACGGCTATGGCGGCCGCTTCACCGTGGCCGAAGTCGGCGGGCCGACGCCGGAGGCGGAGATGCATGCCTTCACGCAGGGGCAGGGGCGGCTCAACAGCGCCTACAGCTTCGATTTCCTCTATGCCGATGGACTGACCCCGGCGCTGGTCGAAAAGGCGGTTGCGACCTGGCCCGACACGCCCGGCACCGGCTGGCCGAGCTGGGCGTTCGAGAATCACGACGCTCCGCGCGCTGTGTCGCGCTGGGTGGATGCGGAGCATCGCGACACCTTTGCCGCGATGAAAATGCTGCTGCTGATGTGCCTACGCGGCAACGCCATCCTGTTCCAGGGGGAGGAGCTGGGTCTGACTCAGGTCGAGATCGGCTATGACCAGCTTCAGGATCCGGAGGCGATCGCCAACTGGCCGCTGACGCTCAGCCGCGACGGCGTGCGCACGCCGATGCCGTGGCAGGCGGATGCCGAAAATCTCGGCTTCACGCCGGGCAAGCCATGGTTGCCGCTCGGTCCCGACCATGCCGAACTGGCGGTGGACCGGCAGACCACGCAGAACGGCTCGCTGCTCAACCTGACGCGCGGACTGATCGCGCTGCGGGCGGCCAATCCGGCGCTGCGCGCGGGCGCGATGGCGGTGCAGGCGGCGGACGAGGCGCTGCTCGTCTTCACCCGCAGCGCGGACGGGCAGGCGCTGACCTGTGCGTTCAATCTGGGCAAGACGCCGCTGGCATGGCATCCAGCACAGCCGGACCGGTTCCGGGTGCTGGCGGCGGTCAATGGCGCGGCACCGGGATCGCTGCCCGCCTATAGCGGGCTGGTGCTCGAACAAATCGCCTGAAAAGATGGCGGCGTAACAGGAGAGTGAGATGGGCAGACTGATCGCGCTGACAGCGTTGACTTCGATGGTGGCGATGCCGGCGCTGGCGCAGGGCGTGGTTCAGAACACTGCGCTGAAGGAAGGGGGCGCAACCGCGACCTCACCCGACGGCAGGCTCCGCGTCACGGTCACCGTCGATGGCGACGGGCGGCCGCATTACGCCGTCGCGCGCAATGGCAAGGTGCTGATCGAGCCCTCGCGGCTCGGCTTCCTCCTCACCGATGCGCCCAAGCTCGAACGGCGCTTTGCGATCGAGAGCCAGTCGACCAGCTCCGCCGATACCACCTGGGAACAGCCTTGGGGCGAGTGGAAGAGCATCCGCGATCGCCACACCGAATTCCGCGTGCGCCTCAAGGAGACGACCGCGCTGGCGCGCGTGATGGACGTGGTGTTCCGCATCTTCGACGAAGGTGTCGGCTTCCGTTACGAACTTCCCGATCAGCCAAATCTCAAACACGCCAATATCGCCGACGAGCTGACCGAGTTCGGGCTGGCCGGCAACGGCACCGCCTGGTGGATCCCGGCGGGCGAATGGAACCGCTACGAATATCTCTACAACCGTACCCCGATCTCCGAGGTCGGGCAGGCGCACACGCCGATCACCGTGAAGCTTGAGGACGGCACGCATGTCGCCTTCCACGAAGCGGCCCTGGTCGATTACTCCGGCATGTGGCTGCGTCGCGTGACCGGCACTCGCTTCAAAGCGCAGCTCTCGCCCGGCGCCGGCCCGGCCAAGGTGGTCAAGCAGGGGCCGTTCACCACACCCTGGCGCACCATGGTAATCGCCGACGATGCCGCCGGCCTCTACACGGGCAGCCGAATGACGCTGAACCTCAACGAGCCCAACAAGCTCGGCGATGTCAGCTGGGTCAAGCCCGGCAAGTTCGTCGGCGTGTGGTGGAACATGATCAAGGGCAAATGGAGCTGGGCGCGCGGCCCGCAGCACGGCGCCACCACCGATAATGTGAAGCGCTATATCGATTTCGCCGGCGCGAACGGAATTCCCGGCGTGCTGGTCGAGGGGTGGAATGTCGGCTGGGACGGCGACTGGTTCGGCAACGGCACCGACATGAATTTCTCCGGCCCGACCGAGGATTTCGATGCGAAGGGCCTCGCCGCCTATGCCAGGTCCAAGGGCACCGCGCTGGTCGGCCATCACGAGACCGGCGGCTCGGCCAGCCATTATGACAAGCAGCTCGACACGGCTTTCGCCTGGTCGGCCGCGCATGGGCAGAAGGTGGTGAAGACCGGCTATGTCGCCGACGCGGGCCAGATCGGCCGGGTCGATCCCGACGGGTCGGAGCATCGCGAATGGCATGATGGCCAGTGGATGTCGAACCATCACCTCCGCGTCGTGCTCGCCGCCGCCAAGTACAAGATCAGCGTCGATCCGCACGAGCCGATCAAGGACACCGGCCTGCGCCGCACGTACCCCAACTGGCTCGCCCGCGAGGGCGCACGGGGGCAGGAATATATGGCGTGGGCCGGCAAGAACCCGCCCGAGCATGAAGCCAATCTCGTCTTCACCCGGATGCTGTCGGGGCCGATGGACTTCACCCCCGGCATCCTCAGCCTCAAGGGCGAGAAGGACAGCGATATCCCCTCGACTATCGCCAAGCAGCTCGCGCAATATGTCGTGATCTACTCGCCGGTGCAGATGGCTGCCGACGAGCCGGAGGTCTACGCCAAGCTGATGGACGCGTTCCAGTTCATCAAGGACGTGCCCGTCGACTGGGCGGACACGCGCATCCTCAACGGCGAGGTCGGCGACTATGTGACGATCGCGCGCAAAGACCGGAACAGCGCCGACTGGTATCTGGGTTCGGTCGGCGACGAGCAGGCGCGCAATCTGGAGGTAACGCTCGACTTCCTCGACCCGGGCAAGACCTACACCGCGCAAATCTATCGCGACGCGCCTGACACGCGCTTCGACAGCGATACGCGACACAAATATGTCATCGAGACGAAGAAGGTGAAGCGCGGCGACAGGCTGATGCTGGCGCTGGCTCCGGGCGGCGGACAGGCGATCCGCTTCGCCGCGAAGTGAGGGACGGGGTGGGCGTCAGGCGCGCACCCACTCCACCTTGGGATCGTTGAAGTCGATCACGTCGGCCAGCTCCCACACGTTGCGATAGCCATAGCCGACCAGGTTGATGAAGGTCTGGATGTTGAGCGCCAGGGGGCGTGCCTTCATCGGCACCGGGCGCGTGCGGTTCGAGAAATTGTTGTTGCAGTAGATCAGGATGCGGCGGTGCACGTTCGGCCCCACCGTTTCCTCCAGCGACTCCGCGTTGAAATCGGGGAAGGGCAGGTTGGTCGCGCCCTTGATATGACCCTCGCGGAACGCGCTTTCCGAGCGCGCGTCGAGCAGCAGCGTGCCGGGCGACGCGGCTTCGGCCTTGAACCGATCGAACGGGAGCAGCCGCTCGGCGCGCAGGGAGCCTACATCGCCGGTCAATTGCTGGAAACCGGGATAGTCGATCTGCGGATTGCGCGTCTCGTCGGCGCGCGACTGGCCGAGTGCGGGAGTCGCGGCACCGAGACCGACGAAGGACAGGAACAGGCGGCGGTCCATCGGTGTGGCTCCGGGTTGGCGAGGGTGTAACGACCCTGCGCCCGGCTCGCTGTCTGTCGCATGAACCGTTGACGCGGCGCGGGCCGCGGCGCACCAGTCTCCGCTGTAACAAAGGGGGATCGCATGGCTGGCGGACTGTTTCGGACCAAGACGGTGAAGGGAGCGGCCGAGCATGCGCCCGAGCATCGTCTCGCCGCTACCTTGAGCTGGCCGCATCTCGTCGCGCTCGGCGTCGGCGCGATCGTCGGCACCGGCATCCTGACGCTGATCGGCGTCGGCGCGGGCAAGGCCGGTCCTGCGGTGATCCTGTCCTTCGTCATCGCCGGTGCGATCTGCGCGTGCGCCGCGCTGGCTTATGCCGAGATGGCGACGATGATGCCCGCATCGGGCAGCGCCTATACCTATAGCTATGCCGTGCTGGGCGAGATCATCGCCTGGGTGGTCGGCTGGTCGCTGATCCTCGAATATTCGCTGGTGGTCAGTACCGTTGCGGTCGGCTGGTCGGGCTATGCCGCGCCCTTGCTCCATGCCTGGACGGGCATGCCGTTGGAGCTGATGGCCGGGCCGCACGCCAATGGCATCGTCAACCTGCCCGCGATCTTCATCATTGCGGTGGTCGCCGGGCTGCTCTGCTTGGGCACCAAGGAGAGCGCCACGCTCAATGCGGCGCTGGTGGTGGTCAAGATCATCGCGTTGGCCGTATTCGTGGCGGTGGCACTGCCCTATTTCGACGGCGCCAATCTCGAGCCGTTCGCGCCGTTCGGCTTCGCCAAGACGATGTCGCCCGACGGCGTCGAGCGTGGGGTGATGGCGGCGGCGGCGATCATTTTCTTCGCCTTTTACGGTTTCGACGCGATCTCGACCGCGGCGGAGGAGACCAAGAATCCGGGCCGCGATCTCGCCATCGGCATCGTCGGATCGATGATCGCGTGCGTCGCCATCTATATGCTCGTCGCGGTCGCTGCGGTCGGGGCGGCGCCGTTCACCAGCTTCGCCAACAGCCCCGAACCGCTCGCGCTGATCCTGCGTGAGCTGGGCCGGCCGGGCTTCGCGACCTTCCTCGCCGTGTCCGCGGTGATCGCACTACCCACTGTGCTACTCGGTTTCCTATTCGGTCAAAGCCGCATCTTCTTCACCATGGCCCGCGACGGGATGCTGCCGATCGGCCTCGCCAAGGTATCGAGCCGCGGCTCGCCGGTGCGCATCACATTGTTCACCGCGGCGATCGTCGCGGTGATCGCGGGGCTGCTGCCGATCGACGAGATCGCCGCGCTCGCCAATGCCGGCACGCTCGCGGCGTTCACCGCGGTGTCGGTGTGCATGATGGTTCTGCGCCGCCGCGCGCCCGATGCGCCGCGCACCTTCCGCACACCGCTCTGGTGGTTGGTCGGTGCGGGCGCGGTGCTTGGCTGCGTCTATCTGTTCTTCAGTTTGCCGGCCAAGACCCAGCTTTGGTTCCTTGCCTGGAACGCGCTCGGGGTTGTCATCTACTTCGCCTATGCCCGCCCGCGGGTTAGCGCGAAGGGGGTGCAGTGAGCGGCTGGCATATCGGAATCATCGGGGGTTCGGGGCTTTACGACGTTGCCGGGATCGAAGACGGCGAATGGGTGAATGTCGCCTCGCCCTGGGGTGAGCCGTCCGACGCGATCTTCACCGGACGGATGGGCCATGCTCGCGTTTCGTTCCTGCCGCGGCATGGACGCGGGCATCGGATATCGCCGTCCGAACTGAACAGCCGTGCCAATATCGACTGTCTGAAGCGCCTCGGGGTGACCGATGTTCTGGCGGTCTCGTCCGTCGGCGGGCTGACCGAAGAGCGAGCACCGGGGACCTTCACCGTCGCCGATCAGTTCATCGATCGTACCAAGGGGCGCCCGTCAAGTTTCTACGGTTCCGGCGTGGTCGCGCATGTATCGATGGCGGATCCGGTATGTCCGCGCCTTTCGCATCTGGCGGTGGAAGCGGCGCGGTCCGCGGGTGCACAGGTGCATGAGGGCGGAACCTATCTTGCGATGGAAGGGCCGCAATTCTCGACCCGCGCCGAAAGCCATCTCTATCGCAATTGGGGCTGCGATATCATCGGCATGACCGCGATGCCGGAGGCGAAGCTCGCGCGAGAGGCTGAACTCCCCTATGCGCTGATCGGCATGGTCACGGACTATGATTGCTGGCGCGAGGAAGAAGCGGCTGTGGACGTGGCGCAGGTGATCGCACAGCTTTCGAGCAATGCGGTCAAGGCGCGCGCGATGGTGACGGCGCTGCTCCATGCTCTGCCTGAGGAGCGCGAGGCCACGCCGATCGACACCTGTCTCGACACGGCGCTGATTACCGCGCCGTCCGCGCGCGATCCCGCGTTGCTTGCGAAGCTCGACGCCGTGGCGGGGCGGGCATTGCGCCGGGACTGACCACCGCTTACCCGCCGCCGCATCGGCATTACCCCGCGACGGACTGGCGGTCCGGTTCATGAGGTCGTTCAATCGCTCCGCTCTCGTGAGGAGTGGTGAATGACCGATCCGGCCCGCAATCGATCCCCGAGAACTGCGATGTCCGCTGCGCCGCTTTCGCGGCGGCACCTGATCGGTGGAATGGCAGCGGTCGGACTTGCTCCCGTTGCCAAGGCGCAGGCTCCATCTCCCGACAGATGGGACTTTGTGGTCGTCGGCGCCGGTGTGTTCGGTGCCTGGACGGCGTGGAACTTGCGGCGCAAGGGCAAGCGGGTTCTGCTGGTCGACGCATGGGGAGTGGCGCACAACCGCGCGTCGTCGGGCGGAGAGACACGGCTGATCCGCACCGAATATGCCGGCAACGCGCTCTACACACGCTGGGCATGGGAATCGCTGGCGGAGTGGCACACTCTGGCGAAGCGGCACGAGGGGCCGCTGTTTCACGAGACCGGTGCGCTCTACCTCTACCCGCAGGACGGCGCGCCGATCGACCGCAGCATCGCGATGCAACGCGCGCTGGGCATCCCGATCGAGAAGCTTGCCGCGCCCGATATGGCGAAGCGGTGGCCGCAGATCGATTTCGACGGGATATCTGTCGGCGTGATGCAACCGACGATGGGTGCGCTGATGGCTCGCAACAGCGTGCAGGCGCTGGTCGGCGATTTCGTGAAGGCGGGCGGCGATTTCCGCCGGGTTGCGATCGATCCGCCGCGCGCGGGCCAGTCATCGCTCGACGCCGTCACCGGAACCGGTGGCGAGACGCTGCATGCCGAGCAATTCGTTTTCGCCTGCGGCCCATGGCTGCCCAAATTGTTTCCCGATGTGGTTGGCGGCCGGATCGTGCCGACGCGGCAGGACGTGTTCTTCTTTGCGTCCGCGCCCGGCGACACCCGGTTCGACGCCGCGCACCTGCCCGCTTGGGTCGATGTCGGCAGCAGCGATCTGCACTATGGCTTCCCCGATATCGAAGCACGCGGCTTCAAGATCGCGCTCGACAGGCATGGGCCAAAATTCGATCCCGACGGGAGCGACCGGCGGATCACCGATCAGGCGTTGGCAGACGTCCGCGCCTATCTCGCGCGGCGCTTTCCCGACCTAGCCCGGCGGCCGCTCGCCGATTCGCGGGTCTGCCAGTACGAGAACACCGACAACGGCCACCTGCTGATCGACCGGCATCCCGTCTGGCCTAACGCGTGGATCGTGGGGGGCGGAAGCGGCCATGGCTTCAAACATGGTCCGGCGGTGGGGCGTTACGTCGCCGGCCTGGCGCTCGGCACCGGCAGAGCCGAACCCGATCTCATGCTGGCGGCACATCGGCCGCATGGCTGAGGGGATTCAGGACGGAGAGGGGGTATGGATGACGATCGATCAGGATACGAAGTTGAACCGGCGTACCGCGCTCGCTGCTGCCGGGACCTGCTTTGCCATGCTGAGCCAGAAAGCGTTCGCCACTACGGACGGCGTCCGCCCGAAACCCGCCTACGTCAAGGATAGCGAAGCGCAGGGGATGGTCGAGGTGAAGGGGATTCACGCCGGCAAGGGCAAGGGCGGGGTCAAGATGTTCCCCTTTGCCGGAGCGCCGAAGCCAGCGCATTTCCTGATCTACGACCTGTCGCCCGGCGGGAGCGAGGGAACGCATGTCCATTTTCTGGACAACCGCAATGGCGAGGGCGCGTTCGACGAATATTACTACATCGTCAGCGGTCAGGGGCAGATGGAGATCGACGGACAGATCGTGCCGGTCGAGGCCGGCGACCATGTCCACACTCCGCTGGAAGTCGCCCATGGGATTGAGAATACGCACCCGACCGAAAATCTGCGGGTGTTCCTGACCTTCATCCAGCGTGGCGATCCTCAGGCGGCTATGGGGACGGGCCGCAGATAGCCGACCAGCAGTCGCGTTACCTCATCGACGAAGTCGATCGTCTCGACCTTGCGGGACACGGGCGGGCGAATCACGATCTCGTGCGTCAGCGTCTCGACCGTGGTCACGCAGATGAAGGTCGCGGTATCGAGGTCGGTCACCCCGATCTCGTGCCGGCGGGATTCCAGATAGGCCCGCACCACCGCAAAGGTCTCGTCCTTGACCGCTTCGATCTCCGCAAGCGCGCCCATACGGGGCACCTGCTCGTCGAAGATTCGGTGCAGTTCGGGATCGACGCGATGCGCATCGACCATCGCCCCGATCAGCTCGCGCATCGCGGCTTCGAGGTCGAGCGATGCCACTGCCGCCATGGCGTCGCGCAACAGCGCAAGGATCTGCCGGTTGTGGCGTGCCACCAATGCGGCGACCAGCGACTCCTTGTTGGGGAAATACTGGTAGAGCGAGCCGATGCTGACCCCGGCTACGGTGGCGATCCGGTTGGTGCTCGCGCGGTCATAACCCTCTCGCAACAGAATGCGAGCGGTGGCATCGAGCAGCGCCTCGACCGTCGCCTGCGATCGCGCTTGCGATGCGGATTTCCGCGGATTCATCGAAACGGCGCGCGGCATCGTCGCTTGCTCCTCAATGCGAGTAGACAATGTGAGCGATAGCTCGCAAATTTGCGGCATGCAATCCACGGCGCCCAACCGCTACCGGCTCGATGCCGCCGCTCCGGCCAGCGGGTTCACACCTGCCTTCCCGTTACTGGGTCTCTACGATCCGATCGTCCGGCTGTTGAGCCGGGACCGGGCATGGCGATCGGCGTTGCTCGCCCGGCTGGCGCCGCGTGCGGGCGAGTTGATCGTCGATGCGGGTTGTGGGACGGGAACTTTCCTGGCCGAAGTCGGGCGGCGTGCACCCGGCGTGGAACTGATCGGGATGGATCCGGACGTCCGCATCCTGCGGCGGGCGGGCGGAAAGCTCGGCGACGCGCGTGTCGGGGCGGAGCTGCGGCAAGGCTATCTGCGCGATATCGCCGGATTGCTGGAAGGGCGGGTGGCGGCGAAGATCAGCTGCAGTCTGGTCTTCCATCAGGTTCCGCTGGAGGAAAAACGTGCGGGACTGGCGGCGATGTACGATGCGCTGGCGCCCGGCGGTACGCTGCTGATCGCGGACTATGGGCTTCAGCGGACGGCGGCGATGCGTATGTTGTTCCGGCTGGTTCAGTTGGTCGACGGCTTTACCGACACCCAGCCCAACGCCGACGGCGCGTTGCCGCTACTGATGCGGGAAGCCGGATTCGCCGATGTCGAGGAAACCGACCTGTTCGCTACTGCGACCGGATCGATCTCGATCTATCGTGCGATCCGCCCGGCCAAAGCCGCACCCGCCTAGCGTCCGGAGGCAATTCTCGCGAGAATCTCTCGCCGCCGGTCATCGCTGGCCATCGACCATTCCGCGATCTCGGCCAACGTACGTCTGCAGCCCTCGCACAATCCGTCCTTCATGCGGCAGATATTGACGCACGGGCTTTCCACCGCGGGGATTGGCGTGAAGGCGAGGAAATCATCCTCGTCTTCGGCTGTGCTCACGCGGGGATGGTGAAGTTGAGGAAGTCGGGAACGGGGCCGTTCCAGCCCTCGTCCGGACCCTCATCGCGCTCGTCGCGGCGTCGGTCGCGATCGCGGCGCGGACGGTCGTCCCGGCGCGGTTCGCGCGCTTCGGGACGGCGTTCTTCGCGGCGCGCTTCCCGCGGCTCGTCCTTGCGGACTTCGCTACGGGCCTCGCGCGGCTCCTCGGCCTTCTTTTCGCGGGGCTTCTCGTCGCGCGGCTTCTCGACAGCCTTGGGCTTGTCGGCCTTTACCGGCTTCTTGCCGCGGCCCTTCTTCTCTTCCCTCGGCTCCTCGGCGGCCGGCAGTTCGCCGATCCGCTCGATCTTGGTGCCCTGGAGCTTTTCGATATTCTCGATCGCCTCGGCGTCCGCACTCGACACCAGCGTATAGGCGGTGCCGGTGGCGCCTGCGCGGCCGGTGCGGCCGATGCGGTGGACATAATCGTCCGGGTGCCAGGGTGCGTCGAAGTTGAAGACGTGGCTTACGCCCTTGATGTCCAGCCCGCGCGCCGCGACGTCGGAGGCCACGAGAATGTTGACTTCGCCGGCCTTGAACCGATCCAGCTCGGCGATGCGCGATGACTGGTCCATATCGCCATGGATTTCCGCCGAGCGATAGCCGTGCTTCTTGAGGCTCTTGTTGAGCTCGCGCACCGTCGTCTTGCGGTTGCAGAAGATGATCGCGGTGCGAACGTCCTCGCGTTCCAGCAATTTGCGCAGTGCCTCGCGCTTGCCGAAAGCGCTGTTGGGCACCGGCACCAGCCGCTGGGTGATGTTGGTATTGGTGCTCGCCGGTCGCGCCACCTCGATCGTCTTGGGGTTCGACAGGAACTTGTCGGCCAGCTTCTTGATCGGCGGCGGCATCGTCGCCGAGAACAGCAGGGTCTGGCGGTTGGCCGGCAGCTTGGTGCAGATATTCTCGATATCGGGGATGAACCCCATGTCGAGCATCCGGTCCGCCTCGTCGATCACCAGCATGTTGCAGCCGGTCAGCAGGATCTTGCCGCGCTCGAACAGGTCCATCAGGCGGCCGGGCGTGGCGATGAGGACGTCGACGCCCTTTTCCAGCGCCTTGACCTGGTCGCCCATCTGCACGCCGCCGATGAGCAGCGCCATGCTGAGCTTGTGATGCGTGCCGTATTTCTCGAAATTCTCGGCGACCTGAGCGGCAAGCTCGCGTGTCGGCTCGAGGATCAGGCTGCGCGGCATGCGCGCGCGGCTGCGGCCATGCGCCAGGATGTCGATCATCGGCAGGACGAACGAGGCGGTCTTACCTGTCCCGGTCTGGGCGATGCCGATCAGGTCGCGCATCATCAGCACCGAAGGGATCGCCTGGCGCTGGATCGGGGTGGGGTCGGTATAGCCGGCCTCTGTGACGGCCTTTAGCAATTCGTCAGAGAGGCCGAGATCGGCGAAGCTCATCCAGATGTCCGGAAAGAAGGGGCAGGGGCCCGCATTAAACAGCCGGGCGCATTGATGAAATGCGCCGCAAAGTCAAGGTAAACCGGATACTAGCGCTGAGGAACCAGCGTCCGGAACGCCTTGATCTTGCATTCGCCGCCAGATCGCGAGCGGAATACGTCGCGCTTTGCGCAGACCATCCCATCCTTGGTCGGCTTGACGTAAAAGCCTGTGTAGAAATCCAGAGCAGGACATTCATTGCCCAGTCGCGCGCGCACGCGCTTGCCGCCCGAGAGGAACAGATCGACGCTGTCGGGGCGGGTGATGGTCGCGCCGGCGAGATTCTGGATCTTGACGCATTTGTCCGAATCCTTCTCGACCCACGCGATCGGCGGAAGTGGCGCGGCGGGGGCAGAAACTCGGCGGACGGTGTCGGGGCGCGGCACGCGAATCACGAAATGCTGCTGAATCCGCACTTGCGCGATTCGCGATGCGCCCGGGGCGACAGATGCGGCCTTGCGTTCATCTCCAGGTGGAGCTGAAGGCAACAGCAGCGCAGTCGTGGCGGCAAGCAGCAGATTCACCATTACACCATGCCCCATAGCGGGCGCGCTTGAACAGTGGATGAATTGCGGGCCGGGGCACCCAATGGTAGCGGCGGGCCATGACACCGGCGCAGCAGCATGTGATCGACGCGATGACCGCGCGGTTCGGGCCCAAGGCCGCGCTGACCGACGCGGACGCCATCGCACCATGGCTGAATGACTGGCGCGGCCGCTATCACGGCAGCGCGCCGGCGATCCTCCAGCCCGATTCGACCGATGGCGTGGCCGCGGCGGTGGCGTTTGCCGCGCAGCATGGCGTTGCGCTGGTCCCGCAGGGGGGCAACACCTCGATGGTCGGCGGAGCCACGCCTCCTGCGGACGGATCGGCACTCATTCTGTCGCTGCGGCGGATGAATCGCGTGCGGCGGATCGACGCCGCTGCAAATCTCGCCGAAGTCGAGGCGGGGGTGATTCTCGCGGATCTCCACGCTGCTGCGCTGGTACAGGACAGGCGCTTCCCGCTCACGCTCGGCGCCAAGGGGAGCGCTACGGTGGGCGGTCTCGTCTCGACCAATGCCGGCGGAACGCAGGTGCTGCGCTTCGGGACGATGCGCGGACTGGTGCTGGGGCTCGAGGCGGTGTTGCCCGACGGAAGCATCCATGACGGGCTCACTGCCCTCAAGAAAGACAATCGCGGCTACGATCTCAACCAGCTGCTGATCGGTGCCGAGGGGACGCTGGGCGTGGTGACCGCTGCGAGCCTCAAGCTGGTGCCGGCGGTACGCGCCCGCGCCGTCGCGTGGGTCGGTCTCGCCTCGCCGCATGCTGCGCTCGAACTGCTGCGTATGCTGGAAGCTGCGACCGACATGGTCGAGGGCTTTGAGATCGTGCCCGCCCGGTCGCTCGGAGCCGTGCTGCGGCATATTCCCGGTACGCGCGCGCCGCTGGCGGGCAACCATCCCTGGCACGTGTTGATCGAAGCGGTGGCGACGAGCGACGATCGGGAAGCGCCGGCAGCTTTGATCGAGCGCCTGCTGGCGCCCGCACTCGAACGGGGGCTGGTTGCCGATGCCGCGATCGCGGCGAGCGAGGGGCAGGCCGAGGCCTTCTGGAAGCTGCGCGAATCGATCTCGGAGGCCGAGCGCGCCAGCGGGCAGGCCCTGCAGCACGACATTTCGGTGCCGGTAGCGGCGATGCCCGACTTCATGATCGATGGTGCAAAGGCTGTCGAGGCCCGCTTTCCCGGGGTAAGTGCGGGCGCATTCGGCCACCTGGGCGACGGCAACGTCCATTTCCATGTCCGCGCGCCCGATGGCAGCGCGCCGGATTGGGCTAGGTCCAACTCAGGCGTGATCAGCCCGTTCGTCCATGACCTGGTAGTCGCGGCGGGCGGGTCGATCTCCGCCGAGCACGGAATCGGTCAGATGAAGCGTGACGAGCTGGCGCGCCTGTCATCGCCCGCGCGAATGCACGCACTCGCCGCGATCAAGCGCGCCTTCGATCCGGGCAATCTGTTGAACCCCGGCAAGCTCGTTTCCCTTGCGCCGGAGCGCCCGGGCCAATAGACCGCGGCAGTTTCATTCCCAGGAGAGTTTCATGGCCAGCGCGCCGCAAGCACAGGGTCTTCCGCTTTTCTATAACGATCTCCAGCCGCTTTCGAGTGAGCTGCATGGCAACTGGCGTATCCGTCAGGCCGACTCGGCGCCGTTCCTGGCGACCCAGCACGCGATTCCGCTGACGGTGGAAGAATTTCCGCTGGTTCAGCGCAGCATGCCGATCGTCTTCTCGGTCGGTGACGATTCGGTGCCGCTGGGCCTGATGGGCCTGAATGAAGGCGTGAACGTCTTCTTCGACGCCGAAGGCAAGATCAAGGAAGGCGAGAGTCTGTACATTCCCGCCTATGTGCGCCGTTATCCCTATCTGCTTGCGCGCCTGCGTCCGGATTCGGAGGAGCTGTCGCTCTGCTTCGATCCGACTTCGGACACGATCGGCGCGTTCGACGAAGGCGATGCGCTGTTCGAAGACGGCAAGCCGACCGAACTGGTCCAGAACATCCTGAAGTTCAACGAAGAGTTCGAGATCGCCGGGCAGAAGACCAACGCGTTCCTGAAGGAGCTCAACGATCTGGGCCTGCTGATGGACGGTGAGGTCGCGATCCAGCCTGAAGGCGCAGAGCAGCCCTATATCTATCGCGGCTTCCGCATGGTCGACGAGGCTAAGCTCAATGATCTGCGCGGCGACCAGCTGCGCAAGATGGCGCAGAACGGCATGCTGCCGTTGATCTATGCCCACCTCTTCTCGCTGGGCCTGATGCGTGAGATTTTCGGGCGTCAGCTTCAGCAGGGCAATGTCGCGCCGCAGATCGCGCCGGCCGCCTGATTGAGCCTGGGTTCCCCGCCGCGATCGGCGGCGGGGAACCCAGCGCCCCTTGCCGCAAGGCATCCTGCACCCGATCTCTCCACCAGGCCGCCCGCGCGCGATTCGTCGCTGCGAATGAAAGGGTTGGCGCGTGGATTTCTCCATTCATCACATTTTCGATTGTGGCCTTGAAGCCACGGTCAAGCCCTCCTATATCCTGTCTAGTACGGTTTCGTGTCCCCCCTTTCGCGGAACCGTGCGGCACGCCCTCGGGCGTGTCTCCTCCCTGAACCTTGGCCGCCCGGTGGCAACACCGGGCGGTTTTTTTTATGCCGTTTATCCGTCGGGAGTTCGGTCCCGGCGGCAAAGGTTACGAGCGCGGTTACCATCGTGGCGCGCCAAATCGTAACGCTCACGGAATATCGTGACGCTATGGGGGCACGCGATTCAGTCGGGGGAGTCTGGCATGGCGTCTATTTCGCCATGCTTGCGGTCATGGGCGCACTGTCCTTTGCGCATTCCGGCGGGCTGCGTGTCGACGGCACGTTGCTCCTCACCACCTCCCTGGTGATGCTGGGGCTATTCCTCACCATGGCGCGGCGCAGGAGCCCCGACGTGCACGCGTTTGGCGCGGTTCTTCGCGCGAACTGGCGTTGGGGACTTGAGCGTTACCTGCTGTTTCAGACCTCGCTCCTGTTCCTGCTCTGGCTTGCTCCCATCAAGGGGGCGATCCCCGCCCGTGGCGGTTATTGGGCGGATGCCATCTTTGCGCAGGCCGAGCGTGCCGCCTTTGGCGTGGACCCGTGGAAGATCCTGCATCTGCTTCCCGACGGCGTCACGCCGGTGATCGACCTGATCTATGGCGCGTGGATCGTGCTGATCGTGCTGGTGTCGCTGATTGTTGCGATGTTCGCCGGCGACCGGCTGGCGGCACGCTATTTTCTCGCTTGGGGAATGGCCTGGCTGCTTCTCGGGGTGGTCGTCGCGCACGCCCTGCCATCGGCCGGTCCGATCTTCGGACCCGACCTGGGCTTCGGATTCGACGGATTGCACGAAGAGCTGAAGGGCACGTTGGCGATGCGGTTCCACGACATGTTGTGGGCGACTCACGCGGGACAGTCCGGGGATCTGGGCGGGGGGATTTCGGCGATGCCGTCGATGCATTGCGCGATCACCTTCATCTTTGTTGCCGCGGCCTGGCGAACCCGATGGCGGGAGGCGGTGATCATCTACGCCGCGATCATCTGGTTCGGTTCGGTCTATCTTGGCTGGCACTATGCGCTCGACGGGCTCGTGAGCCTGATCGGTATTGCGCTGATCTGGCGTGCGACTGCAGTGATCGTCGATGCGCAATGGCCGGCTTTCCGGCCCGCAATCGGCGATTCTGCCTGACCCTATTGCGCGGCTGCGGCGAGCGGCAAGGCTTCGTCCGCGATCGAATCGATGATTCGGCGGAGCGAATCTGCTGTCGAAGCGAAGCCCGGCCCCGGCTGATCCCGGCGGCGGTCGAGATAGAGGGTGCGATCGATCTCGAGCTGGATCGCGTGAATGTTCGCCGCAGGATCGGCATGGCGATCGAGCACATGGCCGCCGGCATAGGGAGTGTTGATCGCCGTCCGCATGCCGTCGGCGTGCACCGCGCCCTCGATTCGCGCGATGAAACGGGCCGCGGCCGATCGGCCGAACCGATCCCCGATTACGATGCGTGCGCCTCCGGCGGCGAGCGGCGGCATCGAATGAATGTCGAGCAGCACCGCGACCCCGAACCGCGCGCGCGCCGCGGCCAGCGCGGCGGTCAATGCGGCGTGATAGGGGCGATGGTCGCATTCGATTCGCTGGCGCACCTCTTCGTCGGCGAAGCGACGGCGCCACAGATCGGCCCCGCTCGCGCGGCGGGGGACAAGGCCAAGGCCGCTGCGCAGCTTGAGCGACATCGCGCCCTCGGCCAGCGGTTGCGCGCCCTCGTCGACCCGCGGGTCACGCTCATGCTCGGCGCGATTGAGGTCGATCCAGGCCCGTGCGCGATTGGCAATGAACAGGGTCTCCGCCCCGCGGGCCGCCAATGCCAGTGTATCTGCGTGCCGGTCCTCGAGCGGAAGCAGACCGGCGATGGGGATGCGCAGCGCTGCGCGCAGCGGCAACGGATAGTCGCGTCCGGCATGCGGAACCGAAAGTACCACCGGCGAGACCGGCGTTTCCGGGCCGTGGCGGTCGAAAGGGGCTGCGGCGCTCACGGAATGGACCCTATGCGGACCGCACGCACGCGGCAACGTCTCGCGGCCCAACTGGTTGGGCGGCTGGAAAATCTTAAGTCCTTCGGGCATAATCTACGGCTTGGCGGCCGTGCCCGGATTCGGGGTTGGCGCAGCGCGGACAGCGCTACAAGGGGTTGGGATGATCAGGATTCTTCTGGCCGAGGACGATCGGGTAATGCGTGAGTATCTCACGCGCGCCCTTGAGCGTTCCGGCTATTCGGTGACGGCCGTCGATCGCGGCACCGCGGCGCTCCCGCTGATCGAGGCCGAGCGCTTCGACTTGCTGTTGAGCGACATCGTGATGCCCGAGATGGACGGGATCGAACTGGCGCAGAAGGCGGGGGAGATCGCGCCCGACATGCGCGTGATGTTCATCACCGGCTTTGCGGCGGTGACGCTGAAGGCGGGAAAGCAGATCCCGTCGGCCCGCGTTCTGTCCAAGCCGTTCCACCTGCGCGACTTGGTGCTGGAGGTCGATCGCCTGTTTGAGATGGAGCAGGTTCCGAGCCGGAATTGATATTCCGGTAAGCGGAAGGCGAAAACCGCACCAACCCGCTTGCATGGGTCGACGGCCCCCGCTAAAGGGCCGCTTCCCGAGTTTAGCCGCAAGGCAATCGGGCGCGTAGCTCAGTGGTAGAGCACTGTGTTGACATCGCAGGGGTCGCAAGTTCAATCCTTGCCGCGCCCACCATTACA
>Ga0247823_10000609_pt1 | contig 30202 bp, 22 predicted proteins | sample 13C_PalmiticAcid_2_FD_192426 | JGI IMG/M metagenome (GOLD analysis project Ga0247823, IMG submission 192426) | Soil microbial communities from agricultural site in Penn Yan, New York, United States - 13C_PalmiticAcid_Day30 | ecosystem: Environmental > Terrestrial > Soil > Agricultural land...
GTACCGAAACGGCTTTGAGGTACTTGAGCAGCGAGCGACGCGCGCCGACGAGTTTCAAAAGACCGGTACGCGAGTGGAAGTCTTTTTTGTGGTCTTTAAAATGACCAGTGAGATTGTTGATGCGCGTGGTGAGAATCGCCACTTGCACTTCGGGCGAACCCGTATCGCTTTCCGCGTTGCGGTAGCGGCTGATCACTTGAGTTTTTTCTTCTTTCGAAATCGACATGAACCGTTTTTCTCCTAATTTCTCTTCTTTTTTATATTTCTTGCGAAGGACTTAGTAGAGTTTCCAAGGGAAATCAATGGTTTCGTTGGGGCTGGGGTTCAAGGCCCCGAGGTGCGGAGCAACGCAAATACAGGGGCTTAGCGTCCGGTTGACGCGCTGCCGGTAGGCAAAGGAGTCGGGCGCCTATTTAACGGCTCGAAGCTTGGTCTCGAGGATGCCCTTCACTTTGGCGTAGACCGCGGGCTCGAAGGCGCCGCGCCGAGATTCAAGGCGAGCGAGGGTTCGCTCTAGCGCCTCGCGCCAAGAGGCGTTGTAAGACGTCCCCGAACGAGGTTTGCTCGAGCCTACAAAACGTTGGTAATTCATATCCAACACCACACTGAAGTTTCGGGGAGAACCCGTATCGTGAGCGGATGCGGTCGGAAACTCCGTGTTTTCGGGCCGTGCGAGCCACGTGATGAGTCGGTCCTGGAGGACTTCGTTTTGCTGCTCCGGTGAAAGTTCGTCGAACCGCGCTTTGCCCAAGCGATCTTCGATCAGTTTTTTGGCTTTTGCGAAAGCCGCTCCACCCGTTTTGTCTTTACGCGATTCCAGACGAGCCAGTGTCGTCAGGAGTGCCTCCGTCCACGATGCGTTGTATCGCACACCCCCGGTTTCGTGTCCGACGAACATGTTATATTGCGCACCGAGCGCAGCGCCGAGCGTATTCTCACCTCGGGTATTGGCAACGGGAAAGGTGTCCACCTCTGGCTTGAGAAGCCAATCGATGAGGCGATCTTGTAAGATCGCATTCTGCTCGGCGGTGCTAAGTTTGTCGAAGTTGGCGACGTCTAGGCGTTCTTCGAGAAGCCGTTTGGCTTTGGCGAAAGCGATTTTGTCAACGATGCTCTCTTTACGCGAGCCGAGCCGAACCAGAGTGCGTTCGAGCGCCTCGGACCACGATGCATTGTGATTGTGCTCGCTTTTCTCGGCTCGACCAATGAAGTTGATATAATGGATCTGCAAAACGAGGCTCAAACTATCGGGGCTGTCTTTGACCGTTACGGGGAACGAATTTGTCTGAGGTTTTAAGAGCCAGTCGATGAGACGATCTTGCAAGATCACGTTCTGTTCCGCGCGCGGCAGCTCATCGAATATCGCCCTAGCGAGGCGTTCTTCGACGATTTTCTTGGCTTTTTCGAGATGTGTAGATTCGACCTTTTCCTTGCGGAGCTCCAGACGCGCCAGCGTTCCCCGGAGAGCCTCGGACCACGACGGGTTGAGGTTTTTCCCTCGAAAATCACTGCCCACAAAGCGCTGGGAGTTGATACCTAAGACGGCGTCCAGCGGTTTATCAGCGCTGCCGGGGTCACTGCGTCGGTTGCGAGTCGAAGGCGGAAAAGCTTTCACCTCGGGCTTCAATAACCAATCCACCAAGAGATCCTGCAAGGCGATGTTTTCTTCGGCGGGGCTCATCGCCTCGCCCTTTGCCCAAGCGAGACGGTCCTCGAGGATTCGCTTGGCCTTTTCGAAGTGTTCTTTGGGGATCGTAGCCTCTCGCATTTTTAGTCGCGCGAGGGTTAAGGTCAAGGCATCGGTCCACGAAGCGTTCACCGACGTTCCGCGCTCACTGCCGGGTCCGATGCCCACGAAGTATCCGTAGCTGACCCCCAAGATTTCAGAAAAATTGTTGGCCGCTTTGTTACCGAGGGGAAACTTGTCGACTTCGGGTTTCACGAGCCAATCGATGAGACGGTCCTGCAGGACCAGGTTTTTCTGATCCGGCGTCATGGATTCGAATCGGGCACGAACTAAGCGTTCCTCGAGAATCGCTTTGATTTTGGCGTGCGCCACTTCACCGAAATCCCGCTTCCGCATTTCGAGTCGAGTTAAGGCACCCGTCAGGGCGTCGGTCCACGAGGGGTTGTAGTTTCGGTCGGCGTCACGCGCCCCTGCCCAAGCGTGGTAGCGCATGCCAAAGACTTCATCGAGATTCGGACTTTCTTTTCCGAGTGAAGGGAATGTCTTTACGTCTTCGCGGGCGAGATGGTTGAGCAGTTTGTCCATCAGCTCAAGGTTCCTTGCGAACTTCGCGCGCGTGCGTTTGGCGGTTTTTGTGTCGACAAAAGCTTCCCGCGGCGAAGCATCCGTGCCGAAAACTTGCGCATCACCGAGCTTCATAATTCCCGCGAGGTGTTTGCGGCTAATGAAGTCCCGCACGGTGATGACCTCGACCCCCAAACGTTCGGCGTACCACGCCAGCGACTGGCCCGGATGATCCACCAGGAATTCACTCGCGGGGACTTCGAGCAATTTGCCTTCGGACTTCACGAGACCGTAGGGTTCGATGAGGACTTCGGAGGCGGACGCTCGAATGGGGACACTCAAGCCCAGTTGGCTCATTTTGTTGGCCACCGAAGCTTCGGTGCGGATGTCGGGATGAGACGACGAGCCAATTCCCGCCATTTCGTTGAGCCGGATGGCAATTTCTGCGTACGAGTATCCCTCGTCGTTCAGTTGAACGAGAATTTCGCTTTCGCTGAGGTCGCGGCCCCGGAAACGGAAAATTCGGTTCCACTCGACACCGCGGTTTTCGAGACCCGCGTGGTGTCGGCCGAAGGTGTCGGCCCCGGAACCGGGATTGACATTGCCCGAACGGAAATTTTCGGCGAGTGAAATGTTCAGCCGCGCGAGGTCCCGGTAGACTTCCCCTTCGCGAATGCCAAAATGTGCGGCCATCTCGGGTACGCTCAGCGACTTCACCTTGTCGCGATAAAAAGCGTAACGCTGCACTACGGGATGATCCGTGCGCTTTAAAAATTCTTCGAAGCTTCGCTTACGCGCGTGGGCGATAAGGTCCGCTTTGGCATCGACGATGCCCACGTGGTTAAAAAAGTTCAGTCCGTAGTAAGCACGCAGGTCCTGCATCTCTTCGGCACTCAGCTCATGCTCTTTGCGAAAGGCTTCCCAGTCGCGAAGCTCGGGTGGAACGCCTAGGAACATGTGAACCATGTGGTCTTCGAGATTTTTAAGCCACGCCGGATACGCTTCTCCGGGACTGCGGGATTTCAGAAGCTCCGACGGATAATCCCACGGCGTCTCGGGGCGCGCGAGAGTTTCGCCGACGGCGCGTAAGTAGAGAAGGCAGTTTTCGGCAATCGTGCGCGAGGCGGCCCCGGCGGTCGTAGCGATCCAAATCAAGGCAAATAAAAGCCGGTGCATATCGTTCTAAGTATCGGCAAAAAGGTAGGTTTTCTTCAGCTCCGATCCCCCGAAATTCACGAAATGGCGAGGTTTTTTTCCGAAGTGAAAAAACCGTTACGATACAGATTATCCATTGCCATGCGTCATGGATCTGGGCATAGTCCGCAGCCTATGACGAAGCCCCTCCGCGCCTTCCGAATCCTCCCCTTCATCGCCCTCAGCCTTGCCATCGCCGCCCTTCCCCGGGCCCGCGCGGGGAATACCGAGCAGAGCAGCGACAATAACGTCGCCAAGTTCAATCAGTGGTCCGATTACGACCTCGGCGTCCGGATGAAAGCCCTGGGCTGGAGCGAAGAACAGATCAAAGCGAGCCAGCTCAAGGTGCGTTTTTGGGAGCACGCCAACGAGTCGGGCCAGAAATGTTTCGACAAAGAGTATCCGATCGACGGCGCCCAGGACGAGGAAAAGATCAGCTGGACGCGCAACGCCGCCGTCGCGGCGCTCGCAAACCTTGCGCAAAAGTTTGGCCCTCGTAACCAATCGCTGCTCGCGATCCGCGAGATCCGCATTTGTTCCTTTCATCGCCTGCCCAAGATCTTTGCGGGAGCCAAGGCTACGGTCTTCGACCGCTTCCTAGAAAACAAAACCGACGGCCTCGAAGCCGTCATGGAACCCGGCGTGCTGTGGATCGGCGTCAAGCGCCTCAACTCGGGCTGGGACGATTTTTGGGGTCATCTCGACTGGGCCAAAATCATTTCGGCCTACGAAGACGGCGTGGCCTTCCAAAACCTTTTCCCCGCCGGCAAAGCGCAACTTGGTGCGCGCGTGCTCTGGCCCTACTTAAACCCCCTCAGTGACAAACGACTCAAGCTGCTTGCGGGGCTAGAACGCAAACTGCAGCTGCTCACTGTGCAAGCCACCAAAGTCGAAAAGCTCGAATCGATCGAAGAAAGCGAAGCCCTTGAAAAGCTCGTTCTTGAAGAGATCCTTGGCCAGCGTCTTGAAGAATCGCCGCAGAATTTCTTGCAGTCGTTGGGCGCCGATGAGCGTGCTGAGTTTTTTGCTCTTTGGCGCGCCAAACTCAAAGACCCCAAATTCGCATCGCGTTTTTTGGATTCTGTCGCGACCGGGTCCTTTGAAGAGGGTCGCAAAGTCACCAAATCCCTCAAGGGCGCGCCCCTGAATATTGAAATCAAAGAGCTCGACTCTCCGGCCCTCGACATCAAGAGCCTCGAGATCCAAGCCGCCAAGGGCATCGTGGTCTCCAACGATCACAGCATCAGCGTGCAAGCCCAGGCCGGTGGTCTGCGTATCGCGGATTACATGTCGGACGTGAAAATCTCCGCCGAACACAACGTCGAAATCGAAGGTTCGGTGATCGCCGACACCAACGACTTCGTAAAGGTCTTCTTCAACGTGCTCGACCCCAACGCCCGCAAAGACTCTAAAATTCTCGCAAGCCTGGCTTTCGAAGAAGCGTACCTTGAATTCATGGGTTCGCGAGTAGAGAAGCGCTAAACTAGAGGTCGGGCGCCTATCTGTTCTTGCGGAATGCGGGGGAGTCGGGCGCCAATTTTGCACGGGGTTTTCTCTGGCGGCTCTTTTCTAGAGCTTCGCTGATGAGAGCGCGGGCTTTGGCTCTGGCTTCGTCGCTGAGATCCACTCGCTGATCAAGGCGTTTGAGGCAACGCTCGAGCGATTCCACACGATTGGCGCTCAATCGATATTTTTCTGGAGTACGCGTGCCCAGAAACGAGGACGAACTATAATCCAGGACAACGTCGAATTCGGACTTGCCGTCGTATCGTGAAGTCGAGGGAAAGGTGCTCACTTCTCTTCTCACCAAGTGGTCGATAAGTCGATCCTGAAGAATTCGATTCCTATCGGAGTCGTCAAGACCCCAGGTCTCGGTGCGACTCACCTCCTCCTCGAGGATCTTCAGAGCTTTTGCGAAGTTTTTCATGCGCATTTCTAAACGAAGCGGAACGTTTTCTCCGAATTTCACGCTGAGCAGCTCCATGTGTCTCGCATTGAGACGCATGAGGGTTTTGCGCATGGCCTCGCCGCGCGACGCATTCAGATTTTTTTCGGCCTCGGGGTGATGCCCTAAGAAGATACGGTAGTCCACCCCGCCCAGCGCCTCGCTTAAAAAGCGATTGCCCGTGGTGCGATTGATGGTTGTCTGCGGAAACTCCGTCACGTGGCTTAGCATGAGGTGATCGATGAGATGGTCCTGCAGCTGCAGGTTCATCTCATCCTTGCTGACAAAACCGTTTTTTCGAAGTTCAGCATGCAAAATGGCTGAGATCTTTTCGAAAACGCTTTCCTTGAAGTCGCCCCTCCTCTCGGTGGCCCGCTCGAGCAAAGCCTGCACAACCTGAAGACGATGCTGAGCCGTAAAGCCACCGGCTCCGAGACTCTCGTAGAGGAGCCGGTACACAACCTTTTGCGCAGCCGCCGCTTCATCAGAAAAGCGAGGGTCGCTCTCGGGCCCCACTTCGGGAAAGGCACTCACTTCCCGACGGGCCAGGTGATCGATAAGCTGGTCGCGCATCACTCGTTGCAGCTCGACAGCCTCGAGCTCGCTAAATTCAGACCAAAGGAGTTCTTCGCTGAGAATCGCGTGGGCCTTGCGGTAATTTTCTTCACGACTTTCGTAGTCTCGCACGCTTTCGTTTTCATCTCGATCCAGCAGCGATTCCCTGCGTGTTTCGAGGCGCGCCAAAGTGGCCCGCAAGGCTTTCTCGCGCGACTTGTTCACACTAGGACCGAGATTCGAAGTGGTGCCCCAGAATATACGATAATCCGAAACCAAGAGGGCATCCTCCAAAAACCGACGCTGTGTTTTTGGGTTGATCGCCAAGCTCGGAAAACTTTCCGTCTCGTCCTGCAGCAAGTGATCAATGAGCCGATCCTGAAGCACAAAGTTTTTCTCACGCGCTCCCATAGCATCAAAACTGAGGCGCGCGATTTCCGCGTCCAGCAGCGCTGCCACTTTGCGAAATTTCCTGAGAGCGAAATCTCCCCGCCGCCACTGAAGGCGCGCACGAGTGCGTTTCATGGCCTCAAAGCGAGAGGGGTTGTATTCGTTCTCAAAGGTTTGGCCCGCCACCCCCAAAACATTCGTGAGCGAGGGGCTTTCGTCGTCGACCGCACGCTTGACGGGCGGAATTCGCTCGACCCTATCTTCGGCAAGGTAATCGATGAGGCGGTCCATCGTCTCCACACGCTTCGCAAAAATTTTACGGAGGGCGGTAACCTCCCGCTCGTCCAAAACCATGTGTCGACGCGTGCGTTCGTCGACACGGCCGCTGTCTAGGCGCACGCCTTTCATGTCGATGTCGACGAGGTCTTCGAGTTGATGGTTCCAAACAAATTGCTGAACGTCGATGAGAGGAACTTGCAGCTTTCTCGCTAGATATTTCGCCGTCCAGCCCGAGCGTTTGATCACTTCTTTCACCGGAAACTCGAGCAGCTGCCCATCGCGTTTGACAAGGCCGTAACGCGGGAGCTCGCGATCCTGCTCGCCCACTTCGCCTTCACCACGCGTCTGCGTGTAATCCTCCCAAGCGCGCCGCTTGGCGTGAGCGATGAGATCTTCGCGGTGATCGATGATGCCTTCGAAGTCGAAGAAATGAAGTCCGTAGTACATGCGCAAATCGAGTACCGCGTCCGCACTGAGCTCGTGTTTTGTCGCGAACGCGTTCCAGTCGCGCACTTCGGGCGGCACGTTTTGATACATTTCCGTCACCGCATCTTCGAGAGTTTCAAGCCACGCGGGATGTTGGTCGTTATTGGAGTTTTGGAGGATGCGGAGGGGATGCTTCCAGCCCAGTTCGGGTCTGGCAAAAGTCGCTGCGATCTGCGCTAAAAATTCAGCACATTTGAGCTCCTGCGCCCTAGCGGAAGCGGCCCAAAAAAGAAGAGCCACAAAGAGGCCCAGGCGGGAAGAACATCTCACGCCCGGAACGTGCCGCAATGCGTCTTGTGGGTCAAGTCATAAGACCTTAATCGAAAGGGTTGGCGACGAAAACGCGCTGAAGGCTGCGGTCGGGATTCAGCAGCGCGAGGGGAATGCCGGGTTTCTCTTCGGCCACCACCAAATAGCCTCGCAAGTCCCCATCCCCCACCGGGCTCACGAGGGACGGATTCCAGCGACCGTGCTTGAGGCCCACTACGGTCTCGTCCTTGACCGCAACGGTCGGGATGAGCTCTGAGAAGTCTCCCACCTCTAGCGCACGATCTTGGGCCTCTGGCAAACGCCAGGGTCCGAGCTGCGTGCGCACCAGGGTCTGCAAGAATCCTGCATGGCCAGTCAATTCGCGCGCCCAATCGCGCGCAAAGGCGCGGATATAAGTTCCGGAAGACACGGTCACTTCAAATTTCCATTTTTTAAGGGAGCGACCCTCTCTTGCAAGGTTAGCCAATTCCAAGTGTCTGGTCGCAAAAATTTCGATGGGCCGCGCTTTGAGCTCCACCGTCTCGCCCCTTCGGGCCAGATCGTAGGCGCGTTTGCCGTCCACGCGCACGGCCGAGTGCTGGGGCGGGATCTGTTCCGATTTTCCGACCTTTGCCGCTAAAAACGAAAGCAATTTGTCATCACTGAGCGAGGCGAGATCCACACCATCCGCAAAGACGAGCTCGGATTCTGAATCGAGAGTTTCCGTAGTGGCGCCGAGCACCATCTCGGCAACGTAAGTCTTGGTGAGGCCCACCAGGGCCGAGAGAATCTTGGTGCCCTCCCCCATGCCGACACAGAGAATGCCTTCGGCAAAAGGGTCGAGCGTGCCACAGTGGCCGATGCCCTTGCGTCCGCGCTCGTTAGAAAAGAGCCGTTTCACCTGAGCCAGCTTTTGCTGCGAGCCCAGGCCCGGCTCTTTCCACACGAGCGAGATCATAAAACCCTACGGGTTCGCACCCAGCGACTGCGCTTTGGACTCGATGAGGTAGGCTTCGATCACGTCGCCCGCCTTGATGTCATTGTAGTTCTCGAGCGAGATACCGCACTCGTAACCTTCGGCGACTTCTTTGGCGTCGTCTTTGAATCGCTTCAGACCCGAAATCTTACCGGTGTAGATCACGCGGCCCTCGCGCACGAGGCGCGCCTGAGCGTTACGCTGAATCTTGCCACTGGTGACGTACGAACCTGCCACCGCACCCACTTTGGTGATGGTGAACACGTTGCGCACTTCGGCCTGGCCGAGGTTGTTCTCGACGATCGTCGGATCCAGGAGACCTTCCATCGAGGCGCGAACGTCGTCGATGAGGTTGTAAATGATGTCATAGGTCTTGATCTGCACGCCGCGGTCTTCGGATTCGCGCTTGGCCTGGTTGTCCGGGCGCACACTGAAACCGAGGATGATCGCGTTCGACGCCGAAGCGAGGAGCACGTCGCTGGCGGTGATGCCGCCTGGCGAGTTCGAGAGGATCTTGATCTTTACTTTGTCCTGCGGAAGCTTCATCAGCGAGCCTTCGATCGCCTCACCCGATCCGCGCACGTCGGATTTGATGATGAGCGGAAGCTCTTTGATTTCGCCTTCGTTGAATTTCGCAAAGAGCTCTTCAAGCGACATGCGCTTGTTCTTGGCAGCCGCTTCGCGCTCTTCGTTGATACGGTACTCTACGAGTTCCCTCGCCGCGCGTTCGTCCTTGAGCGCGTTGAGCTTGTCGCCCGCGCCCGGCACGCCGTCGAGGCCCAGGATCTGCACCGGCGTCGAAGGACCGGCCCAGTCGATCTGGCGCCCCTTGTCGTCGATCAGCGCGCGCACGCGGCCGATCTGCTTGCCGGCCACGATGTACTGGCCTTTTTCGAGTTTGCCCTTTTGCACGAGGCAAGTGGCCACGGGGCCACGGCCTTTGTCGAGATTTGCTTCGACGATGCTGCCTTCGGCAAAACCGTCGTCCACAGCACTGAGCTCCATCACTTCGGCCTGGAGGAGGATCATCTCGAGGAGCTTGTCGACACCCATGCCGGTCTTCGCCGATACGGGTACGAATGGCACTTCACCGCCCCACTCTTCGGCGAGGATGCCTAGATCGGAGAGCTGCTGAATGATGCGCTGAGGATTGGCGTCGGGCAAATCCATCTTGTTCATGGCGACAATGATGGGCACTCCGGCGGCCTTGGCGTGTTCCACGGCCTCGCGGGTTTGCGGCATCACGCCTTCAGAGGCGGCCACCACGATGATAACGATGTCCGTCACCGCGGCTCCGCGCGAGCGCATCGCCGTAAAGGCGGCGTGGCCCGGAGTATCGAGAAAGGTCAGACGCTTGGTGGTTTCGACGTCTTCGAAATTCTCACCCTTCGCTCTTACGGTGCGATCTTTTTTGCCTTTCTTGTCGCCGCTCTTGGCGGCTTCTTGCATGGCCTTGAGGTTCGCGACGGCCTCATCGACGATCACGGTGTAAGCACCGATGTGCTGCGTGATACCGCCCGCCTCGCCTTCGGTGACCGAAGACTTACGGATGATGTCGAGGAGCGAAGTTTTGCCGTGGTCGACGTGGCCCATGATGGTCACCACCGGCGAGCGGGCTGCGGCGTTAGCATCTTCGGCGATCGACTCGGCAATGTGCGAGTCTTCGCGGAAGGTGTTATCGCGAATTTCAAAACCAAATTCCTGAGCCACGACTTGCGCGGTCTCCAGGTCGAGGTGCCAATCCGCGAAGCCTTCGACTTCATCGGGCATATCAACGCCGAGCTCCAAGAGCTTGCGTTTGAGCATGCGCGCTTTGATGGTGAGCTGTTCGGCCAAATCTTCTACCGAAATCAGTTTGTCAAAATCCACAACGCGTTTGTGCGCTGCGGCCGTGGTAAGTTCGGTTTTCTTAGAAGAGCGACCAATTGCCAGACGCTTTTTCTTGTATTGGTACACGCGCTCGCGGCGCAGGTAATCCGTAGAACGGAACATCGCCGAGTCGGTGTTGGTGGGTGCGGAAGATTTTTTGGGAGCGGCGGCACCTTTTTTGGGTTTGTCGTCGTCAAAATCGTCGTCTGCAAACGTGCTGCGACGAGTGACGTCGACATTGAATGCCACATCATCTTCTTCGTCGAATTTCTTGCCCTTGATGCCCTTGCCCTTGTTCGCAGATTTGAAGACGTCGGCAAAATCTTCCGAGGCTTCTTCGACGATAAGGGGTTTGGCGCGGGTGGGAGTTTCGGCGGTGGTCACGCGGATCACCGAATAGCGCGAGCGTTTGGGCTCCACAGCCGGCGCAGGCGCGGAGGTGGCGCTCGAGCTCTCTTCTACTGTCCCTGCGGCTTCGCGCGAGGCTTGCGACACAGAACCCTCAACGACGTCTTCAACAGACGAAGAGACGGCTTCGATTTCTACCGGAGCTTCGATGATCTCTTCGGGAGAGCTCTCGGAGGCTACGGCCATCTCTTCGGGCTCGTCTTGAGGTGCCGCTTGCACGACTTGGGTCTCGCCTGGATTCAGAGGTTCACGAACCTCTTCTTCGTCGGACTGTTTTCGCGTACGGGTGATGACCGTGGCCTTGCGACGCACGGGCTTTTTGGATGAGTCAGAAGACGCGGACTTCTTGGGCTTGGATTCGCCCGCAGTCGGGGCCGCTCCGCCCAGGAACTCGCGAATTTTCTCGACCTCTTCGCTTGTGAGCGAGGCCATGTGGTTTTTGATCTGCAAACCGAGGGGTTTGACTTTGTCGATCAAATCCAGAGCCTTGAGGTCCAGTTCCTTAGCTAGCTCGAATACCTTTAAATTGTCAGACATCTTCGAGGATTCCTTTCTTCCGGTAAACGCCTAAGATGTGACTCTTAGTTCGTCCCCTCGGAAGGTTCTTTTTTGGGCGCTTTTTTGTTGTGGTTATCACGGGCAGCTAGTTCGGCGCGGAGCTTGGCTTCGATGCCAGACCCTTCGGCTTTCGCCGGAGCGGCCAGCTCTTCGTTGCCTTTGGCTTCGGTCAGCGCAGCCTCGAGTTTGCCCGAGTCGACGAGTTCCTTGGCCTTCACTAGAAACTCGGCAGCTTTCTCAGCCGAGAAGCCCGGCACGGTGGCCAATTCTTCGGCACCCACGTCGAGCAGCTCGCGCACCGAGTTGAAGCCGCTCTGGAAGAGCGACATCGCCAGGGTGTCGGTCATGCCGGGAATCAGCATGAACTGGTACTGTGCCATCGCGGTGCGTTTGGCCATTTCGGTGTCAGAGACGATGTCGAGCTTCCAGCCGGTGAGCTGGCTCGCCAGACGTACGTTCTGACCGCGTTTGCCGATCGCAAGCGAAAGCGAGGCGTCCGAAACGACGACTTCCATCATTTTGGATTCGTCGTCGATGATCACTTTTTGAATTTCGGCCGGAGCGAGGGCATTGCACACGAAGCGCGAGATGTCCTCATCCCAGGGCACGATATCGATGCGCTCACCCTTGAGCTCTTGCACGATGTTCTGCACGCGCGAACCGCGCACGCCTACGCAAGCGCCCACGGGATCCACGTCAGAGTCCTTAGACACCACCGCCACCTTGGCGCGCACGCCGGGCTCACGAGCCGCGCCGCGGATTTCCACGAGACTCTCGCGGATCTCAGGCACTTCGTTGGTGAAGAGCGAGATGAGGTATTCGGGGGCCGCGCGCGAGAGAATGATGCGCGGGCCTTTGGGTGTGAGTTGCACGTCCAGGAGGTAAGCCTGAACGCGGTCGCCGGGGTTGTAGGGCTCGCCCGGGATCTGTTCTTTTTGCGGCATATAACCTTCGGTACGGCCGAGATCCACGATCACGGCGCCGCGGTCCACTCGGCGAACAAGACCGGTGATAACTTCACCTTTGCGGTGTTGGAATTCGTTAAAAATGATCTCGCGCTCAGCGTCGCGCACTTTCTGCACGATCACCTGTTTGGCGGTCTGGGCTGCGATGCGGGTGAGCATCGTAGCGTCCATCTTGATACCGATGCTGTCGCCCACACTGACGTCTTCGTCGTAGGTTTTGGCTTCGTCAAAAGAGATTTCGCGTTCTGAGTCTTCGACCTTCTCGACGACGTTCATGAACTGAAAGAGTTCGATCTCACCGATCTCGGTGTTGAAACGAACTTCGATATCGCGGGTCATGCCATAGGTGCGTTTGGCAACGGTAGCCATGGCTTCTTCGATTGCAGAAATCAGCACAGTGCGGTCAATTCCCTTGTCCTTGCCGACGATATCCAAAACTTTGTCTAGTTCACTCATGTTTAGGGCCATCTATAAGTACTCCTTATACAAACTACGGTTTCCACTCCTGCAGACGAGACGCCGAACGGATCTGGCCGATCGGAATGCGGTGCTCGCCGAGAGTGTCTTTTACCAAAATCACGCCGTCGTCGCCGACGTCGATGAGATCCACTTGCCAATTTTTGCGGGCCTTGGCGGGAGGGGGCATGGGGTACGGCTCCAGAGTCTGGAATTTGATTTGGCCCCCACATGCGGCACGGAAATGCTCTATTGTGCGCATCGGCGGGTTCTCGCCGGGACTGCTAAGCTCGAGAGTGTAAGCGTAAGGCATGGGATCCCAAACGTCGAAAAGCGGACCGAGTTCACGGTGCGCCTTTTCGCAATCGTCGACACCGATCATCTCGGCGCCAGGCAAATTGCCAATCACGATGCGAATGATGCCGTTCTGTCGTTCGACAACTTCGATGTCTACGAGCTCGTAACCGAGCGAAGCGAGCACCGGCGCGGTGTTTTCGATAAGACGCGTTTCGGTCGCGGTTTTGCTGATCGAAAGGCTAGAGAGATTCGTCGCGGGCTGGGCTTCGGTAGTCAAACGGTAGGGATTCCTTTCTTGGACGCCGGGCCGGTGACCCGTGTTCAAGAACTTGAAGATGACACGGGCACGACCGGAGTCGTATCCACGCAGATTGTATAATCAATTTGTCGGAAATAAGCAAGGAATTGATAAACACTATGCCGAATCCCGAAGACTGGGCTGGATCCTGGATACGGGGCCCCGCATCCGGGATCCCGTTCCGTCTACGGAATCCGGTTTTTTACCGCTTAAAGACGAGGGCTGGTTTGTGCGTACGCGCCACCGAGTAGTGCACCAGCGGCCGCTTGTGACCGTTGGCTTCGGTCTTGTAGCCCTTGATGCAAAAGCCGATAACCACACGGGAATCCCAACGCGGCAGGGTGCTCGCGGCGGTCAGACCGAAGTAGGCCGAAGCCTTGGCGGTCAGGGTATCGGTCTCAGAGAAGCTTTTCACCCCCCAGTCCGTGGTGACGGCTTTGTTGTCGGGGTTTGTGGAGGTCGAGGTGGTGCGGTTCTGGAATTTCCAGCAGTAGACGCCCTGGCAGGTGTCCGAGCTCGCCGACGAAGCCGTGCGCGGATCGGGAACCAGGCCCGAGTACGAAATCTGGGCCGAGTGGATGAAGGCATCGGTGTAGGAGGCCTGAGTCACCGCGTATTCGTCGGCGAGGTAGAGCCCCGTCAGAATGCGCGATTGGTCGAGGTATCCCACAGTAAAGCCGCTCGTGTCGGCCAGGTCACAGGCACCGTCGTAGACTTTGGTGATGCCGGGCGTACCGAGCACCATCTTACCGGTGGCGGTGTTGAACCGCAGTTCCGCCGTAGCTACCCAACCTCCCTCGATGGCGTAGCTAGCGTAGTCCGCTCCGTGGCGGTTATGAGATTGTTTGGAAAAGTTCAGACGAAAACCCTGAACAGCCACTGGCTCAGCGCCAACGACGTCGCGAGTTTCGGTACGTGCCACCTGACAGTTGTGCAGGTGCTTGGTGTTTTCAAAGCAAAAGGAACGGCCAACGGTACCGCCGTAATCAAGAAAGGTCGTGAGTTTTGCGGCTCCCACACCGGATTGATGGAGCTTGCCGTTGTCGAGATCCCAGTCCATTTCCACGACGCCAATGCCGAGGGGTTTGGAAACCGCCACGGTGTCCGAGTCGGTATCGGCGCCAATGAGGTCAAGAAGCCCCTGATCCCCAGAATCCGCGTTGCCCGCTTGTCTGGTGCCCATTTGTGCCCCACAAGCCATGAGTAGCATTGAGGCTAAAGTGGTCTTTGCGATCATACGAATGCTCATAGGGTTCCTCACGTTTTTATTCTATGCGTCTTTGCCGTGAGGAAGTGTTAAACTTTCGCGAAGATTGGAATAAAATAGCGTTGTGGACACGACAAAGAGCAAAGGTAGCTGGGGTGGATCGCGCGAAGGCGCGGGCCGTCCAAAATCTTCGATTGTAGGGGCTCACGTGGCCCGTCCCACGATGGGCGACCCGACACCTACTCATATCACGATTCGCATTCGTTCAGGTTTTCACGACCTGCAATCGGAATCGTTTTTTGAAGTTTTCGAAAAGGCGGCCTTGCGAGCGCGACGACACGGATTGCGCATTTTGCATTACGGAATCTACCCTCAGCGCATTGAGCTGCTCTGCGAATTCAAAACCAACGAAGAGCTTGAAAAAAGTTTCAAGAGCCTCAATACGTCGATTGCGATCTTCCTCAAAAAGCAATTCCAAAAAGAACACGGCGAAGCCCACAAGGGTCCCGTGCTGCTGGGACGCTTTCAGATGAAACCCCTTCTCACGCGCGAAGACCTGCGATTCGCGCTCGAGCAAATTCTCTGGCCACTTGATTGGCGCAAATCCAACCTCAACGTGTACTCCTCGTGGATGCTGGTGCAGCGCTGGCCGCAACTCATGGGCTTTGCAAAACCCGAAGATCCCGAATCCTTCACTCCGCAATCGCTCGACACCTACCGCTCGCGCGCCACACACATCACGGCTCTGCCGCAGTTCCGCCTCAGCAAGCAGGCGCTCGCCACGGGCATCGACGTCGAAGCCGGCAACGCATGACGGCGTGAGGATTTGGTGAGCCTATTTCAAAAATTTAGATAGGCCTTGAATGATCCCCGGGCCCTCGCCTACAACGTAGAGACTTATGGTGGATGATCCAAATCGTTCGCGTCCCTTGGTTCTGGTGGTCGAAGACGATCCGGACATTGCTCAGCTTCTAAAAATCACCCTCGCCAAAGAATCCCTCGACGTTTTTTGGGTCGACACCGGCACCGACGCTTTCTCGGCCGTGCAAGAAAAGCGTCCTGACGTGGTGCTGCTAGATCTCATGCTCCCCGGTCAAAACGGCTTTCAGATTTGCACCTCCATCAAGGAATCCCCGGCCACCTCGCACATTCCGGTGCTGATGATCTCAGCGCGAAACCAAGAGAAAGATATTCTCGAGGGCTATGAGCTTGGCATCGACGACTACATCACCAAGCCCTTCAGCCCCAAGGTGCTCGTCGCCAAACTGCGCCGCATTCTCGACCGCGACAAAGAAGACATCAGCCGCGCCAACCAAACCATCGAACTCGGCAGTCTCACGCTCGACCCCAAGTCGCGTGAAGCCCGTGTGGACGGCGAAGCGATGACGCTCACCAAAACCGAATTCGACATTTTGTTCCTGCTGGCGGTGGACCGCGGCAAGGCCTTTTCACGCTCCGAGATCGTGGACGCCATCCGCGGCAAGAACTTCTCGGTTACCGAGCGTAGCATCGATTTCCAAATCGTCGGCATTCGCAGAAAAATGGGCTCCGCTAAGGCTCTGCTCGAAACCGTGCGCGGAATCGGCTACCGTCTCAATCCGAAATGACAGTTTTCTGGTTTTTCACCCTCATCATCGGGGTGAGCTTTTCGCTATCGCTCCTGCTCATGGCAGCGCGCGACATCTACCGCCTGCAGCGCCTGATCCCGCGCATCGTAGAAGACCCCACCCGTCAGCACATGAATCCCCGCATGCTCGGCGCCGCCTCGCCTCTGGTGCGCCGGCTCTACTCGAGCGTCTTTGAACTCGTGGAGCGTTTGCGCCAGAGCTCACAACAGCAAAAAATCCGTAGCTTCGACATGCAGCGCCTGCTCGACTCCATGCGCGAGGGTGTGATGGCTGTGCACACCAGCGGCAAAGTGCTCTACTATAACTCGGCCTTCATCGACCTCATGAACCTCAAACGCGGCGACCTGCGCGACCCCCTCTACGTACACGGCATGGAACTGCCCCTGGAGATTCGAACTCTGATCAAAGAGCGCAGCTCCGACCTGCGCGGCTTCGAGACCACTCTCGCCCTGGTGCCGCACGAGGAGACCAAGTACTACTGGTGCAAAACCAGCCCTCTGGAGAACTGGCAAAACGAAAAAATTGGCGTGCTGCTCGTGATCCACGACGTCACCCGCTCCAAGCTCGACGAGATCGCACGGCGTGAATTCACGGCAAACGTCTCACACCAACTGCGCACACCGCTCACCATGATCAAGGGCTACATTGAAACCTTGCTCGACGAAGAGCTCTCCGAAGAACATCGCACCTACCTGAAGATCGTCGAAAAGCACTCTGATCAGCTGCATCAGGTGGTCGACGAGCTGCTGACGCTTGCCAAGTTCAACGACCCCAGCGTGCAGCTCGACCTCGAGCCCGCCTCGCTCTCACACATCCTCAAGGAAGCCCTCAAAACGGTGGCCCCCGTGGCCGAGAAAAAATCCGTTGCCGTACGCTACTCGAGCCAACTCGGAGACGAAGGGCATATCCTTGCCAACTCAGTGCTGCTCTCGCAGGCGGCTTTCAATTTGCTTGAGAACGCGGTGAAGTTCTCACCTGCGGGTTCGGAGATTTTTATGCGTGTGGCGAGCCTAGATCGCAACGCCTACCGCATTGAGATCGAAGACCGAGGCCCAGGCATCGAAGAGTCCGAGCGCGAAAAGATCTTTCAGAGATTTTATCGAGGATCCGACACCTCGAGCAAAACCAAGGGCACCGGTTTGGGGCTTGCGATTGTGAAGCACATCGTGCGGGCGCATCGAGGCGAGATTTACGTCACCGAACCCCGAGGACACTCAGGGTCGGTTTTCGTGCTAACCATTCCTAAATTGAACGATTGAGATCACTCCGTAGGAGCGATGTCCTGGGCTTCGTCAGCGGCGGCGTTTTCTTGAACCTGGGTCTCAACCTGGTAATCGGCGCGGTCGGGGCGGTTCTCGCTGGCGTGTTCACGCATCTCCTGACGATTCTCGCGATGCAGAGCCCGGCTCTCTTTGTAAAACTCCTTTTGGAGCTTAGCCTGCTCCTGCTCGAGCTTTTCGCGCGGCCAGCCTTCACGAAACGACTGCTTCAACAGGGCGTGCATATCTTCATCGAATTTCTTGCGCAGGGCGTGCATGGTACTGTGATTTTCCTTCCGCATTTCGCGGACCTCTTCTTTGTATTCTTTGCGGTCAGCCTCGAAGAGCGCCTGTTCGGTGTCGTTGAGCTGGATTTGGCGCGGTGAGAGCGCGTTCAAAAAATGGGGATGGTTGGGATGGGCAGTGGCGCTCTGCGACGGTGTCGTGGTGGCCGGCATGACCTCGATGAGGGCCTCTTCTTCGGCGCGAGCCGAGGTCATCATAACGATCGAGAGCACGAGCATAGAGAATACCTGTTTCATGGGTACAGGTTAGCGCCGCTGCGGGTCACGAACCAAATGAAGATTTCGCGTAGCGCCTAAGATTTGGATTCGGCGAGCCTTAATTACTCTGACAGAAGGTGCGCGCCATAGACGGCCCCCGGCAGGGCTCCGTAAACTGCTTTCTTTGGGAGGATATGGGGTTATGAAAACTACTTGGGGACTTTTTCTATTAGCATTGGCTAGCGCCGCGGCGCCGGCTCACACGCCAGCCGCGGGGCTCGACATTCCACCCGACGCCACCTCGGGCATCTACCGCAACGAACTCGGCAAGCGGCTGCGCCCGCTGAACGACCTGGACGGTGAGCGCGACGCTCCCGCCGTGGCCGAAGCCCTGCGCCTTGGAGAGCGCAACCTGGCCTGGCTAGCGCACCTCAATGCCCACCGCGGCGAGCGTCCCGCCCTCTCCTTCACCTCGCCCTCCAACACCACCGGCGTGCCCATCACCAGCCCCAAGCGCTATAGCGATGTCAGTGTGGAGCGCGATCTTTCTGCCTTCAAGGCTGCGGCAGACGCCTCCTTCTTGAATGTGATCCTGGGCAGCGCGAGCTTTCCTAACGAAATCCCGCTCGCCGAAGCCGAATACCTGGCGCTGGGCTACAAGCTCGACCGCGTCTACCAAACGGCCGCGCGCTGGAAGCTCATGCAACCCTACCTGTGGCAGCTCGCTGCGCGTGAGCGCGACGACATCCGCGGCTTTTACTTTTTGGAGCGCGAGAGCGATCTCAGCTCAAAGCTGCAAAACTTTGCGAGCCTCGACGCCGAAAAACAAGGGGCCCTGCGCGGCCACCTCGAAAACCTCTGTTTTAACAACGCCCGCTACAGCAAGGCCCAGTGCCGTTCGCGCTTTGAGACCTCGCTCTCTCAGAATCAGCTCGTGGATTTTTTCGCTGCGGCTCGCCCCAGCGGGGAGCAGCGTTTTTCGCGGCTCTACAATTTGAACGTGCGCCGCGATGACCTGCAGTGGCAGGGGTCGAACGCTCACTTGTCCTTTGTGGATCCCGGCACCCAAACGGTGCGCGACTTCCTCAAAGTGAACATCGAAGACGAGTGGCAGCGCCCCGACCTCACTACGGGCGCCTGGAACCTGCTCATTGATTTTGCCGGCCAATCCGGACTTTCTCCCTTTGTGACCTTTGTGCCGGGCGCCACGCCCAACGTGAACGGCCTGGGGGGCAACCGCATCACCATGGACGCCAACGCTCCGCTCTCAGAATACGACGTGCAGTGGACGATCCGCCATGAGTTTGGACACGTGCTCGGATTCCCGGATTGTTATGTGGAGTTCTACGACGAACCGGCCCAGGAGATGGTGAACTACCAAATCGATACCACGGATCTCATGTGCTCGCGCCAGGGCAAGATGAACACGCGTCTCTACGAAGCCCTACGACAGACTTACGAAGGCACCGCACGCTAGCGGGGCACTGAGAGCTTTTCGGCGAGCACGTCGTCGGCAGTGCGTCGCACCTAGTCCCAACCCCTCGACCCAAGGCCTTTAAAAAGTGAGGAGTTAAAAGATCAAAACCCCCGGTCCCTTTCCCGGGCCGGGGGTTTTCTGCTTACATTCTGTATGCGTACATTCCGCAGATTCTGTGGCGCGCCCGGAAGGACTCGAACCTACGACCGCCTAATTAGAAATCAGGTGCTCTATCCAACTGAGCTACGAGCGCGACGGGGGCCAGCATTGCCGATCGTCACGAAGTTTTCAAGGTGCGAAAGGATCCACTGTATCTTTTTCTGTACAAGATCCAGGTATTTGGTCGCACGTTGACCGGGCTGAGACTCCACGAGCTCCAGCAGCCAGGGATAGGTGTTGATACGTCGGTAGATGTAGAGATCCATGCGACGACCCGTAACCACGAGCGGGAGGTCACCGACCTGCAAAATCTTGCGCATCTCTTTTTCGATGCGGCGGTAAAAGCGAAAACGCTCGCGCCAACCCGAGGACGAGACCACGCCCTCTTCGTGAATTTTGTAATCGTGGTAGGTGGCGATGAGGTAGCGCGTTTCCTCTTCTGTCATCCAAAGTTCGGCGTGCTCTTCGCAGAGCCTCAGCACGTACCCGCGTTTGTGAGAGATTTTCTGGCTGGGCAGGTTAAAGTCCGTAGTGCTGGTTTCTTGTGGGGTCATCATGTGGGCTTTCTCCTTCTGAATATGATCCCATTGTCTGGGGAAGGTGCAAAAAGCCAATCAAGCGGCGATGAAGATTTCTTAATCTGACAAGTTCTCTGAATCGCTAGCAAAATCCTTTGCACGATAGCCAAATACGAATAAGATTTGGTTTAGATGAAACGCGAATCGCTCTCTCTCGAGACCCAGATCTTTATCATGGTCCTTATTTTGGTCGCGCTTTTGGGCCTCATGATTTGGCCCGGCTGGCAGTGGGCCTTCATGGGCCTCGTGTGCGCGTCGATCTGCAACCCGTGGGTGAAAAAAATTCGCGCCCTGCTCAAGTCCGATCGCACCACCTCGGTGATCATCTTGCTTTCGTTTCTCTTTATCATCTCGATCATTCCCCTTGTGGTGCTGATCCTCTCGGTGGACATCGACGCTCTGGGAGACTTTGGCGACGTCAAATCCATCGTGCAAACCGTACGCGAAGGTTTCGAGCGTTTTCTGCTTTCGCTGACGGCCACAATCCGAGACTTTGTTCCTGGGGTGAACCACGCGCAGCTCAAGACCACGGCGACGGACCTTCTGAAGTCGCTCTCGGGCCTCGCCGGTCAGGGCGTGACGGGCATGCTGGGCGCCGGGCCCGAGCTCGCCACCAACCTCTTCATCTTTCTGATCACCTTTTATTACGCCCTGGTCAGCTTCAGAAAATTCCGCGCCGGCATTTTACGCGTGCCTGTACTGGACGTGCCCTTCAAGGCCAAGCTGCTGCGCTCGTTCTCGCTAAACGCCTACTCGTCGGTGGTCGCCGCGGGGTCCACGGCCGCCGTACAAGCGCTGATCCTGAGCCTCGGCATGGTCTCTCTCGGCTACCAGCACTGGGCGCTGGGCACCATGATCGCATTCTTCGCCGCCTTCATTCCGGTCGTGGGCACCCTACCCGTAAGTGCGATCGTGATCATCCAGTTCGCAATACAAGGTGAGACCACCGCGGCGATCATCTTTCTTGTGGTGGCGGTGGTCGCGGGCATCTCGGACAATTTCATTCGCCCGATGTTTCTCAAGGGTGCGGCCGACATGCATCCCTGGCTCGCCTTCGTCTCTGTGCTCGGCGGCCTCTCGGTCTTTGGCATCTGGGGTCTTTTCATTGGCCCCATCATTGTGGGACTGCTACTGACCACGTGGAGCGAATGGGTCGCGCTTAAAAAACATCGACCACGTCCCCAAGTCGAACGCGACTAGTGCTTGTGGCCGTCGCCGCCAAAGTGCGTAGCGCCTCGCTCGTCGACCCAGCGGTCTTTGACCTTCGGATAGGTTCCGAATTCATAGCGATCTGTAGATGAGGGATTGAAAAAAGTTCCCCGCATGAACTCCGCGGCCACCGTAACGTCGGTGCCCACCGGATCGGACGAGTTGCCAAAGAGACCGCGCAAACGAAAGAGTCCGGCCTCAAAAGCGCTCACCGCTTTCAGCGTATAATTTAGGGAATCCAGGTCCGCGCCGGTGCTGAACTCAATGGCACGACTTTTCTCGTCGAGACGGTAGGCGCTGGCTTCTGCGCCACGCAGGCGCAAATCGGCGCCGATCTTTTTGCCCACCTCGGTGGAACTTTGAAAAACTTCGTCAAGCGGCGTCAGCGCAAGACGCGAAGCCTCGGGCAGCGTCGCCAGGATCTCACGTGTGGTGCCGCTTAGGGATAGCCTCGGGTTCTGCTGAGCCGTGCGCTGAACAAGGGCTTGCATCTGGCGATTGGCCTCATCGGAGATTTTATCTTTGGCACTTTCCACATCGCCGCGCTGGCGCAGAGCCCGCGGTTCCTTGGTCCAGCGATCGGCAAAGTGCTGCACTTGGGCCGCCACTTCGGCCGCAGGCAAAAGATCGAGGCGCAGCGACTCTAGGGGACGGTAGAGGTAGGGATGCTTGCGTTGGGCGTGCACCAGGGCTTCAGTGTAGGGGCCCCACGAGGGGCTCGCGAGCAGCTCCGCAAAGGTCTTCGCCTGCCCTGGGACGGCGACGAGAACTAAGGCTAAAGTCCACACACGCAAATCCATCTTCATAGTCCCTAGAATAACAGCGCTACGCGCCGCGAATGCGTCGCAGGAGAGGTCGGCAGCCCATCAATGGCGCTCCGGTAGCCGCGGCCTCGCTGTCGAGCAGACGTTCAACCCAAGCGCGCGAATCGTCGCCCATGCCTAGCCATGAAATGAGGATCTCAGAGACGAAGGCCTTGGTGGAGGCCGAAGCTTCGCGGTCCCAGGCAATCTCGAAGGCTTGATCGGGCGTCTCGCCCTTGCCCCCCAGCGTGCGATGGCCTGTCACCGAACCCGTATCCGCGCGCCATTCCCAGGCGAGGTCCTTGGACACGAGCAACGCGCGCAGCAGAGCGTCTTCTTCGCCGAACCACAAAAAGAGTCCTGTTTGGTTGGGCGCCACCCACACCTCGTGCCATTCCGAATCGGAGACCAAGGCCTGCACCTCGGGATGATCGGAGAGCGATTCGTTGCGGCCCAGCGAAAGCCCGAGACTCTTGGGCACGAAGAATTCTTTAAGGGCGATGTCGAAAGCTGGCGACTTGGTTTGGAATTGGCAGTGCAGTCGCGCACCCACCACGCCGCGAATGATGAGCGTCAGGGGGAAGACTTTCTTTTGCAGCTCCATGGAGACGTCGATTTGCGCGCCGACTTTAAAGTCTTTGGGCAACTCGTCTTCGTCGGCAAACTTCAGAGCGGCGCCACCTTCGGAAAGGTTCAGCACAATGAAGGGGCGCGGTCCGTAATGAGCGGAGACGATGCCGAGCGACTCGAGCGTGGTGCTCTCAAGGGCCGTGACGAAGCGGGTATCCATGCGGCGCATATTATGCACCCAGAATAAACTAAACCCCCGCAAGTCGGCAAACTTGCGGGGGTTTCACAAGGAATCCGGGCTTATGGGACCCGGAACTTCACTCAATCTTCACAGTGCGGAGACTTGTTTTGCACTGCGCAATAACTCTATCGACCCAGGGCGTCAGAACTTAAATGAAGATTTGCGCAAGGTGTCAAGATGGCGATCTTGGCCCATGAATTCAAGGTTTTTTCAGGCTACGGATTTTCCTTTTTGCCTTTCCCGCATGTCATAATGGGCATATGGGGAAGAGCCAATTCGACATCAAAACCTTCATCGGTGACAAACAAGACCTGGGGGCCTACCAAAAGGCCCACTGGAAAGGCACCTTCCAGGACTACCTGGACCTCGTGGCCGAGAACCCGGGGGTCGCTCGCACGGCCTACCAGCGGCTCTACGACATGGTGCTCTCTTACGGCTTTGAGAAGAGCGTGGACGTCAAAAAGGAAATCGTTCACTACAACTTCTTCGACGACCCTATCGAGGGCGGCAAGGACGCAGTCTTCGGACTCGAGATCCCTCTCATGAAGCTCGTCGACATTTTCTCCTCGGCGGCCAAAGGCTATGGCACCGAAAACCGCGTGATCCTTTTGCACGGCCCTGTGGGTTCGGCAAAATCCACGATCGCTCGCATGCTCAAAAAGGGCATCGAGTCGTACTCCAAAACCGACGCTGGTGCGCTCTACTCATTCTCCTGGATCGCCAACGGCAAACACGACATCCCCGTCTTCCAACAGCTCAAGGAAATGGGTCAGGAGGTTTTCGACGACCCCATGAACGAAGAGCCGCTGAAGCTGATTCCCGAAGCCATGCGCGAAGAGTTCCTGCGCGCCTTCACCAAAGGCCGCAAGCTCGATCGCAAGATTCAAATCAAGGGCGACGTGAACCCGGCCTCGCGCCACATGTTCAAAGAGATCCTGGCTTATTATAATGGCGACTGGACCAAGGTCATCGACCACGTGCAAATCCGCCGCGTCACCTTCTCCGAGAAGGACCGCATCGGTATCGGCACCTTCCAGCCCAAAGACGAAAAGAACCAAGACTCCACCGAGCTCACGGGTGACATCAACTACCGCAAGATCGCGATCTTCGGATCGGATTCCGACCCGCGCGCGTTCAACTTCGACGGTGAGTTTAACATCGCCAACCGCGGCATCATCGAGTTTGTGGAGATCCTCAAGCTCGACGTCGCCTTTCTCTACGACCTGCTCGGAGCCTCGCAAGAACACCGTATCAAGCCCAAGAAGTTTGCCCAGACGGACATCGACGAGGTGATCATCGGTCACACCAACGAGCCCGAGTACAAGAAGCTTCAGAACAACGAGTTCATGGAAGCTCTGCGCGATCGCACGATCAAGGTGGACATTCCGTACATCACCAAGTGGAAATTCGAAAAACGCATCTATCAGAAGTCCTTCTCGGCCGAGAAAGTGCGCGGCGTGCACATCGCCCCCCACACTCTCGAGATGGCGGCCCTCTGGTCGGTGCTAACGCGCCTCGAGACGCCCAAAAAGGCAAACATCTCCGCGCTGCAGAAATTAAAACTCTACGACGGCAAATCGCTCACGGGCTTTACCGAGGACAACGTCAAGGAGCTGCGCAAAGAGACCTCGCGCGAAGGCATGGACGGCATCTCGCCGCGCTACATTCAGGACAAGATCTCCAACGCTCTCGTCAACCAAGGCGAGCCCAACGGATGCCTGAACCCCTTCATGGTGATCAACGAGCTGGAGTCGGGTTTAAAGCACCATTCCCTCATTTCGAACGAAGAAAAGAAAAAGCACTACCGCGAACTGCTCGAAGTGGTGAAGCAAGAGTACACGGACATCGTGAAGAACGAAGTCCAGCGCGCGATTTCGGCCGACGAAGACGCGATCGCCAAGCTCTGCGCCAACTACATCGACAACGTGAAGGCCTACACGCAAAAAGAGCGTGTGCGCAATCCGTACACGGGCCAGGCCGAGAATCCCGACGAACGCCTGATGCGTTCGATCGAAGAGAAGATCGACATCCCTGAAGTTCGCAAAGATGATTTCCGCCGCGAGATCATGAACTACATCGGCGCCCTCGCCCTCGACGGCAAATCGTTTGACTACAAAACAAACGAACGCCTGCGCAAGGCGCTCGAGCTGAAGCTCTTCGAAGACCAAAAGGATTCGATCAAGCTCACCACGCTCGTGTCGAACGTCGTCGACAAAGCCACGCAAGAGAAGATCGACATCGTGAAAACGCGCCTGATCAAGAATTTCGGTTATAACGAAGTTTCGGCGACCGACGTGCTTCAGTACGTGGCCTCGATCTTCGCGCGCGGCGACGCCAAAAAAGACGGCGAATCTTAAGACCTGTAACTAAGTTGTAATACTGCAACATTGCTCGCGGAAGGAGGGAAACCTCCTTCCGCGTTGCGCTATCTAGGGAATACGCAGAAAATATCCCGCGCCGCGCTTCACATCCACCATCACACCAACAGGCTCCACCTTGGAGCGCAGACGGCTGATGTGCGAGTCCACCGAGCGAGAATTCATCGCAAAGCCCTTGCCCCACACCTTGTCGACGATCTGCTCGCGACTCATTTCTTGACCGCGGAACTCGCTCAGGGCGAGAAGAATTTTATACTCGATGGGAGAGAGAAAGATGCTCTTGCCATCGACAAGCACCTGCTGAAACTTGGTGTCGATCATCACGCGCGCCGAGAGAGAAATCTTATGATTATCACTCTTACGAGTGAGCTTTTTGCTCATGAGTTGAATGCGCATGGCAAGCTCCACAGGGGCCATGTCCGCGGGTAGGTAATCAAAAATTTCGGCACGCAGGTATTCGTTGACTTCGAATGTCCCGCCGTGACCCACCACCAAGACAGGCACTGGGGCAACGACAGATTGCAGTCGCTTGATTTCGGTCAGACCGTTAGAATTTTCACGGCTCACACAAGCGATAACCAAATCAACGCCATTGAGGTTTTTTGTTTGGAAATCCGATAGCTTGCCCTGGGTCACTCGCAATGAAAAGTATTGCCTAAAGATCCTTAGGAGAATCATGGCACTAGGGTCGGTGTCACACACCACTAAGGCCTGTGGCTGAGAGTTCGTCTGCATATAAAACTCACTTACCTCATCATTTCTGAATATATCAACTGGGGACCTTTGTGCTAACCTAACCTAATATGCTTACGGAGACCAAGTTCAAAGTCGCGATCATCGACGACGAACCCGACATCTTGGATTACCTTTCACGCATCCTCACTGAGTCGGGTCACTTTGAAGTGCTTAGTTTTGATTCGGCCAAGAAGGCTCACCAGGCACTCTCAACCACACAAGTGGATGCCGTGCTCAGCGATCTTTCGATGCCCGAGATGGACGGTCTTACTCTCTTTGCGTCACTGAAACGCATTTACCCTGATCTGCCGGTGGTATTTGTCACGGGCTACCCCGGTGAAGAACACATCATCAAAGCTCTTCAACTCGGTGCCTGCGATTTTATTGAAAAGCCCTTCGATCCCGACATCATTGTCGAAGTCATGATCGCTTCGGCAAAGATCGGAAAGCTACGCCACCAAATCAACTCCTACTTAAGTTCGGGTAAGGGTGAGGCCAATCGCGAGCAGCTCTACAAGCATCTCCAGACCATTCAGGATATCCTCGTGCTGCGGGCCTTCAACCACAAACACCCATGAACTCGCTAAGGGCTCGCGCGATGCTGACGAGGGTTTTACACCTTCTCATCTACTCGCTGCTGGCCTTCGGTGGTCTCTTCTTTGCAAGCCTCAACGCCAACACCTCCCCCATCTGGCCTGCCGCTGGTTTTGCCATCGGCATTTGCTGGCGCTACGGTTTCGGCAGCGTTCCCGTCGTCTTTCTTGGCGCGCTCCTGGCCAACCTCTACGCTGGCTCACCGCTTTGGGTGAGCTTGCTCGTGGCCTGCGGCAACACGCTCGAAGCCCATATGGGCGCCCGCATCCTGGCGAACACGCTAGAGCGACCATCGAGCAATCTTGAAGAACCCCAGATCCGCGCCCTTGTTTTTGCCTCGGTGCTGGCCCCCCTCTTTTCGAGCGTCATCGGGACCACCGCCCTGCAACTCGGTGGCATCAGCTCACTACACGAAGCCGCAGACGTCTTCGCCACTTGGACCCTTGGGAACATCTCTGGAATTTTTCTCGTGCTGCCCTTTTTCCTTTTTATTGAAAAACCCTCGATTGTTCGGCCACAAAACTGGCTACGCAACATTGTCTTTGTACTAACCTTGCTCACGAGCCTCTACTTCATCTTCAACACCCAAATCGGCAAACCCTGGCTCTTCCTCGTCTTCTTCTTTACCCTCGCCGCGCGCCTATGGTGGGGCGGCATCGCCACTCACGTCGTCACAGCCTTCATCTCGATCTATGCCCTGATCGCGGCGCTTCATCACACTGGCCCCTTTGTGTGGTCCGCCGGACTCAACAACAACATCACCTCACTGCAACTCTTTCTGGTGTCGCTGCTAGCCACCTCGGTGGTGCTGGGATTTTCGAATTTTCCGCGCACGCAGCTTTTCATCAAGCGCTTCCTCATCATCGGCTGGACCATCTGCGGTGCCATCTTCATCGCTTTCTACAACTTTCATCACTCTAAAGACGAAAACAAATTCAACGCTCTCGTGGCGGCCGCGATGAGCAACCTCGAATACCGCTTCAGCGTTTACGAATACAATTTGCGCTCGGCGGGAACCTACCTCGCCACCACAAATAGCTGGTCGCGTGAGAAGTGGCACAATTACTTTTCGACCCTCAACATTCTTGAACTCTCTCCGGGCATCAAAGGCATGGGCATCATCACCACAGTGACCCCCAAAAATCGCGAGAGTTTTTTGCAAGCGCGACGCAACGAAGGCCTGGTCGACTTCAGCTACAAATCAGCCCCGGGAGTGGAAATCACCCCCCTCAAAAAGCTCACCGATTACCGGGTCATTCGTTACCTCGAACCTCGCGAGACGAACGCTGAAGCGTGGGGGCTCGTGCTCAACAGTGAAGCCAGACGCGCCGAAGCCCTGGACCTCTCTCTGCAACGCCAAACACTCACCTCATACCCACCAGTGCCCATTCTGCAGGACCCCAAACTGAGACTCGGCATCGCGCTTCTTTTTCCGATCCCCAAGCACCGTTCCGAACCCACTTCGTGGGTCTTCGCCCCACTCGTGCTCGAAGATTTCTTTAACATTGCCCTCGCTCAGGCGGGCGCCGAACTCGACTACTGGATTTTTTATGACCAGCCTTCGGGATCGAACTTTGTTTACGGCACCCAATCCCTTTCGGCCATCGACACCGAAGCCAACGCGAAGCTCTACCCCCTAACCCGGCACCTCACGATCGCCATCCGCACCTTCCGCATCATCTGGAAACCCTCGACGCGTTTCACCACGTCGTTTGACTTTGGCCTTTCGCTGATCGCCGGCATGAGCGCCATCCTTGTGCTCTTTATGGCCTGGTTCCTGCTCAGCGCCTCGAACCTACGCCACCAACTCGAGCTCGCGCTCGTGCACAAGACCAAAGAGATCGTCGACCGCGAAAGCATGTGGCGCACACTCACCAACCATTCGCCCGTGGGCATCGTGACTGCCTCTATCGATGGCAAGTGCCTCTACGTCAACCCCAAGTGGGAAGAGCTGGCGGGCATAAAATTCGAAGAGGCCTTTGATTATGGTTGGGGCAAGGCAGTACACCCCGACGATTATGCCCGGATTCAAAAAGAGTGGAGCGAGTTTGCAGCGTCCAGTCGCGACTGGGAAACCATGCTGCGATTTTTGCACCCCGACGGTACCGTGAAATGGGTCTCGCTGCGCGTCGCCAAAATCTACAAGGGCAACGTCTTTCACTACTGCATCGGCATTCTTATCGACAAAACCCTGCAGGTGGAGCAAGAGCACATCATCGAAGACGAGCGCCTGCGTGCGCAAGAAGCTGCCAAGATGGCCTCGCTCGGCCGCATGGCAGGGGGCATCGCCCACGAAATTAACAACCCGCTCACCATCATCCACGCCAAGGCCGCACAAATCCTGCGCCATGCGCCCGAGGAGCTACGCGAAGACACGCAGAAGATTGTCACCATGGTGGATCGCATCACCAAAATCATCCGTGGCCTACGCACCTTTTCGCGCAATTCCACCAGCAAAGATCCCCTCGTACGAGTGCCAGTGCGCCAGGTACTCGAAGACACGCTCTCCCTCTGCTCTGAGCAACTCTCCAAAGCTGGCATCGAGATCGAAGTGCTGGGCGACTGGACTCTGCCCGTGCGGTGCCGCCCGGTTCAGCTTTCGCAAGTGCTGATCAACCTCATCGCCAATTCACAGGACGCCCTCCAACCGCTCAACGAAAAATGGATCGCTCTCGAAGCGGCGCGCATCAACGGCGACCGTGTTCAAATTCGCATCACCGACTCGGGCCGCGGACTCAATCGTGAGATCGCCGACAAAATTCTCGATCCTTTCTTTACTACCAAGGATGTGGGCAAGGGCACTGGCCTGGGACTCAGCATTTCACGCGCCATTGTGGAAGATCACGCCGGATCACTGAAGCTTGATGCCAATGCTGCAAACACCACATTCTTACTCACGCTACCAGCAGCCTTCGCTCCCACAGACGGCGAAACTGTTAAGGTAACTTGACCAAAACTTTTTTGGACTCTCGGCGCTCCTTCTCATAGTTTTGAGGTGAGCTTCGGGGTGAGGAGTGATCCCAAACACTACCGCCCTTGAAGATCCTCTAACGAAAGGAAAACTGCAGACCATGTTCAACACACGCACAAACATTAGCCAAAAGATCGCATTCACCTTTGCCCTGAGCGCCTTTGCCGCGAACGGTTTTATGCTGGCGCACGCCACCGAAACCTCGGGCGAAAAAGCTAAAAACGCCGCCAAAGAGGGGTGGAAAGACACCAAGCAAGGCTACCGCAACACCAAGGCGGAGATCATTTGCAAAACCAACGACAAAAAGTGTCTCGAAGCCAAGGCCAAAGCCAAAACGGAAAACGCCAAAGACGAAATCGAGCAAGAGGCAGGCGAGATCAAGGACAAGATCGATTGATCGCCCGCCCAAGGGATCTTTGATTTGAGAAGAGCGCAAACCCCCGCTTCGGCAGGCATGCCGCAGCGGGGGTTCGTTTCAAACTTGTTTCAAAAGATCCGCTGCCAAGGAGGCCTCATGTTATCGAACGCCCCAAAAAAGAAAACACTACTCAGCGCTTTAGCAATCCCTCTCGGACTCTTGCTACTGACGTTGCTGGTCTTCTTAGGCACCGGCTGTAGCCGCGAAGATATCTTGCCTACTCCTGAGCCCCCTATCCCGCAAAGTGAAACGGTAGCTCCTTTACCGCCCGCCGTAGACGGTGCGGCCCTTCCCCC
>Ga0247823_10000610_pt1 | contig 30180 bp, 21 predicted proteins | sample 13C_PalmiticAcid_2_FD_192426 | JGI IMG/M metagenome (GOLD analysis project Ga0247823, IMG submission 192426) | Soil microbial communities from agricultural site in Penn Yan, New York, United States - 13C_PalmiticAcid_Day30 | ecosystem: Environmental > Terrestrial > Soil > Agricultural land...
GGCCTTCGCCGCCTCGATCTTCGCGCGCATCTCGGCGAGCTTCGCCTCCTTGTCGGCGTCGCCTGCACCGGTGCTCGCGGCGGCCGTCGTCGCCGTCGCGGTAGCTGCTGCGGCGACCGGCGCGGCGGCTGCAGGTGCGGTCGCGACGGCTCCCTCTCCCTTCTGCGCCTTCAGCGCAGCGATCTTCGCCTTGAGCTCGTCGACGCGGCTCTGCTGCTCGGCGGTGTTCTCGGAGGCGGGTCCGGGCGGCGGCGGCGCCGAGGCGCCCGGCGTCGCTGCCGAATGGGCGTCGTCGGGATGCTCCGCCGGCGGTCCACCCTGCTCGGCGGCGCCGACCGGCGTCGGCTCGGTCTCGAACGGAGCGCCAGGCGTCCTGGTGCCCGCATCCGGGTTTCCGGCGATCGTCTCCGCGGGATCGCGGGGCTCGTCGCCGGAGCCGGTGCTCCTCTGATTGGAATCGGCCATGGTCTCCTTCAACTTGGTGACCGCTCGTCAGCGTGATGATCGCGCGTCAGCACTATGCTTCCGGCATCACCATTTCGATCGTTTCCCAGGGACAGTACTTCTCGCACAGCTTGCAGCCGATGCAGACGTCCTCGTCGACGATCACCACGGGGTTGACCGTCTGGTGGTCGTTGTCGCCGGCGAGATACTCGGGGCCAGGTCGGTAGTAGATGCAGTCGACCGGACAGAACTCGATGCAGACCCCGCAACCGGTACATCCCTCTTCGTGGATGTACGCGATCGGCATCAGCTTCTTGCGCTTCTTCGGAGCTGCAGCGGACTGAGCCATGTGGGCGTGTGATTGGTCCGTCGGATGGGAGCGCACGTCGGCCCAGGCGGGGGCACATGCGCGTCGTCAAGCTGTCTCGAGGCGTGGTTTCGCGTTCCTCAGCGAGTCTGTGCGATTGCAGACTGTAAGAAGATATGCCCACCCTGTAACAACCTGCAAATGGAAAGTGACATTTGTCATGTTTTTGGCTGTCCTCGACTCCATCGTCCGGTTGAGAAGTCGACGCCGTACGTTTGTTGACTGTCAGTCGAGTCCCCCCTCTCCATGACCGTATCGGACCACGCCATGCGACTCTGCTTCCTCCTCGCACTCTTGATGGTCAGCGCGGCGGCTGCGCAGACCGCGGCGCCGCTATGGCGCGCCGAGCCGGGGCCGTTCGGTGGCGAGCCCGCGCGATTCCTCCGCACCCGGAACCAGGCGATCACTCAAACCGTCGGTGCAGCCCTGTGGGATGTGCAGAGAGGAGTCATCATTCGAAGGTTGCCGTGGACGAACGAGAGCTTTGTCCTCACGCGTAACGACAGTCTGGCCATCATCCTCGCCGATTCGGTTCTTCGCATCCTCGACGTCGCGACGTGGCGCGTTCTCGACTCGATTGCAATTCCCCCCTCGCGAGGCTGGGTGAAGGGACGCCTTGCGCTCGCTCCCGACGATCAGACGCTCGTCGTCACGTGCAGGCCGTCTGGCCTTACACTGGTGTCGATTCCCGAGCGCAGGATCATCGGCCGCTTCGGTGACGAGTCGCGCTGTGATGGCGATGTCGCGATCTCCCCCGACGGCACTCGCCTGCTCGTGCATTCGCCATATCAACCCGATGTCTCGGAGCTCTACGACCTCCCCGCGAGAACCTTGATCGCACGGTTCTCCGACAGGGTTCGCGCCGAGGCCTTCGACCGAACGGGCGAGCACGTGATCACGTTGATGTGGGATGGTGGTGCGCAGCTCCGCCGAAGCTCCGATGGCTCATTTGTTCGATCGATGTTCGATTCGACGCGTCGGATCGGTCCTCCCTATGCTCTGCACCCACGGCGCGATCTCATAGTCGCGAACAGGGAAGATCTACTCGGTCGCCGCCTCGGGCTCGCGGTGTGCGATCTGTCGACTGGCGAGACTCTTGCGACCTCGACCTGGGACATCACCGGTCTCGCCTTTTCCCCCGACGGCTCGATGTTGATGGCGACGCGCCCGGGCATGGCTCCCACGATGCTCGATCCAACAACGCTCGAACTCGATCGCATGCTCGGCGCGCACGACGGTCCCGTCCAGGGCATCGCGTTCTCACCGGACGGTCGCGTCGTCGCTTCGGTCGCAGGCGACGCCTCGAGGCCGGACGATCTCCTTCTCTGGGATGCGGCCTCCGGCGACGCGCTCGGAACGGTGAGGCACGGTGGCGTCCTCACCGCTGTGGCGTGTTCGATCGATGGCAGCGTGATCGCGACGGGCTCCAGAAGTGGCGAGCTCCGCCTCTGGAGCACCGCAACGCGAACGCTGCTCGCGACCATCGACGCCGGCGACTCGACCCGAGGGCCGATCCGTTTCTCGCGCGACGGCAGACTGGTGGCGGCGATCGCCGATACGTCGATCGGCGTCTGGCGGACCGATGACTGGTCGCTCGTCACGCGCGTCGGCGATTCGCTGTCGATCACCGCGTTCGACTGGGCCGACGACGGAGCAACGCTCGTGAGCGCCGCGCTCGGCGACTCGGGACGCCTCGTCACATGGGATGCGACGAGCGGCGCGAGGCGAGGCACGCATGCGCTGGCAACCTGGCGCGGCGGGTTGCGAGCGCTCGTAGAGGCCTCTCCCGATGGCCGTACACTTGCCGTCGCGGAGTTCGAGGGCGCCGCGGTGCACCTCCTCGATCTGGCGACCGGCGACTCTCTTCCATCGCTCGAAGTCCATCACAGAGAAGTCGTTTCGACAGCGGTTTCCAGTGACGACCTACTGCTGGCGACCGGTGACCGCACCGGGCGCATCTCAATCTGGCGCCGACAAGACAGCGAGCTCCTTGGCGTGCTCGAAGGGCATCGGGATCTCGTAACCTCCCTCCGCTTCGCCCGTGGCAGACATGCGCTCGTCAGTGCAAGCCGGGACGGCACTGCGCGCATCTGGGACTGCGATTCGCTGCGTCAGAGCGCATTGCTCGATAGGCATCGCGACTGGGTCTACCGAGCCGATTTCTCGTTCGATGACGAGCGTGTCTTCACGGTGTGCGGCGATGGCACGCTCGCCGCGTTCGATGCCGCGACCGGACTGCGGATCACGACGCTCGCCGCGCATCGCGGCTGGGCGCTCGGGCTTGCCGTTTCCGACGACGGCTCGCTCGTCGCATCGGGCGGCGCCGATCGCACGGTCCGGCTCTGGAGCGCGTCGACGCTCGACAGCGTCGGTGTGCTCGAGGGGCATACTGACGCCGTTACCGCTCTCGAGTTCACACGCGATTCGCGCACGCTCGTCTCCGCGAGCTTCAGACAAGTGCGCCGGTGGGACGTGGACACGCGCTCGTGCATCGATTCGCCGATGGTCGCGAGGGACTGGATCAACAGCCTCGTCGTCGAGCCCGACGGTCTCGGGGTCATCGTGACGGGCCGGGAGATGGTGGTCCTGAAGTGGTCGTTCGCAACGAATTCGATTCGATGGGCTCAGGGCATTGCGCCGTGGCAGTTCGGTGCGCTCTCGATGACGACCGACGGCGAGGCCGTGTATCATCCCTACCATTCCTATTTCATCTCAAAGAACGTCAGTACCGGTCATTCGATCCCTGGCTTGAGCGGTCTGGGCGGGGCGCATCTCTCGTGGCTCAATGCCATGGCATTCTCTCCCGACGGTCGCCGTCTCGCTACCGCATCGAGCGATGGTACGGCTCGTGTGTGGGATCTCGACGGCCGATCGAACATTGCGACATGGTCGCAGTCGGCACCGATGAGCATCGCGTATGCGCCTGACGGACGCAGCATCGCCACGGGTGGCACCGACGGCTCCGTGACGGTGTGGGACGCTTCGAGCCATACCGGCGGCATTCGCCGCGACGGTGATCCGCACGCGTCGGCCTCGCCGGCGGCAGCTGGACGCCTCGTCACCGCTCGCGAGGCGCTTGTCGAATCGCGCGGATTTCTCGATACCCTGTCCTTGACCGATCTCAAGCTGATGCAAGCCGACGTCGATTGGGATCTGAATGCACACGTCGAACAGGGTCGATCCAACGCCTGGCGCTTCAACTGGCTCTCGAATGCGCGGGACTCCGCCTTCATCCACACGATCGCCGTGGACGCGCGAGACAGCATGTTCGTGCTCGACGAGCGACGTATCGATGTTACCGCACGAGAGGATGGATACTACGGAGCACTCTCGATTCTCGACGGGTGGATCGATTCCGACCGGGCCGACGAAATCGCAGCCGCGGAGACCGGTCCAACGACGTACATGTTCCTAGGAGCTGGGCCGTACATGACGGAGAATGGTGGGCCACTCTGGTATCTCAGGATGGGCGGCGGCGCCGGCTGCTATGTCGATGCGCTCGCCGATTCCCTACTGTACTGCGAGTACCTTGCTTCGTCCCCGCAGGAGCTCAACACGGACGTGGTCGATGTTGAGGTCTACCCCAATCCGACCAGTGCCGTGATCTCGATGCGATTTCCGCCGCGAGCGGGCGATGCGCGCATCACGCTCATCGACAACAGCGGACGAGACATCCGCACCGCGATCGTTCCGGGGGTGACCGGAGGCATCGAGATTCCAGTGGCAGATCTTCCCGCCGGCACGTACTGGCTGCGGCTGGTGCACGCGGGCAGGGTGAGCGTGAGGCGTGTCGTTGTGGCGCGCTGAGGTCCAAGAGGCACGCTGATCCGACCCATGCCGGCGCCGCAGGGCGGCAGGGGTCAGTTGCCCTGCGGGTCGTATCTTAGCCGCTTCTCTTCAACCAAGCTCCTACTCGTATGAATCTCTGCGTCGTCGGAACACTCGCCTACGACTCGATCGAAACGCCCTTCGGCCGCGCCGATGACGCGCTCGGCGGCTCCGCTTCGTACATCGCCACCGCGGCGAGCTACTTCGTCCAGCCGGTCGGCATCGTCGGCGTCGTCGGCGGTGACTTTGCCCCGGAAGCCCTGGAGTTCCTTCGGAGCAAGGGCGTCGACACCACGGGTGTCGAGATCAAGCCCGACGGAAAGACGTTTCGCTGGGCCGGTCGCTACCACTTCGATCTCAACAACCGAGACACCCTCGACACGCAGCTCAACGTGCTCGCCGAGTTCGATCCGGTTATCCCCGACCCCATGCGCGATGCGCGCTTCGTCTGCCTGGGCAACATCGATCCGTCGCTGCAGTTGAAGGTCCTCGACCAGATGCGCAAGCCCGAGTTCATCGTCTGCGACACGATGAACTTCTGGATCGAGGGAACGCCCGAGAAGCTCCGCGAGGTCCTCACGCGCGTCGACTGCCTCATCATCAACGACAGCGAGGCGCGACTGCTGACCGGCGAGGCGAACCTCGTCAAGTCCGCGCGGATGATCATGGAGATGGGCCCGCACATCCTGATCATCAAGAAGGGCGAGCACGGCGCGCTGCTGTTCCTCGGCGACGACATCTTCAGCGCACCGGCCTATCCGCTCGAAAGCATCTTCGATCCGACCGGCGCCGGCGACACGTTCGCGGGTGGCTTCATCGGCTACCTCGCGCGCGCCGGCGAGGTCAACGCCGAGACGCTGCGCCGCGCGGTGATCAACGGAAGCGCGATGGCGAGCTTCTGCGTCGAGCGCTTCTCGCTCGACGCGCTCAAGGACCTGACGCATGCGCAGATCGGCGAGCGCCTGACCGCGTTCCGCCGGCTGTCGCACTACGAGTTCGAGGAGGTTCCTCTTGGCGACACTGCTTCTTGAGAACATCGCAACGCTCGTGACCGTGCGCGCTCCGGAGTCATCCGGAGCGCGCGCTCCGGTCATGCCCCACCGCGCCGGCTCCGAGATGGCGGACATCGGCGTGCTGCACGGCGTCGACGTCGCGATCGACGGCGAGTTGATCGAGTGGATTGGTCCGCACGGCGAGCGCTCGTTCAAGGGTGTGGAGCGCATGGACTGCGGCGGCAGGACAGTACTGCCCGGCTTTGTCGACTCGCACACGCACATGGTCTTCGCCGGCGATCGCTCGGATGAGTTCGCCCGGAGGCTGCGCGGCGCGAGCTATCAGGAGATCGCGGCCGCCGGTGGCGGCATCCTCAGCACGGTGCGCGCGGTGCGTGAGGCGAGCCTCGAGGACGTCGTGCGGCGCGGCAGAGCGCTCGTCGGCTCGGCCTTCCGGCACGGCTCGACGACGATCGAGGTCAAGAGCGGATACGGACTCGACACCGCGAGCGAGATCAAGCTCCTCGAGGCGATCAGGGCGATCGACGAGCGGGAGCCAGCCGAGCTCGTCGCGACGTTCCTCGGTGCGCACGACATGCCACCGGAGCACCGCGACGACCGAGAGGCGTACGTCCGCGAGATCATCGCCGAGATGATCCCGCGCGTCGCGAGCGATCGCCTGGCGGTCTTCTGCGACGTCTTCAGCGACACCGGGTACTTCACCGTCGAGGAATCCGAGCGGATCTACTCCGCGGCGCTCGAGCACGGACTGCGGATCAAGGTGCACGCCGACGAGCTCTCGAGCTTCGGCGGAGCGGAGATGGCGGCGCGTGTCGGGGCGATCTCGGCCGACCACCTGCTGCAGATCTCCGACGAGGGGATCGCCCGCATGCGGGAATCGGGCGTCGTCGCGACGTTGCTGCCCGGCACGGCATTCTTCCTGAACCTCCCTTATGCTCCTGCGCGCCGCATGATCGGCGAGGGCATGGCCGTCGCGCTCGCGACCGACTGCAATCCCGGCTCGAACATGTGCGAGAACATGCAGATGACCCTCGCGCTGGCGTGCATGGGCATGCGTATGACCGTCGAGGAGGCGATCACCGCATCGACGCTCAACGGCGCGGCAGCGCTCGGAATGAGCGATCGACTCGGATCGATCGAGGTCGGCAAGCAGGCGGACATGGCGGTCTTCGACGTGCCGGATTATCCCGCAATCGTCTACCACTACGGCGTCAACCAGGTCTCGGCCGTCGTCAAGAAGGGAGCGCTCTTCGCGACCGCCTGACCGATCGACCAGCAGCAAAACGAGAACGCCGGATCCGAGCATGTCGGATCCGGCGTTTGAATTCTGGAGCGGGCGTCGTCAGGCTGCGTCGGTCGTCGAGGTCGTCTCGACGCTCTCGGCCTTGCCGCCGCGGTACAGCAGCGCGAACGGAATGATGACGCAGTACCCGATGCCGAGCAGGATGGGCGCGATCGTCACCGACATGGCGTTGTCCCAGACGCCCTGGTTCTTCAGCGGATCGTCGGCGATGCCCGTGCTCATCAGCAGGTATCCGACGACGATGACGGCGATGCCGAGCCCGAGGAGAATCAGGTTGGTCGTGTTCAGCGGAATGTCCCACCGCACGTTGCTTGCGGGGGCCGCGGCCGTGCGGCGCGCGCCCGCTGGCGTCCTTCGCACTGGGCGGGTCGACGAAACGGTCGAAGTCGGTTTTGCCATTACTCGATTCTGCTGTCGTTGATTGCGTTGAGTGTCGTCAAGCCGCCAATATACACACGTCGGCTCTTGGATCGCGAGGCCGGCCGTGCTACCTTTGTCGCGAGCTGAGCGATAACCATCCCCTGGATATTGCGCCAGATGCTCAAGGCTGGTCTGTCCCCATGACCGGCTTTCTTTTTTCCGATGGCCCTTCGCGACTGCTCTGCAGAACGTGAGGGGCCATCGCCGTTTTGCGGCGATGCACGAACCAATACACCCCCGCATCGAAAACGTTCACCCGGCGACGGAGCCTCGCGCTCTCGAGCGTAGCAGGTAGATGAACAGCGGTGCGCCGACCAGCGCGGTGATCGCGCCGACCGGCAGCTCTCCCCCGCTCGATCGGATCGCCGGCAGGGCGGCGCGCGAGAGCGCGTCGCAGAGCATGAGGAAGATCGCACCGCCGAGCACCGACGCCGGCAGCAGCAGCCGGTGGTCGGCGCCGACGATCCGGCGCAGGATGTGCGGCACGACCAGGCCGATGAAGCCGATCGTCCCGCAGAACGAGACCGTCACGCCGACGATGAACGAGGCGATGAGATAGAGGATCGTCTTGACGCGGTCGACGTCGAGGCCGAGGCTCGCCGCCTCGTCGTCGCCGAGCGCGAGCGCGTTGAGAAGGCGGCCGCTGAAGAGGCTCGCGACGAAGAGCCCGCCGAGCAGCGACAGGGACGCGGGAACGATCCACGACGGCGTGTTGCTCAGGTCCCCGAGCAGCCACTGCACCGCCGAGCGGACCTGGTCGCCGAGGAAGTGCAGCATCAGGAAGATCATTGCCGCGGTCACCGCGTCGATCATCACGCCGCTGAGCAGCATCGCCTCGGAGCGCACGCCGAAGCTCCCGCGGCTGATCGCCAGGACCGTGACGATGACGAGCGCGCCGCCGCCGAACGACAGCAGCGTCACGCCGAGCTGGCCGATGCCGAGGAAGTACCCGAGGATCGCGCCGACCGCGCAGCCGTTGGAGAGCCCGAGGATGTAGGGCTCGGCAAGGGGGTTTCGGAGCATCGCCTGGAAGAGAACGCCGCAGGATGCGAGCGCCGCGCCGACGCCGGCCGCAAGCGCGATGCGCGGCAGCCGCAGATCGAGGATGATCGTGCGCAGCGCGGGATCGAACGAATCGTCGAGCGCGTGCCAGAGCTCGGCCGGCGACGTCAGCTCGGTGCCGACCATCAGACAGGCCAGCGCCGTCAGCGCCGTGAGGATCGCGAGCCCCGCGAGAACGGTCCACGCGAGCCGCTGTGTCATCAGCCGATATCGCAGAGGGGCGGTGCTCATCGCGCGCTCAGGCGTCGCGCAGGGCGTGCAGCTCGATGTCGAGCCGGTTGACGAGCTCGTCGATGCCCTCGCCGCTGACCGAGGAGATCAGCAGCGGCGAGACGCCGTCGAAGAGGAGCGCCGCGAGCTCGCGACGTCGATCCTCGTCGAACGCGTCGGCCTTCGTGACGCAGATCACCCGGCGCTTCTTGAGCATCTCCGGCTCGTACGTCTCGAGCTCTCCGCGCAGGGTCGCGTAAGTCGCCACCGGATCCTCGTCGAGTCCGTCGAGCAGGAAGCAGAGCACGCCGGAGCGCTCGACGTGGCGCAGGAACTGGTGTCCGAGGCCCTTGCCCTGGCTCGCGCCCTCGATCAGACCCGGGATGTCGGCGACGACGAACGAGCGTCCGGTGCCGATGTAGACGATGCCGAGGTTCGGCACGAGCGTCGTGAACGGGTAGTCGGCGATCTTCGGCTTCGCCGCCGAGATGCGCGAGATGAGCGTCGACTTGCCGGCGTTCGGAAACCCGACGAGCCCGACGTCGGCGAGCAGCTTCAACTCGAGCGTGATCTTCCGCTCCTGACCCGGACGGCCGGGCTCGGCGTAGCGCGGCGCCTGGTTCGTCGAGGTCGTGAAATGGCAGTTGCCGCGGCCGCCGATGCCATGCCGCGCGATGATCGCGCTCTCACCGTCGTTATCGAGATCGGCGATGACCTCGCCGGTGTCGGCGTCGCGAATGATCGTGCCGACCGGGACCTTCAGCGTGACCGTCTCGCCGCGGCGCCCGCTCTTGCGACCGCCCGCGCCGTTCTGTCCGTTCTCGGCCGCGTACTCCCGCTTGTAGCGAAAGTCCATGAGCGTCGAGAGCTGCGAGCTGGCGACCGCGACCACATCCCCTCCGTCTCCTCCGTCACCGCCGTTGGGTCCACCCTTCGGTACGTACTTCTCGCGCCGGAAGCTGGCCGACCCCTTGCCGCCGTGGCCGGCGCGGACGGTGATTTCTGCTGTATCGATGAACACGTGATGCCTGGGCTAGTTGTGGCTCTTCGGAACGTACCGGGTGTAAATGCTGTCGGTAAAACGCAGCGCGGTACGCGAATACGGATCGACGTCGAAGCGGATGAACAGTTCATCGAGAACCTGCGAAGCCTGCCGCCACGTTTCGGCGGTCGACAGTCGCGCCATCGCCTCGTCGTAGGCGGCGCGATCGCGGTTGAAGACCTTCTTGAGCACCTTGCGCTCGAGCATCGGATCGAGGCCGATCGGCTGCAGCGCGGGCGCGCCCGATGGGGCGTTGGCGGCGACCTCGTCCACGCCGGCGGCGCTCGCCTCGAGCGTCGACACGACGTCGTCGATCGAGGCCGGCTCGCCGACGCGATCGGCGTCGGTCAACGGGCTCCATCCGACGTTCGCGTGCTCGACGATGTCGGGCTCGTTCTCTACCGAATCGCTCGGCTCTGCGAACGGCTCGTCGGTCGAAGGCTTGTCGTCGGTCGGCTCGTCGCCGATCGGCGCGGCGTCTTTCTCCTCGTCACGTGTGGGCTCGCTCACATCCCACGGATCGTCCTCGTCGTCGAATTCGATGTCGGGGATGTCGTCGGCGTCTTCGGTCGACTCGGCGGGCAGTCGCACGGCGACGAAGTCATCGCCGATGATGAGGTCCTCGTCGTCGACCTCTTCGGACGGCTCGTCGTCGAGAGACCAGTCGTCCGAATCCGATTCGTCGATCGTGGGATCGTCGGCGATCGCCTCGTCCGGGATCGCGCCTCGTGACGCACCACTACTCGACGGCGTCGAGCCCGAGCCGGTCGCCTTTTCGTTGGCGTCGGCCTCCTCCGCAAAGCGCTCCTCGGCAATCGACTCAGCGGCGATCAGCTCGTCAATGGTCTGCTCTTCCAGGGGCGGCGCGTCGGTCTGCAGGTCGGCGTCGGCGGACTCATCGACGATCAGCTCCTCGGCGATCGGCTCGTCGGCGATCGGGTTCTCTTCGATCGAGTGATCGGCTGTCGGCTCATCGACGATCGGCGCGTCGGCTAACGACTCGTCGGCGATCGGGTTTTCGGCGATCGAGTCAGCGGCGACCGGCTCATCGACGATCGGATTCGCTGCGATGAAGTCAGCAGCGACCGGCTCGTCGGCGATCGGGTTCTCGGCGATCGAGTCAACGGCGATCGGCTGCGCCGCGACATCGGGCGCCGGTGGATTCGGGGCGAGCTTGCCCTCGGCCTCGAGGTGGCGCTGGACGATGTCGTCGAGCTCGTCGTTCTGGTAGACGCTCGAGAAGTCGGCCTCGGGATTCTCCTCGGCGCTCGTCAGCAGCTCCTCGAGGATGCCGACGAACCGCGCCCGCGAGACGAGCGGGTCGGACTCGCGGTAGCGCTCGAGGTGATCGACGAGGCGTGCGATGTTCTTGTCGTCGAAGAAGATGATCAGCGCGTCGAGCGGCACGTTGCGCTCGTCGCCCTCGCCGATGAAATCGAAGATGGGATCGAGCAGTCCGAGCAGCTCGTCGACGGTGCAGCTCAGCAGGATCTGGTCGTCGATGCGGCGGATGATCCGCTCGAACTCGGTCGCCGAGATCGCCTCGAACGTCGCGCGCTCACGAACCTTGCGCTCGACCCACTCGGCGAAGACGTTGCCGATGTACTCGTAATCGAGGAACGACTCGAAGCGCAGCATCACCTCGCTCAGCGGCTTGACCGGCTGGCCGCGGAAGATGTACCACTTGAGCGTCGTCTGGGGCCGGCAGAGGTAGTTGAAGGTGAGCTTGACCGCCCCGTCGAGCGTCGAGACGAACTCGTCGTGCTCGAAGCGCGCGTGGCGGAACATGACCTGCTCGAGGTAGTCGAGCAGCGAGGCGACCTCCGGATGCGCGACGTCGAAGCGCTTGTTCGCGCTGCGCGCGAGCGCGTCGTTGTAGAGCCACCAGCGGACTTCGGTCGCGAAGAACGGCTTGAAGCGCGAGGGAATCCTCTCGTCCTCGAGGATCTCGATGAGCGGAACCGACTGGCGGTCGCGAAGGACGTCCGAGGAGATGCGCTGGATGGTCTGAGTGATGACACGTTCGAACATAGCCGGCAAGCTAAGGATTTCTCGTCGGAGGCCGTCGCGCCGCCATGCCCGCTCAGGCATTTCGGGCCGGTCTCTCCCCTTGCCCGGCGCCCTTTGACGGCGTACTTTTTCCCGGATTCACATGCTGCAACGTTTCGACGGAGCGGCTTCCCGCCGAACGCACACACCCCGCATGCGGCGCATGCACCGAAACCCGATGTCCCGACGTCGCTTCGTCCCGATTCTCGTGCTCGCGATGCTCGCCTATGGCAGCAGCGTCGCGCAGCCGTCGAGGGCCGAGCGGCTCCCCGGTCCGTCGCCCGCGCGCTCCGGCGGCGCGACGCGCACGACCGAGCGCCAGGCGCTCTCGCAGCTTTCGCAGGACATCGACGCGATCATCGCCGACCGCAATTTCAGCGACGCGACCTGGGGCATCTCGGTGGTCTCCTGCGAGACGGGCGAGACCATCTACGGCAGCAACGACCGGCAGAACCGACAGGTCGCCTCGAACATCAAACTGCTGACGACCGCGACGGCGCTGCAGCGCCTCGGCAGCGACTACCGCTTCGGCACGACGCTCTATGCCAACGGGACGGTCGGTGACGGCGGCGTGCTCCACGGTGACCTCGTCGTGCGGACCAGCGGTGATCCGAGCATCTCCCCGTCGTTCGGCGTCGATCCCCAGGAGATGATCCGCGGCTGGGCCCATGTGCTCGACTCGCTCGGCATCCGCGTGGTCCGCAATATCATCGTCGACGCCTCGGCCTTCGACAACGTTCCGTTCGGACCGGGCTGGGCGTGGGACGACGAGCCGTTCGGCTACAACGCGCCGATCAGCGCCGCGGCGATCTTCGACAACAGCATCACGGTCACCGTCACGCCGGGTCGCGCGCCCGGTCGCTCGGTGCTCATCGACATCAGCCCGGCCACGGCGTACGTCACGCTGAAGGTCTCTGCGGTGACGTCGCGACCGGACTCGGCCTCCACACTCGACATCCGACGCGGCCGCGGCGATCTCACCATCGAGGTCGGCGGCAACATCGCCCTCGGCTCCACGCCGTACACCGAGACGATCAGCATCGAGGACCCGAACATCTTCTTCGGAACGCTCGTGCAGGAGGAGCTCGTGCGCGCCGGCATCAACGTCGAGGGCGTCGCGCTCGACGCCGCCGAGCGGACCGAGCCGTACGACTATTCGAAGCTCCGGCCTCTTGCGGCGCACCACTCTCCTCCGCTGCGTGAGATCGTCGCCGCGACGAACAAGCAGAGCATCAACCTGGCCGCGGAGATGCTTCTGAAGAAGCTCGGGCGCGAGATCCACGGAGTCGGCTCGACGAACGCGGGGCTCGAGGTCGTCCGCGCGCTGCTGGCCGGCACCGGCATCGACGTCGATCGTCTGCGGCTGTTCGACGGCAGCGGTCTGTCGCGTCAGGACATGATCTCCACGCGCGACCTCGCCAGTTTCCTGCGTTGGGCGCGCCGCTCGGGCATCGGCCGCGACTACATGGCGAGCCTGCCCGTCGCAGGACGCGACGGGACGCTCGCCCGACGCCTGCACGGAACCTTGGCGGAGAACAACGTGATCGCCAAGACCGGCTACATGAACGGCGTGCGCGCCATCAGCGGATACATGCGCTCGCGCGACGGAGAGTGGCTTGCGTTCTCGATCGTCACGAACAATTATTCGGTTCCAACCGGCGTCGTCAACACGGCGCAGGACCTGATTCTCATGCGCCTTGCCAGTTTCACCCGGCGAGGGTGACCACCCCGCCGTCGGTGACACTGCGGCACCTGCAGACGTCTTTTAGTTGAGCCGCCTTCGTCGACGCCGTCGCGGTCGTCGATCCGGCGCACCTGCCGCCGCGTGCGGCACCTTCCCCACGCTTTCGTCATCGGCATCTCGCTACAGCTTTCACCTTAACCGTCGTATCCATGCGGACTTCGATACTTCGTCGGCTCCTGCTGGTTGTTCTGATCACGATGCCCAGCATCGCAGCCGCGCAAGGCGCGACCGAGGGTCGCGTCGAGAATCCCCGCGGTCGCAGGGCGCACTACTACCACGTCAGGAGCTACCCGTTCGGTCGCATCCCGCAGGACGCGCGTCTCGACGCGATCGCGGCGGCGACCGCGAACGTCCCGACGTTCGCCGAGAAGGCGAGCGGATTGATGGCGCTCAACGCGTGGCGGCTGATCGGACCGACCGCCGTCGGCGGCCGGATCAACTCGATCGCGCCGCATCCGAGCGACGGCAAGACCGTGTACGTCGGCGCGGCCAGCGGCGGCGTCTGGAAGTCGACCGATCGCGGCGACACGTGGCGCCCGATCATGGACTTCGAGAACGCGATCTGGATCGGCGCGGTCGCGGTCGATCCGGTCAATCCCGACATCGTCTACGCCGGCACCGGTGATCCGAATCCCTCCAACGGAGACTCCTATCCCGGCGCCGGTCTCATGAAGAGCACCGATGCGGGCGCGAGCTGGAGGCCGATCGGGCTGACCAATGTCGGCGCCATCGGCGGCATCGTGATCGATCCGCGCAATCCGAGCATCGTCATCGTCGGCGCGAACACGAACAATGCGGGCATCTACCGCTCGGTCGACGCCGGCGCGACGTGGACCCGCGTCTCGAGCGAGTCGATCTCGAACCTGCAGATGAACCCGGTCAATCCCGACCAGCTCTGGGTCGGCACGTTCAGCAAGGGAGTGTTCCGCTCGAACGACCTCGGCCAGACCTGGCAGGAGGTCAACAACGGCTTCGGCGTCAACAATGCGTCGAAGCAGCGGTTCACGGTCTCCGTCTGTGCCGGCACACCGAACGTCCTCTACACGCTCGCCTACGAGGTAATCGGCACCGGCGCGTCGGCGCAGCACCTGTCGCGCATCTATCGCAGCGACAATGGCGGCGACTCCTGGAGCATCGCCTTCGACAGCCGCACCAACGGCAACAACTTCCTCGGCAACGCCGCGCAGTCGCAGGGCTGGTACAACAACACGCTCATCGTGAAGCCCGACGATCCGGGCGTCGTCGTCGCCGGCGGCGTGACGATGGTCCGAACCTCGAACAGCGGATCGAGCTGGTCGAGCATCGGCGGCAACGTGCACGTCGACCACCACGCATTCGCGGTCGATCCGACGAACCCGAACGTGATCTACAACGGCAACGACGGCGGCATGTACCGCAGCGACAACGGCGGCCAGTCGTACACGAACATCTCCGATGGACTTGCCATCACGCAGTTCTACGGTCTCGGCCTGGACCAGACCGTCGCCGATCTGAACTACGGCGGCACGCAGGACAACGGCACCTACTGGGTGAGCAGTACGAGCTCGCAGCGGATCGCCGGCGGCGACGGCTTCCACGCCGTGGTCGATCACCAGAATCCGAACATCATCTACGGCGAGTACCCGTACGGCGACATCTGGAAGCTCGATCGCACCAACGCGCAGCCGCGCACGATGGTCGAGGGGATCTTCGGCTCCGCGCAGTGGGTCGCGCCGATCACCATGGACCCGACGAACTCGAGCATTCTCTACACGGGAACCGATCGCGTCTTCGCCACGGTCGATGGCGCCGAGAACTGGACGGCGATCTCACCGATCGTCTCCGGCAGCGTCTCGGCAATCGCAGTCTCGCCGGTCAATCGCGACATCATCTACGTCGGATCGAACCGCGGCGCGCTGATGGTCTCACGCGATGGCGGCACGCAGTGGACGGACTATTCGTTCACCGGCGGAGTCCCCAATCGCTACATCTCAGACTTCGCCCCCGCGCTGCGCGACGAGGCGATGTGCTACGTCGCGGTGGGCGGCTTCTCGAGCGGCCACATCTTCAAGACGACGAATCACGGCGTCAACTGGGTCGACATCAGCAGCAACCTGCCCGACATCCCGGTCAACGCGCTGGCGATCCATCCGGATGACGACAACGTGCTGTATGCCGGCACGGATATCGGCGTCTTCGTCACGGTCGACGGCGGTGCGTCGTGGATGAGCTACATGAATGGCCTGCCCCGCACCGAGGTGCTCGACATGGCCGTGCACGCGAGCACGCGGCAGCTGCGCATCGCGACCTATGGCCGTTCGATGTGGGCGATCGACCTGGAAGAGGCGGTGGCTCCGCCGTCGATCACGTCGCCGCATGGCGGCGAGGTCATGGTCATCAGCACACTGCAGACGATCGGCTGGGCAGGATTCAGCGGCGCGGTGAACATCGAGCTCTCGACGAACGACGGACAGACCTGGGCGCCCATCGCGCAGAACGTCGCCGGCAGCTTCATGCGCTGGAACGTGCCGCAGCAGCCGACGATGTGGGCGCGCATCCGCGTCTCACTCGCGTCCGATCCATCGGTCAGCGCGACGAGTCATTCGTTCACGATCGAGCCGCTTCGCCTCGGCGGCATTCTGCAGCAGCAGTCGAAGCCGATCGTGCCGTACGGCCTTGCCTACGACGGCGAGCATCTCTACACGCTCGATTTCAGCAGCCGCCGGATGCTCAAGCTCGATCCGGTGTCGCTGTCGACCGTCGAGGTCATCGAGACCCAGTTGCAGGCCGGCGACAGCCTGTTCACCGATCTGGCGTTCCACCCCGAGCGTGGCACTCTCTACGTTCACAAGCTCCGCTCGACCTCGGCGACGGGCACCGGCTTCCTCTATGAGATGACTCGCGCCGGCGCGCAGGTCAATCGCTGGGATTCGCCGGCGCTCTACCCGATCGGTCTCGCCTGGATGGGCGCGGGATCGGCGGAGCTCCAGTACATGCTCGCGACCGATCGAGATGGTGATCAGAACATCTACCTCATAGATCCGGCGAGCGGCGAGACGATGATCACGGTCACCCGCGAGAAGAAGGTCGCGCTCGGTCCGCGCGGAGCGACGGCCGGAAGCGACGGGCAGTTTTTCCAGGTGATCACCGACTTCACCGGCGGCTCGCTCAACGGCGCAACGGCCGAGCGGATGGGCATCGAGGATCAGACCGTGACCTGCTCGCTGCCGCTGGTGGCGCAGGGAGCCCAGATCAACGCGCGTGGCATCGAGCTCGACCCGGCCGACCGCAACGTGTGGGTCAGCGACTACAACGGGAACATCTACAAGATGGTGACCTGCGAGGGCCTCGAGCAGACGACGAGTGCGCCGTCGCTGCCGGAGGTCGTGACGGGCATCGCGCTGTCGCAGAACACGCCGAACCCGTTCCGCGGCAGCACCGAGCTCGGCTTCACGCTCGAACGGCCATCGCACGCGCGCCTGGTCGTCCATGACGCGAGCGGCCGGCTCGTCGCTACCGTCGTCGACGGCGCACTCGAGGCCGGAACGCACCGTGTGACGTTCGAGCCGGCGTCGCTGGCCTCGGGCATCTACCGTTACACGCTCATCGTCGGCGGCCGCGAGTCGCAGACGCGGACGATGGTGTACGTGCGCTAGTCGCGATCGCATCCGAACGCGGAACGCCCCGTCTCGATTGTCGAGACGGGGCGTTCTGTTCTGCGGAGATGTCGAGGAGGCGCCCCGCGATCGCGCTGCACGGCAGTGCCGTGCGCGGGCATGCTCGCGTCAGCCGCGGTCCGGCACGCCGAGCGTGCGGCGGACGGTCGCGAGGGTGCGCCGGGTGTGCTCGTCGCGCGAGCGCAGCGACTCGATCGTCGAGATCGCGTGCATGACGGTCGTGTGATCGCGACCGCCGAAGTGATTGCCGATGTTCTTCAGCGAGGTCGGCGTGAGCTCGCGGATGAGGAACATCGCGATCTGGCGCGCGAAGACGATCTCCTGCTTGCGGGTCTTGCCCGTCAGCAGCGACAGCGGCACGTCGAGCTGCTTGCTGACGGTCTGCTGGATCTGCTCGATGTTGATGACCGTCTCGACCGGCGAGGCGATGCCGCTGACGACTTCGCGCGCAAGGTCGAGCGACATCGACAGGTTGCGCAGCGAGCACTCGGCCAGCAATGAGATCAGACATCCCTCGAGCTCGCGGACCGAGCTTGTGACGTTGCGCGCGATGTAGTCGATCACGTCACCTGGGAGATGGTAGCCCTCGTCGTGGCTCATCTTCTGGAGGATCGCGATACGCGTCTCGAGATCCGGCGCCTGCATGTCGGCGGTCAGTCCCCACTGGAAGCGGCTGATCAGCCGCTCGTCGACGCCGCGGAGCTGCTTCGGCGGCACGTCGCTCGTCAGGATGATCTGCTTGCCGGCCTGGTGCAGCGCGTTGAAGGTGTGGAAGAAGTTGTCCTGCGTCTTCTCCTTGTCGGCGAAGAACTGGATGTCGTCGACGATGAGCACGTCGATCGAGCGGTAGTAGTTGATGAACTCCTGCGACTTGTTGTGCTGGATCGCGTTGACGAACTCCAGGGTGAAGCGCTCGGAGCTGATGTAGACGACGGGCTTGCCCGGGTCGCGATCCTGGATCGCGTGGCCGACGGCCTGCACCAGGTGGGTCTTGCCGAGTCCGACGCCGCCGTAGATCACCAGCGGGTTGAACCGCGTGCCGCCGGGATTGTCGGCGACGGCCTTGGCCGCGGCGTAGGCGAGCTGGTTGCAGTCCCCGGTGATGAAGTTGTCGAAGGTAAAGCGCTGGTTGAGCTGCGCCGGGGCGTGCTCGACCGGCTGCGTGGCGGTCGGCACGAACGGCGAGTGGATCGCCGGCTGCGGCGTGTTGACGCGGCGTGCGGGCGCGACCGTGCGGTTGGCCGGCAGCGTCACCGTGCGCGACTGCGGCACCTCGGCGACGTGATCGGTCCCGGCCTGGTAGATGAGCTCGCCCTGCTCGCCGAGCACCGCAAGGATCGTCTTGCGCACCAGCGAATGGAAGTGCTCCTCGATCCACTCGTAGAAGAACGGGCTCGGCACCTGGATCGTGAGCGTCGCCCCGTCGAGGCGAACCGCGCGCGTCGGCTCGAACCAGGTCTTGAATGCCCTCAGCGGGACGTTGTCGCGAATCGCGGCCAGGCAGGCGCTCCAAGCGCCGTCGGCATCGAGCAGTGTATCGGAGAGTGCGGGCATCGTGAGCAGATCGTCGTCGGAAGAGGCCATGGGAGCGATCCCCGGAAAGGCCGAGCGGTTCAGGCCGGGGGATGAATCGAGAGCCTGTTCGGCCACGTGAGACTGTTGCATCGGTCGGAAGCGTCGAGGTCGGTTCGCCTCTCCGTCGAACTCCGCGGGAAACGGAGCGCCGTCGAATCAGGCGGCAGTGCGGGCGCTGGAACGGTCTTCTTCGGCGGCAGTCCCGCCGTGTCGGCGGACGGGAAATCCATCGATGCATCCGTTGATGCGTCGGGCTGGACTGGGCCGGGTGAGCTTCCGCTGGCGCTTTGGTGGAGAGGTCGCGATGAAGTTACGGCGTGGTAAAATGCCGAGGCAACTGTTCCACAGTTTCACGCGAAATATTCTGTAAAGCCCCAATTTTGCCCGATTGGGCCGCTAGAGTTTCGGCCGGAAGAGTGTATCTTTGTCGTTCTCGTTTGAATTGATCGACGCTAACTCCCCATCCACGGGTAACGCAACATGAAGCGCACATTCCAGCCCAGCCGCCGCAAGCGCCGTAACAAGCACGGCTTCCGCGCGCGCATGGCCACCAAGAACGGCCGCAAGGTTCTCGCACGTCGCCGTGCCAAGGGGCGCCATCGCCTCACCGTCAGCGACGAGCCGCGCCACAGCCGTTAGTCGAGCCTGCTCGCGATGTCGAGCCCGCTCGCGCGCCGCACGCTCACGCCCGCGGCCGGAGGACACACGATGACTGTCGGGATGACGATCACTGTGTCGCCCGGCCGCGGGCGCGACGCTTTTGGAGGCGACGATCCGAATGCAGGAGCAACGAACGCGACACGATGAAGCCGAGGGCGTCGCTGGCGACGCGACGCTTCCCCGGAGCGCGATCCTGCGCGGGCGCGGCGCCTTCGACGCCGTCTTCAAGGATGGCAGCGGCACGCGCTCCGGCAGACTCATCGTCAAGTACCGGGTCATGCCGGCCGAGCATCGCCGGCTCGTCGCCGGGTTCGTCCTTCGTCGAGGCAGCGGCAACGCCGTGCGACGCAACCGCTTGAAGCGGCTGCTGCGCGAGGCCTATCGCCACGAGCGCGCGGCGTTCGAGGCGCGACTGCCGGAGGACATCGAAGTGCATCTCGTCGTTCTCTGGAGCGGCACGCGCGAGGAGGCGCCGCGCGAGCGGCTCGAGAAGCTCCGCGTCGACCTCGCGTCGGCGCTCCGGAAGATCGTCCACCGTTTGCGTCCGCGACAGGATGAGCGATCAATCTGAGCAGCCGCCGAAACGCGGACCGCTGTACGTCGTACGGCTTCCGTTCGTGGCGGCCATCCGCGCCTACCAGCGCTTCCTCTCACCGCTCCTCCCTCCCAGCTGCCGGTTTCACCCGACATGCTCGGAGTACACGCGGCAGGCGATCGAGCGCCATGGCGTGATCAAAGGGATCGCGCTCGGCGTCGTCCGTCTGTTGAAGTGTCATCCGTTCCATCCCGGCGGGTTCGATCCCGTGCCGTAATCTCATGGACAAACGAACAGTCCTCGCCTTCGTTCTCATCGCGCTCGTGTTCTTCGCGTGGTCGTACTTCTTCTCGCCGACTCCGGCGCCGGTCGCGACGACTCCCGACACGACAGCGGCCGCCGCGACGCCCGGACCGACGACGAGCGCGCCGACGCCCGCCGCGCCGACGCGCGAGCTGCCGGCGAAGTATCGCGCGCTGGCCGCCGGCGACAATCGCTACGTCACGATCGAGACGCCGCTGTATCGCGCGACGATCAACTCGCGCGGTGGCACGCTCGCCCGCTTCGAGCTGCGCACGTACAACACGTGGTACGGCGCGCCGGTGCAGCTCATCTCCGACTCGACCGGCTTCCCCGGCGTCCTCGGGATCGAGTACGCCGGTCGTGACGGCGCGATCGTCTCGACCCGCGAGCTCAACTACACGATCGACGCTCCAACGGATCTCACGCTCGGCGAGAACGACTCGGTCGTCGTCGTCGCGCGCCTGGCACTCGCCGGCGCCGCTGCCGCGAGCGATTCGACCGCGGATACGACCGGCGGAACGGCCGCCGACACGACCGCGCCGGGCACGGCGTCGACGGACGCCTCCGCCGGCGGCGTCATCGAGAAGCGCTTCGTCTTCCGCGGCAACTCCTACGGCATCGACTTCGGCGTCGCGATGCGCGACATGGCCTCGGAGATCGGCGGCGGCTCGTACCGCATCCTGTGGGAGCAGGGACTGAAGTACCAGGAGCACAACTCCGTCGACGAGTCGTCGAAGTCCCGCGCCTTCGTCAACAGCACCGAGGATCTCAAGACCATCGACGCCAGCTCGCTCGGCGAGCCCGTCCACGACACGACGCGTGGCACGATCACTTGGGTCGGCCTGACGAGCAAGTACTTCGGCGCGGCGCTGCTGCCGAAGACCGCGATCGCCAACGCGTCGGTCGTCATCGATGGCACCAACGCATCGGCCGACTCGGGCGGCTTCGTCGAGTCCTACGACATCGCGATGCAGGTCCCGGTACGCGACGCCTCGTCGACGCAGCAGTTCACGCTCTTCGTCGGTCCGCTGGAGCACGACGTCGTCGGCGACCTGGGACTCAGCGGGATGATCGACATGGGCTTCGACCTGATCGTGCGGCCGATTGGGGAGTACTTCATGCTCCCCTTCTTCCAGTTCCTGCACAGCTTCATCTCGAACTTCGGCGTGGTCATCATCGTGTTCTCGATCGTGATCCGCCTGCTGCTGTGGCCGCTGTCGGTGCCGCAGATCAAGTCCTCGCGCAAGATGCAGTTGCTGCAGCCGAAGATCGCCGAGATCCGCGAGCGTCTGAAGGACGACCCGCAGCAGCAGCAGATGGAGACGATGAAGGTCTACCGCGAGTACGGGATCAATCCCGTCGGCGGCTGTCTGCCGCTGGTGCTTCAGCTTCCGATCCTCTACGCGCTGTGGGCGACGCTGAGCTCGGCGATCGACATCCGCCAGGAGAGCTTCATGCTCTGGATCCATGACCTGTCGATCCCCGACGCGGTCATCCATCTTCCCTTTTCGCTCCCGCTGCTCGGCAACTTCATCAGCGGACTCGCGCTGCTGATGGGCATCACGCTGTTCATTCAGCAGAAGATGATGATCACCGACCCGAAGCAGAAGGCGATGATCTACATCATGCCCGTCATGCTGACGCTGATGTTCAACCATCTGCCGTCGGGATTGAACCTCTACTACCTCACGTTCAACCTCCTGTCGATCGGACAGCAGGTGTACATGACGAAGTACGCCAAGAGCACGATCACGCTCGAGGACCTCAAGCGCGAGGCGTCGACGAAGAAGAAGGGATGGCTGAGCTCGAAGCTCGAGGAGGCGCAGAAGATCGCCGAGATGCAGCAGAAGACGGGCGGCGGCTCCAAGTCGTCGCCGTCGAGCACCGCGCCGAGCCGCAACGGCGGCGGCCGCGACAACAAGCGACTGAAGTGATCGCTCGACGACCGATCGCTCGACACGCATGAGCAACGAGGGCGGAGGCGCAGGTCGCCTCCGCCCTCGTCCTTTCGCATCTGCCGCGCGTTGCGTATTCTCCGACGTGAGTTCGCGCACCGAACCCAACGAACGGTAGCATCAACATGGTCCGAAGCCTCTTCCTCCTGGTCGCCGTCGCGCTCGCCGCGGCGCTCGGCGCGTGCACGCCCGAGGATCCGTTCGTGCCGACGTTTCACGTCGACACGACGATCAAACACCCCGCGTATCTGAGGATCGTCCATGCCGCGGCCGACGCGCCGGTGGCGGGCGCGGTGATCGACGGCAAGCCGTTCCTGGGGCCGCTGCCGTATCTCGACTTTCGTTCGGGCATCAACGAGGCCAAGTACTACCCCGCTGACACCGCGTGGCACTCGATCGGGTTTCTGGGCGGAGGTCGGATGCTGAGCACCGGCTCCCTCGCGATGGTCGAGGGCGCCTTCTACACCGCCTACCTGCACGGCCGCGACGGCGACTACCGCATCCTCGTCACGCGTGACACCGTCGAGCCACCGGCCGCGGTCGACAACTTCAGAATTCGCGTCGTCAACCTCGCGCCCGATGCGCCGCCGCTCGACCTCCGCATGACGACGTCGCCGGACGACCCCGTTGCGGTCGGCGTTGCCTACGGATCGGCCAGCGCGTATTCGACGCGTGGCGCCGTGGATATGGAACGACCGGGGCTGACCGTGACCCGCAGCGGCACGCAGGACACGCTCATGAGCTTTCCGGACGGCCTCATGCTGCTTCTCGGCAAGACGACGTTGACGCTCGTCATTTCCGGGTACGTGCTTCCGAGCGGCTCCGATCCGATGCTGTCGTTTGCGGCGTTCGTCGAGAGCACGCGCGATCCGGTAACCGGCCTCTACGGCAACCTTCCGTTTAGGCTGAGTCTCGTCGGCATCCGGCTGATCAATCTTGTTCAGCTTCCAAAGGACTCCACGCTCGATCTCAGTTTCTACGACGCCGATTTCGAAAAGAAATTCCCCGGCCAGAACGACGGGTTCCGTCGCTTCTATCCGGGCCAGGATTCGGTCAAGCGCGTTCCGTCGCTGATTTATCCAGAGGTAAGGCCGATGGGGTACTTCCTCCAGTCGGCAACGAAGCCCGTCTGGCGCTATCGCGTCGAGCGCGTTTCCAGGCCACGAGTCGACAACGAAGACCAGGTTCCGATCAGTCGTGAGGACACGCTCACCACGGCCATCAATCAGCGGTACACCGTAGTCGTGTTCGGACGCGACACCAATTTCCAGGTTCGCACCGCCGAGCTCAACGACGACGTGATCGCTCCGAGCGGCTCGATGGCACGACTGCGCTTCTTCCACGGAGGGTTCGGATCGCTCACCGAGTCCCGGCTTCGACTGCGGGTCGCGGCGGCCGAGAGCGGACTGCAGTCCTACGGCACGGCTCCGACGAAGGAGATGGCATTCGACGCCGCCGCCGGACCCGTCACGCTCGAGGTAGTCGACGAGTCGGGGACGGTTGTCGCGACGGCGTCCGCTACGCTGCGCGGCGGTACGGCCTACACCGTGTTCCTCGCGCCGCTCGGAACCGGGCCGGGGTGGATCATTCGTCCGGTCGCTGACGGCTTCGCGCGGTAGCTGACTTCACGTATCCGCGGTCCGGTTGCTCACGATCATTCAATCGTTCATCGCTGTTCAATGTCCTTCGCATTTGCGGTCGTCGGCGCCACGGGTCTCGTGGGGCGCACCATGGTCAGGGTTCTCGAGGAGAGGAATGTGCCGGTGGGGAGTCTGCGGCTGCTCGCATCGGCGCGCTCCGCGGGCTCGCGCGTGAAGTTCCGCGGGCGATCGATCACGGTCGAGGAGCTGACGCCGTCGTCGTTCGACGGGATCGACTTCGCGCTCTTTAGCGCCGGCGGCTCGGTCAGCCGCGAGTACTGTCCGATCGCCGCGGCTGCCGGCGCGGTTGCGATCGACAACTCGAGCGCGTGGCGTATGGACCGGAGCGTTCCGCTGGTCGTGCCGGAGGTCAATCCTCACACCCTCGCGAAGCACAAGGGCATCATCGCCAACCCGAACTGCTCGACGATCCAGCTCGTCGTCGCGCTCAAGCCGCTGCACGACGCGTTCGGTCTTCGGCGACTCGTGGTGTCGACATATCAGGCGATCTCCGGCGCCGGACAGGCCGGACTCGATCAGCTCCGCGCGGAGGTCCGTGGCAGGCAGGTCGAGCATCCGAAGTTCCCGCGGCCGGCGGCGTTCAACACGATCTTCCACTCCTTCGGTGACGGCGACGACTACACCGAGGAGGAGCTGAAGATGATCAACGAGACGCGCAAGATTCTCGAAATGCCGAAGCTGGCGGCGACGATGACGTGTGTGCGGATCCCGACCGAGGTGGCCCACGGCGAATCGGTCAACGCCGAGTTCGAGCGCGCCGCGACGCCGGCCCGCGCGCGCAGGATCCTCGAGCGTACGCCCGGTGTCGTCGTGATGGACGATCCCGCGGGCGACCTCTACCCTACTGTTCTCGACGCGGGCGGTCGCGACGAGGTCTTCGTCGGCAGAATCCGCAAGGACGCGTCGCAGGCAAACACACTGAACATGTGGGTGGTGGCGGACAACGTCCGCAAGGGGGCGGCGACCAACGCCGTGCAGATCGCCGAGGCGCTGATCGCCGCGCGCTGAGCAGCGCATGCTGCGCGCCGGAGCGTCGCTCACCGCCCGCTGAGCGACGGTCAGCCTTTCATTCTCCAGAGATCGGCGAGCACCAGCATCGTCATTGCCTCGACGACCGGCACCGCCCGGATGACGATCGACGGGTCGTGCCGTCCCTCGATCAGATGATCGACGACGGTCTTCTCGCGCGTGGCGTGCTGCTGCGACTGCGCGATCGATGACGGAGGCTTGAACGCGACGCGGAAGATGACGGGCATGCCGTTCGAGATTCCGCCCTGGATGCCTCCCGAGTTGTTCGTCAGCGTCCGCACGACTTCATCCTCGACGACGAACGGATCGTTGTTCGTCGAGCCGGTGCGCCGGGCCGCTTCGAAGCCTGCACCGATCTCGAAGCCGGTCGAACCGTTGATCGACATCATCGCCCCCGCCAGTCGTGCGCTCAACTTGTCGTAGATCGGCTCGCCGATCCCCGCGGGCATTCCATCGACCCGCACAGACACCACGCCGCCCGTCGAATCGCCCGTCATCTTCATTGCCGCCAGGTGCTCGCGCATCCTCGCCTCACTCGCCGGGTCGTCGGCGCGGATGTCCGAGGCCCACACACGCTCGCTGTCCATCGCCTCGATCGTTCTCTCCGTCGAGATCTCTCCAAGCGCCGTCACCGCCGCGGTCACCCGCACGCTCGTCTGCGTCGCGAGGTACATGCGCGCAATCGCGCCGCCGACGACGCGGGCGAGTGTCTCGCGCGCCGATGCGCGTCCGCCGCCGCGATGATCGCGGTGCCCGTACTTCGCGTCGTACGTGTAGTCGGCATGCGATCGGCGGTAGAGCTCGCGCAGCGGCTCGTAGTCCTTCGAGCGCTGATTGGAGTTGCGCACGAGCACGCCGATCGGCGCGCCGGTGGTTCGTCCTTCGAAGACGCCGCTGAGCACTTCGGGCTCGTCGGACTCGACACGCGCGGTCGTGTTCGCCTGGCCTGGCCTGCGCCGCGATAGATCACTCCGAAGCATCTCCATGTCGAACGGCACGCCCGCGGGACAGCCGTCGACGACCGCGCCGATCGCCGGTCCGTGCGATTCCCCGAACGTCGTCAGCCGGAAGAGCGTTCCGAACGTGTTCGCCATCAGCCAGCCTCCGGACGACCGTCGACCAGCGCCCGCACGGCAAGCACATAGCCGATCCATCCGAGTCCTTCGATGCGTCCGCGGCACACCGGAGCGATCACCGAGGTCTTGCGGAACTCCTCGCGCGCGTGCGTGTTCGACAGATGCACCTCGACGACCGGGATCGCGATGGCGGCGACGGCGTCGCGGATCGCGATCGAGTAGTGCGTGTACGCGCCCGGGTTGATGACGACCGCATCGGCGCCGCGCTGGTAGCGCGCCGCGTGGAGCTCGTCGATGATCGCGCCCTCGGAATTGGACTGGAAGTACTCGAGCTCGACGTCGAGTCCCGAGACGGCCTCACCGACCTTGCGCGCGATGTCGTCGAGCGTGTCGGTGCCGTAGACGTAGGGCTCGCGCACGCCGAGCAGGTTGAGGTTCGGTCCGTTGATGATCGTGATGCGCATGGTCGTCGCGTCGGTTAGGGAAGCAGCTCGAGCGCCCCGGCAATGGCGCGCGCGAGCATCTGCCGATCGGATGTCTCGTGGATCGTCACTCCGTCGTCGCCGGCAGGAAGCACGAGTCGAAGCGCGCTCGCCGTGCGCTTCTTGTCGGTGAACATCGCCGCGACGATGGCCGCGACGTCGTGATCGCGACCGACGGGCGATGCGAAGGGAAGCACGCGTGCGAGGATCTGCGCATGCCGCTCGGCATCGCAAATGGCGAGCTCGAGCGCCGTGAGTGACGCGCACGCGATGCCGAACGCGACGGCCTCGCCGTGCGCGTGGCAATCGGGCTCGACCGCCTCGAGCGCGTGCCCGAACGTGTGGCCGAAGTTCAGCGACAGGCGCACGCTCGTGTCATACGCGTCGCGCTCGACCACCGCGAGCTTCGTTCGCGCGCTGTGTTCGACGACCTCGTCGATGTTGTCGGGGATCTCTCCCTCGAGGATCGCTTCGGAGGCGCGCCGGCAGATCGCGTCCAGCTCGGCGCTGTTGGCGATGCCCATCTTCACCGACTCGACGAATCCCGACATGAGCTCGCGTGCCGGAAGCGATCGAAGCAGCGCGGAGCACGCGAGCACGTGGCGGGGCTGGCGCACAGTGCCGACGAGATTGCGCACGCCCGCGGCGTCGATTGCGGTCTTGCCGCCGATCGCCGCGTCGACCTGGGCGAGCAGCGTCGTCGGGACGTAAATGCAATCGATGCCGCGCATGTAGACCGACGCCGCGAAGCCGGCCAGGTCGGTGATCACTCCGCCGCCGAATCCGATCACGACGTCGTCGCGTGTCAGCCCTGCCGCCGCGAAGGCGCGCACGAGCGCCTCGACCGATGAGAACGACTTCGCGCGCTCTCCGGCATCCACGCTGAAAAGCGGACCGAGCCGGTGGCGCGCGTCGCTGAGAAGCTCGCCGTACTCGGCGGCCAGACGATCGTCGGTCACGACGATCGAGCGTCGGCCGTCGACGATTTCGGAGACGCGATCGAGGAGCGTGTGGATCGATTGATACCCTTCGATCGTCGTGCTCTCTCCGCCGATGACCGAGTCGATGCGCCAGAGCGGCGACTCGAGACGGCGCAGCAGTTCGTCGGCGCGCTCGGCGAGCGCCTCCGGCGAGGCATCGCTGCGCATCGAGACATCGCAGTCGCGATAGTACTGAAGCCGGCGACGATAGAGCCGGGTCCATGCCGCCTGCGGGTCCTCCTCGAACAGGAGCGGGCGCGGCGCGCCGTTCTCGAGCCTGGCGATCGCGGTCTCGACGTCGACGTCGACGAAGAGCCGATGCCCGCTCGCGCGAACCAGGCTGCGCACGCCGGCGTCGACGACCGCGCCGCCGCCGAGCGCGACGACACAGGGGCCCTCGCCGGTGTCGAGCAGCTCCAGCAGCGCGTTCCACTCCATCCGCCGGAACGCGGCCTCGCCCTCGCTGGCGAAGATGTCCTCGATCGACATCCCCGAGGCCAGCTCGACACGCTCGTCGAGGTCGATGAACGGCACGCCACGGCGCTCGCCGAGCAGGCGGCCGAGCGTCGTCTTGCCGGCGCCGGAGGGTCCGACCAGCCAGATGATCATCGTCTCGTCGTTCGCGTGTTGGACGTTGTCAGAGTGCGCCGTGGATCTCCGAGAAGATCCCGGTCGGCAGGTCTCCCGGCTCGACCTCGATTCCGGTCCAGAGGTAGAAGGCGCGCGCGGCCTGACCGAGGAGCATCTGCGATCCGGCGAGCACGCGGGCGCCGGCCTCGCGCGCGGCGCGCGTGAGCTCGGTCTCCGACGGCGCGTAGATCATCTCGTACAGCAGCTCGACGCCGCGGAGCTGGTCGGCGGACAGCAGTCGACCGGGCGTGCCCGGCATGCCAACCGGCGTGGCGTGCACGACGAGGTCGGCTGCGGTGAAGTCGGCGAGAGCGGCGCCGTGCAGGCGGGGATCGTTCCATCCCGCTACGACGTGGTCGGCGCGGGCGCTGTCGCGCGAGTACAGCGTCAGCGATGTCAGACCGGTCAGTCTCAGCAGGTGAAAGACCGCGGCCATCGCGCCACCGCCGGTGCCGAGCACCGCGGCCGTGAACTCGCCGTCGAGCAGCGGCTCGCCCTTGAGCGACCAGGCGAAGCCGTGGCTATCCGTGTTGTGCCCGATGCCGCGACCGTGATCGAAGACGATCGTGTTGACCGCGCCGATCGTCTCGGCCTCCTCGGAGAGGCTGTCGAGCTCCATGATCGCCGCCTGCTTGTACGGCGACGTCACGTTGGCGCCGCGGTAGCCGCCGCGCTTCAGCGTGCGCAGCGTCGGCACGAGCTCCTCACGCGAGAGGTCGAGCAGCTCGTACTGCAGCGGGAGAGTGAATCGATCGAAGAGGTAGTTATGGATCGCTGGCGACAGCGAGTGCTCGATGTTGCGACCGATGAGGACGACTTTCTCCATGGCTCAAGGTAATCAAATGGGGTGCATCGATCCGCCGAGGCGCTCGAGGTCGAGCCAGAAGTCCGGGTACGAAACCGACGCGACATCGCGATCGTCGATCACCGTCGGCTCTTCGGCAACGAGCGCGCCGACGGCGGCCATCATCGCGAGACGGTGATCGCCCGCGGGATCGACACGACCGCCTCCGGACAGTTGCTGCCGTCCGCCGATCGCGAAGCCGTCCTCGAGCTCGTCGACCGCCGCCCCGAGCGCGCGCAGCGCCGCGACCGTCGACGTGATGCGGTCGGACTCCTTGACGCGCAGCTCGTTGGCGCCTCCGATGACGCTGTGCCCGCTCGCCTGCGTCGCGACGAGCGCCAGCAGCGGGAGCTCGTCGATCATTTCGGCGACGGGCACGTCATCGTCGCCCTCCTCGCCGAACGTCGCTGCTTGCAGTTCCGGCGAGTATCGTGCGACGATGAGCCCACGCGGCTCGATGTCGTCGCCGACGACCTCGCTCGTCACGTCGGCGCCCATCCTCTGGATCGCGCGCAGGAACGCGGTGCGCGTCGGGTTGAGGCCGACGTTCTCGATGATGATCTCCGAACCGGGAACCAGAACGGCGGCGGCGGCGAGAAACGCCGCGGACGAGAAATCCCCCGGCACGCGGAGCTCGACATCGCGCGAGAGAATTGTCGGCAGGATGCGATGCACGCCCGCCTCGCTCGTCGACGCGTCGCAGCCGAACGCGCGGAGCATCCGCAGCGTGTGGTCGCGCATCGGTCGCGCGGCGAAGAGCGTCGCGCCCGCGCGCGATCGCAACGCGGCGAGCACGAGCGCCGCGTGCACCTGCGCGGACTCCACCGCGATGAGCCCGTGCGAGGCGCCGCCGGCGAGGTCCGAGGCGCCGAGGATCTCAGCCGGGAGCCGACCATCGTTCGTCGTGATCACGGCGCCGAGGCGTCGCAGCGGCGCGGCCACGCGCTCCATTGGGCGGCGTCGCAGCGACTCGTCGCCGTCGAGCGTGAAGCGTCCGGGCTCGGCGGCGAGAAGGCCCATGGCGAGGCGCGCGGTCGTGCCCGAGTTGCCGCAGTCGAGCGCGAGCGGCGCGCCGTCGTTGCGCGCATCGCCGTCGCGCAGCACGATCGCGTCGTCGAGCACGTCGACGTCGCGGCCGAGCTCTGTGACGAGCGCGAGCGTGCGCCGGACGTCGTCTCCGGGCGAGGGATCGATGATGGTGGTCGTGCGCCGATTGATGGCGCCGAAGAAAAGCGCGCGGTGGGTGATCGACTTGTCCGACGGCACGCGCAGCGTGCCGCGCAGCTCGCGCGATCGACCGACGGTGATGGAG
>Ga0247823_10000611_pt1 | contig 30174 bp, 27 predicted proteins | sample 13C_PalmiticAcid_2_FD_192426 | JGI IMG/M metagenome (GOLD analysis project Ga0247823, IMG submission 192426) | Soil microbial communities from agricultural site in Penn Yan, New York, United States - 13C_PalmiticAcid_Day30 | ecosystem: Environmental > Terrestrial > Soil > Agricultural land...
GGAGTGGGGCAGGCGATGATGAGGGCCACATGCCAAACCACGGGCGGCCCTTTTCTCGTTCCCGGCGCACAAGCACCCCGCTTTGTTTGAAGCTTCATCGTCCCGGCCTGCGACCGACCGCTGATTCTCTCGCGACAGTTAGTCTAACATCATAATGGGATGGGGGAATGGACGTGTAAAGATCCAGTTGTTTTGACTGGATGCTGGGTGTCCCCCCGAGGACATCGACCTGTTCCGTGGTGGAGGTTGGGGGTGAGGAAAACCAGGGATTCGGTATTCCTTGGCATGATGATCCTGTGTATAGGTAGGTGAGAATCACGGTTTGGTTTTGATGTCTTGTTGTTTATCTTGTGGGGTGACCGCTGATGAGGGTTACCAGGGAGCCGAGCAAGTTCCAGGGGCTCAACCACGTCTACTTCGGGCCAGAAGCAGTGAATTATGTGGTCCTGCCGGTTATCCCGCCCAAGGATACATGATGCGGCTTCATGACCACGCATTGGTACGCTACTCCTTGGGCCTTTTTGGGGGTGGTTGCGTCGTCGCGACTTGCCACATGCTTTGACCGGAAGGATTTCAGATCAGCTTATCTGCATGTAGTTTGTATCGTCCGACTGCCTCCTTGGCAGGATGCTGGGGGTCTTGGTTGCTAGCTGGCTTACCCGTAACCCTGAGTCCAACAACAACGCGTTTCTGGGCATCAATCGTTTCCCTGCTTGAAGTTGTGGGGCCATGTTTGTTCTTGGGAGGCTGAAGGTTGCCAAGTATCAGTGGTAGAAGTGATAGGACTGCCTCCGTGAACGGGAGACAACTTCAAGCTCGATGGTCATCAGTGAGAGCCTGAGATTTGGTTTGACAGCAAAGCCTTCAGACCCCCAGCTGGGTCCCCAAGTCGTGTGATAAACCCAACCGCTCTGGTTGTGTAAGTCTTGTGGAACGTCGTATTTTGTGTGTCCCTTCACTGGCCCTCTTTAATAGCCTGTTTTGGCCACTCGACCCTCGCTGCAGCACTGCCGCTTTGGTTGATTTCAAGGTGAGACCTTGGTTCAGTAGTAAACTCGCCTGGTAGACTTCCCCGCACTCGTGACAGCTTTTAATTCCCGCTTTATTAGTTCAGGAACTTGTGCAAGCGGCTGGTTATGGATCACATGCTGTGTTGTGAATCCTTCGAGTCCTGATGGGGATTGGGAATCCGCCGCGTCTGGTGCGTCCGAATCAGGACTGGACTGTATCATGAAGGGCGGTGATCGAACTTCCGTCGTTCTAGTTATTTAAATGTGAGATCTTGAAATCCACCTCGTGGTCAGACTTGGCTTGCACCTCGTGCTGCAACGACACAGTTTCGAGTCACCAACAACCACAAGAATGAGAACATCCCGGGTCGCGCTTCTCAGCGTCTTGTCCGCTCCAGGTGTTTTGGGGCACAGTAAGTCTGCTTCTGTTCGACACCAACAGAATGGACGGATCTACTGCTAAAGTCAATCAGATGTCCAGGGAATCCTTCTCGTGAATGGCACCGAGACGCCCCAGTGGAAATACGTCCTGTATGCCACGACCTGGCCACCGCTGGCAGCTCCAACATCATTCAGCCCTGCTGGTGCTAATATTATACAGCGACGTTGGCCCCGTGTATGCCATGAACCTCGAATATTACCCTCCCGATTACCAGGGCTACAAGATAGAACCCATCATCGGTTCCGCAAACCCAAACGTTACCTGCGGCCGGGCAGCATTCGATTCGGCGCCCCGAACCGAGACCGCCGACGTGCTCGCGGGTTCCGAAGTTGGCTTCCGAGTCTCGACTGACGGCTATGGCAACATAAATGCGCCGTACCGCCAATACCCGGGCCCATACTTCTGGCATGCGGGTCCCGCGCAGATCTACCTCTCGCGCGCTCCCAACGACGACCTCCGGAGCTACAGGGGCGATGGCGACTGGTTTAAGATTGCCTACTCGGGCCCGACTGATAACCAACACTGGTCGCTGTGGCCGAGCGTGTCCGATGTGCGTTTCCCTTGACCTTGTATTAGTCTTCGCTGGTGAATTGTACCGGATGGATGCATCATGCTGATGGCAGATCCTTCCGCAAATCCAGTTCAACTTCACCATCCCCAAGACTACACCACCTGGCAAATACCTGATGCGCATCGAGAACTTCATGCCCACCTCACGTACGGGCTACCTCCAATTCTACATCAACTGCGCCCTCGTCAACATCATTGGCCCCGGCGGGGGTACGCCGACCGAGTTTGTGAGGTTCCCTGGCACATATCAGGACGAGGATCCGGGTAAGAAACCTCTGAGCTCTGTACAGCAGCGGACTTTGCTAATTTGATGGCGTTTAGGTTTTCTCGTGCCCCCGGACCAAGAATACCTGGGCGGGCTTGTGAAAGAGGAAGACTTGAAGTTGATGGAGTACAAACCCCCTGGTCCCGCTGTGTGGATTGGGTAAGTGGCAGTGATCCTGACGGGTTGGACGCTCGGGCAGTCGGTTTGGAATGTTCTCAGACTGGGAACTGTTGACAGGCACCTGGTGTTAGTCAAGACTTGACCACAGTATCAGAGCTTGGAAGGCTGGATGAACAGAAATTCATGTAATGTCGCAGCGCATCTCCCCATATTTCTAGTCCTCACCATGACCCTGAACACGTTCAGCACTCAATACAGTGTCCCCAACACGTAAACCACAAATTCACCAGAGAGTCGTAGTTAGGTAGGTAGGTGGTTCTCCTCGCGCATGCAGTTAATGTCAGAAACACAAGGAGAAGAGACTCTGGTGGAGAATAGAAAATTGAATATTAATTGGCTACCTGACTATTAGTGTTTGGTAGTACCGTCGTAAAGCTTGTCGTCCCCAGAGTCCGAAGCGACCGAACCCGCCGACACCATGGTCGACGAGACCTGCACCGTCCGGTCAACGCGGACGTGGAGCAACTCTTCATCGTTGTCGCCCATCACCTTGCGGTTCCACGTCCGCAGCTGTTGCGACTGCACATGCGACTTGTTGCCGGCCGTAGCCGAGCTGATGCGGACGGCATTCGACCCGGACATGGAGCCCTTCTTGACGTTGACGACGAGCATGCGGAACATGGGGATCGCCTGGGCAATGATGGTGATGCCGGGTTCCAGAAAGTTGAAGATGGACATGAAGATCATAAAGTCTAGATGGAGTTAGCCCATCGCTCTGCTTTTCTTCGGGAGGGATCGTTGCCAACATACGGTAATTGTTGTCAGTCTTTTTGAGCTGGAAGAAGGCGCGGAAAATAACAACGGTGCCTGTGATGGCTCCGAGGCTCATGGCAAAGGTGAGACCGATCTTCTCGCGGACGTCCAAAAGTAGGTTCCGGACGATGAACCAGGGGAAGAGGGCGAGTAACACGTCGATGACGCCACCGTACACTACGATGTATTAGCCACAGCAGCAACATATCAAGGCCAAGGTTTCGTCTTACCAATAGTTGTACCGCCGAGGTACTGGAGGTAGACGTGGTGCATGCAGGTCGGATACGCAGGCCGGAACACCTTCCTATCGTCGGCGCATGCCGGGACCCAGATGGAGATCATGCCCGGTACCAGGATCAGGTTTGCCGTCAGCATGACGAACCAGAGGAAGTATTTGAGGTAGCGGCTCCGAACGATGCGCGAGAGGGTGATGGCAAAGGCGACCTTGGACCAGGCGGTTGCGAGCGTCGTCATGGCCGTGCCGGTGTTTTGGAAGAGGTAGAAGTGGATCTTCTCATCGTCGGTCGCATAGCCCGTTGCGATGATGCTGCTCAGCATCGCGGCCGAGATGAGCAAGATGACCTGTTTAGTTCAGCCTCGAGGGTCCATTCGTGAGTATCGAGGGTCTAACATACCCACGACAAGACAAGCAGGGCATCGTCCCACCACAGCTTGGAGAACTGGTGCCGGCACCATAGTCGGACGGCGAGGAAGGCGCCCGAGGACAAGGTCAGGACCCAAATGGCGACGTTCGTCTGGGCAAAAACGGCGTCATCTCCGCTGTCGCTCTGCTTGGTGCCGCTGTCGTCTGTTGTTGCATTCATTTTGGCTGCGCACTCAGCCTCGAGGGACGAGGAGTTGATGGAACACTGCCTGGCGATCTTGGCAACCAACTTGATGGGACCAGCGGGAGAGCTGGTTCGGGAGGGACCCGAGGGATCAAGCTGACTTTATTAAACGAGTGCAACCACATGGCTAACCGGGTTGCGTACCAGGTTTTGCGCAAAGTTCCAGGTCCGATGGAGCAGAGAATCCGGGGTATGGAGACATCGGCGAGCGGAGAACATGCTGTCGACCAGGGGCAGAGTGCGCATCTGCAGGCATCAAGGCAGGGGTTCGGATCCATGGTGCTGGAGTCACGGTCCGGCAGGCAAGCTGGCACAGGCGAATCGGCACCGATTCTCGTCAGGAGAGCGACAAAAAAACGAGTTGCCCGAATGAAGCCATCGAGTTGCCACTGGGCCCGGGCCTCCTTGGTCAGGGGTTCCCAACGGCGCTGCAGCCAGCATGCAGCTGTGACAGCCACGCACCTGTTGCCTTTCTGAGCCTCTCACGTTAGTGTGCTGCATAGCTCGGAAACCGGCCAACACGCTTGCGTGGTGTTTGGCAATTGATTCGCGGTTCGGCGGCCTGTGCGCAGCCAGTCTGTGCGGTGATGGAGTGTAGTCCAGGGGTTGCCGGGGTGTGGGGAAACAGCTCATACGGCGAGGGCAGGATATCCATGGAGGGGGCGAGCTCTGTGCGTTTCTCAAATCCGTCGCGACAAAGCCGCAGGTGCCTGATAATGTTACACGTGTGCGTGGGAGGCGAGGCTGGCTCAGCAGCGCAGTCCACAGGTTTCCAGAGTACTCCACCACCATTCTCACATCGTGACCATGCTCAAGGCTATGGTTTCTGGGCAAGTGGCCAGGGCTCAGGGTTGTCATCACCGTTGAGCTTGTGGAGCCGCCTATGTGGCTAAGCATCTGATGACTGGGTGATGGGGGAAGAGTCTAGACCCCTGAGGTTCCGTGGCACCATTCCATCAGTATCTTCGACGCGCCAACTTGATTGCAATCATTTCCCAGTGCCCGCTTTGCCACCAGACCAGTCGCGCTTCAGAATTATCCGGAATCATCATCCTGCCGCAGCAGCGTAGCCGGGTATCATTGCACTGGGACTTTTGCATCCATCTCGGCTCCTTTTCCATGGAAGTTGCAATGACTGGGCACCGCTGGCGCTGCCGGGCTAAAATCCACGGCCGCACATGACAAGATCTAGTGATCTCCACTTTGTTCCGATTCCAATTTTCACCCACGAGCGGTTCCAGGCCTCGTGTTCCGGTCCCTCGGGTCAGGCGGGGCGATAGACACCATAAACCACCCGGCGATGGCAGCAGCCATTGGAAGATGAAATGTGCGCTAGTTTCCCGCTACCGAATTCCTATCTCTCCCGCTCCGGGCACAAAAAGCAAAAAAAGGGGAGTCAAGACCGGCAAAGGCACCCGAGGGCCACAACCAGGTAATTACCGTACACGACGGCGAAAGCCAACCTTTTCCACTACAGTACGTGTCTTCCGTATACATGTCCGGGAAACGGGCTTCTGGCCGGGGGCGCAGCCTCGCATGGCCACTGCGGCGAGGTTGTTGTCACCTTTATTTGCCCATCAACACGGGCATGTAGACAGCTGCCTCGATCCCAGGGCTCCCGAATGAGAATTGCCGCTTTTTCTTGGCTGAACAACAGCATCATCAAACTTCATCAACCTTGATGACCACACGCGCTGCTGCGGCGCTCTAAACTGCAAATCATCTACCGGATTGGAAGCTAGTCGTCCCTTGGTAATCACCAATACCTTTGTCAGTCAGTCTGTGCGCTGTGGCGATAATCCCTGAAATCACTCTGGGCCCTGGACACTAGGAAGATAGTCGTTGGTGAGCGATGGCTTGGCTACCTTAGTGAACTCCCTAGTCACGAAACTGGATACGCCGGGAAGTCGTGTGCAAGCTGATCGGCTGGAAGTGCCGGATGCCAGGAAGCGGACAGCAGCGCGGCCTTGCACGTGTCTCACCTACTCTGTATCTTATCTTGGTACCCAGAGCCTCGCCCATGCCCTTGCTCTCCAGCTTGAGATAAGTGGAACAACAGTTCCCTCTTCAGCAGACATGCAAGAAGAGATTATGGGGGGAATGACCACCAAATTGTGCTAGGATTTTTGGAGGCAAGCATGGATGACGCAGGGAAGTGATGTGCGCAGAAAGTGTCCGTTCACACAGGTCTGTTCCCTCGTCACGGTCGTGTGCTCAGACACGGCGTGTGCTAACCAGCCACGAAACGTCTACCGTCGGCATTCTCGTCGTGGCTGTTCTGCACCCCATTTGCTCGCTGACCTCCTCCTGTCCACCATGAACAAGAGCGGTGCTTTCCCTGCAAGCGTGGCGGAGTCGTGCATGATGTGAAACGTTGACCGAGCTCATCACCTCCCTCATTTTCCCACATGATACCTTACGTAGCTTGTCATCAAGCCTCGTTGCCGCCGCTAATCCATTCACCCATCCATCTCAGAACATGTTAGCGCGATACCTCGTTGAAACACGGTAAGTATTTTCTTCTTCAGCCTCTGCTTTCCTGTCGGTTGCCACTACCGGACTCCGGACGTCAGTTTCACCGCCAGGATTGTCATCCGAAGAAAGCACCGACTAGCGACATTGTGCTCGACCTCCTCACCTACTAACTACGTCGTGCCCGAACTCCTCGACCGCAAATGGAACCCCATGGTGACTGTTCACAAATGTCTGGTGCATCTGGCCTAACTTGGGTCACCATCATCATCACTCGGAGTGTCTGAGCAACCCGAATTCATGCTTGCCAGCATGCACGTACATTCGTTTTTCGACGCCGAAACGACCAAGCAACAGCTGTTAGAGCTCACAATCATTTACTCATATTGCGAAGGGGATCATGAGTGGGAACAACTGCACAAACACATCGAGTTTTCCTTGATATTTGTTGTTGACACGTCGTCAGGCGCCCATGACATCGGTATTGATACCAGGGTACCTAAGGTAAACTCCGCCCCCTGCCACCAGGTGTTCCAAATCTACCGTTCCCAACGTGCATCTGAAGATTTTGCATAATATCTGTAACCGTTAACACCGTTGACCGGCGTTCTGGCTAGGCTACATGTGACTCATCCCTTTCTTTGAAGGGGTTTGCAACATCGTCATCGTCGGTTCCGCATTTCCCAAGTCGAGCTGGAATGGTTAGCCAATCTGAGATTCAAGATGCAATGCACGGGGAAGAGAGTAGGGCAAGGAGAAGTAGGAGTTCAGTACCAAGAGTGCAGTGATTATCAGTGTAGTGGCCGTTGACGTAGCAGTTGTAGTCTTTGATAAAATGCCAGCCGCTTCGTCGGCGTTAGTGAACTGTTAAGTGGCGAGGGTTGCTGGAGAACACACCAGTTGACACGTCCATTGATAGTAACGCATTGTGCAGACACAACACACCAAAAGGGATGAACTGTCCCCTTATGCAGCGCCTTCCTGACGGAGTGTCTGGTGCCCGGCCCAGTGCGGCAGTTCACCGTTGTAGCGCCGCCGACGATGGCGCAGTACTGGGGGCGAACAATCGCCGCCCTCTCGTCAAGAGTCGTGCCGGGGACATCTCCCGCAGAGGCAGCCACGGCCCCGAGGGCGCCCGCGAGAAGAAAGCCCAACTTCATGACTATAAACAAAGCCCGTGAGCGACCTTGAGGTAGAGTGTTGTGGGACGTTGTGCTGCAGGAGACAAAAGAAATGCATGCCTTGGGGCGTTAAATAGCTCAACAAAACTCTCAACCTTCTCGCGTCGGAAGAATGACACTCCGCACATTGTCAACACCACGCTTCGATGGGGAGCTAACTAAAGTTGGGGAGAGAACCGAGGCAGCCAAGTGCTTAATCCTGGTCATAGAATTGTTTAACTGTCAGACCTCGGGGCAACTTACCTCCGAGAATCTGTCCACTCCTGCCCTGTTGTGAGCTTGTTTCTTTCTTTGAGGAGAATGCTATCACCGCCGCCTCATTTGGAATTCAAGACTAGGTTGGACCATGGCCGTCGGGCCCCGAGTTTGATGGCGAGTTGTCATTACCAATTTGGATGGCTAGATACTGTACTCCGGGGCTGGAGGCATCGATGTTGCACTTTTTAACGATTCAGCATCCACATTTGCCCTTTCAAGGGACTTGGAGAAGAAGTGGGCCAACATGCGGTCAGGCTGATCAGCATTCCTCTTTGGACTAGGGCACGAGTCCATTCCGCTCTGGACTCCGCAACTCGTCCCAGGTCCCTTGGTATGGTGATCCATGTTGTTGATCTTTCGGACCGCTAGAAGATTGCGCAAACGCCAGGGAAAAACCTCATTCACAGCCCGTATTTTCCGATGAAACTGCAGCACTGTAGGATTAGAAGGCAGAGGGGTTCACATCACCTCTGCGATCATCAAGAACATCACCACGATGTTGAAAGACGCGTAGCCAGCCAGGATCGGCATCGGTCAGGACCAACCCGAACCCAAAAAGACAGAACGAAACCATTACTCACCCTGCGGTACGCCCCATCAAGGAGCGCCTTCAAGAGACCCAAGTCCCTCGTCGCCGTTTTCGGGAGCCCACGAGCGACAGTCTTCGGGATGGGGAGGTCAGAGTCAAGGCTGAAGATGCCAGACTGAAGAGAGCCTGGAGGAAATGGTCGGGAGAGCGTTATCTTGGATGCACGCACGCGGTCCCTTGATAATATTGAGAGGGCTTTGCTTGGCAACACGCGAAGTTGGGGGAGGTGGACCATCATCATGATGACGAGGTCTTCATCACCTCACTATCAGGATACGTCGCCCTGACAACATTGCCTACCTACCTATGCTGATGCTCTCCTCCTGCTGTACTCGGCCAGCCGCGCCATGTGATTTGTACGTATTGCCGCTGACAGAGTTATCGTTTCCGATACCGGTAATGTCAGAAGGCTTGTTCGATCTGTTAGTGACTCGGGATACACTTTTAGTCTTCTCTGACAGGTGTTCTGACTTGGTGCTTGAGACTGGACGCATGCCGTCGCAAACGCTGTGTTCAATGACCTTCACAGCCCGAACAACGATGCAGACAGGTGCCATGCCATGCAGCCACCCTATTTGCTGCGTAAAAACAACACATTGATATCGGTGCAGTTAAAATTGTGGAAGCAATACGCAAGTGAAAGAGAACTTTATGAGCTCGTTTGGCGTCGCAGTCCCGATGTCGTGAGGTGCCTGTCCATTCTGTCTCCACGGCTATTTTCCAACTTGGAAACTTGAAAGACAGTGACAACTGACTACCTGGTAGGTGCTTTGTCTTATTCCGTTCAAGGTAAGGAACCTCGGTTTACATGATAATTAGTACCCAAGTGCTCTGGTTGGAGAAGGGTGAGGCCATTGATTGCAGTAGCATCGTGCATCCGGGCATCCCCCTTGTTCAAAGAGACTGAATCACACAACCGCAGAAAATAATTGGCAATGAATATCCGTTGCATTTGTGAGCTTTCCTAGGTATGCAGCAAAACGGTATTTGCCAATTGATATTGTGGTTTTTGGTTAACTCGGACCAACGGTCCACAGGTCCAGGCAGCAGTCGCTGTTGGGGACTTTGGACGACTCAGTCCCCGCTTGCTTCAATAAATGCTTCCCCAACACCTCCTTCATCCCACACAACAATTTCATCCCACAAACAATGGAAGCGACAAGAAAACCCAAAGACGGCATCATGGCCACGCAAGTTCTCCCCGCACATACCATCCTCTCGCTTCCAGCAGCGCGACAAGAACAGTCGCCTTTGTTCACGGTCCTCCCCGCGGAGCTCCGCAGCGAGATCTTTGCCCTGGTCCTCACCGACTACCCGGACCCGTCGCCAGACACACGCTATGCCGCCGAGACATGCTACACGCGGCCGAGCTACTTTGCGCCGCGCAAGAGCGACATCCGCCTCCTCCGGACCTGCCGCGCCGTCTACCAGGAGGCCTGGTTCATGCCCTTCATCCTGCGCGAGCAGTCCCACTGGCTCACCCATCGCGATCGCGCGCCTCCCGAGTACAATTACATCCGGCAGCTTGAGAATCTGCAGTCCACCCTCGCGCGGATCTCCCAGCAGCACGGCACGCAGCATGTCGAGACGCACGGGCTGCGCATCTTTGCCCAGATGTGGGCGCTGGAGGAGGGGCGCTTGGGGGCCTTGTTGAGAACGGTGCCCCTGCTGCACCCGCGCAGCCTCACTTTGACGATTCGACATGCCGACTGGTGGTGGTGGGAGTCGGACGAGCCGCTCCGGTTCGAGGGGAATTGGATCTGGGAGATGAGGTCCTGCCTGCCGCCGAGTGTGAGGGAGTTTCGGATCGAGTTGGAATCCGTCAAGAGGAAAAAGGAGCAGGTGGACAGCATCGCGAAGCAGATGGCCGAGCGTTGGTTCTTCAAAAGAATGGACGGCGTTGCCCTGTTTGCCGATGCGTCCGGCGCCGCCAACACGGTGGACACGTGGACCGGCTCGAGCACCTGGAATGACGAGACGTGGACCCGGGACGAGACGAGGCCCGGAGAGATTGACTATTACATTATTTCTGTGGTATTCCGGCCTCGGCACGCCCTTGAACGGCGCGGGGGCCATGTCAGCCCCCAGGCCGCCCGAGTTGGTGAACAAAACCATCCTTTCATCATTCCCCAAATGAGATTGCGTTGGATTCGGCCACAACCCGCCCCTCGCGTGGCCACGGGAGAGAACGAATCGGAGGAAGATGAAGATGACGATGATGACGATGAGGATGATGAGGACGAAGAGGGCGAGGATGGACATGATGATCACGAGGAGCATGTTTAAGAGCCGGAGAGTGTGACAATTTCAAGACGAGGGTGTTGCCAAATGGCCTCGAACTGCACCCCGAAAGGGATAATTCCTCCGAGCTGCAACGCATTTCCTACAACGTTTCTCAGGTCTCCTTCCAGGCCTCCAACATGAGCTCCTTTACCGTCCTTGGCTTGATATCCGGAAAGTCGTCGTTCAGGGAGTGAGAAGGCCGCAAGTCAAACTCGCCCTGCTCGAACATGATGCCAAAGGCCGCAAAGAACCCCTGCAGCATCGGCTTGGGAAAGAACGGGTAGAGCGACGGATGCGAGGGGAGCTCGGTGATCTGCCCCGCCTTCAGCTTCTCCAGAGAATCGTTCACCACGGTGAACTTGGTACCCTTGGTCTCCTCGGCGAGCCGCAGGAATTCGTTCCAAGTCACCGTGTCGCCAATGATGTAAGACGACTTCTCCCATTTTGGCTGTCCCACGAGTCCCACAACAAAGCGAGCAACATCAAAGGTGTGAGTGAAGACTATGGGAACGTCCCCCGAGCCCGGGATTGCGGCAAAGTTGTTCGCGATGTCCAGGACGAGAGCGATGGGAGGCAAATACGACTTAACCTTCGGGGCAAAGTAGTGGTCCGCGAAGTACCCGGTCACAACTGAGGTGTACTCGAGCGAAGTAGCCTCGATGGCTTTGATGACCTCGAGCTTGACCTTGGTGATGGGGAAGGCCGTTGACGACCTGGGGTACCTGTCAGCTACTCTGTGAGGTATCTTGACTTGGTGGAAGGATCAAGACTTACTCGTCTGAATACTCGATGCCCCAGGTGCTGGGAATGTAGCGTTTGGTAGTTGCCGACTTGGCCGCGGCTTGGATGAGGGCATGCTCGGATTCGGCTCCATGGACCATATCAATGGCCGAAATGACCAGCTCAACCTTGTTGGTTTCGAGAGCTGCGGCGAGCGAGTTGACGTCGCTGTAATTCACGGCAAGGATACGTGTGCCGATTTCAGCCTCCTTGGATTCCGACGTCTGCAACAAGCCACGATTAATGATCAGAGACATGATTTTTTCGTCTCCAACATTGCTCACGTACCTCTCGAGCCAACACAACGATGGTGTGCTTCCCCTCGGCAACCAAGGCGTCGACGATGGCACGGCCTAACTTGCCAGTGCCCCCAGCAACAGCAATCACGGACATACTGATCGTTTTGACGGGGATGAATGGATGATATGATGACTGAAACTCCTTCTCTCGGTCTACACGGGGTCATGTTTGCAACGTTGCGTGACGGAATGCTCTGATAAATAGGTTGCTGCGCTTGGGACGCGGAAGTAGTTTGCTTCCGCGCACCTGGTTGCATTGCCAAATACAGGAGGCGACGGGGGTGGGCTGTGCTGAATCATCACAGGCTCTGTTGGTCGTGGCAAGGCGGAAGCAAAATACATCCGCCCGCAGGAAGCTCTATCCCTGTTGTGGCGACCCCAGCAGAAGCGGGACCAGCCCCAGCACAAGGTTGGTGGGCAGCGGAAGCAGATTTCGAGGGCGGTTACAAATACCGACTTCGGTCACAAAACCAAGAGCGAAAGACCGATCGGGGGCAGCGGCATGTCGAGACTCCGTTGACTCCGCGACCGCCGACCGTTGCAGCCCTTGATTCAGCAACGCCAACAAACGGCGGAACTTTGCTTGAGATCCCGCGATGGCGTCAGATACACCTGAGAACGGTGGAGCTATCCCCAGCGAGCAGCAATCACTGCAAGACGATGACAGCGTGGAACAGCACAAGCAGCGGACCAGTACGGTAGGGGCTCACAATCTGGCACCCACTCTCGCTCAAAAAGCCCCCTCACTTACCATGTGCCAACTTCCAAGGCCTGCCTGCAATGCCGGTCTAGAAAGCGACGCTGCGATGGCCAGAAGCCAACATGCTCGAGTTGCAGGTCTGGGCAGTCAGCTTGCCAGTATCCTCGCGTCCAGAAGAGGCGGGGAGCAGGGAAGAGGTAAGTTTATTTGGCAACCAAGAACAGGCACCCGATTTCTTCATGTTAACCGCCTGAAGCAAGTTGCGTATCAGGGCACTCGAGGATCGATTGTTGAGCCTGGAATCAAAGCTCCGGACGTCGGACTCAGTTGTCGTCGAACCAAAACCCGACAGCCATGCAGAGTCGGCCGATGCTCAGTCCTCCGGTTCACCAGAAAACGCTGCGGAAACGCCCAACGCTTCACAGACTGGCATCGGTGCCTCCCAGACAGCGCAATCTCCAAGCCCATGTGAGCCACCGCCACTGCCCCATCACCCGCTGTTCAGGCAGATCCCCGAGCGAGCAGCTGAGCTTAGAGCTCGTGCTCCCGTTGGCTGGCTCAGAACCACGGTGGCCTCGCCTGTTCTCCCAGGGAATGCAGAGCTGTCGCTGTTGGAACACTCCCTCGGAGAGATCTGCAAAGAGTTTCCCCTGATCCACCCTAGCGAGCTCTTACATCGGCTACGAACCAACGGCACTGCCAGCATCGAGGCTTGCGGCGGTGCCGCGCGATGGGCCTCTGTCAACACCGCCATCGCCCTGTCCCTTCACACCAAAACGGCAAATCGCGCTTTCAAGGAGCTGTCTGGGTTCGCTTGGAGTTACTTCAAAAATGCTTATGCAGCATTCTCCGAGCTGGTGCTGCAAGGAAGGGAGCCAGAGACGGTGAAAGCCCTGGTTTTGATGGCTTTGTTTGCTGGGAGTTCAGCCGACGCGCGAACAACTTCGCTTCTCTTATCCACTGCCCTCAGGTTATCACAGAGTCTGGACTCAAGTTTGTTTGGGGTATCTCGTGGCGAGAGCCACAACGCCGTCGAGGCGGAGGACGCACGGAGGACCTTTTGGGCGGCGTTTGTTTTGGATGCTGAGCTCTCTCTCTGCTGTGGATTGGGTTCCGCACTTGGGGCCGGCGACATGGAGATTGATCTTCCGAGCGAGGAGTGTCTCCACGATGAGGATGACAAGACATGCCCGAGCATCTTCAAACGGCGGGCCGAGCTCGCCTTGATTCACTCGGCGGCCAGGACGCGTCTCTACTCGCGTGACGCATTCAAGATGCCTGAGAGCGAGCTCCTCAGCACCGTTGTCACGCTTGACCAGGCCTTGGACGACTGGAGACGAAATCTTCCGCCAGAGTTACAGCCAGGAATTCCCGGGGAGGCCCTCGAGCCTCACTGCGTCGTCTTGCATCTTGCTTTCCACAATCTCACCTCCATGGTTCACTGGGCCGCGCGCAGGCACAGGAGCTGGGACGCCAGTGCGGCTGGGCGAAGGCTGGGAGAACAATCCTTGTCGTTGACGAACCTTTCAAGACTGAAAGTCAGGGCCGCAGCACAGCACACGCTCCGTTTGCTGCGGCAGTTTCCTTTCGAACAGTTTGCGCAGTTCTGGTACGAGTGTCCCCGTCATCTAACCACACTGTCAACGGGATCAGACTGACTTCGTTTCACAGGCGGAACTTGTGTTACCCATTGTCGGCAGCCATGACACTGCTTCTCTGCATCCTTGAATGCCCTAACGACCCGGACGCCGATACCGATACCCAGCTGCTCAGGGGATTTGCGCATCAAGTTCGTCGCGTACAGAATGACGGGGACTTTCCGAGCCAGATATCGGGCTTGGTCACGGCATGCCTTGGACTCGAAAAGCTCGGCAGCGTCGCGATTGGCCAGAATAAGAACGATGAAAGACCAGGGGTCGGAGCCGAGCCATCACCGGGCACTTTCCCACATGGCACTGCCGAAGTAAGTACACGCCTCACCCGCCGTCTTGGGAACACGATTCATTGACATGCCTGCTAGACAGTGAGAGGCTTGATGAGCTCAGCCACTCATCCAATGTACTTGGCCCAGGGGTGGTTGACCAACCTGCCAAACCGCGATCTTGGAACATCCCAGTCAGTCGCCCGCATCCTCGGGATACCCCTGGCTGAGAGCAATCTGTATGGCCCGCTCGTTCCCGGGTGTGTGAGTCCGGAGACATACGGCTTTGGCTTTTCGTCCCAAAAGGACGGGACGCATCAATAATGCCCAAACGAGAAACTTTTCATGCGCTAGCCTTCGCCAAGGGGCGGCCAAGAAACCCAGGCACCCGGTAAGAGAGGGCAGCTGTCACCAGAGCCGAGGAGGTCTCATCTCGTTCTCAGCAACAGACTCAGCCATAATAATACCATTCCCCCGCTCCCGCCTCCCCCGGTGACCCTAGCGGATGTATGGTCGTGTTGGGAAAGGGTGTGTCTTGGAGATGGTGTCGGCTACACCAACCGCTGCCTCCAAGACAACGGCGCGTGGACCTCGGCTCTGCGATGTGGTTAGAGGATTCATGGCACCCCCGCCAAAGGGGAAGCTAAAAGCGAAGCTACTCCAAATTGAGTCAAGCCATCAGCCGTTTGAAGTTTGGAGTCCGGGGAAGCGGGTCCTCGCTTCGCTGGGCCACAGATATTGTGCAATGGTCGATGACTGGAAATGCCATGGCTGCATGCCACTGCATGGCAAGCCAGGGGGATTGCATTGGGCTCATGTTAACCCGTGAGCGCGTGGCAAACGAAAACGAAAACCGGGCCTGGCTCCCTGTCTCTTTCGCACAGACAGCGGGACGCAGCCGAGGCAACCCAGATCTGTCAATCGCTGGTGTGGAGGTGGACACAAATCTTTCACGATTTCCCATCGCACTAATTCCTTTGGTTTCCCATCGCACCACGTCGGGCTCACGCCCAGCCCAGGTGTCAGCAGTATTTGTCCCCTTGTCCGCCCCAGGCTCCCCGTCTGCGTCCTCCCTCTCCGTCTGTTCATCGGCTCCCGGGCAGCCACAGGAGGCGCACATCCCACCAACCGCACCCTGATGAAACGCTTCGACCGGGACGTGCGAATCGCAGCTCCCAGGGACCCAGACAAGTTGCTTTCGAACGAACCCTGCTGTCCGCCGACATGAGGCACCCGCCTCCCGAGGTCGTGGCCTCATGGCCGACCCCGAACTACGTCGACCCAGAGACTCGGGGTCCTGCCCTCATCATCGTCGAGCTCATCGCCGTGTCGATCAGCACCATCTGTCTCGGCATGCGGCTTTATGTCAAGACGCGCATCTTGCGGAGCATCGACTGGGATGACTGGTTGATAATCGGCGCCGCGGTAAGCATTGCTTTCCAATATGAGCCCCTGAGATTCTATCGTGATGGCTAATGGATCTTGTCTGTGCAGCTCTTCGGCGCCGGAGTAACCACCTGTGTGGTCTTGGCCTCTTCCAAGTACGGGTGGGACATTCATATCTGGGACGTGCCCCCTAGCAAAGGAATACCCAGCCGTCAGGTCTCGTTCGCCGCACAGGTCCTGTTTATCCTGTCGACATGGCTGTCCAAGATCTCGATGTTTGTCAGTTACCTGCGGCTTGCCCCACGGGGCTCTTGGTTTCGCCGCTTGGCCAGTACGTCTTCGTGCCCCCAGACTCCGACCCCTCCAATGTTCAGGGGCCAGGTAAGATAAGCGGAAGCTAACAGGACATCAAGTCGGCGGTATTTGGCTCACGGCACTCGCCAACTTTGCATTTCTTATTTCCCTCTTGGCCCAATGCCGGTAAGTTTCCGATATCCTCCAACACGCGACGTGTTTCGTCGAAAGTACTGGCTTGCTGACCACCCATCCCTCACGTTGCAGGCCTGTCAACAGCTACTGGGACCTCAAAAAATACCCACACGACTGCATCAACGAAGCCCCGTCGCTCATCGCCCATTCTACCATTACCGCTTTCCTCGACCTGTTCGTATGGGCCCTTCCGCTACCGACCCTCTACCACACCAAACTGCCGCTCGCGCAGCGCTTCGCCCTCATCGCCCTCTTTAGCTTTGGGTTGGTCGTCGTCTTCGCCAGCTGCATCCGTATATACTGGGTGCACTACGTCCTGCAGGAGACGTACGACGTCACATGGCACGGCTTCCAGCTCTGGTTGTGGACCGCCGTCGAGGTCCAGCTGGGCCTCATCTGTGGCTGCGTCCCGTGGCTCAAGTCGCTGTTCAAGTTCTTGAGGACGGGACAGACCGTCTCGGAGCCCAGCAGGCATACACTCTCGGATGCCCAGCGCACGGCAGGGACGCAGCGAGGCACTGTCATAAGTATAGACAACCTGGGGAAGGCGTGGACTGGCGGGAGTCCTGGGAAGGGGGAGTATATCGACCTCGAGCGGAGCTCTGCCGGCGGCGACTCGCAGACCCAATTACGGTTCTCTGACACCTTGGTGGGGTCACCAACGAAGTCAACGCACTGACGTTGGTGGAGGTAGCTTTCTTTTTCCCACAAATATATCACGTCTTCTTTGGTTACCTTACCTGTTCGTTTGCCTGCTCCTGGTGCACTTGTCAACAACATCCTTCACATGAGCCGCCGCGTCCTGGCCTCTCCCATGGCCTCTCCCAATCAGCAACCAGACAGGCATCGAGACCCCATGAACCCAACGCCAAGGTGACCAAAGCTATCATCGCGTGGTCCTGCAACGGCAATTGCGATCCTCCGACTCTGTGCCGTGTTGATTCCAACCTTGAAGACAGCGACAGAGGTGTAGTGCGATGTAACAGAACCAAACGCTGTCCAACTCAATTGGTTACCTTAGCTTGGAATCATCATCACGCTTTGACCTTGTGGACGACAGCACAGACTTGATCTGCAAGTTGCATTGATCGTCGCCATTTCACCACTTTTATCTCCCCCCCGGGTGTGACATTAGCACGAACCCGGAACGTCATCCACCAACACTGCCTAAGGTACTGTATGTTTTCAAGTCCTTCTGCTGGTCGCGTCGTCGTTCACAGCCGTGGGGTTTTCTTCACCATATGACACGGGTTCGGCACTCCAACTTACACCCACCATGCTTCAGTCCCTCAAAGACCGATTTGGCTTCACCAGTGGGCCATTGGGCAACTCCCCAGACAAGCCCCTTCTGCATCCTCCTGAATGGCCTGAAATTCCAAGACCACCATCATCACAACCACCAACAAACTACGGCCTCTTTGCACGTCTACCTCTCGAACTCCGCCAAAAGATTCTCAGCGAGGCATTCGGCAACCGAACTCTACACGTTGACCTGACCTTCGATCAACCCCTCACACGCAAATCACGACCCAAGACGGACCAAGCCCCGTCCCGCCACAAGCATTGCGGCCTCGGAACAGAGCTGGTCCACAGCACCTACAGATCAAAACGGTGGCAGTGGTTTGGCTGTGTGTGCCATCGCCGGTTGACCCGGCCAGATAAAGATGACGGCGGTTCGGTAATTCTCAAGGCGAGGATCGAACCATGTGACGACGCATGCATCCGCCCACTGGCCGTGTCAGAACCGATCCGAGACCGGGATCAATCTCACGTGTTTTGCCTCTGCTCTTCTGAGGAAGAGGATTGCTTCATCGGCGCCGTGGGCTGGCTGTTGGCGTGTCGACAAGCGTGCGTGGATCCATTCTCCCTCGCCATCTTCATGTCGTGCTGATCTGGACAGCTACCTCGATGGAGTGGACGTCTTGTACCGGACCAACACCCTCCACATCGCAAGCATGCCACTGCTCTGCGACCTTCCCCGTCTGATGTCACCCGCTCGCCTGGCTTCCGTCACTTCCCTTGAGCTCCTGTGGACGTTCGACAAGACAGGCTTCTTTACCGACACAACCATCCGATCCATCTGGGACCAGGCCCGGGACCCTTCTTCCACTCCGCGACAGGACACTCCGTTCCACGAGCTCTGTCAGATGGTGCCGCGGATCTTCCCAAATGTGCGCCACCTGTATGTCGCTCTACAGGCGTACCTGGCTCCTCCCGAGTGCCCCGACGGCGATGCACTGCCGCACATTGAGCGGCTGTTTCTGCGCCCGGTGGAGGAGATGTTCCGCCATCTTGGTCCGGCACCGGGGAAGGAGTTTAGTCTTGCAATTCAGCGCGGATGCTGGCAGGCGTTTGCGAATCGCCTCTCAATGCGCGGTCCGCGAGAGCACAGAGTCTACAGGTCCTTTGACAATGGCGGTTCATATCAGGAGTGGATCTGGAGACCGCTTGGGAATGGCGGTGTTGGGTATTCGCTGCGCCCGGGGTGGGACGACTTTGCGGAGTTTGGACACCACGACTACTGGTTGCTTGGTCTGTGGGGGATGGATCATTTCAGGGGTGAGTTTTGAGGGGAGGAAGTTGATGAGCAAAGAAGGGTGGAATACTGTGTACTCCAAGGCTTTCGCCTGTGGGCTCATGCGCAAACAATCAATACACTTCAAATTCAATGATCAAGAGAACCCATAGCATGTATACACCATCCCCGCCAACCCATCCCGCTCAACCATCAACCTCACTATGGTTAAGATACGCCCAGTCCGGCAGCGACGACCCAAAGCACCCCGTCATCCACGGAAACCTGTCCACATAATTGTACGTCGTCCGCCCCGTGCCCGCCAGCGACTTGATCAACGTCCCATCATCCAGATCAATCGCCCACGCCATCACACCCCCCAAGCATCGCTCATTCGCATACCGCACCTTCATCGCCAGCGTCTCCACGCTATCCCACGACACCCACTGGTCCTTATCCCACGTCACGATCTCCGCCGCAGCCTTCTTGTCGAGCTTCACCTCCGCGCCCCCCTCGATAATCTGCGTGATCTCGTGCGCGGACAGCACGCCGGGGGTGCCCGTGCAGGCGCCGCCGCTGCCGCCCTCGCTGAACTCGCACCCGGCGTCGAGGCAGGAGGGGTCCTTCATGGTGAAGCTGCGGCCGTAGAAGCCGAGGCCGAGGTTGACGCGCTCCGGGTTGATGTTGTTGCGCCAGAGCAGCTTGAGGCTCTCCTCGATTTCGGTCAGGTTGGTGTGCGCGCGCGCGAAGGGGCCGAGGGACTTGACGTTGGAGTCCCAGACGCCGTCTGCGGGGCTTGTCAGTAAATGGCTTTTGCGAGGGAGGGGAGCGGGGCCATACGGATGTCGTAGGTCATCATGTTGAAGAAATCGACGTGCGGTTCGAGGTTGACAATGTCGAACCCGCGGAGGTACCAGTAGGACGCGGGCAGGGTGATGGAGATGCCCAGCGGGACACCCGATTGGTTTAGCCGCTGGCGTAAGCGCTTGAGCAGCGTGACAAAGTTCTTGAAGTCGGCCTCGATGCCCCCTCGGTCCTCAGCTACGGGGTACTCCCAGTCGATGTCGACGCCGTCGTAGTCATTCTTTCTCAAAAAGGTCACCAGGGACTCAAAGAACTCGTCCTGCGCCTCCTCGGACTTGGCCACGTCGGAAAAGGTGGTGCGGTACGGGCCCGGGTCGTTCATGGCCCAGCCTCCGACGGCGAGCCACACCTGCAAGCCTGGTTGGCGGCTTTTCAGGGCAGACACGTCGGAATACAAGGTGCCTGTCCTCTTGTCCATGGGCTCCAGCTTGAAGGTCTTGGGGTTGATGAGCGAGAACGAGTAGAAGATGTGGCTGTAGTACCCGAGCGGGATGTCGGCGGGCTTCATGGTCCCGCAGGGCCGCTGCCAGTTCCAGCCTTCGTAGTAGCCGATGGTGCGGCCATGTGAGCTGTTGCGTCCCGGGTCGCACTGCGGAGAGGACACGACTTCTCCCTTGCAGTAAGTGGCGTCCGTCCCGCAGAAACCATAGTCGCTGCAGCACACGTTGAGAGGGCAGGCGGAGGCGTTGGACCACTTGATACCCCAGCCAGGATCGCACTCGCTCTTGTAGTGGCAGGTCGAGGTGCAGCCCTCACCACAGAACTTGGGCCCGAGACCGCAGATGCCGTCTCCTTTCTTATTCCTGGATTTGCGGTCAGCTAGTTTGACAGGCATGACGCGGTTGAAGTGCAAACCCACAGTGGACCGCAGCATCCTATCTTGCATTTTTTGCTCTTGGTGCACGTGTAGTCGTCTGCCGCAGCCGCTGCGATTGACCTTGTTCCTCCTCCACCTCGGCTGGCTTCAGCTTGAGCTCTAAAGCCCTGTTGGTGGCTTGTCGCAGCCGTGGCGAGGCCTATCCAAAGCACGATGCATGTCAAACTTCTCATGTTGACGTGAAGACAGATTTGACCACGAGCTAAGGAGGGGGTGAAGGTGAGCGAGAACGGCAGAAACGAAGTGTAAGTTCAGCACGGAATGTAAAACAGTCTCGTGACAGCCAAATTCTGGTGGTTCCAATACGCACGCTGGATAGGAAGCCTCCCTAAGAGTGCGAAGCACCCGAGGAGCAGCTGGCGCATTGCAACGACAACCAGTACCTCCTCTTTCCGGATCGGGAAGTTCTGTGTTAGTCGCTAGACACACCGCCATTCCTCGCTGCGCCATGTTTATCACAGCTATCGGCGTTGCACACCTGATGTCAGGAAGATCCTTATGACGATAGGGCTGAGGGGGAGGTGTTGCCGAGTATCCGGGCTGAGCCGGGGTGCGCCCCTAATCTCTTCATATCGCCGGTGGAAGTATTGGGTACACGACCCATTAATTAAGGCTTCCCTGTGTGCGGGGCGAATCCTTGACGATCTCTCTGCATGTCAGCCTGCGGCCGTTTCGCGGGCCCGGATCCTATTCGACCATGTTAACGGGGCCCGGCTGGCACACAGAGCGGAGGCAAATGCATCTAGCCGAACAACATGTCGGACCGAAACCCTCCAAGACCGGGGGTGCGCATGTAGACAGGTGCATAAGGCATGGAGAACGTTGCTTCGAAGCCCGCCCCGGGTCGATGGTCGACTTGTTGCTCTCACAGCCCTCCCTCTCAATAGGCATTGCCACAAACATCAACTCCTCACTCATTGTCTTGCACCATGAAACCACTGTCCTTGCGTCTTGCGGCCCTGGTCGTCAGCATTGGCCGTGTCCTGGCCGGTAGCCGTGCCTTCCAACCCAACCTGTCTGCGGCGCGTCTTGACCGTCGTTCTTGGGTCTTTGACACAGATCGCAACAGGCAGATGATATGGCCCAACCGGCAAATCCGCTACTGTTTTGAAGACGACGACGCCGCAGATGCCCTCCGCACGCCGCTTGAAGAAGCTGACAAACTGTGGCATCGCACAGGCCTCGGCAGCGAGTTTACCATCGCCGAGGTCGGCCGGGACGAGTGCCGGGATCACCGGCAGGACAGGCTGTTGGTGCGGTGGTCCGGTGACGACGGAGCCATGGCGACCACTGTTGGCTTGCCATCGGCGGATAGCACCCTCCGAAGACCCACCAACGACGACCCGGAAAAGAGGCCCAAGATGGTCTTGACAACCAGCGTTCACATGGGCATGCTTGACCAGGTGATCAACTTTGCTCACGAGCTGGGCCACGCCTGGGGCCTGTACCACGAACACCAGAACCCCAACTTTTGGAGCAGCGGAACCATCTCCGAGGCCAAGGGCGGTACCGTGTTTGGGCCGGAGAACCACAACAACTGGAAGTGCGAGAACCTCAAAGACTACGAGGAGAAGGTCAACAACGGCGGTGGCGAGCCTGTTCACAACCCAGGCTACGACAGCGGCTTCGGTCCGAGACTTGGTCCACAAGATCTGTGCAGAGACTACACATATGCGGCGGACAACAAGTTCACGGCTGCCGACTACCTCCCGATGCCGGCCAGCCGCGGTGTTGGCGGCTCGGATGGGAAGACTGGTGACGACGTTGACTGGGATTCTATCATGCTTTGTGAGTGACTCGCTTCCGGAACGGACCGTCCTTGACCTTGAGCCTAACCCTGCCGTCTTCTCAGACCCTTCAGGGGCCGGTGCCGTTGGCGAAGCCAGTCCAGGCTTCGGCAACGACCATCGCGCGGTTATCCTTCTGAAGCATGATGGAAACCGCATCGAGATCAACGACGCCCCAAGCCAACAAGACATTGCGGCGATTCACTCGCTGTATGGCAGGGATAAAGGCCTCGCAGCGTTAAAGCTGCTGCAAAAGGCCGGCGGAATGGTGACGCCTGATTTCCGCAGATTATATCCGGAGAGTACTGGTGCAGATGGCTTTTTCGGTTGTCTCGGGTGAGAGCCATGGCATGTAAGAACGCGGAACAGTCGATGGCAACCCTTCTTCCGGAGCAGGCAGCGGACTTGCCAGCTTTCAGTCCTTCGCCCCATGGTAACAAATTGTATTTCGGATTGGTAGCTACAGTGGCACCCAACACGAGTTCCTTTCTCGCACCTTGTACGCCCTCTCGCAGCATGGCCCCAACGCCTAAGAAATGACGAACCGCGCAGTTTTTGCAGCTTTCATCTGCCGCGCTTCCCCGTCCATGATCCCTTGAACAAAGACATTGTCAATGAGCGTGCAGTAAATTTTCACATCCTGCACGTCCCCATCTGATAGCCGACGCAGTACAAGTGGCATGTTGCACCCTGGGACCACGCAGATCAAATCCCCCACACGAATGCTTTCGAGCCCGAGACCCAGCAAGCCGTTGCTCGTCACAAAGAGCCGCCTGTTATAGTGACACATGACATAATGCTCCTCCACGCCAACAACGTCGCGCGTGTTGTTTGCCTTGATTCTCCCGAATAACGCGTGAGCAAATCCGGCAGCCCGCACGCAAGGCATAATTCCCGAGGCATTTGGTGTCTGTGACGAGTCCAGGGTTGTAACTCGGTCAATGGCATCGTCGAGCTCCTCAGCAGTTGAATATGCGGTACAATTGGTCCGAGCGAAGGCTTCTAGAGCTTCGGCGTACCGCCCAAGATGGTTGAAATCGTTTGCTGCCGGCCCAACCTTGTCGACCTTGCCAACAAGAACACCATCTAAACAAAGAGCCCCGTTCTCCACGGCTGTGCCCCTGGAGCGAGGGACCAGACCCTTCCCTCCAGCACCATAGATGTCATCAGGAAAGACAGACGCTGTGATGCCCGGATTTGCCATTCCCGACCAGTCGACCGCCCACGACGGCAGGCCGGTCATTCTTGCTTTCATGTTGCCGCAAAGAAACAACAAGCCAAACTCCCCCTGCTTGCATATCATGGCTTCAGCGACGCTCATGTACACCTCGAGGCAGCTCTTTGTGTAGTCAGCTTCCAAGCCGAGCAGCTCGAGGTCGGTAGCGATACCGAGTACGCCGAACACATAGTCGCGCTTGTCCGTTGCCTGCCGGTCGTTGCTGCTTTTGAGCAAACGCCAGAGAGGCTGCTTTACTTTCGGGTTGATAAAAGTCGACCGCATGAGACTTGGAGCGGAAGTGAGAATGGATAGCAACGGCTGTGAACCTGAAACGTTCATGAGCGGTCCGCCAAGCGACTCGGCAAGAAACCACAAGTGGTACATTGCTTCCAAGCCCAGAACGAGCGCAGAGAAGGGAACCACGGAGCGACCGCAGAGGCAATACACCTGCGGAGGGAGCTTGGCTTCCTGCATGATCCAAATGCGGTACCAGTAGGGGCGTCGTAGCAGCGCGTTGACTTCCTTTACCGGGAAGGATTTCTCAAACTCAGCACCCAGGAAGTACCAGAATCCTTTCAGAAGGTCGAGGTCAGACATCGAGTTGGAAGGTTGAGTGTGACTTTTCCTCGCCAACTGCAACCGGCCGACGCGGTGCAACTTTTCAAGAGCGACATCACTCCCGTCTGCGGCCGGGCCGAGCCAGGCAACGACCAGTTTTGCGCGGGAGTAGATGGCGCCCATTTCGCGTACCTGGGCGTTCTTCTCCAACTCGTCGCGTTGGTTAATGCACACGGCGTCGACCCAGAGGGGGAGGCTGCAACCATCTCCCAGGCGGGTCTGGAGCTGCTGCAGTGCGACAAGAAGATTGGAGCGGACGGCAAAGGCGCGATCGTTGAGAGAGATGAGTTGCTCTTCCTCACTGTTGCCCCAAACATACGAGAGACAGGCGTATTCGGGTTCCGAGTCGAGCGAAACGGCCTTCAGAGATGCACGCACCGCGGCTTCCTTGCCGCTGTCCCGGTTCCCGACGAGATACATGAGCCGGATTTGGCGTCGAGATTGATCGAGCGGCGTATAAACAAACTTCTCCTTTGGGGGCTCCTGACCGCGCGGGTTCCCTCTCCATGGCTGGAAAGAACCAAGGCGTGGAAGAATGAGAGATGCCCAGACACCTGATCCATCTGGGTCCAGGAAATCCTCTTCGTCTGCCAGAATTGGCGGTTGTGGCATCAGGTTTTGCACCCAGGACATTGTTGTCGCCAGTACAGGTTGTGGTGCTTTCTGATTGTCGAGTGTACTCCCCGTCGGTGCTGGGAATTCCGATATACTCTGAGATGGTGGCTCGAGCATTGAAACAGACAACAAACAACCCCGCATTTGACGAGGAATGGCTTGACGGAGGCAGGCCGCTCGGGGGATGTTATTGGTTTATCCAAGGTGGCGGTGCAAGCCTCTGTCTGGAGCCTTGGACCACTTACGGGGAACATGGGCGCAAGGGAAGACAAGACACTGATACACGTAGCCAAGAGGGATTGATACTACTTGACTAAATCGACTATCAAACGGCTACCTTGATAAAGAGCTCTCCTGCATCTTGAAAGGAATCATCAATCATTCCCACCGCACCCATCCGTGTAACCCCCAGCTTCCTTCACAGCCTTGTTGTTCTTGAAGCATGTCGACCGCACCCAGATCGGCGTATCAAAGTCGGCCTGCCACTCATTCCCATCCTCATCCGGCTCGTCAAAGTACTTGAACCGCCACAGCGTCAGCCCACCGCCGATACAATCACTGGCGCTCGGCTCCAGCGTATCCTGGCCCCAGTCGTTGGTCGCCCAGCCCTGCCCCTTGATCACGTAGCTGCTCCACACCCCATGGTACCACCCCTCGCAGCTCCCCCACGGTTCCTGGATCACCGGCCACGGCCTGTTCTCCCGCTTCGGGTTGACCTGGTACACGAACCGCCCGCGCTGCCACTCCCCGCCAAACTTCCAGTCCATCGGATTCTCCGGGTCGTTGCCGTCGCAGCCGTTGATGATGCGGTCCATGCTGTTCTTGCACTCGCTCTTGCGGTACTCGGACCGGCCCGCCCCGCCCTTGGATAGCTTCACCTCGAACTCGACCTCGTCGGGCGTGTCCTCGCCAAACGTCTCCGAGTAGTGCCACCCGTTGACCTCGTCCCCGGAGTCGACGCCGTCGCAAAAGTCGTCGATCTGGTCGTTGAGGAAGGGCTCGGCCGCGTAGCCGCGCCAGCCTTCGTCCTGCCAGCAGGTGAACTTGTCGACGGGCTCGCACGAGGGGGGGTCGACGCTGAGGACGTCGGCGCGCAGGTCGATGAGGGTTTGGAGTGCCCAGGAGGCGATGGTGTAGTGGCCGAGCTCGTTGGGGTGGAAGTTCTTGGCGATGGAGTTGGGCAGGCCGATGCTCGGGGGCTGGATCTCGTCGTCGGTGTCGCCGGGGCACTTGGGCGGACTGGGGTTGCGGCGGTCGAGGAGGTGGCGGGCCTCGGCGCGAGGGTTGGCGGAGCGGTAGAGCAGCGAGTTGTAGATGTCGTCGAGGGACTTGCGGTGGCGCTCTTCTTCAACCCGTTGGATGTGCCACATTGTGTCGTTGCTGTAGAGGGCGTGGCGGACGTCTCGTCGCTTCAGCTCGCTGCCCCTGCCGGTGGTGTCGGGCTTGAAGAACTGCAGGTCTGGCTGTTTGGGGTCTGGGTACTCGCCGGACGAGGACGGGTCGCAGAACTGCCCGGCGACGCCCTTGCGAGGCCAGAGATCCCAGTTGGAGAAGCCGATCTTGTACTTGTACTTGTCTTTGGCATCGTCAACAACATCTTTGATGAGGTCGTTGATCTTGACAACGAGATCATTGAACGTCTTGCGGCGTTCGACCGTGAGCTTGAGTGCCTCCTTGCCTGCGAGATTCAGCATCGTCCAGTCCTGATTCTCTGCGCAGTCTTCGTTCTCCGTGTTGAACTTGGCTCACGTAAGCGAGTGAAGCAGCCTCAGACGATGGGGGGACTTACAAACTGTGCATATCCGTTGAAGATAACAATGCTGTCGTCGTTCATCTTGTCGTCCAGCGCCTCCAGCAGCTGCTCCAAGTTGCCCTTCAGAATCTGGTCCAAGTTGTCCTTGGCAAGGTCAATCACATCCTGGCAAGCTTCCTCCCCGTCATACGGCCTAAAGACGCATCTCTCAATCATTGATGCCTGGTAGTGGTGAGCAGATGTTCAACAACAGCGTGCTAGCAAGGCGTCGCTTACGAGGCAGAGATCGTTTCCTCCAGCGGTCATCACCACAAGGTCCAGCTTTCCTTCCAGCTCCTGGATTTGCTTGTAGATTCCACCAGTCCTGTCACCGCTGCAGGCAACAAACTGGAAGTCCTCCACGGAGCTCCCAAGTGCGTCGTTTATGATCATCGGGTACGCCGTGTCGTAGCGGGCGCAGTACCAGTTGTCATCATCGGGGCTGTCCAGGACAAAGTTTCCCAGGGGCGTTCCTGAGCCGATGCCGGCCGTGAAGCTGTCGCCAACAGCAGCCCAGCGCTTGACCCAGCCAAAATTGGTTGGATCATCATCCCGTGGTAAAATCTTGAAGTTGAGATGGTTTGTGGCATTGGGCGCTTTGGCGACGCGGAACACGGACCCTTCCACGGCACCCCAAAGCCCTTGAAGGCACCCGAGGATCAGAACGCTCTTCATGGTGAGTGGCGGGTGTGTTTGGCGACGAGATAGTTCGGCACCAGAAGCGGACTTGGAGATCTTGAAAGCCAGTCTAGGGCAGAGAGACTCCTTGCGTTCAAGCAAGATTTCAGACGTTCCACGCCTCGGTACAAGAAAGTGATATCTCGGTACCCGTTCAGACAACCTATCCACATGGCCATCGAAGGTGGCAAATCCTGCGAGTGATGAGCCGCTACACACAAACTTCCCTCTCATCTCACCCGTCAGCTCACTCGCAGCGATCTGCTGTCCTTAGGCATTGATATGACGAAGGAAAGCCAACTCAATATTGGCGGTGTGACAGAGAGGCGAATGATCTCCCAAGGCAGTGCTGACACCGCAATCCTCCATGACGTCGAGGGTCTCGGTCCGCCTCCATGAACGGTCACGTTCTCACTGTTTTGGCTCATTCGCGGTTTCAGCAGCTGTTATTTTCTTGATCCAGTGTATTGAGGTTGCACAGGCTCAGCTCGGGTTCTTCACTAGACTTGAATTGGCCTCTCCTGGAAGGGATCAACGGGGTACGGAGCTGGGGTCACTGCATGAGCCGCCGAGCAACACCATTCGCTCCCGCGGATGCGGGGTGGCAGAAATCCCATGTACCTGTACTGGTACACCTCCAACGGAACGGTCATTGGCAGGCGCCTGCAGACAGAGACAGGGGCTATGACGGCTGTGCCAAGTTGATATGCATCTTGTCCCGTCTGTGGGCCGATCCCAACTCCTGTTCTCACCGTCTAATTGCATTAACGCATTTGACCTGCTTGCTATCCGAAGGTATTCCAGAGCCTCTTGGGTCCGGAGGGCGGCGATATCAACTTCATGCCGCGGCTGACGTGAGTGCCAACGCGTCAACTGCGGAAGCTGGATACTCGTCGGTCAAGGATGATGCAGTGATCACCCGTCAAGTCGATCAGTCGGAACGCGGCTTCGACTAGGTACCCTCGGTTTCGCATTCTTTGGCAGCTTCAAACTTGGCTTGCGGAGGGTTCAGCTAGCCGGGTTTTTCCCCAGTTTCTCGTTTTTTGATCATCAGGGTGTCCAACTGTCTCAAACTGGCGTTTGCGAGCGACCGTTGACGTTGAAGCGCAAGCCCAGAACCTTGAGGAAAGATTTTGAGGAGTCCAAACATCTTATTTCTTGACTCCTGAACCAGGTAATGTTCTCTCCAGACGTGATTGTTGACGTTGTTGCCTACTAACATCTCGGACCCCCAGTCGACCATGACAACTGTTCCAAGATGCAGGCTGTTCGTGCTCATGGCAGCGCTGGGAATGCTCCTGCTACTGCCCGGCGTTCGGGCTCAGGAGAACTCCCCTGCTGGGTCGACTTTTCCGGACACTGCCTGGGACTGCAGCGGATGGCATACCGTTATCAAGGGTGATTCATGCCCTGAAATCGAAAAAAAGTACAACATCACTTCCAAGGAGTTTCTGGGTTGGAATCCTTCGGTATCCAAGGACTGCAAAACCAACTTCAAGGAGAAATACTCGTATTGCGTTCGTGTCGGGGCCCCCGGGCCGACACAGAAGGGTATTGCCGCCAACTGTGACAAGTGGCACACTGTCAAGGAGGGAGACGACTGCAAGTCCATCGAGAAGAAGTACAAGATCACCGCCGACCAGTTCTTCAAATGGAACCCTGCGGTTTCCAAGGACTGCGTCAAGAACTTTTGGGTGAAGTATTCATACTGTGTGCGTTAGCTCCCTCTCCTCGTGTTGAGGCGGTTTCTAGAGCAACGGAATGCATCTGGCTGACTCCAATGATGCAGATTCATGTCAACGACAAGGTCAAACCCACCAGCTCAACAAGCAGGCCAAGCTCAACAAAAACTCTCAGTCAGACCAGCAGCAGGCCGAGCAATGGCACTACCAGTAGTGGCAGCAAAGTGACCACCACGACCCCTTATTCGACTCGCAACCCCGTCACCTCGCACAACCTGACCGCGCCTTACACCGCGACTGCCCTTCCCCCCAAGCAAACAGCCAAGGGGCAGCCTGACCACTGCAACAGGTGGCATTGGGTTACTCCAGGCGACACTTGCCAGAGCATTCTGAACCGCTACGGAAACAGACTCTCTGAAGAGCAGCTGTGAGTATTTTCCCTTGCCAATGGCATGCCGGGGATCGATATGCTGACACGTCCATAGCCACGAGTTCAATCCTACACTGGGTGAGGATTGCGATGGTTTGTACTCTGGGTGGTACCTCTGCATCGGCGTCCAAGCCCGCAGCTCCTCGAGCATTGGGTGGTACACGAGTCCGACCAACGCCTCCATTCCGGCACCGACAACGTTTGTCCCGCCGGCCGCAACCTACGTGCAGAACTTTACTGCCCAACCACAGCAGTCAGGCATTCCAGGGAGCTGCCAAAACTTCTATCAAGCCGAGGACGTATGCCATACAACCCTACTCTCCTTGCACTCCCACTTGCTGATGGAATCGTAGGATGATAACTGCGACAAAATTTTGGGGGTATACAACTACATCTCCAAAACTCAGTTCTTCGAGTGGAATCCCGCCCTCAAGGAGAACTGCGACGGTCTGCGCACCGGTTTCTACTACTGCGTAGCCAACTTCGGCTCCTCCAAGGCCCCAATGCCACACACGGTCACAGCGAGCGCCTCCCCCACCGCCACTGGCACCACCAAAGATTGCAAAGCCTGGTACCTTGCCGTTGGCAGCGACGACTGCGCCTCCATAGCTCTCGCCTTTGGCACTTTCTCTGAACCCGGTACGTCCCCCTTCCCCCAAACCGAACCCCGG
>Ga0247823_10000612_pt1 | contig 30154 bp, 26 predicted proteins | sample 13C_PalmiticAcid_2_FD_192426 | JGI IMG/M metagenome (GOLD analysis project Ga0247823, IMG submission 192426) | Soil microbial communities from agricultural site in Penn Yan, New York, United States - 13C_PalmiticAcid_Day30 | ecosystem: Environmental > Terrestrial > Soil > Agricultural land...
GCCCACCCCGTCCCCCACCGCCACGCCCTGGACCCTGGCCCGCCGGGCCGAGCGCATGAACCCCTCGGTGATCCGCGAGATCCTCAAGGTCACCGAGAAGCCCGGCATCATCAGTTTCGCCGGCGGCCTGCCCTCGCCCAAGACCTTCCCGGTGAACGCGTTCGCCGAGGCCTGCGCCAAGGTGCTGCGCGAAGACGGCCTGGCCGCCCTGCAGTACTCGGCCAGCGAAGGCTACGGCCCGCTGTGCGAGGCGGTGGCGGCGCAACTGCCCTGGGCCGTGGATCCGTCGCAGGTGCTCATCACCACCGGCAGCCAGCAGGGCCTGGACCTGGTGGCCAAGGTGCTGATCGATGCCGACAGCCGCGTGCTGGTGGAAACGCCCACCTACCTGGGCGCGCTGCAGGCCTTCACGCCGATGGAGCCGGTCATCGAGGCCGTGGCCAGCGACGCCGAAGGCATCGACGTGGGTGACCTCGAACGCCGCGTGGGCAGCGGCGCGGACCGCGCGCGCTTCCTCTACGTGCTGCCCAACTTCCAGAACCCCACCGGCCGCAGCATGAGCGAGGCACGCCGCGCCGCGCTGGTGGCCAGCGCAGCCGCGCACGGCCTGCCGATCGTGGAAGACAACCCCTATGGCGACCTCTGGTTCGACACCCCGCCGCCGCTGCCGCTGAGCGCGCGCAACCCCGAAGGCTGCATCTACCTGGGCTCGTTCTCCAAGGTGCTCGCCCCCGGCCTGCGGCTGGGCTTCATCGTCGCGCCCAAGGCGGTCTTCCCCAAGCTGCTGCAGGCCAAGCAGGCGGCCGACCTGCACAGCCCCGGCTTCAACCAGCGCATGGTGGCCGAGGTGCTCAAGGACGGCTTCCTGGACCGCCACGTGCCCACCATCCGCGCGCTCTACAAGAGCCAGTGCGCGACCATGCTGGACTGCCTGGCGCAGGAGATGCAGGGCCTGGACGTGCAGTGGAACTCGCCCGACGGCGGCATGTTCCTCTGGGTGCGCCTGCCCGAAGGCATGAACGCCATCGACCTGCTGCCGCGCGCGGTGGACAAGGGCGTGGCCTTCGTGCCCGGCGCCGCGTTCTACGCCGACGAACCCGACGCGCGCACCCTGCGCCTGAGCTTCGTCACCGCCAGCGTGGAGCAGATCCGCATCGGCATGGCCGCGCTGGCCCAGGCCATCCGCGAACAGCTGAAGGCCTGAGTCCATGCTGCAGCTGTGGGGCCGGCTCAGCTCGATCAATGTGCGCAAGGTCGTGCTGTGCGCGCAAGTGCTCGGCCTCGAGCTGCCGCGCACCGACGCCGGCCAGGCGCACGGCATCGTGGACACGCCCGACTACCGGCAGCGCAACCCCAACGGCCTGGTGCCGCTGCTGCAGGACGGCGACTTCACGCTCTGGGAATCGAACGCCATCGTGCGCTACCTGTGCGCGCGCGAAAACCGGCTCTACCCCGCCGACCTGCGCCAGCGCTTTGACGCAGAGCGCTGGATGGACTGGCAACAGACCACGCTCAACCCCGCGGGCAGCCCGGGCTTCAAGCAGTGGTTCCGCACGCCGGCGGACCAGCGCAACGCCCAGGTGATCGCGCAATCGGTGGCCGCCACCGAGCCGCTGTTCGCGATGCTCGATGAGCACCTGTCGCGCCAGGCTTTCATGGCCGGCGACGCGCTCACCATGGCCGACATCCCCATCGCCTGCGAAGTGCACCGCTGGTGGGGCCTGCCGCAGCCGCGCCCCGCGTGGCCGCACCTCGAACGCTGGTACGCCGACTGGCTGGCCCGGCCCGCGAGCCGGGGCGTGCTCGACCTGCCCCTGTCCTGATGACCCCGGAGAACCTTCCCATGGCCCAACGCCCCTTCAAGCAAGTCGACGTCTTCACCGAAACGCCTTACCGCGGCAACCCGCTGGCGGTGGTGCTCGACGGCAACGGCCTGAGCACCGAGGCCATGCAGCAGTTCACCGACTGGACCAACCTCTCGGAATGCACCTTCGTGCTGCCGCCCACCGACGAAGGCCGTGCGGCCGGTGCCGACTACCGCGTGCGCATCTTCTGCCCCGGCCGCGAGCTGCCGTTCGCGGGCCATCCCACGCTCGGCACCTGCCACGCCTGGCTGCAGGCTGGCGGCCGCCCTCAGGCCGACACCCATGTGGTGCAGGAATGCGGCGTGGGCCTGGTGCGCATCCGGCGCGACGGCGAGCGCCTGGCCTTCGCCGCGCCGCCGCTGCGGCGCAGCGGCCCGCTCGACGAGGCCGACGTGGCCCTGATCGCGCGCGGCCTGGGCCTGGCGCGCGACGAGATCGTCGCGCACGCCTGGTGCGAGAACGGCCCGCCCTGGCGCGGCGTGATGCTGCGCTCGGCCGAGCAGGTGCTCGCGGTGCGGCCCGATGCACAGTTGCTCGCCGGGCTGGAGATCGGCCTGGTGGGCCCGCATCCCGCCGGCTCGGACACCGCCTTCGAGGTGCGCGCCTTTTTCCAGGGCCATCAGACGCTGAGCGAGGACCCGGTGACCGGCAGCCTCAACGCCGCCGTGGCGCAATGGCTGATCGGCGCGGGCATGGCGCCGCCGGACTATGTCGCCGCGCAAGGCACGGCCATGGCGCGCGCCGGGCGGGTGCACATCCACCGCGATGCCGAAGGCAGCATCTGGGTCGGTGGCGCCTCCGTCACCTGCATCGACGGCCAGGTGTCGCTGTGACGACCGGGAGGCCCTGTGCCTGAGTCCCGCGCGCAGATCGACCACCTGGTGGTGGCCGCGCGCACGCTCGACGAAGGCGTGGCCTGGTGCGAAGCCACGCTGGGCGTCGTGCCCGGCCCGGGCGGGGACCACCCGCTGTTCGGCACCCACAACCGACTGCTGCGGCTCGACGGTGGCGAGGCACCCGATGCCTACCTGGAAGTCATCGCCATCGACCCGCGCGCCACGCCGACCCGCGCGGCCCACCAGCGCCGCTGGTTCGACCTCGACGACCCCGCGCTGCAGCAACGCCTGCAGCGCCAGGGCCCCCAGCTCGTGCACTGGGTGGCGCGCGTGCCCGACATCGACGCGTCCCTCGCGGCGCTGCGCGCCATCGGCATCCAGCGTGGCCCGGTGGTGAACGCCTCGCGCCAGACCGCGCACGGCCTGCTGCAATGGCGCATCAGCGTGCGCGACGACGGCCAGCGCCTCTTCAACGGCGCCCTGCCCACCTTGATCCAGTGGAGCGGCACGCACCCCACGCGGCACATGCCCGCCAGCGGCGTGGCGCTGCGCCGCCTGCACCTGCGCCACGCGGGCGCCGCCGGCCTGCGCGCGGCCCTGCAGGCCGTGGGTCTGCCAGGCATCACCGTGAGCGACGGGCCGGCCGGCCTCGCCGTCGAACTCGACACCCCGACCCACGGCCGGCTCAGCCTGCTGTCCCCGCCATGAACCACCTGCTGCCGAGCCTGCACGACATCGAGGCCGCCGCGCAGGTGGTCTACCGCGACTTCGGTCCCACGCCCCAGTACCGCTGGGCCACGCTCAGTGCGCGCCTGGGCACCGACTGCTGGGTCAAGCACGAGAACCACACGCCGGCGGGCGCGTTCAAGATCCGGGGCGGGCTGACCTACTTCGACCAGCTCAAGGCCCGGGGCGAGCTGCCGCGCGAGGTCATCAGCGCCACGCGCGGCAACCACGGCCAGAGCATCGGCTGGGCCGCGCGCGCCCATGGCGTGGCCTGCACCATCGTCGTGCCGCACGGCAACTCGGTGGAGAAAAACGCCGCCATGCGCGCGCTCGGGGTCAGCTTGATCGAACACGGCGACGACTTCCAGGCCAGCCGCGAGCACGCCATGCGGCTCGCCGCCGAACGCGGCGCGCACATGGTGCCGAGCTTTCACGCCGACCTGCTGCGCGGTGTGAGCACCTATTGGTGGGAGTTCTTTCGCGCGGTGCCGGCGCTCGACGTGGTCTACGTGCCGATCGGCCAGGGCTCGGGCGCCTGCTCGGCGATCGCCGCCAAGCGGGCGCTGGGGCACCGCGTGCGCATCGTCGGCGTGGTCAGCGCCCACGCCACCACCTACGCCGACTCGCTGGCCGCCGGCCGGGTGGTCGAGGCCCCCGTGACCACCACCCTGGCCGACGGCATGGCCTGCCGCGTGGCCGACGCCGACGCGCTCGAGGTGCTGAGCCCGCACCTGGAGCGCACCGTGCAGGTCACCGACGCCGAAGTGGCGCAGGCCATGCGCATGCTGTTCGCAGACACCCACAACGTGGCCGAGGGGGCCGGTGCGGCCAGCTTCGCCGCCGCCTGGCAGGAGCGCGCCGCGCTGCGGGGCCAGGTGGTCGGCACCACCTTGAGCGGCGGCAACGTGGACAGCGCCACCCTGGCCGGCGTGCTCGCCCAGGGGTGAGGCCGCAGCGGATCAAGCAGAATGGGCACCCGGCAAAAATGCGGAGTGCAAGCGATGTTCGATCTGAGTGATGTGAGTGAAGGGGCGAAGGCCTGATGGAAGCCACCGTGATGTGGCGCTGCCTGGTGGTGGAAGACGACGCGGACAACGCGCGCTACATCGCCAACGGCTTTCGCGCGCTCGGCCACGTGGTCGTGATCTGCCGCGACGGCATGGAAGCACTCGGCCGCGCCACCAGCGAGCCGTGGGACCTGATCATCCTGGACCGCATGCTGCCCAACGAGGTCGACGGCCTCTCCATCCTCTCGACCCTGCGCGGCCTGGGCAAGAAGACACCGGTGCTGGTGCTCAGCGCATTGAGCGCCCTCGACGAGCGCGTGCGGGGCCTCAAGGCCGGCGGTGACGACTACCTGACCAAACCCTTCGCCTTCTCCGAACTCGCCGCGCGCGCCGAGGCCCTGGTGCGGCGCTCGCGCCCGGGCCCGCCGATCCGCACCCTGCAGGTCGCCGACCTCAAGCTCGATCTGGCGAGCCGCCATGTGGAACGCGGCGGCCGGCCGGTGGCGCTGCAGCCGCGCGAGTTCCGCCTGCTCGCCTACCTGATGAGCCATCCCGGCCAGGTGCTGACCCGCACCATGCTGCTCGAGGCCGTGTGGGACTACCAGTTCGATCCGCAGACCAACGTGATCGACGTGCAGGTCAGCCGCCTGCGCGGCAAGCTCGACGCGGGCGGCGCGCCGCCGCTGATCCACACCGTGCGCGGCATCGGCTACCGCATCGCGGCCGACGGCGCCGACGCATGATCGAGCGGCTGCGCGGGCTCTGGCGCTCGGTCGGCTTTCGCCTCGCGTTCTATTACGGCTTCCTGGTCGCCATCACGATGCTGGCGGCGCTGGCCATCGTCTACCTGCAGACGGTCGGCGTGCTGCACCAGCGCATGGCGCGGCAGGTGGGCCTGACCGCGCAGCAGCTGATGGAGAGCGTGAACGAGAGCGGCACCGCGGCGGCGGCCACCGCCATCACCCGCGCGCTGACGGACGGCCGGGACTCCGACAGCGAGATCTACCTGCTGACCGACCGGGAGGGCCGGGCCATCGCGGGCAACCTCGACCGCCTGCCCGACGGTGCCGAGCACGCCGGGCCGACGCAGCGGCGCGTGGAACGCCACGGACGCAGCGTGAACGCCTACCTCGTCACGCGCAGCCTGCCCGACGGCGGCGTGCTGGTGGTCGGGCAGGACCTGCGGGACCAGGAACTGATCGAGTCGCTGGTGGCCAGCGCGAGCGCCGCCGCCGGCATCGTGGCCGTGCTGCTGCTGATCGGTGGCACCTTCGTGTTCCGCCAGGAACTCGAGCGCAGCGTGAGCGCGGTGCGCCTCACCGCCAAGCGCATCGCCACGGCCGGCGAGTTGCGGGAACGCGTGCCCGAGTCGGGCGAGGACGACGAGTTCGCGCTGCTCAACCGCGAGATCAACACCATGCTCGACCGCATCGAGTCGCTGATGGACGGCGTTCGCCATGTCTCCAACACCATCGCCCACAACCTGCGCACGCCGCTCACGCGCATCCTGGTGCGGCTGCGCAGCGCCGAGCAGGCGGACGCCGACCCGCCGCAGCGCCGGGAGGCCATCGCGGCGGCCATCCGCGAGATCGAGGAACTCACCCTGGTGTTCGAGAAGCTGCTGCAGATCGCCGAAGCCGAGGCCGGCGCGCGGCGCCGCAGCTTCACGCCGGCGGCCCTCGACGTGATCGCCGACGACGTGGTGGAACTCTACGAAGCGGTCGCGGAGGCCCAGGGTGCCGAGCTGCGGCGCGAGCCGGCCGACGATGCCCAGCTGCCCGGCGACCGCGACCTGCTGGCCGGCGCCCTGGCCAACCTGCTCGACAACGCGCTCAAGTACGCCGGCCCGGGTGCCGTGATCCGGGTGGGCACGCAGGAAATGCCCCAGGGCGTTCGGCTCACCGTGCAGGACAACGGCCCCGGCGTGCCCGACGCCGAGCTGGCGCGCCTGGGCACGCGCTTTCACCGCCTCCAGCGCGACGACACGCCGGGGCACGGCCTGGGGCTGGCCAGCGTGCAGGCGGTGGCCGCCCTGCACGGCGGGCGCCTGCACTTCGAGAACGCGGCCCCGGGCCTGCGGGCCGTCATCGAACTGCCGCGGCCCAACCGCTGACGCCCCTGCGGCGGCGCACATTGCCAAACGGCAATGTTTTGGTCACCCACACACGCTCACGCTCTTCTTACCATCGCGCGGCGCACGTCCTGTGCCCTCGCCGAGCCCTGTCCGGGGCGCCGGCGATCAACGCCTTTTCTGGAGACATCGTGAGAATCAAGAGTCAGAGAGACTTTGCCTCGGGCGTGCTGTTCAGCGCGTTCGGCGTGGCCTTCGCCTGGGGTGCCACCACCTACAACGTGGGCACCGGCGCCCGCATGGGCCCGGGCTACTTCCCGCTGGTGGTGGGCGTGCTCATCGCCATCATGGGTGTGCTGATCACGCTCAAGGCCCTGACGGTGAAGACCGAGGATGGCGAGCCGATCGGCCGCTTCGCCTGGCGGCCCCTGGTCTTCATCATCGGCGCCAACCTGGTCTTCGGCGTGCTGCTCGTGGGCGTGCACAGCTGGGGCCTGCCGGCCATGGGCCTGATCGTCGCGATCTACGCCCTCACCTTCGTCGCCAGCCTGGCGGGCGACCAGTTCAAGGCCAAGGAGGTGTTCGTGCTCGCCACCGTCCTGGCGATCGGCAGCTACGTCGCCTTCGAGCTGGCGCTCAAGCTGAACTTCCCGATCTGGCCGGCCTTCATCGGCTGATGCGCGTGACCACGACCCCCACAAGACAAGCACCATGGATCTGATCACCAACCTCTCGATCGGTTTCGGCGTCGCCTTCACGGCGCAGAACCTCATCTACGCCTTCGTTGGCTGCCTGCTGGGCACGCTGATCGGTGTGCTGCCCGGCATCGGCCCGGTCGCCACCATCGCCATGCTGCTGCCCGCCACCTACGGCCTGCCGCCGGAAGCGGCGCTGATCATGCTGGCCGGCATCTACTACGGCGCGCAGTACGGCGGCTCCACCACCGCCATCCTGGTCAACCTGCCGGGCGAAGCGTCCTCGGTGGTGACCGTGATCGACGGCTACCAGATGGCGCGCAAGGGACGGGCGGGGCCCGCGCTGGCCGCGGCCGGCCTGGGCTCGTTCTTCGCGGGTTGCGCCGGCACCCTGATCCTCGCGGCCTTCGCGCCGCCCCTGACCGAAGTGGCGCTGAAGTTCGGCCCGGCCGAGTACTTCTCGCTGATGGTGCTGGGCCTGATCGGCGCCGTGGTGCTGGCCTCGGGTTCGCTGCTCAAGGCGGTGGCCATGATCCTGCTGGGCCTGGCCTTCGGCCTGGTGGGCACCGACGTGAACTCGGGCGTGGCGCGCTACAGCTTCGACATCCCGGAACTCACCGACGGCATCAGCTTCATCGCCATCGCGATGGGCGTGTTCGGCTACGGCGAAATCATCGCCAACCTGGCCACGCCGTCGGACCAGCGCGAGGTCTTCACGGCCAAGGTCAAGGGCCTGATGCCGACCAAGGAAGACTTCCAGCGCATGACGCCGGCGGTGCTGCGCGGCACGGCCCTGGGCTCGGTGCTGGGCATCCTGCCCGGCGGCGGTGCGCTGATGTCGGCCTTCGCCTCGTACACGATCGAGAAGAAGATCAAGCTCAAGAAGGGCGAAGTGCCGTTCGGCCAGGGCAACATCCGCGGTGTGGCGGGCCCCGAATCGGCCAACAACGCTGGCGCGCAGACCTCGTTCATCCCGCTGCTCACGCTGGGCATTCCGCCCAACGCCGTGATGGCGCTGATGGTCGGCGCGATGACGATCCACAACATCCAGCCCGGCCCGCAGGTCATGACCAGCAACCCCGAACTGTTCTGGGGCCTGATCGCCTCGATGTGGATCGGCAACCTGATGCTGATCGTGCTCAACCTGCCCCTGATCGGCATGTGGATCAAGCTGCTGACGATTCCCTACAAGTGGCTGTTCCCGGCCATCGTGCTGTTCTGTGCCGTGGGTGTGTACTCGGAGAACAACAACACCTTCGAGATCTGGATGGTCGCCATCTTCGGCGTGATCGGCTACCTGTTCCACAAGCTCAAGTGCGAGCCGGCGCCCCTGCTGCTCGGCCTGATCCTGGGCCCGATGATGGAAGAGTACCTGCGGCGCGCCCTGCTGATCTCGCGCGGCGACTGGAGCGTGCTGGTCACGCGCCCGATGTCGGCCAGCCTGCTGGCCATCGCCGTGGTGCTGCTGGTGGTGGTGTTGCTGCCCTCGGTCAAGGCCAAGCGCGAGGAAGCCTTCGTGGAGGAGTGATCGATCCGCGCCCCGTCGCTGGTTGACCAGCGCGTGGCCGCGTGAGCCGGTTCGAAAGAGCCGGTCTCGCGCGGCCTTTTTTTGGGCCGTTCAGTCCGGTTTGACCAGGCGCGCCACGACCTCGCAGAAGGCCTCGACCGCATCGGTCTTGAACACCACCTCGCGCACGCCAGCCGTCTTGGCCTCGGCCTGCAGTTCGTCGGTGATGTAGCCGGAGGCGACGGCCACCGGCAGTTTCGGGTTGATCGCCAGCACGGCGCGCGCCACGTCCAGCCCTGACATGCCCGGCATGTTGTAGTCGGTCAGCAGCAGCTGGAACGCCTCGGGCTGCTCGCGCACCGCCTTCACCGCCAGCTGCTGGTCGGTGAAGGATGTCACGCGGTAGCCCCGGCGCTCGAGCAGGCGGCGCACCAGGAAGACCAGCGTGTCGTCGTCGTCGAGATAAAGAATGTGAGGCTGGTCCGCTGGCGGGGCGTCTGCCATGGGTGGGGTCTCCATAGGGGCGGTCTGGGGGCCATCGGCCGGGCGAGGGACCATTGTGACGGGATCGGCCGCGCCATGTCCAACCGCAGGACCAAGGGAAGCGACGGGCGGACCATCGGGCGCGGCCGGGAAGTAGAGCGTGAAGGTGGTCCCCTTGCCGGGCTCGCTTTCGACATCGATGGCGCCACCGTGCACCTGCACGATGCCCAGCACCACCGGCAGGCCCAGGCCGGTGCCGCGTCCCACCACCTTGGTGGTGAAGAAGGGCTCGAAGATGCGGCTGCGCACGGCCTCGGTCATGCCGCAGCCGTTGTCGCTCACCCGCAGGCGCACCGCGCCCACCTTGGCCTCGGCGCAGGCCTTGGCCACCTCGGCCGGCAGCCGGGGGTCGTTGCCCTTGAGGCCGTCGAGCTGGCATTCCACACGGCCCGGGCGGCCTTCGAGCGCGTGCACGGCGTTGGTGCCCAGGTTGATCAGCACCTGCCCGAGCTGCGTGGCGTCGGCCAGGATCGCCGGCGTGTCGGGGTGGCACTCGTGCAGCAGCTGCGCGTGCGGCGGCAAGGCCGCTCGCATGAGGTTGCAGGTCTCGGCCAGGATGGCACCCACGTCGACCCGGGTGCGCTCGGCCGGCTGCTGGCGGCTGAACGCCAGGATCTGCCGCACCAGCTCGCGACCCCGGCGCGCGGCGGTGCTGATCTCGTGCAGGCTTTCGCGCGCAGGGGCATCGCGCGTGAGGTCCTGCCGAGCCAGGTCGGCGTTGCCCAGGATCGCGGCCAGGATGTTGTTGAAATCGTGCGCCACGCCACCGGCCAGCGTGCCCAGCGCTTCCATCTTCTGCGACTGCGAGAGCTGCGACTGCAGGGCCTTCTGCTCCGCCTGCGCGGTCTTGAGCGAGGTGATGTCGATGAAGGTCAGCACCACGTGGCGCAGGCCGCCCTGGGCGTTGTTCTCGGGATAGGCGTTGAACAGGGCCCAGTGCACCTCGCCGCCGCCCACCGGCACGCCCACCACCACGCTCTTGACCGGCAGGCCGGTGGCGAGCACGCGCTCGAACGGCATGTCGTGGCGGCGCATGGGCTGGCCGTCCTCGCGCAGCATCTGCCAGCCCGGCCCGGTGGGCTCGGGCAGCGCGCTGTTCGCCCCGCCCTCGCTCCAGCCGAAGAAGCGGCGCGCCGCGCTGTTGATGCTGGAGAGCGTGTGGTTGGGCCGGAACACCATCACGCCCGCGCTCAGGTTCTCGATCAGCGCGCGCGAGTCCGCCTCGCGGATCAGCAGCCCCTGGCGCGCACGATCGCCTTCGAGCCGCAGGCGGTAGGTCACCAGGGCGCCGTAGAGCACCACGCGCAGCAGGCCGGCGAGCAGGAAGAAGAACAGCGTGACGGGCCCCACCTGCGACAGCGGCAGACCGGCCACCGGGCCAGCCATCGCAAACAGCAGCATGGCGGCGAACTCCACCGCCGTCAGCAGCTTGAGGGCCTGCATCTCGGGCACGCGCCGCTGCGGGTCGGCGCTCACCATGTCACGGTAAGCCAGCCCCAGGACCATGAGCACCGCGAACGCGAACACGGCCTGGCGCGCCTGCGGCAGGTCCCAGCCGAAGAAGAACACCAGTTGCAGGCTCGCCGCCACCAGGGTGGCCAAGGCCACGCGCGCCACGGGCTGCAGGAACTGCAGGTGGCTTCGCAGGCCCAGCCAGGCCAGCAGGGGGGCAATGCACAGGGCCGCGTTGCCCACACCGAAAGCGACCGCGTCGGGCAGGGTGCCGCGCAACCACAGGCCCAGCGAGCCGATGATCGACACCGTGGCCGACACCGACCACCAGCCCGGACCACCGATGGTCGGGTAGCGGCGCAGCAAGCCGAAAAACGCCAAGGCCGTCAGCCCATCGATACCGACCCGCATCGCGAGCAGGGTGGGCAAGTCAAACAGCATGGCAACAGGAAACGACGCACATGCCGATGATTGAAGCACAGGGCCTGTGCCGCCTAGCGACGGAAAAGAACCGCAAAGCCGCACGAGTTCGGGCGACCGACATCCGTCACGGTTGCTCGCCCGCCGAGGGGGCAGACGCCTGCGCGACTGCCCGGCGCGGCGCAGTCGCTGCCGGGACAAAGTCGGGCCGCCGCGCGGCCACAGAATGCCGCCATGGGAACCCTCTATCTAGTGCGCCACGGCCAGGCCTCGTTTGGCGCGGACGATTACGACCAGCTCAGCGACATGGGCCGGCGCCAGAGCGTGCAGCTGGGCCGCTACTGGGCCGAGCGTGGCATGGTGTTCGACGCCGTGATCACCGGCACCCTGCGCCGCCACCAGCAGACCTGGGCCGGCATCGCCGAAGGGGCGGGGCTCTCGCTGGAGGCGCTGCCCTGGGCCGGTCTGAACGAGTACGACAGCGAGGCGGTGATCCGCGCCATCCACCCGCACCCCCTGCAGAAACCGCGCAGCGCCGAAGAGGCGCCCGAACTCTACCGCCATCACTTCCGCCTGCTGCGCGACGGCCTCACGCAATGGATGGCCGGCACCGTGAGCCCGCAAGGCATGCCCAGCTACGTCGAGTTCGTGCGCGGCGTGAGGGACGCGCTCGACCACGTGCGGGCGAACCACCAGGGCCAGAACGTGCTGCTGGTCTCCAGCGGGGGCCCCATTTCCACCGCGGTGGGGCATGTGCTGGGGCTGAGCCCCGAAGCCACCATCGAGCTGAACCTGCGCATCCGCAACAGCGCGGTGACGGAGTTCCAGTTCAACCCCAAGCGCCACACGCTGCTGACCTACAACACGCTGCCGCACCTGGACCGGGCAGAGTTCAGGGACTGGATGACCTACGCCTGAAGACAAGGCCCCCACGCTCCGCCGCTGCGCGGGTCGCGGCCCCCCAAGGGGGTTGATCCGGCTTGGGGCGGCCCGGCGCCGGATCGGTCGCTAACGGGCCGGTGGAAAGGCGATGCGGTCGGTGAGCGTGTCCGGCGGCAGCCGGTTGATCTCGCTGAAAAGCTGGGCCAGCGCCCGCCCGGCGGCTTCGAGCACCGCCTGGCCCTTGTCGGCGCTGGCGGCGGCGGCGTTGCCCACGGCGCCCTGCGGGTTGTAGTCCTGCATCTGCCAGGCCAGCTTGGCGCTCTTGCCGTTGCCCAGGATGGGGAAGCGCTGGGCACGGCCCTGCGAGGCCGACCGGAAGTGCTCGGCCTCCCGCAGGTGCACCCGCTCCGGGGAGAGCGCGAGCATGAGCGAGGTCTCGATTTCGCCCGCGTGGATGCCGAAGCGGTGTTCCTCGGCGCTGAACAAGGCGTTCAGGTCGTGCCCCTTGGCGTCGGTCAGCGGCAGGTGGAACCAGTTCACGCTGTAGACCAGCATGCCCAGCCGCGCGCGCAGGTCGCGCGCCACGAGGTCGAGCGCCCCCACCTGGCCGCCGTGCGCGTTGAACAGCACGAGCTTCTTCACGCCGCTGGCGGCCACACATTCCGCCAGCTCGGTCCAGACCCGCATCAGGGTGTCGATCTTGAGCGTGAGCGTGCCCGCGAAACCGGTGTGCTCGGGGCTGTAACCCACGGCCTGCGTGGGCAGCACCAGCACCGGCAAATCGCTGGCGATGTGCGGCAGGGCCGCGCGCAGCACGCCGTTGACGATGTCGGTGTCGACCGACAGCGGCAGGTGTGGGCCATGCTGCTCGGTGGCGGCCACGGGCAGCACGGCGATGGCGCGCGCGGTGTCCAGCGCGGCGAAGTCGGCGGTGGTGAGGTCGGACCAGAAACGGGATGGGGCGGGCATGCCCGGATCTTAAGTCCGCGCCCGTAAGATGGCGCGATGACCCACGACCTTTTCCGCCAGGACGCCTACCTGCGCCAGTGCGACGCCAGCGTGGCGCGCATCGACGAACACGGCATCGTGCTCGACCGCACGGTGTTCTACCCCCTGGGCGGTGGCCAGGCCGGCGACGCCGGTACTCTCACCCTGGCCGACGGCACGGTGGTCGCGATCGCCGACACCCGCAAGGGCAAGGACGCCGAAGGCCGGCCCACCGCCGACATCGTGCACGTGCCCGCGCCCGGGCAGGACGCGGTGCTGGCCCGGCTCGCCGCCGGCCTGCCGGTCACCGCCCGCATCGACTGGGAGCGCCGCCACCGGCTGATGCGCTTTCACACCGCCACCCACCTGCTGTGCCACCTGGTACCGGTGCCCGTCAACGGCTGCTCGATCACGCCCGACTACGCGCGCATGGACCTGCACTTGACCGACCCGCTCGACAAGGACGTGCTCACCCAGGGGCTGGCGCGGCTGGTGGCCGAGTCCCACCCGCTGGCCGTGGGCGCCATCACCGACGCCGAACTCGACGCCAACCCGGCGCTGGTGAAAAGCATGAGCGTGGCGCCGCCGCGCGGCAGCGGCACGGTGCGCACCATCCGCATCGGCGAGGGCGAGGTGCCGATCGACCTGCAGCCCTGCGGCGGCACGCACGTGGCCAACACGGCCGAAATCGGCCGCGTGGTGGTCACCAAGATCGAGAAGAAATCCGCCACCACCCGGCGGGTAGTTCTGGGGTTCGCGGGCTGATCGGGTTCGGCCCGCAGCGACCCGCGCAGCGGCGGAGCGTGGGGGTCAACGGTAAATGAAGCGCCGCGACCACGGCAGGCCCTGCGCGGGCTGGCCCGCCGCGCGGCAGATCACCTGGTAGATCGACACCTCGTCGTGCTCGAAGGCCCAGGCGCAGCCCGCCAGGTACACGCGCCAGATGCGCCAGGTCTTCTCGTCCACCAGCGGCTTGATCTGCGCCGTGCGCGCCTCGAAGGCCTCGCTCCACAGCTGCGTGGTGCGCATGTAGTGGCGCCGCAGGCTTTCGACATCGAACGCCTCCAGCCCGCCTTCCTGCATGGTGCGCAGCACGGTGCCGATGTGCGGCAGCTCGCCCTGCGGGAACACGTAGCGGTCGATGAAGGTGCCGCCGCCGTGCCGCGTCTCGCCGTCCTGCGGATCGGTGCTGGTGATGCCGTGGTTCAGGGCCCAGCCGCCGGGCTTGAGCAGGGTGCGCATGTGCGCGAAATACGCCTTCAGGTGGTTCAGCCCCACGTGCTCGAACATGCCCACGCTGGTGATGCGGTCGAACGGGCCGTCCTTCACGTCGCGGTAGTCCTGCAGGCGGATGTCGATGCGGTCCTGCAGGCCAGCGGCTTTCACGCGCTCGCACGCCAGCTCGTGCTGGTTCTTCGACAGCGTCACGCCCACGCAATGCGCGCCGAACTTCTGCGCCGCGCGCAGCACGAGCGCACCCCAGCCACAGCCGATGTCGAGCAGGCGCTGGCCCGGCTGCAGCTGGATCTTGGTGAGGATGTGGTCGATCTTCTTGACCTGCGCCTCATCCAGCGTCTCGTCGCCGCTCTCGAAGTAGCCGCAGGAATAGACCATGCGCTCGTCCAGCCACTGGGCATAGAACGCGTTGGACACGTCGTAGTGGTATTGAATGGCCTCGCTGTCGCTCTCTCGCGTGTGCGCGAAGCGGCGGCGCAGGCGCCCGAGCAGGCCGCCGTCGGGCTCGGCGGTCTCGGCCAGGCGGTGCGCCACGGCGACGATGTCCGCCATCGAGCCCTCCACGTCGATCAGGCCTTCCACATAGGCCTGGCCCAGGGTGTCCAGGCCGGGGTCGATCAGCAGCGGCAACGCGGAGGCGTCGCGCACCCGGATCTCGACCTGGGGGGCCTCGAACTCGCCCAGGGACAGCGAAGACGAGCCCCGCTCACCCCAACTCAGGCGAACCGGCAGGTTCACCCGCGTCTTGACTCTTTGCGCCCAAGGCAGCAAGGCGCGTTCAACGATCGATCCCATGCACAAAACCCTCCATGCTGGTCAACCACCCGTCCGCCCCCGGTTGTACCCAAACATCAAAGCCCTGTGAAGCCTGGGTGAAAAAGGCCACAGCGTGTCCCGGCGCACAGACGAACAGCGCTGGCTTATATTTGTGCGGCCTCCCCCAGGAACTTGGGCGCGCCCGGCCCCTCATACCCACGGGCGGTGCCACCGCCCCCCATCCCCCGCCTGTTGTCCGATGCCCCTCAACGCTTTTTCTTCGGTCCGCCGCGCCACGCGCCAGCTGTTCGGCGCCCTGCTGCTGGCCCTCGCGCCCTTCTCGGTGCCCGCCCAGGGCCTGCTGTCGGGCACGCCCGCGCAGACCGTGGTGCAGAGCGACCAGGCGCGCGCCGAGCTGCTCGCCCACGCACCCGAAGGCGCCGGGCCGGGCGCGCCGGTCTGGGTCGGGCTGCAGATCACCCACGCACCCGACTGGCACACTTATTGGAAGAACTCGGGCGACTCCGGCCTGCCCACCGACCTGCAGTGGACCCTGCCGCCGGGCGTGACGGCCGGGACCATCGCCTGGCCCACACCGCGCAAGTTCCCGATCGGCAACCTCGCCAACTACGGCTACGACGGCACTGTCGTGCTGCCCGTGCCCCTGACCGTGGACCCGTCCTTCACCGGCCGGCAGATCGACGTCAAGCTCTACGCCACCTGGCTGGTCTGCCGCAAGGAGTGCATCCCCGAAGAGGGCCATTTCAGCCTGCGCATTCCCGTGCAGGGCTCCACCGGCCTGCACGGCGCCGCCTTCGACGCCAGTTTCCAGGCCGCGCCCAAAGACCAGCCGGCCGCTGACAGCCGCGCCGCGCCCGAGCCCGGCTTCCTGAACGTGGCGCTGAGCGGCCTGCCCGCCGCCTGGCGCGGCCAGCCGCTGGAATTCTTTCCCGAAGCCACCGGCCTGATCGAGCCCGGCCAGCCATGGACGCAGTCCTGGGACGGCGAACGCTGGAACGCGCGCGTGCCGCTCTCGCCGCACCGCAGCGACAGCCCGGACCGGCTCGCGCTGGTGGTCGCCCAGGCCGCGCCCGCCGGCCAGGGCCCCGGCAGCCCCGGCGTGCGCCTGGACGTGCCGGTGCAAGGCAGCTGGCCGGCCGCCGCCCCGCTGCCCGCCGCCGTGCCCGAGGCGCTGCAGGCCGCGCTGGACGCCAACGCGGCCCGCGCGAGCGCCGCCGCCCCCGTGGGCGGGGCCACCTCGCTCACCCTGGGCGCGGCCCTGCTGGGCGCGCTGCTCGGCGGCCTCATCCTCAACCTCATGCCCTGCGTGTTCCCGGTGCTGGCGATCAAGGTGCTGGCCTTCGCCCAGCACGCCGACGACCGCCGCGCCCACCGGGCCAATGGCCTGGCCTACACCGCCGGCGTGGTGCTCTCCTTCGTCGCGCTCGGTGCCCTGCTGCTGGGCTTGCGCGCGGCCGGGGAACAGCTGGGCTGGGGCTTCCAGCTGCAAAGCCCGGGCGTGGTGGCCGCACTGGCCGTGCTGTTCACCCTGATCGGCCTGAACCTGGCCGGCCTGTTCGAGTTCGGCAACGTGCTGCCCAGCCGCATCGCCAGCCTGCAGGCCCGCAACCCGACCACCGACGCCTTCCTCACCGGCGTGCTGGCCACCGCCATCGCCTCGCCCTGCACCGCACCCTTCATGGGCGCCTCGCTGGGCCTGGCCATCGCCTTGCCCGCCGGGCAGGCGCTGGCCGTGTTCGCCGCGCTCGGCCTGGGCATGGCCCTGCCCTACCTGCTCGCCAGCTGGGTGCCGGCGGTGGCGCGCGCGCTGCCGCGCCCCGGCGCCTGGATGGCCACCTTCCGCCAGCTCATGGCCTTCCCCATGTTCGCCACCGTGGTCTGGCTGCTGTGGGTGCTGGGCCAGCAAAGCGGCATCGACGGCGCGGCCGCGCTGCTCATGCTGCTGGTGGTGCTCGCCCTGCTGGTCTGGGCCCTGGGCCTGCGCGGCCGCGGCCGCACCGTGATCGCCGGGCTCTCGCTCGTCGGCCTGGCCTGGCTGGGCTGGGCCATCGGCCCGAACGTGACGCGCCTGCAGGACACCGTCCCCGGCCAGGCCGTGGCCACCGCGGTCGAGGGCGTGAGCTGGCAGCCCTGGAGCGCGCAGGCCCAGGCCGAGTTGGTCGCGCAGGGCCGCCCGGTGTTCGTCGATTTCACCGCCGCCTGGTGCGTGACCTGCCAGTACAACAAGCGCACCACGCTGGCTGATGCCAGCGTGCTCGGTGACATGGCCGGCAAGAACGTGGCCCTGCTGCGCGCCGACTGGACGCGCCGCGACCCGGCCGTGACGGCCGCGCTCGCCGGCCTGGGCCGCAACGGCGTGCCGGTGTACGCGATCTACAAGAACGGCCAGGCCCCGCAGGTGCTGACCGAAGTGCTGAGTGTCGAGGAGGTCCGCGCGGCGCTGGCCCGGCTGTAGGCCGAGCAGCTCCTTGTCTGTTCATCCACCGTGTCTTCCAGGAGTTCCACCATGCAACGCCGTCCCCTGCTCGCCCTGGCCGTCTTCTCGCCCCTGGGCACGATGTTGGTCACGCCCGCGTTCGCGGCCCCCGGTGCCGGCCAGGCCGCGCCCGACTTCAGCCTTCAGGACACCACCGGCAAGGCGGTCCGCCTCTCGGACTTCAAGGGCAAGACCGTGGTGCTGGAATGGAACAACCCCGGCTGCCCCTTCGTGCGCAAGCACTACCAGGGCAACATGCAGGCGCTGCAGAAAGAGGCCACCGGCCAGGGCGTGGTCTGGCTGACCATCAACTCCACGCGCGACGACAGCGCCGACTACCAGTCGCCCCAGCAGCTCGGCCGCTGGATGACCGAGAAGCAGGCCAGCCCCACCGCCACGCTGATGGACGAGGACGGCAAGGTGGGTGAGGCCTATGCCGCGCGCGTCACCCCGCACATGTACATCGTCAACGCGCAGGGCCTGCTGGTGTACGCCGGCGGCATCGACAGCATCGCCTCGGCCCGGGTGGACGACATCGCCAAGGCCACCAACTACGTGCGCCAGGGACTGGGCGAATTGCGCGCCGGCAAGCCTTTGAGCGTAGCCACGAGCCGAGCCTACGGTTGCGGCATCAAGTACAAGAACGGCGCGGCGTAGCCGCCCCGCGCCTGCGCCCTGGGTGGGAGCCGATAATCCCCGGATACCCCCCACCCCTGTCCCCGGTACCGACATGCCCTTTGCTCCCCTGCAGAACGACAGCTTTCTGCGCGCCTGCCTCCGCCAATCCACCGACCACACGCCCGTCTGGCTCATGCGCCAGGCCGGCCGCTACCTGCCCGAGTACCGCGCCACGCGCGCGCAGGCCGGCAGCTTCATGGGGCTGGCGACCAACACCGACTACGCGACCGAGGTGACGCTGCAGCCGCTGGAGCGCTACGCGCTGGACGCGGCCATCCTGTTCAGCGACATCCTCACCGTGCCCGATGCCATGGGCCTGGGCCTGTCGTTCGCCCTGGGTGAAGGCCCGAAGTTCGAGAAGACCGTGCGCACCGAGGCCGACGTGGCCGCGCTGGCCGTGCCCGACATGGACAAGCTGCGCTATGTGTTCGATGCCGTCACCTCGATCCGCAAGGCGCTCAACGGCCGCGTGCCCCTGATCGGTTTCTCGGGCAGCCCCTGGACGCTGGCCTGCTACATGGTCGAAGGCGGCGGCAGCGACGACTACCGCGCCGTGAAGTCGCTGATGTACGCGCGCCCCGACCTGATGCACCGCATCCTCGCGGTCAACGCCGACGCGGTGGCCACCTACCTCAACGCGCAGATCGAGGCCGGCGCGCAGGCCGTGATGGTGTTCGACAGCTGGGGCGGCGTGCTGGCCGACGGCAAGTTCCAGGACTTCAGCCTGGCCTACACGCGCCGCGTGCTGGCCCAGCTCAAGCGCGAACACGAGGGCGTGGTGATCCCGCGCATCGTCTTCACCAAGGGCGGCGGCCTGTGGCTGGACGACATGAAAGACCTCGACTGCCACGCCCTGGGCCTGGACTGGACCGTGAACCTGGCCCGCGCACGCGCCCAGGTGGGCGAAGGTGTCCACGGCAAGGCCCTGCAGGGCAACATCGACCCCAACGTGCTGTTCGCGCCACCCGAGCGCATCGAAGCCGAAGTGGCCGCCGTGCTCGAGAGCTTCGGCCGGCCGCATCAGGGCGCGGGCACCGGCCCCACGCACATCTTCAACCTGGGCCACGGCATCAGCCAGCACACCCCGCCGGAGCACGTCTCGGTGCTCGTGGATGCGGTGCATTCTCATTCCCGGCGGCTGCGCCAGGGCGCCTGACACAGGCCTGCGGGGGTGTCATGAGGCGGTCAAAAAGACCGCCTCCGACCGGCCATAACACAAATAATGCCGAAAAAGTCACTTGACACGCCTTACTTATGCACAAAATTCGTGCTGCGGTGCGCCATCCGGCCGCGCCGCCCCAGGCGCAGGACAAATCCTACAAGTGCCTCGTAAGTTGTTGATTCATATCAGTTTTAATTTCTGCTTTTTTTGCGGGCAATTTAAGCAAACCCTTGATTTGCAAGGGTTCTGACGCCGCCCAGGCAAACTATCAACAAAGTTATCCACAAAAAGTCTGGATATGTTTCGATGCACTGTCAAATCAACAACTTAGCGCGCGTTCCGCCAGTCCAGCTGAGGAATGGGCGCTAAGCATGGCTTTCTGGCCCAGCGTCGTCGTCGCCACCCCGGCCCACAGCGGGGTGGGCGCCAGCCTGACCTACCGGAGTGAGCTGTCGCTCACGCCGGGCACGCTGGTGCGGGTGCCGCTCGGTGCCCGTGAGGTGCTGGGCGTGGTCTGGGAATGCCCCGATGAACCACCCGAAGGCCTGACCGAAGCCCAGACCAAAGCCGTCGCCGGCGTGCTCGAGGGCCTGCCTCCGCTCAACGCGCGCTGGCGCCAGCTGGTGCGCTTCGCCGCGCAGTACTACCAGCGCAGCCTCGGCGAGGTGGCGCTGGCGGCCCTGCCGCCGCAGCTGCGCGATCTGAACGCGGTGCAGCTCGCCCGCCGCCTCAAGAAGAAAGAGAAACAGCAGGCCACCCGCGCCGTGGAGCCCGCGCCCGAAGACACCACCGCCGCCGGCCCCGAGCTGAGCGACGAGCAGCGCGAGGCGCTGCAGGCGCTCGAAGCCGCGCAAGCCCCGGTGCTGCTCTACGGCGCCACCGGCAGCGGCAAGACCGAGGTCTACCTGCAGGCCACGCAGCACGTGCTGCAGGCACACGCCGACGCCCAGGTGCTGGTGATGGTCCCGGAGATCAACCTCACCCCGCAGCTGGAGGCGCGCTTTCGCGAGCGCTTCGAGCCCCTGTTCGGCGCCGGCGCGCTGGTCTGCCTGCACAGCGGCATGACGCCCGCGCAACGCCTGAACGGCTGGCTCGCGGCGCACACCGGCCAGGCGCGCATCGTGCTCGGCACGCGCATGGCGGTGCTGGCCAGCCTGCCCGGGCTGCGCCTGATCGTGGTCGACGAGGAACACGACCCCAGCTACAAAAGCCAGGAAGGCGCGCGCTACTCGGCGCGCGACCTCGCGGTCTACCGCGCCAAGGTGGAAACCGAGGCCCTGGCGGCCGAAGGCGGCGACCCGGCGGCCCGCTGCCGCGTCGTGCTCGGCTCGGCCACGCCCTCGCTGGAGACCTGGCACGCCGCCGAGCAAGGCCGCTACCTGCGCCTGGCCATGCCGGCGCGCATCGGCGGCGGGGCGCTGCCGCGCCTGCGCCTGGTCGACATGAACAACCAGCCCAAGGGCGCAGTGCTCGCCCCGCCCCTGGTGGCGGCGATGGCCGAACGCATCGCGCGCGGCGAACAGTGCATGGTGCTGCTCAACCGGCGCGGTTACGCCCCGGTGCTGGCCTGCCACGACTGCGGCTGGAAAAGCGCCTGCCCGCACTGCAGCGCCTTTCGCGTCTTCCACAAGCTGGACCGCACGCTGCGCTGCCACCACTGCGGCTTCACCGAGCGCGTGCCGCGCGCCTGCCCCGAATGCGGGAACCTCGACATCGCGCCCATCGGCAAGGGCACGGAGCAGGTCGAGGAACAGCTCGCCGGCCTGCTGGCCGATGTGAAGCGGCCCGACGGCGGGCCCGCGCGCGTGGCGCGCATGGACGCCGACTCCACCCGCCTCAAGGGCAGCCTGGAACAGCAGCTCGCGACCATGCACAGCGGCGAGGTGGACGTGCTGGTGGGCACCCAGATGATCGCCAAGGGCCACGACTTTCGCCGCATCACGCTGGTGGCGGGCATCAACGCCGACTCGGGCCTGTTCGCCAGCGACTACCGCGCCCCCGAGCGCCTGTTCGCGCTGCTGCTGCAAGCCGGCGGGCGCGCCGGGCGCGACGCCGCTTTCGTCAGCAGCCAGGGCAGCCAGAGCGAGCTGTGGGTGCAGACTTGGACGCCGCAGCACCCGCTGTTTGCCGCCTTGCGCCAGCACGACTTCCCGGCCTTCGCCGCACAGCAGCTGGCCGAGCGCGAAAGCGCGGGCATGCCGCCGTTCGGCCACCAGGCGCTGCTGCGCGCCGACGCCAAAACCCAGCAGGCGGCCCAGGCCTACCTGAACGCGGCCGCGCAGGCGGCCGACGGTCTGCCGCACCGCGACGAGATCACGCTCTACCCGGCGGTGCCGCTGACCATCCAGCGCGTGGCCAACGTGGAGCGCGCGCAATTGCTGGTGGAGGCCGTTTCGCGCGGGGCCCTGCAGCGCTTCCTGAACGCCTGGCAGCCGGTGCTGCTGGAATGCCGCAGCCTGCCGCAGGCGCGCGGCTTGGTCCGTTTCGCGGTGGACGTGGACCCGCTCTCGATTTAAAAGGCTCCCCCCGCGCCGCCTGCGGCGTCACCCCCAGGGGGCAACACCTGCGGGCCGGCGAAGCCGGACCCGCGGTGTTCTGGAAAAGGCATCTTCACGCGGCCAGTGGTTCCGGCATGGGCCAGAGCTGCTCCAGCGTGTGCACCACGTCGCGCAGGCGAAAGGGCTGCAGCAGCAGCCGGCGCACGTCGAGCTCCTTGAGTCGCACCACCAACTCCGCGTCGGCGCTGGCCACCATCACGGCCACCGGGATGTCGGGCTCGCAGCGCAGTTCACCGGCGCGCAGCCGCGTGAGCAGGGCGAGCGCCGCGTCGCGCTCGGCCAGCGAAAGCAGCAGGCCGTGGTCGGCATGGGCCTGCATCCATTTTTCGCCCTGGGCGACGCTGATCGCCTGCTGCAGCCGCACCAGCTGCAGTTCGCGGCAGACCGAGGCCACGGTGCCGCGCACCAGCCCATCGGGTTCGATCAGCAACACCTGCGGGCGGCCCGCCGCGTTCACGACACGGCCTCCTCGCGCCGGAACAGCTCCTCCACCACCAGATCGCGCAGGCCGTTGAGGATGGCCTCGTCGAGCTTGTCGAAATCGCGCGGGCGCCGGTCCATGATGCACAGGGTGCCCACCACCTGCCCGTACGGCAGGCGCAGCAAGGCCCCGGCGTAGAAACGCACATAGGGCTGACCGACCACCATGGGGTTGTCGGCAAAGCGGGGATCGGCCAGCGCGTCGGGCACGATCAGCGTCTTGGCCATCGCCACCGCGTGGCCGCAGAAGGAGATGTCGCGCGGCGTTTCCTGCACGTCCTCCAGGCCGAAGGACGACTTGAACCACTGGCGGTCGTGATCGACCAGCGACACCAGCGCGATCGGGACGTTGAACTCCTGGGCCGCAAAGGCCGAGATGCGATCGAAACGCTCCTCGGGCGGCGTGTCCAGAATCACCAGGTCGCGCAGCGCCTTCAGGCGCTTCGCTTCGTTGTGGGGCAAAGGGGGCTTGATCATGCGGGCTCCTGGCCGGTCCCGTCGCCGGCTCGCCTTGAAGATCGGCAGCTGGCGCGAAAACGTAAGGCCCGCAAAGCCGACCTCGCTCAAATATAAGCAAATTGCGATATAAGAGCGAGCAAGACCTACTGGAGACGACCCGTGCCCCGACTTTCCCCTCGCTGGTGGCTTGCGCCCCTGATCGCCCTGGCCACCTTCGCCACCCAGGCCCAGCCTGCCGCCGACACCGGTCCGGCCATGACCGTCGAGGCGGTCGGCCCGCACAGCCACTACGTGCAAGGCCTCACCCAGCTGGGCTCGACCAAGAACCAGAACTTCATCAGCAACGCCGGGTTCGTGATCACCCCCGAAGGCGTGGTGGTGGTCGACGCGCTGGGCTCGCCCCGGCTGGCCGAGCGGCTCACGCAAGCGATCCGCCGCTTGACCGACAAGCCGGTGACGCACGTGATCCTGACCCACTACCACGCCGACCACATCTACGGCCTGCAGCACTTCAAGCAGCTCGGGGCCCAGATCATTGCGCACAGCGCGTCGCGCGAGTACATCCAGTCCGACACCGCGCGCCTGCGGCTGGAAGCCTCGCGCACCGACCTGGCGCCCTGGATCGACGAACAGACCCGCATCGTGCCGGCCGACGTGTGGATCGATGGCCCGACCTCCCTCAAGGTCGGCGGCGTGGTGTTCGAGCTCACCCCGGTGGGGCCGTCCCACACGCCCGAGGACCTCACGGTGTTCGTGCCCTCGGAGAAGGTGTTGTTCGCGGGCGACCTGTTCTTCAACGGCCGCCTGCCCTTCGTGGGACAGGCCAACAGCCGCCAGTGGATCCTGTCGCTGGAACGCCTGCTCGCATTCGACGCCAAGGCCGTGGTGCCCGGGCACGGCGCGGCGTCGACCGACCCGAAGAAGGACATCGGCACCACGCGCGACTACCTCAAGCACCTGCGCCAGAGCATGGGCGAGGCGGTGGAGAACTTCGTGCCGTTCGAGGAAGCCTATGAGAAGACCAACTGGTCGGCCTTCGAGGCCATGCCCATGTTCGGCCCGGCGAACCGGATGAACGCCTACAACACCTACCTGCTGCTGGAGCAGGAGGCCTTGAAGCGGTAAGCACCGCGGGCGCTGTGGCGCGGTGTTACCACCGGGTCTTCCATTCCTTGTCCCAGCCGTAGTGGCGGGGATCCATGCCCTGGTCCTTCACCGCCTTGCCGAAGCGCGTCCATTCCGGGGCGTCCCCTTCGCGCCTGGCAGATCCCGCCGTGCGACCCTCGGCCAGTTCCAGGGCGCGCTGCGACGAGAACCACAAGGACTGAAGCGGGACCAGGCCAGGAAACACGAAACTGGCCACCATGAGCAGCAACGGGAGGTCGTCGGTCGCGAGCCGGTGGGCGAAATCTTCGCCCCACAGCATGCGCACCCAGGCGCTCTTCCCCAGGGACTCGGCCAGACGGCCGTCGCCCAACCCCCTCGAACACAGGGCCGTGAGGTGCACCAGGGGAATCGCCACGGTGTTCACCGCCACCAGCAAGGGAAAGGCCACCACCGCCGCGGCGACCCGCAACACCTGGGACAGGCGGGGCCAGCGCTGCGCGAAGCCGGGTTTCGGGGGCGGGTCACTCACCCTCGGGCCCGTTGACGTCGCCGACGTGGGGCAGGTGTTGTCGGAGCTCACGGACTGGCCGTCGCTGGTCCTCGAACCGGGCTGGGTGGAGAAGATGCTGCGATCGCCTGTGGACTCGATGCTCGCGGTCTCCTTTCTCTCCTTCGGCCCCGCCGCGCCGAAGGTGCTGAGCCCCCCGCGTTGAACTTCTCTCGTGCTCATGTGCTGCTTCCTCTGAAAAACAAAAAAACGTCAAACCCGCCGACGCGCACGCACCGCGGCCTCTCCCCGCGAAAGGGCCTCGCGGGTGTCGCCCCAGAAGGCTTTCGCGCGAGCCGCCAGGGCGTGCAGCAAGCCGGTGAACTCGATCGCGCAAGCTTGCTCGGGCATGTCCTGCTGCAGCGAGAGCACCACCGCGTCGTGCAGCGGGTGCGCGCTGAAAGACAGGCGTTCGCTGGCGCCCATCACGTGGTTGTTCCACAGCAGCCCCTGCCACAGCCGCTCGCGAGAAGCCAGCGCCTCCATGCCGAGGTCGAGGTGCACCTCGAAACGATCGGGCGTGGCGGCGTCGCGCCGCAGCAGCATGTCGACGCCGTCCACCCGCAAGCTGCCCGCGCCTTGCAGCAACTCGGTCTGCGGGTCCAGGCCCGCGCGCTCGCAGACCGCCCGCATCAAAGCCCCCCAGGGGTCGGGCCCCGGCGGCGCGGCGCGCGAAACCCGGCGCAGCACCGCCAGTGAAGGAAGATCGCCCATGGCGTGCCGCGACCGCAGCGCCTGCCAGTGCGCCGGCGCACACACCACCAGCTGTCGCAGCCACTGCGCGACCTCCACGCCGGTGTTCAGGGCATCGAACGGGTGCTGTGCCGTGAGCACCGTGCGGTTGTCACCCGGTGTGAGGCTCCAGCACAAGCGGCCGTCCGCACCCCATTCGTAGTTGCTGACCAGCAGCCGGTACCAGAGCCACTCGCGTTCGTGCGCCGCGGCGGTGCCCAGGTCCAGCCGCACCTGCAAGCAGTCGGCCGCGTTCGGCACATCGAACGCCAGCGCCAGCTCGAGTCCATCCACCGTCAGCCGCCCCGTGCGCCGCCACGTGGCCACGCCGTCGAGGCCCAGGGCATCGCACAGTTGATGCAGCAAGCGGTGATGGTCGGCGGGGGTCATGAAACAGATTCCGGGTCAGCGGGGCGTCGTTGGCTCGGAAATAGTGAGGGGCCACCCGGGAGAGTTCGGCCTCGCCGCCGAAACAAAAATGCCCTGCGACTCACGTCCTGCAGGGCAGCTTGCTTCGAGGAGAGAAACGGTCAGTTCATGCCGTAATGGTTCAGCTTCATCACCTCGGAATTTTTGAAGGCCGTCGAGCTTCAGGTCAGCAGCGCCACCGCACCCGAGAAGGTAAGAAAGGCCGCGGCCGTGGTCACGAGGATGATGCGGGCGATGCGCCCGTTGTCGGCCCCGAAGCGCTCGGCCAGCAGCGAGACGTTGCTCGCGCTGGGCAGCGCGGCCACCAGCACCATCACCACCAGCGTCGGCCACGACAGCGGTGCACCTGTGCGGATGGCGAGCCAACCTACCGCAAGCACCAGCAGCGGGTGCACGAAGAGCTTCATCAGCGCCACCGGGAGGTAGTCCGCCAGCGGCATGGGGTGGTTGGCCGTCATCTGCGCCCGCGCCAGCACCGCGCCGATGGTGAACAGGGCCACCGGCGAGGCCGAGTCGGCCAGCAGCCACACGGTCTGCTCCACCGGCTTGGGCAAGGTGAACGCCCAGGCAGAAGCCACGCCGCCGAGCACGATGGCCCAGGGCATGGGGTTGGTCAGCACGCCCTTGAGCGCCTTGCGCGTGGCCTCGGCCACCGCCGAGCGACCCTGCCCCTGCCCCTGCCCCTGCGCCTCGTCCAGGCGCGAGAGCGCGATGCACAGCGAACTGGTGACCACCATGTCCACCACCAAGGTGAGGATGACGGTGCCGGCGGCGGACGCACCGAGCAGCGCCACGATGAGCGGCACGCCCATGAAGCCGGAGTTGGGGAAGGCCGCCACCAGCGCGCCCATCGAAGCGTCGTTCCAGCGGATGCGCGCGTTGCGCGTGAAGGCGATGGTGACACCCACCACGGCAAGCCCGCACAACAGGTACAGGCCGGCCACCCAGCCGTCGAGCAGCTGCGCGATCGGTGTGGTGGAGCCGAAGCGGTACAGCATGCAGGGCAAGGCGAAGAACAGCACGAAGCCGTTGAGCCCGGGAATGGCCTCCAGCGGCAACATTCGCCGGCGCGCGGCCACGTAGCCCGCGAGCACGAGCGCGAAGAAAGGGAAGGTGACCAGCAGGATGTGCAGCACCGGGCGATTGTCTCAGGCGCCCGTGGGACGGCCGCGACACCCCGCCCGGTATGATCCAACGCTCGTTTCCCGCCTTTCCCGACGCCCGCCTCCCCCTCCATGTCCCACGGCCTGAACATTGCGCAACTTGAAGCCGTGAACCACCTGGCGGGGCCCTGCCTGGTGCTTGCGGGCGCGGGTTCGGGCAAGACGCGCGTGATCACGCACAAGATCGGCCGGCTCATCCAGGCGGGCCTCGCGGCCGACCGCATCGCCGCCATCACCTTCACCAACAAGGCCGCCGCCGAAATGCGCGAGCGCGCCGCGCAACTGGTGGGGCGCGATGCCCGGAAGGTGCTGATCTGCACCTTCCATGCACTGGGTGTGCGCCTGCTGCGCGACGACGGCGAGGTGCTCGGCCTGAAGAAGCAGTTCTCCATCCTCGACACCGACGACATCACCAGCCTGCTCAAGGACTGCGGCGGCACCACCGACACGGCCACCGCGCGCGGCTGGCAGTGGACGATCAGCGCCTGGAAGGGCGCGGGCCTGAACTCGGCACAGTGCCTGGCACAGGCCAAGGACGAGGACGAACGCGTGGCGGCCACGATCATGGCGCGCTACGAAGAACGCCTCACCGCCTACCAGAGCGTGGACTTCGACGACCTCATCACCCTGCCGCTGAAGCTGCTGCGCGAGCACGAGGACGTGCGCGCGCGCTGGCAGAAGAAGATGGGCCACGTGCTGGTGGACGAGTACCAGGACACCAACGCCACGCAGTACGAGCTGCTCAAGCTGCTGGTGGGCGAGCGCGGGCGCTTCACCGCCGTGGGCGACGACGACCAGTCCATCTACGGCTGGCGCGGCGCCACGCTGGACAACCTGAAGAAGCTGCCGCAAGACTACCCCGAGCTCAAGGTCATCAAGCTGGAGCAGAACTACCGCTCCACCAGCGCGATCCTGCGTGCGGCGAACAACGTGATCGGCCCCAACCCCAAGCTGTTTCCCAAGACGCTTTGGAGCGACCTGGGCGAGGGCGAACCGGTGCGCGTGGTCGACGCCGACAACGAAGAGCACGAGGCCGAGCGCGCGGTGGCGCGCATTCTGAGCCTGCGCGCCAGCTCGCAGCACAAGGAGTGGCGCGACTTCGCCATCCTGTACCGCGCCAACCACATGGCCCGGCCGTTCGAGCAGTCCCTGCGCCGCGCTCAGGTGCCCTACAAGGTCTCGGGCGGCCAGAGCTTCTTCGACAAGGCCGAGATCCGCGACCTCTGCGCGTGGTTGCGCCTGCTGGTGAACAACAACGACGACCCGGCCTTCCTGCGCTCGGCGACCACGCCCAAGCGCGGCATCGGCCACACCACGCTGCAGCAGCTCGGCGCCTTCGCCACGCAGTACAAGCTGAGCCTGTTCGAGGCGCTGTTCGCGAACTCGCTGGGCGCCGCCCTGCCCCCACGCGCGGTGGCCACGCTGCACGAGTTCGGCCGGGCGGTGAACGACCTGGAGTACCGCGCGCGCCACACGGTGGGCCATGAGGCCGGGCGCGCCTTCCTTGCGGAATGGCTCAAGGACATCGACTACGAGAAGCACCTCTACGACAGCGAGGACAACGAGAAGGTCGCGGCTGCGCGCTGGACCAACGTGATGGACTTCTGCGACTGGGTGGCCGGGCGCTGCGGCGGCAAGCTGGAGGAAGAGGACGGCGTGAAGATCGAAAGCGAACGCAAGAGCCTGCTCGAAGTGGTGCAGACGATCGCCCTGCTGTCCACCCTGAGCGAACGCGAGCAGGACCAGAACGTGGTGACGCTCTCGACCTTGCATGCGTCCAAAGGCCTGGAGTGGCCGAACGTGATGCTGGTCGGCGTGAACGAAGGCCTGCTGCCGTTCAAGATGGACGAGGAGCCCGGCCAGAGCGACGCGCAGGCGGCCGACATGGCGCAACGCCTGCAGGAGGAGCGCCGCCTCATGTACGTGGGCATCACCCGCGCACAGCGCACGCTGGCGGTGAGCTGGCTCAAGCGCCGCAAGAAGGGCCGCGAGAGCGTCCCCGGGCTGGCCAGCCGCTTCATCAAGGAGATGGCGCTGGACCAGGCCACCGTGAAGGAAGACCCGCGCGAGAAACTGCGTGCGCTGCGCGCCGAGTTCGCCCAACGCGCGACCCAGCAGGCCGCCCAGAAGGCGTCCGACACCACCCCATGAACCGATCACTTCTTTGGCATCTGGCTGTGCTGGCCCTGCTCGGCCACGCACCCGCTTTCTCGCAGACCCCGGCCGCCACCACGCCCCCGGTGGCGTGCGCCCAGCCTGGCGACATGGCGCCCAGCCAGCTCTACGGCCTCTGGCAACTGGTGCTGTGGCCCCAGGTGGGTGGCAGCGAGGCCGCCCCGGCCTCCACCGGCGCGGTGCTGTTCGAGCGCCATCCGGAGTACCCGGGCAGCGCGCGTGGCACCGTCAAGCGCAGCACGGCCGGCAACGACCGGCAGGCCATGGTCTCGGGCGATGTGGCCAACGGCGAGTTCAACCTCGACGAATCGGCCGACGGCGTGACCATGGACGCGGTGTGGGAAGGCGAAGTCACGCCAACGGGTTGCGGCCAGGAACTGCGCGGCATCCGCCGCTCGGCCGAGGGGCGCGGCACACCGCCCGAGCCGGTGATGAACTTCGTGCTGAAGAAGGTGCCGGGCTGGCGCTGAGCCCGCAGCGCCTCAAGGCCGGGGACTCACCGGCGGTTGCAGCAGATGCCGGTTTTCCGGCGCCTGGAAAAAATCCACCAGCACCTGCAGGTCGCGCTTGTTGAATTGCGCGTAACCCTCGCCGGACGCGATGCGCGAGGACAGCACGGCCACGCCTTCGTCGAAGAAGTGCAGCGACAGCCCGCGATCCAGCACCACGTCGGTGATCTCGCCCTGGGGCGAGACGGCCGCGTCGGCACTGGGGCGGGGAGCAGCGCGGCGCATCAGAAGCCCAGCGCGTGCGGCAGCCAGGTGGAGATCGCGGGCACGAAGGTGAGCAGCACCAGCACCACGAGATGGGCCCACAGGAACGGCGGCAGCTCGCGCGTGAGGGCCATGAGCGGCACCTTGGTCGCCACCGAGGTGACGAACAGCAAGCCACCCACCGGTGGCGTGATCATGCCCAGCGTGAGGTTGACGATCACCACCATGGCGAAGTGGATCGGGTCGATGCCCAGCGCGGCCGCGATCGGCGCCAGGATGGGCACGAGGATGGTGACGCCCGGCAGCGGCTCCATGAAGATGCCGAACAGCAGCAGCAGGATGTTGACCGCGATCAGGAAGGTGACGGGCGAGAGGTCCCAGCCGATGATGGCCTGCGCCAGGTCCTGCGGCACGCCTTCGATGGTGAGCACCCAGGCGAAGGCCGACGAGGCCGCCACCACGAACAGCACC
>Ga0247823_10000613_pt1 | contig 30071 bp, 31 predicted proteins | sample 13C_PalmiticAcid_2_FD_192426 | JGI IMG/M metagenome (GOLD analysis project Ga0247823, IMG submission 192426) | Soil microbial communities from agricultural site in Penn Yan, New York, United States - 13C_PalmiticAcid_Day30 | ecosystem: Environmental > Terrestrial > Soil > Agricultural land...
GGTCATCTTTCCTTGCTTTGCTTTTTGCAGATAGTCCTGGATGGAGGTGTATGGCGAGTCGCCTCGCACCACGAGCCCATATGGCGAATCCACCAGTTTGGCGATGGGAATGAAGTCGTCAGGCACCTTGTACGGCAGGTCGGACCTCACTGCAGGCGCAGCTGAGAAGCTGCCGCTGAGTACCAGCAGCAGCGTGTAGCCGTCTGGCTTGGCCTTGGCTACCATGTTGCCAGCGATGGTGCCGCCGGCGCCGGCGCGATTTTCGACGATCACCGACCTGCCGAGCACCTTTCCCAGCGAGTTGGCCAGCGCGCGGCCATAGGTATCACCTCCACCTCCAGGCGGAAAGCCGACGACCAGCTTGATCACCTGCTCAGGATAAGCGGCCTGCGAGGCCATGGGTAGTAACGCCGCGCCACAGGCGGCCAGCAAGAGGAAGCGGCGCAAGACGCGCGACGCGAAGGCAAGGCTCGTGAATTTCATGGGGCACTCCGACAAGTGTGGACTGGGGGCGTTGAAGATGGGGCAGTCGGGCGATTTCAGGACAGGCATCAGATGAAGCGATTGGCTATCGTCCCGATCCCGTCAACTTCGATGCGCACCACGTCACCTGCGCGCAGGAAGACAGGTGGAGTCATGCCTTGGCCGACACCGGCCGGTGTGCCTGTGGCGATAACGTCGCCGGGGTAGAGCGTGATGCCGGTGGAGATGGTCTCAATCAGGTGCGGGATGTCGAAGATCAGGTCGTTGACCCGTCCGTCCTGCCGCAGCTCATCGTTGACCCAGCACTTCACGCCGCTGGTCTGGATGTCGAGCGCATCGGCGGTGACGATCCACGGGCCCATGGGGCAGAAGGTGTCGAACGACTTGCCCATGTCCCATTGCTGGTGGCGCAGCTGCACGTCGCGTGCGGTCACATCGTTGACGACCGTGTAGCCGTACACGTGATCCATGGCATTGGTGCGTGTGATGTTCTTGCCACCCTTGCCGATCACGACGGCAATCTCTGCCTCGTAGTCCACGGCCGCCGTGACTTCCGCGGCTAAGCCCACGTCATCGTGCGGGCCCACCACGCATTCGGGCGCCTTGGTGAATACGATGGGCCATGACGCCACATCCTTGCTGTTGTCCTTGAAGACCGTGGCGGCGAGTTCCTGTGCATGCGCGCGGTAGTTGCGTCCCACGCACCAAATATTGCGGCGAGGCCGTCGAATGGGCGCCAGCAGCTTCACCTGCTGCAGCGCGAGGACAGCGCCTGCTGGCGCAGCCGGCGTGGCCGACTCGATGAACTCGACCAGGTCGCCGCGTTCGTCGGCGGCGCAGAGGGGCGCTAACGACTGGCCGTCATCGCTCACGGCGCCCAGCCATTCGCGGCCTTCGAAGGAATAGCGTGCAACTTTCAATTCGTACCTCGTTCGTCAAACCAATGAACGGAGCATACGAGAATATTTTCGAAAAGTAAATAAGTTTTCGAAAATATTTACGTCAACCGATGATCTGCCTGCACGTTCTGCTTGATCTTGAGGCAGGCTTTTCTTCTCTTGGCGCTATGGCCCAGCGAGCTAAGTGTGCTGGGGCCTACAATATGGGCATCATTTTCGAAAACATGACCGATATTGCCGCACCGTCAGAGACATCCGCCGCGTCGGCCGCCGGCGACACGCTGACCACCCAAGTCTACGAACGCATGCGCGACGACATCATCCTGGCCAAGCTGTCCCCGGGCCAGAAGCTCACGATGGAGCTGCTCAAGGAGACCTACGACGTTGGCATGACGCCACTCCGCGAGGCGCTCTACCAGCTGTCGTCATCCATGCTGGTCACGGTGGAGAACCGCAGGGGATTTCGGGTGGCACCAGTGTCCCCGGTGCACCTGGCCGAGGTCATTCGCGCGCGCGAGGAGGTCGAGACCATCCTGTTGCGCATCGCGTTTGAGAATGCCGACGTGGCCTGGGAAACTCGCATCGTCGCCGCCTATCACACGCTGATGCGAGCCAGCGGCGCCAAACCCAATCACGGGCCCTACACCTCGGGCTGGGAGGCCGCGCACAGCAGCTTCCACTTCGCGCTGCTCTCAGCCGCGCGCCAGCCCATGCTCGAAGAATTCCATCGCTCGTTATGGGACCACTGTGCGCGTTACCGCAACCTGGCGTATCCAGGGCGCGTGCCCGTCAGCACTGTATTTGATGGCCACCAGCAACTCATGGATGCGGCGATCGCGCGGGATGCCGAACTGGGCTGCGTGCTGCTGCGACGACACATCAACCTGGCAACCTCGCACATCATGGGCGCGATGTTTCCCGCAGTCGCAGCGCCAGCAATCAATCCCGCCTGAGCGGCGGCACAGGGGGGCGCTCTACGCGCTGGGCCACATGTCGGCGGCCGCTGAGCAGTTCGGCGTTTTGGCCTGCTCCAGCTTCTCCATGATCTCGCCTATGGGGTGTGCTCGTCTCCCCGGATTTTCGTTTATCCGAGCTCATCTCCAAATACCAGCTCGTCTTGGTGCCCTAGGCGGCTCAGTCAGCCGCATTCACGACTGAATCCTCACAGTCAATAGCAAGCCCTCTCTGGTCCGCAATAGGGCTCACAGACCACAATCCAGTAGGGTCTGCGGTCGCGCCTGCTGGGTGAGCAAGACACACTCACCGAGCGGGAAATCTTACGGTTCTCGCACGAGCGAAAAACAGCGCCGAGTACTGGTGCCGCCAAATTTGAAGCGAAGTCCAACCGATGTGGTCGCGCCTGGACAACCTGCGCATACGCGGAGGCTCGGGGCCCTTGGACTGAATCCTAGTAAACAACCGCAACTGCACAACGCGCGTGTATCGGGGTTTACCAGAGCATAGAAATGCTTGTCGCGCTGCTACATTGATGTTTGATCAAACATCAATGTAGCAGATATGAAAAAGGTCATCGTCACTTGCGCCGTTACTGGTGCGATCCACACACCCTCGATGTCTCCGCATCTGCCTGTGACCCCAGCGCAGATCATTGAGGCGGCGGTAGAAGCTGCTGAGGCTGGCGCGTCAATCATTCATTTGCACGCGCGTGACGAGGTAACGGGAAAGCCAGATCAGCGTCCCGAGGCGTTTGCGCGTCTTCTTCCGCAGATCAAAGCCCGCACCGATGCGGTGCTTAATCTGACAAGCGGTGGCTCTCCATTCATGGCCATTGAAGAACGGATTCAGCCGGCGTTGTCGTTCGCCCCAGAGGTTGCTTCTTTGAATATGGGGTCTTTCAACTTCGGGCTATTCCCGATGCTGAAGCGCTTCACTGAGTTCAAGCACGAATGGGAGCGCACCGCGCTGGAAAACAGTCGAGACCTGATTTTCCGAAACACCTTCAAGGACATCGAGTACGCGCTTTCCATCTGCGCCACAAAAGGCATCCGATTCGAGTTCGAGTGTTATGACATCGGCCACCTGTACAACCTGGCCCATTTCGCCGATCGCGGCCTGGTCAAACCGCCCTTCTTTGTCCAGTCGGTATTCGGAATTCTTGGTGGGATCGGTACCCACCCTGAGGACGTCGCACACATGCGAAGGACCGCCGATCGTCTCTTTGGTAAGGACTATCAATGGTCTGTTCTGGGGGCGGGCAGGCACCAGATCCCAATCGCCGCGATGTCCGCAAGCATGGGAGGAAACGTGCGAGTCGGCCTGGAAGACAGCTTGTGGCTCAAGAAAGGGGCTTTGGCGCAAAGCAACGCACAACAAGTGCGCTTGGTCCGCGGAATCATCGAAGACCTTGGGCTGGAAGTCGCCAGCCCGGCAGAAGCAAGAGAGATGTTGGCACTCAAGGGTGCAAACAACGTGAATTTTTGATCAAACCCATCCACACAGAGGAAGACAAATGAACAAGATCATCAAGCTGAACGCAAGAACCCGTTTCAACGTCAAAAGCGCCGCCTGCGCCATCTCTCTTTGCATTTCATCCCAGGGGGTTCTGGCCAACGACTTTCCGCAACGGCCGATCAAGATGATCGTTCCCTTTGGAGCAGGTACCACGACAGACATCGTTGCACGCACCGTGGCTGATGCCATGGGAAAACAATTGAATCAAGCACTGGTCGTTGAAAACCGTGCGGGCGCGGGCGGTGCGATTGGCAGCTCGGCTGTCGCGAAGTCGACGCCAGACGGCTACACCCTGCTGATGGGGACTTCGAGCACGCATGGTTCGAACCCAACCCTGTACAAAAACCTGCCCTACGATGTCATGAAGGACTTTGTTCCGGTCCTCTTCGTGGGATCGACCCCGAACTTGCTGGTAGTTGCGACAAACTCTCCACTGAAATCCTTGGGAGACCTGAAGGCCGCAGCGGCCAAACCACCAGGTCTCACATTTGCCTCTGCAGGCACAGGGACGACCGGACATCTGGCCGGAGAACTGCTGAAAACCAAGATCACCGGAAGCATCACACACGTGCCCTACAAGGAAGGAGCGCAAGCGGTGACGGACGTGATCAGCGGACAGACCAACTTCATGTTTTATCATCCGGCGGCTGTGATGCCCCACATCAAGGCAGGGAGGCTCCGAGCTCTTGGCAGTTCGGGTGCCGAAACGAATGTGGCAGCACCGGATGTTCCGCCCATCGCGCAGCAGGGCTACCCAGACTTTGACCTGGTGTCATGGTTCATGGTGTATGCCCCATCGGCAACGCCCCCAGCGGTCCTGGCGAAACTTCGTTCTGCGGCGGCTTCTTCGCTCAAGGCTCCTGATGTCATCGAGAGATTCTCGGTTCAGGGCATCGGAGTGGGCACTTTGTCGGGCGACGAGATGGTGAACTTCAACCGCGCTGAACTGGCAAAGTGGGGATCGCTTGTGCAAAAGTCTGGTGCCACCGTCGATTGAGAGATTACAACAATGCCATTGATGAAGCTTGTTCCTCCTGACATCTCAGAACCACCGGAGATCGTCGCCGCGATCAGAAAGCGCCGCGGGGGCTCTCTGTTCAACCTGGATCTGCTCCTGCTCAACAGCCCAGAGTTGGCGGCGGGGTGGAATGTGTTCCTGGGTGCGGTGAGGCAACGCCTATCTCTGCCTCCCAAGATTCGGGAGCTGGCGATATGTGCTGTTGCCATACTGAATAAGGCCGACTACGAACGCATCCATCACATCCCCGTGCTCCTTGCTGCGGGGGGCACCCAAGCCCAGGTAGAAGCCCTGGATGATGTTGCAAGCGCCGCGACCAACGAGGCCCTCTTCAATCCAGCTGAGCGCGCAACGTTGCAGTTTTCGTATGAAATGACCCGCAATGTCTCGGTTCAGCCGGCCACACTCAAAACGATCAGGGAGGCACTTGCTGATGAACAAATGCTGGTCGAACTGGCGGCGGTCATCGCGGCTTACAACATGGTCTCTCGAATGATCGTGGTGTCGGACCTCCCGATAGAATCCGACAACCACCCGCCATCTGAGTCCTGATCATTCAACCGCTGTCAAATCTCAAGCCCATTGAAAACGTTACCCTACGCGATCAGGTAACGCAATCGATTCGCGCCGCGCTCATGACGGGTCACTTCCAACCTGGCCAGTCGGTGACGGTCAAGTCCATCTCTACGATGTTGGGCGCAAGCATCATGCCCACGAGAGAAGCAATGAATCGCTTGATCGCAGAGGGGGCCCTTGAGCTGCGCCCCAATCGAACTGTGGTCGTTCCGGTTCTGTCTGCCAGGGAGTTTGACGAAGTTACGGACCTACGCTGCCATGTCGAGGGCCTTGCAGCAGAGCAATCCGTCGACTATGTCAGGCCCGAGCATGTTCAAGAACTCAAAGCTTTTGACGCCATGATGCGGGAGGCAGCGAAGAGTGGTGACATCGATGCCTACGTGACCAACAACTTTCAGTTTCACTTCGTCATGTACAAACTGGGGGCGACACCGTTTGTGCTCTCGATCATAGAAAGCTTGTGGGTGCGCATCGGCCCGCTAATTCGTATGAGCATCAATGAGACTGGGTTCGACGACTCTGCGAAGGTGCATGCCGAAATGATTAGCGCACTTGAAACAGGCCGGAAGATCGAGTTGCGCCAAGCCATTGTGCTGGACATTTGTGGCGCGGCTCGCGCCGTGCGGCCGGCGCAACCCGACCTGGCAAGAACTGCTCCGCCTCGTAGTCGTGAGGCACGCTGACCGGCGGGGCAGAGGCCCGCTTAACCATTCAGAGGAAAACGCCCCCTGAACGACTGCCTGACACGGCAGCCAATTCCTTGAAGCTCAAGTTGGTCGTGATCACCACGCTGGTCCGCTCGTAGAGCTTGTTGATCAGATGGAACAGCAGAGCACCACCAGCCTAGCTGAATGGCAGGTAGCCCAGCTCGTCAAGGATGACCATATCCACCACCGCAGAATCAGCCACGAGTAACAGGCGCTCAGGGTAGACGCGCAGACTCAGCGCCTGATTGACATATTGCGTGGGCACGCTGTAACGGTTCTTCTGGAAGTGGATCAGGCCAGTGTGCGAGACCCACACCGGCAACTCAACGTAACCGTCAAAGAGTCGTGGGCAGGGCATCAGCCGCGCTTGCTCGTCCTGCAGCACATCAGCCACGGTCAACTGACGCCACTCTGGATGTGATGTCTGCGACCAAGTCTGTTTGCACGTCTCGGCCAGCCACTCGTTGAGCTCCACCAAGCTGCTCCAACGGCGCTCTAACGCTTCGCGCCAAACGTGACGACGGCGGTCCTGCACATTCTTCTCGACGATCCCCTTCTCCCAGCCGCTTGCCCGGTTGCAGAACTCCGGCTCGAACAGATAGTGCGAGCACATCGCCTGGAAGCGCGCATTGACCGCCCGCTGCTTGCCCGGTCCCACCTTGTCCACGGCAGTCTTCATGCTGTCGTAGATCCCGCGTTTGGGCACGCCGCCCGGCGCCTGGAAGGACCGGGCGTGGGTATCAAAGAGCATCTCGTGACTCTGGGTGAAGTAAGCCACCAGCCAGAAGGCTCGACTGGCTCGTCACGCAGTACTGCTGGGGTGACATCTGGAATCGCCCGGGCCTGGACAGGCGTACACGTTCCCTTCTCAACCTAGCGATGATGACCGCGCTGAACCGACCACACGAGCTGAAACTGCACGTGCGTGGCGCGATCAACAACGGCCTCACTCGCAATGAGATCAAAGAGATCTTTCTTCAAGCAGCCATCTATTGTGGAGTGCCCGCGGCCATTGATGCATTCCGGATCGCGACTGAAGCTTTGAGAGAAATTGAACAAGCCAAGGCTCCGTGAGATCAGGTGGCGGGGAGGTCGTCCATCATTACCTGAATTCTGAAGATTGCCCAAGATTGATAGGCCGCGAAACGCGGCTTTCTCACCATGCGAGCCATCTACTTCGCGCCGGTCGTATCAGAGTTGCACCAAGCAATCGGCGTGTAGCGAGCTGATCGAACGGTTTTTCGTACTGCATTTGTCGGAGTTGTTGAATTCCACTGACCCCTGACCCGGGAGAGTGCGGCGGAATTCCTAGACTGGTAATGAAGCGGTCCTCTATGCGCTGTACGCACCCAGCGAGATCAAGATGTTCTCGTTGTTCCTGCCGCCTTTACCCTGCTAATAGGACTACCTCAAGCGCACCGAGGTCGATCCCTCTATCCACAAGATGCACACCCAGGAATGTGGGGCGCTCGTGTTTCAGTTCGTCCCCCGTTCTGGCTCTGTGAGCGACGCCACCGGCGGCGGCGCTGACACAGGGTATCGATCAGCGGATTGACGTTGTTCCTGAAGCGCCGCCCCCACGCACGGAAAGGCGATGCGGGTGCTACGCGGTAGGGACATGTAGATCGCCCCGCACTTCGCCGATACGGCCTGCAGGGAATATCGCTGACCCACCGACGAAGACGGCAAGCGAGATGTTGATGAAGCGTCACCGCGCCACGTTCAGCACAGCGCATGCCGTGGCTCGCTCAATGCTGGTCGCCACGCATCGCGCGGAAGTGAACTTGCGAGTTTGGCCCTTAGCTCGAGCCTCGACATTATTCGCAAAATGAATTTTTGTCTATACCTTCAATCACATTGACTCGTATCAGTCAAAACTTGAACATCTCGAACGCGCAAATTTTAGACTTGCTGCATCAATTGGTTAAACGCCTCCGGGGCTAACGCCGTACCTGGAGCCATTACTTTCTAAGGAAAAGATGATTAAAGATAGAACGATGCGCTTTACAGGAAAAACCTGTCTTGTTACTGGCGGGAGCCGAGGGCTGGGATTCACCGTCGCACGGGACTTCATTAGCGAAGGTGGGCGCGTCATCATCGTCGGGCGTGATGCGGCGCAACTTTCCAAGGCCAAAGAGCAACTCGGATCTCAGACGCTAGCTTTAGAGGCAGATTTGAGCACGCAGGCAGGAATTGACCACGTGACCGCTTCAGTTGGAAGCATCGAAAAGCTGGACGTCGTGTTTCTCAATGCAGGCGCCGGAGGATTTAGGCGCTTGGGCGAAATGGATGAAGCAACCTGGGATCGCGTATTCGATCTTAACCTCAAACGCTCCTACTTTCTGCTCAAGGCATTGCATTCAAAAGTTTCTCGGGGAGGGGCCGTGGTGTTATGCGGTTCTGCGGCAGGTCGAATCGCAAATGGCAGTGGCTTGGCGGCATATGGAACCAGCAAAGCCGCGCTCGAATATCTGAATCGTGTGCTAGCAGCCGAATTGGTCGCAGAAGGGATTCGCGTGAACATCGTCATTCCAGGAGGAATGGACACCGATTTTGGCGAACGCACCGTTGGGATGACGCGGGAAGCGTCTGATGCCCTGCGCGAACGCATCAAGTCCCAAGTGCCTTTGCGACGCGAGGGGCAGCCGGAGGAAGTGTCAAGTGCCGTTCTTTTCCTCGCCTCAAATGAGGCGAGCTACATCACTGGCCAGAGTCTGGTGGTGGACGGCGGCCTCACGAGCTTCACCTATCAAGGCAAATAAACCACCGAAAAACGACCATGAACAAGCCTCAACCCGCTGCGCGCAAGACCTACGACCCGCGCACCACTTTCGATCCCGTGAAGCGTCTTCTCGCGAAGACAACTAATCCGAAACATCGGGCCATCCTGGAAAACCACCACATCCACGGTCTGCTGGAAGTGACGGGCCGCTGGCAGCAGATCCTCACGCCTGCCCTCACTGTTGATCACCCCCACTACTGCCACAGCGACGGCTTGCGCACAACGGTCTACGACGGCCGTGAAAGTGTGGCGACCTTCTACGGAGGGCTGTTCGACTCTGGCATGTTGAATTTGCTGGGCCCCATGGGTGACGACTACATGGTGAGCGATTGGGGGTTTGCGACCTTTGGCATGTGGGGATACCAGCTGACCGGACCGATGGCCCAAGCATACGGATTCGAGATCGATGACCTCGATGCCCACTACTATATGACCCAGTACCAGACGCAAACCTGGTGCTACAACGAGAATGCCAAGCTGACCGGGGAGTACATCCTGGAGGATCCGGGCACGCGCTCTTATTGGAAGATGCATCCGTCGGAGGTGCAATCCGGAGAGAAGCATTTGGAGATCCTGGAAGAGCAGTATCAGGAGGCCATCCAATTGCCGCAATACCGAACATTACTCGGAATTGCATAACCCGCCTTTCGACTCGACACAATAGTACGCACTGGAATCGTTTTCAACAACAAAAGAAAACGTCCCCCGGCACTTTCACCATAATTAAATGGAGACGTCCAAATGCCTCGAAAATTTCTAGCTATTTTCTCTCTGGGTCTATTTTTGATCGGCCTATCGGGAAGCGCCTTGGCTTGGCCAACCAAGACCATCAAAATCATTGTACCGTCGGCGGCCGGCACTGGGCCGGATAGCGTGGCCCGCTTCCTTGGACAGAATTTGGAGCGCAAATTCGGAAAGCCAGTCGTTGTTGACAATCGTCCTGGCGCGAGCACAACCATCGGTATGCAAGCGTGTGCGAGTGCTGAAGCAGATGGCCATACTCTTTGCTTGACGCTCAGTGACAGCGTGACGCTCAATCCTCATCTATTCAAAAAATTGCCGTATGACGCGGAGAAAAGCTTTTCGCCCGTGGCCATTCTTGCTTGGGCCAACACCGCAATCGTCATTTCAAGCGGTGTGCCTGCCAAGACGATTCCAGAAATCGTGGCACTGTCCAAAGCCAATCCTGCGGCCCTCAACTGGGCCTCGTTTGGCAACGGAAGCAACTCACACCTCTACCTTGAGTGGATTCGCTCGAAAACCGGATGGGAGGTCACGCATGTCCCGTACCGCGGCAATCCTCTACAGCCCGTTCTGGCAGGGGAGTCGCAGATAACACTACTGCCGATTGGTGCCCTTCAGCCATACATCGAGTCCGGCAAGCTCGTGCCGCTTGCCGTGACGGGGACACAACGCAGTCCATTTCTGCCGAGCGTGCCGACATTCGCTGAACTCGGGTTGGGAGACTTCTTCATGCGCACGTGGGTGGGTCTGTTCGCGCCAGCCGGCACACCGCAGCCCATCGTTGACACAGTGGCAAGGGAGACGATTGCCATCGTCAACGACCCGGCCTTTAAAGTCCGCGTCATGGATCCGCTGACTTTTAGCCCGGGAAAAGAAGGGCCAAGCGAAATGCAGATTCAAATTGCCCGCGATCGCGAGAAGGGCGCAGCCCTGGTCAAAGTCGCGAACGTGACCTTGGACTGACTGACGCATCCCAACACTCGACAGAGCTTGCCCCAGTGATCAGTCGCTGGGGCAGCGCAGCGGGAATGCGGTCAGTGAGCGGCTGAGAAATACTTATGGTGTCCAAGCTTCGGATCGAGGAGAACACGCGTGATTGTGTTTCGGAGCCACTGATGCGCAGGGTCATTCTGCAAGCGCTTGCTCCAATGAAGTGAGACGGCAAACGAGGCGCGTGTCGGGACAATGGGGAGCACCTCATACTGTTCCCGAGCTGCGAATTCCAAAGCCAGTGGTCGCGGCATTACAGCAGCCAAATCGGTGCCGGCAATGATGCCCGGAAGGGCAAGAAAATTCTCCGTCGTCAGACGGACATTCGCTTCAAGTCCAAGTTCTCGCAGGATCCAGCGCGTTGGTTCATGACTTCTTACAGCCACGAACTCAAGCTCATGAGGATTTTGCAGCGCTGTAGATGGCCCACTATCAACGCACAGTGGATGTTGGGTGCGCACCACGATCACATAGCGGTCGTGAACGATCTCAACATGTTCCGTTCCTTCCACATGTGGCAGATAGCCGAGCGCAAAATGGATTGCACCGGAGTCTAGGGCGGCCCCCACCTCCGAATAATCAAGTGGAGACGTCTCGAGGTAAATCCCGGGTGCTTCAACATGAAGGGCGCTGATCAGCGCAGGAAGCATACGCCCTTCGCCGATATCGCTCATCTGCATACGAAGACTCATTCTCACAAGCTTCGGATCGAAGCTGTCTCGTGCCACGACATCCTGGATGGCCGACACCGCTGGCAGGATGACGGATGCTATGCGATCAGCTCGAAGGGTTGGGTGCATACGACCGCCAGCGCGCACGAACAGCGCATCGCCCAAGGCCGTCCGCAATCTTGCCAGCCCATTGCTCGCGGCTGGCTGCGAGAGACCTAACGCATCAGCCGCCTGACTGACACTTCTGAGCCGATAGATTGCTTCAAATAGGCTCAGAAGGTTGAGGTCGAATTTCTCATGATCCATCGCTTGACCTTAACCGACGCGGTCGAACCACGTCGTACGGCTTCAAAGAGCGCTGATTTGAACTGAGCGGGCGCCCCACGCGCATCAGTGCTAACACCTGTGGTCTGCGTGTTCCATCTGCTTGGTGGTAGGCATCGGCATTGAAGTTGCCCCACTCAGTGGGGGCGGCGACTTCGTCGCGGGTTGCCCACCGCGACGCAAAAAGGAAGAGACTACCAGTGGCACAACGGGTACCTCGGGGTGCCGCTGCACTGTGGGGCGGCTGCGGCCTTCGACCATGCCGCTTTGGCCGGCACCATCCAGCCACATCAACAGTGGGAACGCCCTGATTGGTTTAGCGAGGCGCTGCGCAAAATTCGCTGTAGCCTGCGCACGCGGCCCCAAGAATATCCTACTCCGGCAGCATACCGGGGTCCACCAACGAAGCCGCTTGGGTAAGGTCATGCAAGTTGCACAACTGCATTGCACGGGTGAGTTCCTCCTGAAGAACACGCAATGCCGTGCGTGCTCCGTCGCTACCGCCAGCGCAGACTCCATACAACGCCGCGCGACCCACGAATACGAAATCGGCCCCGAATGCATATGCTTTCAGCACGTGCTGCCCTCGTGTCACCCCACCATCAAAGAAGACGGGAAGCCGATCACCAATTTCAGTCTTCACCGCACGCAAGGCTTCGAGCGTGCCCACGGCTCCATCCAACTGGCGCCCTCCATGGTTCGAGACCCATACAGCATCCACACCGGCGTGTACGGCAAGGGCCGCATCAGCCGGGTGAAGGATGCCCTTGAGAATCAAAGGTCCTGGCCAGAGTCTGCGGATGTCGTGCAATGCCGCCCAGTCGAAACCGCTGTCGAATCCATGGCCGATGGTGCTCATGCCGCTAGGTCCGGTGCCCTTTTTCAGGTTCGGCATGCGTGGAATGCCGTGGCGAACGATGGTGGACAGCCACCTCGGATGCAAGAGGAAGTCGACGATGTGATGGACATCGGGCCGAAAGGGCAATACAAACCGATTCGTCAGATCCCGCTCCCGTTTTCCTCCGACGGGCAAGTCAACAGTGACCACCAAGGCGTGAAAGCCCAATGTCCGCGCGCGCTCGATGAGGTGATGCGTCCGGGATCGGGGCTGAAAGAGATGTGCCTGGAACCAGCGATGTGGAGCGGCAGTGGCCGCGATTTCTTCCAGGCTCGCCGTCGCCATGGTTGAAAGCGTGTAAACGGTGTCCGCCGATGCTGCCGCGCTGCACAAGGCGATGTCGGCCCGATGCCAGCCGAAACCCAGCCCGCCCATCGGGGCGATCCCAAAGGGCAACGCGTGTGGAACACCGAACAGTGTGCGAGATAAGTTGAGCGTTTCCGCACCCAGCAAGACCCGCGGCCAAAGCTTCGTCCTCGTGAATTGCGTTGAATTGGCGCGCAAAGTCACCTCATCCTCGGCGCCACCTTCGTAAAAATCAGCAAGACACTGTGGCAACCTGCGATGACAAGCGCGCCGCAGACCTTCAATGTTGAAATAGCTCCGCACTCTGATCAGTTTTTGTAAAGCTTCACCAAGCTCTGCGCCTTGGCACGGTCTTGGCGAATAAAGGTCTGAAATTCGTCCGGACTTGTCAGCGCTTCCTCAACATACTGCGATTGCAAGAAAGACCTAAACGAGGCGCTCTGAAATACAGCCTTGAATGCCACCTGAAGGCGACTCACGACCTCCGGGGGTGCGCCTTTTGGCGCGGCAAGGCCCCACCAGCTTTTTGTATCAAAGCCATCGAGTGAAAGCTCCGTCATGGTCGGCACGTCCGGCAACAAGGGTGAGCGGCGATCGCTGTTCACCGTCAGGATATTGAGCTTGCCGGCATCCCTCATCGCGATGAAATTTCCGATGCCCATCTGCCCGATCTGAATTTCGTTGGCCGCAATCGCGGTGGCAATGGGTCCGCCGCCCTTGTAGGCCACACCGACGATCTGACTGTTCAGTCGCTTGTTCATCCAGCCGATCATCAACTGCTGAACCGATTGATCGCCCAACGTACCAAAGGAAACTTTGTCAGGATTGCTCTTCACGAAACGGCCAAGATCACCAAAGGACTTCACGCCCGTGGCCGACGATGCAGCAATGCCTTCGATCAGGAAAAAAAGCCGCGTGATGGGCGTGAAGTCGCCATCCGGATCGTAGGGCAGGCGGTCGTAGAAGATTGGGTTGAACGAGGTCGTGGCATGGTAGATCGCGCACACGACATAGCCGTCTGGCGCGGCCTTGGCACACGCCTCGGCACCAATAATGCCGGACCCTCCAGGCTTGTTGTCGATGACGATCGACTGGCCGAGCTGCTCCGATAGCGACTGAGCGGCCTTGCGCATGATCACGTCGGTGACGCTGCCAGGGGCGATGGGGACGATGATTCGTATGGGACGCTCGGGATATGCCGCATGGGCACTCAAAAGGGGGACGCTGGCGAGTGCGCAGATGAAAAGCCATCTTGCGAGAAGGGCGGTGCGTGAACACGGGGCCATGTCTGTCTCCTGGGTTTTGTCATTGAGCAGTCTCAGGCCATGAACGATCGGGCCTGGTCAAAACTATGGCGTCGACCCGCTGGGTCGAACTGGGCAACACCTGGCACATTCGCGTTCGGGTCGGTGAATGCGTGATAAAGACCGCCCAGCAGCGTCAGCCGCCACTCCACTCGGAAGCGCGACATTTCCTCGTGGAAAGCGTTGATCTGGGACAGCGGGACCAGCGGATCAGCGCTTCCCTGGATAGTCAGAATGCGACTCGCGTGCTGAATCTCGTTGGCGTTCCAGCGAGTGCTCAGGTCTGCATGCAACGCCACCACGGCATGCAGTGGCAAACCCGTGCGCGCGAGCTCCAGCGCCACGGCACCGCCAAAGCAAAATCCAAGGAGCGACACGCCATTGAATGAAAAGGACTGGCGATCGAGATAGGCGTCTATCGCGAGACGAAGCTGTTGCGTCACCACTCGGGGATCTGCACGCACCTCCTCGGAGAGCACGCCGGCTTCCTCGTGACTCGAGGGACGCCGACCGCCGTAGACATCGAGGATGAGCACGTCCGCCCCCGGGCGCACAAACTCCTGTGCGAGCTCTTCGGTGCCTGGACCAATGCCCATGAAATTGGGCACCAGCGCGGTAACACAGCGCGCCGGCTGGTGCGAAGCATCGCGCATCACAGTATGTTGGAAGCTATGACCCTGAAAAGCCTGGGACAAGTCAATGGTGTTGGTGGAGTTCATGTTCAGGTCAGTGGCGGGACAGGTGAAATCTCATGATTTCGAAAGGACGGCCAATCAGATGGGCGCCCGAGTTTGGAAAATAGAAGCACTTGCCATCGGAGCTGAAACTGCCTTCGTTCGGAAAGCAAATGTGCTCATGCTTCAGTAGCGTGGACATCTGACCATCGCTATGCAGATGAAGGATGGCCCCGTCGGTTGCTGCGCACAGTAGGAAATCTGTTTCCCCAATAGCGTGGATGCCAGCCACTGGTGGGATGTCGCATACGAACTCGATCTCGCGCGCGAGATCGGCATCGCTCTTGGCTGAATCGCGTAGGCTCTCCATCGGCAATCGCTGAAGGCGCGGCCCGAAAAGCGGACAGAAATACATCCAGCGTCCGTCACCTGAGATTTCGAGATGCGACAGATGCAGCGTAGCCACCTTGCCGTGGGCGCTTTTGTATGGCTTTCCATTGATCATCGGAACGATGCTTGGATCCGCCTGCGTCAGCGGGTGTCCATCAAGGACACGGCGCACGGCGCCGGACGCGCGGTCAATGATCAAGATGGCACCCGAGCCTGCATCTGTCACGTAAATGTGAGATGCATCGGTGCGCATGTGGCTCAAGATGCTGCGATCGTGCGTGGCCGGTGCTTCCAGTGAATAGGTTCTGACGATTCGATCATCGGCGAGATCGAACTGCACGACCTTAGGTCCACCCGAAACAGGTTGGCCCAGCTTGGGGCACCCGTCATCAAGGATCCACAGATGGTCGAAGCGATCCAGATGCAGAGCATGGATGCTGACAAGATGGTCATCTCCTGCCTTGCCGGGATGCCACTGCCCCCAGTGTTGGGGCAACAGCGAGCTGGGCACGGCCCCGACAACAACCTCGGCCACAGGTGGGTGACTGAAGTCATCTTGCCATCGAGGAAATCCACAGATGACGCGCCCCTCTTGCGAAACACATACATTGGTGACGCGTACGTCCACAGCCGCTATTTTCTCAAGCGGTCCAGCGATCAGCTTCATAGTCTCCCCTTGTGTATGCGGGAGATTCTGGAGAAAGCGGACACCTGCATCAATAGGATGATCGCTCTTTCGCCGTATAAGCAAGGCGCATGTTCGAAAGCGCGGACCAACAACTCGGACTGCAACGCAGAGAGCCTGTGATCGCAAACCGCCGGCCCGCATGAAGCAGATACTTCACGGGCGCTTTTTCATGACAAGTCGGAGTCGATCAGAGCAAGCCAGGCCCAGGAGTTTCGCACTGCACGAGCATGTCGCGCGCAACTGGCGAAATCAAGAACACGCTTCGTCGGAGGATGGTGTGTCGAGTCCACATCACACCCTCATTGGGCCGACCCTGGTGAGCGCCATATCTTTCGCGGCCACCGTTTGAGCCAATCTGGAAGGTCGCACCTGCGGTGCTTACGTCGGCATTGCCTTCCAGCAGGACACGAACGTCACTGTCTGCGGAGCGATAGGTTCTGGTGGTCACCCGTCAGTTGGCATCGGACGCACCTCCGCATGTGCTGACACGCGCCAGGTCCCTTAAAACCTACGCGTCGCCTGCGAACGCAGCATCCGCCTGCGTCAACTCAAACGGCCACTCAGAGCTCCAATGGAATACCCAAGAGTCTTTGCAGCTCGGTGTGCTCCAGCCCGTCGACCTTGTCGATGAGCTGGAGGCCCTGCGGCGTGCAGGCCAGCGTGGCCAGGTCGCTGTAGATGCGCTTGACGCAGCCGATGCCGGTGAGCGGGTAGGTGCACTGCGGCACCACCTTGCTCTCGCCCTTCTTGGTCAGCAGGTCCATCATCACCCAGGTCTGCTTGGCGCCGATGGCCAGGTCCATCGCACCGCCCACGGCAGGAATGGAGCCCGCTTCGCCAGTGCTCCAGTTGGCGAGATCACCCGTGGCCGAGACCTGGAACGCGCCGAGCACGCAGATGTCGAGGTGGCCGCCGCGCATCATGGCGAAGCTGTCGGCATGGTGGAAGTACACGCCGCCGGGCAGCAGCGTCACCGGCTGCTTGCCGGCGTTGATGAGGTCGTAGTCTTCCTCGCCCTGCGCAGGCGCGGGGCCCATGCCCAGAATGCCGTTCTCGCTGTGCAGCACCACCTCGATGCCCGGGGGCAGGTGGTTGGCCACCAGCGTGGGCTGGCCGATGCCCAGGTTGACGTAGGCGCCGTCGTGGATGTCCTGCGCCACGCGGCGCGCGAGTTGATCCTTGGTTCTTCTGGTATAGCTCATGCCGCTTCCTTGAAACCACCGGCCTGCGTGGCCACGCGGGGGATCTGCACGATGGCGCTGACATGGATGCCGGGCGTCACCACCGCTTCGGGGTCGAAGCTGCCGAGTTCGGCGATCTCGTACACGCTGGCGATGGTGCGCTTCGCGGCGGTGGCCATCACCGGGCCGAAGTTGCGCGCGGCCTTGCGGTAGGTGAGGTTGCCCCAGCGGTCGCCGCGCTCGGCCTTGATGAGCGCCACGTCGCCGAAGATCGGGTGCTCCAGCACATAGGACTTGCCGTTGATCACGCGCGTTTCCTTCGCGCTGCCGTCGGCGTTGCGCGCCAGCTCGGTGCCGAAGCCCGTGGGCGTGAAGAAGGCGCCGATGCCGGCGCCCGCAGCGCGCAGGCGCTCGGCCAGGTTGCCTTGCGGCACCAGCTCGAGTTCGAGTTGTCCGCTGCGGTAGAGCGCGTCGAACACATGGCTGTCGGCCTGACGCGGGAAGCTGCAGATCACCTTGCGCACGCGCCCGGCCTTGAGCAGCGCGGCCAGGCCGGTGTCGCCGTTGCCGGCGTTGTTGTTGACCACTGTGAGCTCGCGCGCGCCCTGGTCGATCAGGCCGTCGATGAGTTCGCCCGGAATGCCGGCGGTGCCGAAACCACCGATGAGCACGGTGGCACCGTCCTCGATGCCGGTGAGCGTATCTGCGATAGAGGGGGAAAATTTGTCGATCATGGCGTGTCCAGCAGTAGTGCAGCGTTGTCCTGGAACTTCCTCTGTTACTCAGGCCGCACGCCCTCATAGGCGCGTTGCAACAACTGGCGGATGTCGCCGCGCTGCGCCAGGCCAAATGGCTGAGGGTTCCAATACGGGTTGCTGACCGCAATGTCGGCCGCTCGATCCAGGTCCTCCGCTCTCATGCCAATGTCCTTCAGCGCCACTTGCGCTCCATTGTTGAGGGCCAGATCAAACAGCCCAGCGCCTGCGGTGGCCCGGCCTGTGATTCCAAGTGCGCGAACGATACGCGCCATGGCGTCAGGCGCCGCCACGGCATTGAACGCCATCGCTTGAGGCAATATGACCGTGTGTACCTCGGCGTGCGGTAGGTTGAAGCTGCCACCCAAGGTGTGGCACAGCTTGTGGTGAAGTGCCATGCCGACATTGCCCAGAACCGCGCCGCACAGCCAAGCACCGTACAGCGCATCGCCGCGCGCAGCCACGTCGTCCTTCCGTGCGCGAATGATGGGCAAAGCCTGCGCGATAGCGCGTATACCCTCCTCTGCCATCAACTCCATCACGGGGTTGCTGTCTTGTGCATACAAACCTTCGGCGGCATGCGCAATCGCGTTCATACCGCTGGTCACACTCATTGCGACGGGCAAACTCAACGTCAGCTCGGGGTCGTATATGACCGTGCGCGGCAACACGCGCGGGTCTTTCCCGGTTTTCTTCAATCCCGCCTCGGTGATGCCGTAGATAGGCGTCATCTCCGATCCCGCATAGGTCGTCGGAATGGCCAGAATGGGCAAGCCGGAATCCATGGCGATGGCTTTTCCTAGACCTGTGGTAGACCCACCTCCAATGGCAATTGCGCAATCGGCACCCAAGCGGCGAGCCTCTTCGCGCGCCTCGCGCGCCGTTTCTATTGGTACGTGCATCACGGCCCGTGGAAAGATGCCGACCGCTCGACTGCCCAGGCGGTCCGCCACCATTTGGGCCTGATCCTGCTGCTCGGGGGTCGACAACACCAGCGCCATGCGTGCGCCCAGAAACTCTATTTCCCGCTCCAGATGCTTTACAGCACCCGCACCAAACACCACCCTCGAGGGTTGCCCGTTGTAGACGAAGTCCTTCACTTGAGCCTCATTTCTTCAACCTCATAGTCCACCTGATGCCGCTCGATTCGGATGCCCACCAACTCGTCCCTCACTCTCAGGTGTTCGGGGTGGTTTGCATACGCTTCCAGGGCCGCTTGCGATTCGAACTCGCTGTACAGCACCACATCGCATGCGTAGTCAATCTGACTGGCATCGACGCCGATCTCCAGATGAATAAGCCCGGGGATGTGCCCCCTCAATCCATGAAAGGCGCGGCGCACAAGATCGATACTGCCGCGCTTCTCTTCTGGTGTGTTGCCGCGCACGTTCCACATCACGATGTGACGGATCATTGACCACCTCTCAATTCGTAGGCACGTCAGGTTGAGACGTGCGTGGATTCATGTTGCTGGGATTCAAGACGAAGTCGTACTCGACGAGGTAGCTGCCGTCGGCCTGCTGCTTCCAGTCGGCGATCAGCGACTGGCGCACGCCGAACACAGCGTCAGAGTCCAGGTACGGATCGTCGCTTCGGAACACGTGCGTAATGAGCGTTTCGTAGCCTTTGGCCTTGATCATGAAATGCAGGTGGGCAGGCCGCCAAGGATGGCGCCCGGCCGCCTTCAACAGATCGCCCACCGGACCGTCATGTGGAATGGCATAAGGCACCGCCAGAATCGATCGGAAGTGGTAGTGGCCCTTTTCATCGGCATTGAGGATTGCGCGCGCCTGCGCGTGATCGAGTTCTGCGTGTTGCACGTCGTAGAGACCGTCCTCATCAGACTGCCAGACGTCGAGTTCGGCACCCGGCACAGGTTCGCCGTCAATGCCGCGGACCGTCCCTCGAACCAGGCAGGGGATTCCGCGGGCGCCGTTTGCAATGTCGGACCCGAGTTCGTGCTGCGGCGCCCCATCCACATGGAAGGGTCCGAACACTGTGGCTTCGGTGCAGCCTTTCGGCTTGTCGTTGTTCATTGCCACTGTCAGCATCGACAGCCCAAGCACGTCGGACAGCAGAATGAACTCTTGGCGCTTGTCATCAGTAATGTGGCCGCATCGCGTGAGGAACTCGATCCCCTTGAACCACTCCTCTTCGGTGAGTTCAACTTCGCGCGCAAACGCGTGTAGGTGGTTGACCAAACTGGTCATTATTTTTCTGAAGCGCGGATCCATCGTGGGGGCATGGCGCGCGAGCACGGCTTCGGTGATGGTGTTCTGGTCAAGGTTGCGCACCGTTTTCTCCTTGGTGGTTAGTCAAGCTGAAGTTGCGTCTGCCGCGCGATTGCGCCCCATTTAACGAAGTCCTCCCGGCTTCGCCGCTCAGCATCCTGCGGCGTGCTTGCCTCAACCCGTAGGTCCATCTCAGCCAGCCGCGCCTTCATGGCGGGCGTCGTAAGCGCAGTGCGCACCTCGCGTTGAATTTTTTCCGCGACTGCGGCGGGAAGGCTCGCAGGCGCCATCAAGGTTTCGAAGAAAGTCGCGTCGAAACCGGAATGCCCGCTTTCGGCAACTGTGGGCACGGTGGGCAGCAAGACGGAGCGTTCCTTGCTGGAGACGGCGACCGCCTGGAGCCGACCCGCCTGTACATGTGGCAGTACAACAGAGGAGACGATGAAGCCGCAACCGACGTGGCCTGCCAACACATCCTGCGCGGCGGGCCCGGGTCCCTTGTACGGGACATGCGTCTGCTTCGTCCCTGTGGCTGTCAGCAGCATTTCCATGGTCATGTGGCTGGGTGTTCCCGGCCCGCCCGAGGCGTACGTGTTGGCCGGTGGTAGCTGGATGAACTTCGAAAGCGTGTTGACCCCGGAAGCCTGGTTGCAAACCAACATCTGGTTGAAGCTCGCGAAATAGGTTACGGGCTTGAGTGATTGCCGCAGATCGAAGCTGAGCTTCTTGTAAAGATGCGGATTGATCGTCAGGACCGTGTCCGGGCCGACCAACAAGGTGTGCTCGTCCTTGGCTTGGGCCACGTCCGCTGCCGCGACATTGCCACCAGCTCCAGGCTTGTTCTCGACAACAACAGGTTGCTTCCATGCTGCCTGCAGCGCAGGCTGGATCAGCCTCGCAATCACGTCGCCCGGCGTGCCGGGAGGGAAAGAGGCTACCAGGCGAACAGGCTTGGTGGGCCATGTCTGTGAGTGCGCCGGTGTGAGCACCGTAAGGGCTGCGGCAATGAGCGGCAGGCAGAAAAGTGGGCGGATTGACGCATTCATGGAATCTCCTTAAGCGTGGGGGTTATCGACCGGTAACGCGCATCAGCACGCTCTTCGCGTCGTCCACGGCCTTGCCACGCCAAGCGACAATCTGGTCAGGACGAATCAGCGCCAGCGGTGCCTCGTACAAATCGCTCAACGATGCCTGCGGCAACTTCACGACGCGCAGATCGACTGCAAGCGTCTGCGCGGCGCTTTCGAAAGCCATGGTGGACGGCGCCTCTGGACCCAATGCCAGCAGCGTCCACTCGCTGTGAAAATGGTCGAACAGTGACGTCCCATCGTCCAGCCACGCATGCGGTGGGCGTCCACCCGGGCTGGCAGTCGGGATGTAAGCATTCGGTTCATCGGGCGGGAGCGCAGCACCGTCGCCGAGGATGATCGGCGAGCCGTCGTAGCGACCACCGAAGGTAACACCAGGGATGTTGAATTCGAGTCGTGCATGTTGATTAAGGTGAACGGAGGCAATCGCCCGCTCCTCCTCTCCTCGCGCCGAATCCTCGTCAAGCACCGGCTTCGCGCTAAACAGGCCTACGGAGTCAGCAAAACGCCGCGCAAATCCTGTATTCCGTTCGGCAAGCGGCTTTCGCTCTGCTTCATAGCTATCCAGCAGCGCTTGGGGCGCTTGACTGCGAATAACGCTGGCCAGCTTCCAGGCTAGATTCACCGCATCTTCCACGGCGGTGTTGTAGCCCAGACCGCCCGTCGGTGTGAACAGATGGGCCGCATCTCCAGCGATGAAAACACGCCCACGCTGCAGGCGCTGGGCGACCAAGGCATGACCTGCGAGCCAGGTTCCCATCGAAAGAATCTCCATCGGAACTTCGACACCGACGGCTTCCTGAAAAACGCGACGAGCATCAGACTCCGTCCACGTGTCGGCGTCCTCACCCGGGCGCAACGCGGCGTGGAACGCGTATTCAGCAAGGCCATCTACGGAGGCCATGAATGCACGCCGTTGGTGATTGACCGCCACGTACATCCATGCTTTGGGATATTTGAGAACTGAGAGAAATTCCGGCGAACGCAAGTAGATGGCAAACATCTTCCCACCCATGAACTCCCGCTGGATCCCAGTGACGCCTCCCCACTCGATGCCAAGTTCCTTGCGAACAAAGCTGCGTGCGCCATCCGCGCCAACCAGGAATTTGGCAACTACCCCCTGCGCCGGGCCGCCTTCGGTAGGCCGGACCATGGCGCTTACCGCTTCGCCGTCGTCGTGGAAGCGCTCCAACGTCCAGCCGTAGCGAACGTCATTGGTCGGCCAAGACTGCGCATGGCCGCGCAACACCTCTTCGACGAACTTTTGCGACACACGGTGCGGCAGCTCCGCTGCGCTCCATGAGCCTGCCATCTCCTTGATCTTGACCACCGCCTCAGCTGCGGTAGGCAGATTGATGCGTGCCAGTTCGTGGCTCGAATATCGAGTGAAATACGCAATATCTGTCGGGTGGTCTGGCGGCAAGCCCAGAGCGCGCACCTCCTCGGCAAACCCCAGCCTTCTGAAATGCTCCATGGTGCGTGCCTGGGTCGCATTGGCCTGGGGATTGAATGCCGTGCTTGGCTTTGCATCCACCATCATGCAGCGAATGCCGCGTCGGCCAAGCTCGATCGCCAGCATCAGCCCGCACGGACCACCACCGGCGATTAGCACGTCAGTTTCGATGGCCTGTTTTGGGCCGGAGGCGGGTTGATTCTCAGCGTTCATGCGTTATCCTGCTCATTGATGAAGTTATTAGTTAGGTTACCAAAATACACGGCTTAAGGCTAGAAAAAAATCCTATGGGAAACCCGAACGATCCTCACGCCTACCGTTGGCGCACACACAATCCGGGCCGCGTGCTCAGCAATGCCTTGCGCCGCTTCGAGGAGAGGGTCTTAGCTCTCATGAGCAAAGCAGGACACTCGCAGACACGCCTCTCCCATGTGAACTTGACTCGGCATTTGGATTTAGAAGGCACTCGCATTACTGAGCTGGCAAGGCGCGCTTCCATCACCAACCCCGCGATGACAGAACTGATCGACCAGTGCGAGACGCTGGGCTTGGTCGAGCGCGTGCCAGATTCGGCGGACAAGAGAGTGCGCGTCGTGCGTTTCACACCAGCGGGTCTGGAGTGGTTGACTGCATTCGGGTGCGCTGTGGCTGAGGCTGAAGCTGAAATGGCAAGTGAAATCGGCGCGCGTGGCATGAAAAGCCTTCTCACGGATCTTGCGAGCTACGCCGCTGCAATGGAGCCGCCCATAAACTGACGCACCCGGATCAGCGGCCACCTCTGGAGACGCGGCATCACGCTGGTAAACGATGCGACGTCTATCTAGGCCTATATAAAGCGCAACGTCCGCATTGGCTCGCGAAAGTTCGAGCACACGAGACAGGCCATCCGGGTGAAAGTATCTTGGCCACATCGGTCCTCGATGACTAGTGGATACGGTGCCCCTTGCCGCTCAAACGTGCATACCACCGTCGGCCATGAAGATACCGCCGGTCGAAAAACTGCTGCGTGCGCTGGCCAGGAACAGGGCCATCTGGGCGACTTCCTCTGGCCTGCCATGTCGCCCTAGCGGAATCATGTCGTCGAGCATCTGGGTCGCATCGCGCCCAACGACAGAGGTCAGCCGGCGATCGATTTCAGCCTGAAAATCGTTGGCTATCGGTCCAGGCGCAACGACGTTGACGCGAATACCGCGTGCCGCCCCCTCTTTTGCCGCCACGCGCATCAGGCCCACGAGCGCATGCTTGGAGGTGGCGTATGCGGTGATGCCAGGATCGGCCGTGACGGCCTCCACGCTGGCGTTGATGAGCACGCTCGCGCCGTCTGCAAGCAGGGAGAAACCATGCTTGAGCGCCAGAAAAGCCCCACGCACATTGACCTGCATGACGGCGTCGAAAACCTCCTCTGGATAGTCTTCGATGGACGCAATTGCACCATTGATGCCCGCGTTGCAGAAAAGGAAGTCAATAGATCGGCCCCAACGCGCTTGCGCTCCTTGCATATAAGCCCGCGTCTGCGAGCTGTCGCCCACGTCCGCCACTGCCCAGGCCACGCGCTCGCCGGCGTCCAGTTCCTGCACGGCCGCTCGCAATCCCTCTTCCTGGCGGTCCACCAGCCAGACGCACGCGCCCTCTTCCACAAGCGCGCGCGCTGTCGCACGCCCCACACTGCCCGCGCCACCCGTGATAACACACACCTTTTCCTGCATCTCGTTGTTCATTCGAACTTCATCCCCCCAGATAAGCCCGCCGCACACTGTCGTCGTCCAGTGCGGCGGCAGCCGAACCGCCCCCGGACATCACACCGGTGGCCATCACGTAGACCCGGTCACCCACTCGCAGGCTCAGGTGGGCGTTTTGCTCGACGAGCAGGATGCCAAGGCCGGTTTCGCGGATGCGCCCCAGCGATTGAAACAACTCGTGTGCCATCAACGGTGAAAGGCCCAGCGAAGGCTCGTCGAGCAGCAGGATGTCCGGCGCGGACATCAGCGCGCGCCCGATGGCAACCATCTGCTGCTCGCCGCCGCTCATGGTGCGCACCTGCTGACCAAGCCGCTCGGCCAAACGCGGAAACAGCGAGAGAACGGTCTCCCGGGTTGGTACCTCCTTCGAACGTGCGCGCTGCGGGAAAGCGCCCAGCGCCAGATTCTCAGCCACGCTGAGTTCGCCGAACACGCCACGGCCCTCGGGCACCAGCGCAAGGCCAGCGTTGACGATTCGATACGCCGGCATATTCACGAGTGACTTGTCATTCAGCGTGATCCTCGCGCCCGGCTTAGCCGGTGTGAGCCCAGCGACGGCCTTGAGCAAGGTTGATTTACCCGCGCCATTTGCACCGAGTAGTACCACGATCTCACCTCGCGCGACAGTCAGTGCGGCCCCGCTGAGCGCGCGGTGCCGACCGTAGTTGACGGAAAGGTCGGCGACGTCAAGCATTGACTGCCCCTCCCAGATAGGCCGTCAGCACTTCGGCGTTCACCAACACCTCGGCGGTAGGACCTTCGGAAATCTTGCGGCCTGCATTCATGACCACGCAGCGGTTGCACAAGGCACGAATGGCCTCCATCACATGCTCTACCATCAGGATGGTCAGGCCGTCGTCACGGAGCTGCCGCACCAGGGCAATGCCGTCAACCAGTTCCGTCGGGTTGAGGCCTGCCAGCCACTCGTCCAAAAGCAGCAGTTTTGGCTGTGGGGCCAATGCGCGCGCCAGTTCCAGGCGCTTCTGGTCGATATAGGTCAGCTCGCCCGCCAGCGCATCCGCCTTGTCGGCCAGGCCCATCCGGGCCAGCAGTGCGGATGCACGTTCACGTGCGGCGGCACCCCAAACCCCGCGGGGCCCGAAGGCCAGGCCACTGATCACATTTTCCAAGCAGGTCAGATGGGCAGGCACGCGCACGAGCTGGAAGGAGCGCGCGAGGCCGCGGTGCGCCAGCCGGAAAGCGGGCAGATGTTGCACGGGCTCGCCGTCGAATTCGATCGTACCCACATCGGCGACCAGCGCACACGAGATTAGGTTCATCGCCGTGGTCTTGCCCGAACCATTGGGACCGAGCAGGCCGAGGATCTCACCCTGTGCGATCTCAAAACTCAGGTCATCGACGGCGCGCAGGCCGCCAAAACTCCGCGACAGGCCCTGTACGCGCAAGAGTGCTTGGTGATTCATGCTCGCTTCTCCTTGCGGCGGCGCGCCAGCCAGTCGCCGACCGCACCGGCCACGCCGTTCGGCACGAAATAGACGATGACCATGAACACCGCGCCCAGCAGGATGGAGAAATGGTTGGGGAAGCGCGCCGAAAGAAACTCGAACAGCAGCGACAGCGGGATGGCGCCGGCCAGCGGGCCGAACAGGCTGCCCGCACCGCCCAGCAAGGCCATGATGACGACCTGGAAGGAAATCACCGAATTGAAGGAGATCGCCGGGTCGATGTAGGTCCAGCGCGGCGCCATCACCGCGCCGGCCAGGGTGATGAAGGCCGAACTGGCGACGAAGAGCAGCAGCTTGGCGCGCGTGACGTGGATGCCCACATGCCGCGCCACGGTCTCGTCCTCGCCAATGACCCGCAGGGCCAGGCCCAGGCGCGAGCGCTGCACCCACCAGCTGAAGGCGAACACCGCCGCGAGCAGCGCCAACAGCTGCCAGTAGATCTGCTGGCTCGTGACGTCGAGGAACACGTAGCGGCCCAGGGTCTTGGTGATGTTGACCTCGTACCAAGTGACCACCTGGCGCACGAGTTCGGCCAGGCCGAAGGTGAAGATCACGAAGTAGATGCCGGACAAGCGCAGGGTCGCCATGCCGATGAGCAGGGCGAGCAGCGCGCCCACGGCCACGGCCACGCCGAAGACCAGCGGCAGCGGCAGCGTGTCGCCCAGCACCGCGACGGCGTAGGCGCCGATGCCGTAGAAGGCCACACTGGCCAGCGACACATAGCGCGTGGGGCCGGAGAACAGCGCCCAGGCCGTAGCCATGAGCGAGTACTGGGCCAGGTTGATGGCCAACCCCAGGTAGTAGTCGTTGCCGCTGAACACGGGCAGCGTAGCGGCGGCCGCCAAGGCGGCCAGGGTCAGGAGAAGGGAACGCTTCTGAGGCAGTTTCATCGCACGGGTCGCCCGAATAGCCCTGCAGGGCGCCACATCAGGACCAGCAGGAACAGCAGGTAGTTGACGGCCAGGGTCAGGCCGGGGTCGATGAGGCGCGCCACCAGGGTCTCGGAAAAGCCCAGCAGCAGGCCCGCCACCAGCGCGCCCGCCACGTTGCCCACGCCGCCCATGATGACGACGATGAGCGCTTTCATCGTGAACAGCACGCCCATGGACGCGCTGAAGGTCAGGAACATGCTCGCGAGCACGCCGCCGGCCGCCACCAGCGCGCCGCCGGCCGCGAACGTGAGCGCGGAGACCTGGCGCACGTCGATACCCACCAACGGCGCGTTGCCGGGCGCCGTGGCCACGGCGCGCACCGCGGCGCCGGCACGCGTGCAGGCCAAGAAGGCGAACAGCGAGAGCGCCGCCACCACCGCGAAGCCGAACATGATGAGCCGGTTGAGCGAGATGGCCGCGCCCAGAACGGACACCGCTTCGGCCGCGTAGGAATAGCTGTGGTAGGCCCCGCCGAAGATCACCAGCATCACGCCCTGCACGACGAAGAGCAGGCCGAAGGTGGCCAGCAGGCTGTCCACCTCCAGCGCCGGGCCGGCCTTAGTGCGCCGGACCAGCGGCGTGAGCAGGATCTGGTAGACCAGCCAGTTGACGGCGAACCCGACCGGCAGCGCCAGGGCCAGCGTCACCAGCGGGCTCACCTGCAGCCAGTTGAACAGGCCGTAGGCGCAGAACGCGGCGGCGATGAGCCACTCGCCATAGGCCAGGTGCATGATGCGCGCCACGCCGTACTGCAGGGTTAGCCCCATCGCGACCATCGCGTAGAGGCCGCCCAGCGTGAGGCCGAAGAGCAGCAATTCAACCAGCAGTTGCATGATCGGTCACCCAGTCTCTCGGGCCCCGGCTCAAGCCGCCTTCCAGGCGGGTTTGAGCTGCACCTTCTTGACGCCCGGCTTGCTGGCGGGCGCCACACCGTGGAATTCGCCGTTCTGCCATTGGCCGACGATCCAGATGTCCAGCGATTGCTGGTCGGTGTACCTGATCGTCCCGTTGGCGGTTTCGAAGCTGCCCTTATTGATCTCGGCGATGACGGCGGCACGGTCCAGCGTGCCGGCACGCTCGATAGCCTGCTGCAAAACCTGCAGCGAACTGTAGATGGTGATGTTGCTGAAGCGGTCGGGTTCTTGACCACTCAGCTCCACGTGCTTCTTGTGGAAAGATGTCCACCGCGGATCGTCGACGTTGACGCCGCCCACACCCATAACGCCTTCTATATTGGCGCCGAAACGCTGCTTGTACATAGGAAAGGCCGTGCCGATACCAACGTAGAAAACCTTCGGATTGAAGCCCGAGACCCGCGCCTGTTCGGTGAGCGCCACCGTGTCCGGCGGATAGGAGAATGCGATGAAAGCGTCCGGATTCGCGCCCTTGGCATCGTTGATCAACGGCGACATGTCCTGCGTGCCAACGGGATAGGCCTTGTCGTAAACGAACTGGAACCCGTACTTGGCAGCCGCCTTGCGCGCACCGCCCGACAGGTCGACGCCGAAGGCGTCAGAGATGCTGACCATGGCAAGGCGGTTCCCGATGAGACCGGCCTTGCGCTGAGCTTCGAGAGTTTCCACCAGTTGCTCGCCGTACATTGTGCCGCCGCCTTGGTGGAAGAAGATGTTGCGCCAGCGCTTCACGAGCTGCGGCGCGAGATCGGTGATCGCCGACACCGCGAGATGCGGATAGTTGTATTTGTTGAGCGTGGGGGCAACCGCGAGGTTGAGGGCCGTACCCCAGGGCGTGAACACGAAATCCACTTTGTCCTGCGTGGCCAGGCGCTCGTAAGCGCGCACCGCCTCGTCCGAACTGGAACGGTCGTCGTACTCGACGACCTCGACCGGCAGCCTCCTGCCCTTGAGGTTGATGCCGCCGGCGGCGTTCACCTCCTTGACCCACATGTTGTAGACCGGCGTGTTCTGCGTGGCCGTGCCGCCCGCGTTGGGGCCGGTCTTGGAGGAGGAATAGCCAATTTTGATGGCCGTTGTCTGCGCCTGCAGCAGTGAAGGCGCGCCCAGCGCGACCGCGCCGCTCAATGCGGCCCCTGCACGAATAAAACTTCTCCGGTTGCTCATCTCAAGTCTCCTTATGGTCATGTTGTGCCGTCAGCCTGCGGCAGGGTTCGCGCACTCCAGGATGCGCATCGCTCGGAAAAGACGGGTACGGCCGCAGGACCGTCAGCCCGTCATCAGCAAACCTCCATTGACGTCCAAGGTGGCGCCAGTGACATAGGCCGCATCGGCGGAGGCTAGGAAAAGTACGCTGTTGGCGACATCCGAACTCTCACCCAGACGGCGCGCCGGAATGGTTTCGACCGTGCAAGCGATCTCCGCAGGACTTCGGATCGACCGGTAGCGTTCGGTTGAAACGACCCCGGGCGCCACGGCATTGACGGTGATCCCGTCAGGCCCAGCCTCCCGTGCCAGATGCCGTGTAAATCCAAGCACCCCGGCCTTGGCCGCCGCATAGTGCGAAGTCACGGTGACCACCCCACCGCGCACGAAAGACGACACATTGACGATGCGCCCGTATCGCTGCAGTCGCATCGTCGGCAGCACGGCCTTCGAGAGAAGAAACGCGCTGGTGAGATTGAAGCGAAGGATCCAGTCCCACTCGTCCTCGGGAATGTCCTCGGTGCTCCGCAACGCCTGGAAGCCGCCGGCGTTGTTGACCAGAACATCCACGCGCTTCCACCGCGCCAGCGTGCTGTCCACCGCCCGCGTCAAATCCTCGCTCCGGGTCACGTCCGCGACGACGGTCATCAACTTGTCTCCGCCCGTCGCGGTCGCAAGGCTTTCGAGACCGCTCTGGTCGATATCCAAGGCGGCCACATAGGCTCCTTCGCGCGCAAACGCGCAAGCGATCTCTCGACCTATGCCTTGCGCCGCGCCAGTCACGATCACGACCTGTTCCTGGAATCGCATGGAATGGGCCCACCCGTGCTCAGCCATGTTGCAACCCCGCGGCAGAGACACCAGCGATGCAGATGGCCTCATCTTCATCACCTGTGCCACCACTCGCACCCACCGACCCGATAGCTTCGCCAGCCGCGTTCTTGATGAGCACTGCGCCTGTCTGAGGCAAAAATCGCCCCCCCGAGGTCGCCGCCAGCGACACAAAGAAGTTTGGGTTGTCTTTCGCGCGGTCGCCCAGCACGCGGCTCGAAACGCCCATGCCTATCGCACCCCAGGCTTTGGCACGCGCAATGTCGAAGCGCAGCATGCTGGCCCCGTCTTCACTCGCGAAAGCTTTCACATGGCCGGCCGTGTCCAGCACAGCGATGGCCATGGGCTT
>Ga0247823_10000614_pt1 | contig 30054 bp, 19 predicted proteins | sample 13C_PalmiticAcid_2_FD_192426 | JGI IMG/M metagenome (GOLD analysis project Ga0247823, IMG submission 192426) | Soil microbial communities from agricultural site in Penn Yan, New York, United States - 13C_PalmiticAcid_Day30 | ecosystem: Environmental > Terrestrial > Soil > Agricultural land...
GCTCCGCGCGCGGTGGCGGGTGTCGAGGGCATGGCGTTCCAGCCAGCCTGGTCGCCCGACGGCCGCACGCTCGTCTATGTGACGTGGAGCGGCGAGGGTGCCAAAGACGCTGATGCCGGCGGCGCGTTGTGGGCGATCCCCGCGGCGGGCGGCAAGCCGCGCCGGCTGTCGCAGACATCGGCCTATTATAGCGAGCCGGTGGTGTCGCTCGACGGGCGCTCGGTCGCCGTGCTGCGCGCGACCAGCATCGAGCGGCTGCAATCGGCGTCCGACCTTCAGGCCAGCCGGCCGACCGATATCGTGCTGCTGCCGCTGGCCGGTGGCGAGGGGCGGGTGATCGCCAGCAAGTCGGGGATCAAGTCTCTGTCGTTCGACGGCAAGGGCGAATGGCTGCGCTATATGAGCGGGCCATCGGTCGAGGCGGTGGCGGTGCAGGGCGGCACGCTGCGGCGCGTGTTCGACCTGCGCGTTCCCAACTCCAACCGCTACTTCAACAACATCCAGACCCCGCCCGAGGATATCCGGCTGAATCCTGACGGAACGCGGATGCTGGTCAAGGCGGCATCGCAGGCCTGGCTGCTCGACGTGCCGCCATCCTTCTCCGCCGACCCGCAGGCGCTTGAGCTGTCCCGCCCGGTGGTGTTCGGGGTGCGGCTGACCGATGTGGGCGCCGACTATGTCGACTGGTCGCGTGACGGCAAGACCGTGATGTGGTCGCTCGGCGCAACTGTGCGGACGATCGATGCCGGGCAGGCCGGGATGCTGGCAAGGGGAGTCGCCGAGAAGCAGGCGGCAAAGGTCGAGGCGGTGGTCGAGCTGCCGCGCGACGTGCCGCAGGGAACGGTCGTGCTGCGCGGCGGCACCGCGATCACGATGCGCGGCGACGAGACGATCGCGGGCGCCGATGTCGTGGTGACCAACAACCGTATCGTCGCCGTCGGCAGGACGAGTGAGGTGAGCGTGCCGTCGGGCGCGACCGTCGTCGATGTCACCGGCAAATATCTGACGCCGGGCTTCGTCGACACGCACGCCCACTGGTTCGAGCTGCCCCGGCAGGTGCTGGAGGCGAACCATTGGAGCCTGCTCGCCAACCTTGCCTATGGCGTGACCAGCGGGCTCGACGTCCAGCCCTTCACCATCGACGTGTTCGGCTATCAGGACATGATCGACGCCGGGATCATGACGGGGCCGCGTGCCTTCTCGACCGGGCCGGGGATCTTCGTGAACAGCGAGATCAACTCGGCGGCGGAGGCCGAGGCGGTGCTGACGCGCTACCGCGACTATTACCGGACCAGCAACCTCAAGGCCTATCTCGTCGGCAACCGCACGCAGCGCAAGCTGGTGGTCGAGGCGTCGGGCAAGATGGGGATGATGGCGACGACCGAGGGCGCCAGCGACTTCAACCTCAATCTGACTCACGCGCTCGACGGCATGGCGGGCAACGAGCATAATCTGCCGATCACCCCGCTGCGCGAGGATGTGGTGAAGCTCTACGCATCGTCGCGGATCGGCTATTCGCCGACCTTCGGCGTGCTCTATGGCGGCTTCGCGCCCTACGACGATCAGGTGATCGCGGGCGAGGTCGACAAGGATGCGAAGCTCGCGCGTTTCGTCCCCTGGGGAATTATCGAGAGCAAGATGCGCAACCGCGTGTGGACGCCGCCGATGGACCGGACATCCGCCTCCTTCGCCGCCGACGCGCTGCGCATCCGCAAGGCCGGCGGGCTGATCGGGATCGGCAGCCACGCGGTGATCCAGGGGCTGGGCTATCATTACGAGATGCGCGCCTATGCCGAAGGCGGGGCGACCCCGCATGAGGTGCTGCGCGCCGCGACACTCGACAGCGCCGAGGTGATCGGCCGCAAGGGCCAGATCGGCAGCCTGGAGCCAGGCAAATATGCCGATATCCTGATCCTGTCCGCCAACCCGCTGGAGCGGATCGAGAATGCCGCGGCGATCGACAAGGTGATGAAGAACGGGCGCATCTATGACGCGGCGACGCTCGCCGAGGAATGGCCGCGCAAACAGGCGCTGCCCGATCGCTGGTTCGCGAAGGCACGGCCGAACTGAACGGAGGACGAGGGTGATGAAGATGACGCGGCGTGAACTGCTGGCGGCCGCTCCGGCAGTGGTGGCGAGTCAGGCCGTGGCAGGCCCTGCGCGCGCGGCGGCGGGGAGCGACATCCTCGCCATGACCGCGGCAGATCTGGCCGCAGCAATCCGGCGGCGTGACGTGTCGAGCCGCGAGGTGATGGCGGCGCATCTGGCGCGGGTCGACGCACTCAACCCGAAGTTCAACGCCATCGTCTCGCGCGTCGACGGCGACCAGCTGCTGCGCGAGGCTGCGGTACAGGACGAGGAGGCGGCGAAGGGCCGGTTCCGCGGGGCGCTGCACGGCTTTCCGCATGCGGTGAAGGACACCGCGCCCGCCAAGGGGATCGCCCATACCCAGGGCTCGCCGCTGCTGCGCGACAATATCGCGGCGGCGGATTCGCTGGTGGTCGGGCGGATGCGCGCGGCGGGAGCGATCTTCACCGGCAAGACCAATGTGCCGGAATTCGCGCTCGGCTCGCACAGCTTCAACCCGGTGTTCGGTGTGACGCGCAACGCCTATGATCCGCGCAAGTCGGCTGGCGGCAGCTCGGGCGGCGCCGCGGTCGCGCTGGCGTTGCGCATGATGCCGCTGGCCGACGGCAGCGATTTCGGCGGATCGCTGCGCAATCCCGCCGCGTGGAACAACGTGTTCGGCTTCCGCCCGTCGTTCGGGCGCGTGCCGTCGGCGCCGTCGAGCGACGTGTTCGGCCAGACTTTCGCGACCTCCGGCCCGATGGCGCGGACGGTGCGCGATACGGCGCTGTTGCTGTCGGTCCAGGCGGGGCCGGACCCGCGTGCGCCCTTCTCGCTCAAGGACGATCCGTCGGTGTTCACAAAGCCGCTCGACCGCGACTGGAAGGGCGGGCGCATCGGCTGGCTGGGCGATCTGGGCGGTGCGCTGCCGATGGAACCGGGGGTACTCGAGACCTGCGAGAAGGCGCTGGAGGCCTTCCGTGCGATCGGGATGCGCGTGGACGCGGCGACGCTGGACGAGCCAGCCGAAGCGATGTGGCGAACCGCGGTGGCGCTGCGGCACTGGTCGGTCGGCGCGGATCTGCTGCCCTATGCCGACGATCCGGCCAAGCGCGCGCAGATGAAGCCGGAAGCGCTTTGGGAGGTCGAGGGCTATCGCAAGCTCAGTGCGATCGAGATTACAGAGGCGCAGAGGGGGCGCACGCGCATCTACGAGGCGTTCCGCAAGGCATTCGCGACTTTCGACTTCCTCGTCCTGCCGACGGCCCAGGTGTTTCCGTTCGACGTCGAACTGCGCTGGCCGACCGAGATCGCGGGCCGCAGGATGGACAGCTACCATCGCTGGATGGAGGTGACCCTGCCGGTGACCATGGCTGGCCTGCCGGCATTATCGGTACCGGCCGGGTTCGGCGGCGCGCAGAAATTGCCGATGGGCATGCAGATCATCGGCCCGACCCATGCCGATCTCTCTGTACTGCAGGTCGGCCACGCCTACGAGCAGGCTTCACCCTGGATCGGCCGTGCTCTGCCCCCAGCGGGATTGCCGCGCTGAAGGCAGGCAACCCCGATGGGACTGTTCTCAATAGGATACGGTAACCGTCAGCGTGTCGCTGTAGTTGCCGGGGCGCGGCAGGGTCTGGCCTGACGGAATACGCCCGAACACGGTAACCGTCTGCGCCTGGCCGTTGCCGGTGTTGCTGGCGGGGCCGCTGCCGGGCGTGCCGGCGACCGTGGGAAACGGCACCGACCGGCCGTTGTCCGTGAAGATGTCGTAGTTCAGCGTATCGGCCTGCGACGCGTGCTTCATCCGCTTCTGCGCGCCCGACGCGTTGATGCCGTCGTCGGTATGCAGAACCCAGGGGGTGGTAGCCGTGCAAATGAGGCTGACCGCGCCCTGATTGTCGATATTGGCGGCCGACTGATCGACACTGCCGAACGCAAGCGTTGATGTTGAAACAATGTTACAGGAGGATAGCACCTCCGCCGTTACGTCGAGCGATCCGGTGTCCTGAGCGAATGAAGGCGTCGCTGATGCCGCAAGGGCAATTGCGCCGATCACAGTCATCTTTTTCATTTCTTCCATCCTATCCCGAAATCAACTGATGCACTTCTCCATGTCTTCATTTTGCGAGTCGAATTTTGACGCAAACATGTGAATCAATAGGTAACGGTGATCAGGACCGTGTCGGAGTAGTCGCCCAATACCGAGGGAACTGTCGTCCCGGCGGCGATCCTTCCATAGACGATGTGATTCTGGTTGGCGCTCGTTCCCGTGCCATTGACCCCGCCGCTGCCGCCGGTGGTGGCGGTCCCGCCGGTCGCGTCCCAGATCGCCGCGTACGCGTTGGTCTTGTAGAGCTGGTAGGGCAGTCGGCCGGCACCGTTTGCCATCTGGCGATTGCCGCTGCCGGGCGCGACGCGGTTGGCGCCGTCGCCGATATAGATGGTGTAGCTGGCACCCGTGCTGCAGATGACGGTGATCGTGCCCTGAGCGGTGACGTCGGTCGCGACCGTGCCGATGCCGCTGATCGTCCCGAAGGCGATGGTGGGCGTGGCCACGAGATTGCAGGTCGCGGTTACCGTCGCCGTGACCGTGCCGTTTCCCGTCACCGTATCCGCCAAGGCGGGCTGTGCCTGGACTATGCAGGCAAGCGCCGCCAGGATCAGCGGGCTTCTGTTTCGTCTGGTCGTATCGAACATGCTACTCTCCAGATGAGCCTCAATAGGTCACGGTGATCACGATCGTGTCGGTGTAGGTTCCCGGTACGGGCAGCGTGGTTCCCGCCGGGATCGATGCGAAGACGGTCTTGTTCTGCGAAGCGCCGGTGCCCGTATCCGAAACGCCGCCGCTGCCGCCGATCGCGGCGGTGCCGCCGGTCGCATCCCAGACCTGGGTCCGCCCCGCATCCTTGAAGAGCTGGTAGGGCAGCCGGGCGGCGCCTTGCGCCATCTGCCGGTTGCCCGATCCGGGCGAGACGCGATTCTGCCCGTCACCGATATAGATGGTGTAGGGCGTGTTGCATTCGACGGTCACGGTGCCTTCCGCGTCGATCCGGGCCGCTGTCGGACCGATGCTGGTGACATTGTTGAAATTGATCGCGGGCGTCGCGTTGAGCGCACACATTTTGGGAATGACGAAGTTCGCGGTGTAGTTGCCGAAGGCCTGTGCTCCGGTCAGCGCGCCGAAGAGCCCGCACAGGCCGAGAAGCGTCGTCGCTGTCTTGGCCTCATAGATAGTGAAGCTGTTGGTATAGGTTCCTGCCGCCTTTCCGCTGGCAGTCCCGGCGGGGACGACGCTGGTGATCGTCGTCGATGTCGATGACGGGCCAAGCGCGATCAGGGCGCCATAGGGCCCGTACATGCCGCCCGCATTGTCCATGTTGGTGATGGTGATGCTGTGCGCCGGAATTGTGGCGTCGAGGCGCATGGTGACGCTGTTCGATCCGTTGACGGCGCTGCGCGTATAGGTGGCCCCGACACAGACATTCTGACCGTCGAGGATGCCATTGCAGGTGATGAGGAACGGGAAGTCGATCCGCGCCTCGTTGCCGAGGTTGGCGACTGTATAGGTATAGGTCCGGTTCTGCGAAGAACCTGAGCTGTTGGTGCAGGCTGCCTGTGCAGGTGTGGCCATCAGCAGCAGCGGCAATGCAATCAGGGACGCGGAGAGCGCGTGCGTACCAAGGCCGAGGACCGACAGCAGCGTGGTCAGCCAGCGTGACAGGGGGCGCAGCTGCATATCCATTGCCTTCAGCTTCCTTGCCGTACCGGGACGTCGTCGGTGGGGTGAGAGAGAGGTCCGCGGAGTCACTGACATGTCAGGGGTCCGATCCTTGCCTGCGGTGATCCGCCGTCCTGATAGGTGAAGGTGGCATGGCACTGGCCGGCGATGCCGCGGTCGACCGACAACCGGTTGTTGGGCTTGAGGTCGCGCAGATAGGCTTCGCCGTCATAGCCGATCACGGCGCTTTCGCCGCTCTCGAGCACGGCGACATAACCCGCCTCGATCGGCCGCCCGGAAGCGTCGTGGAGCACGACCAGGGCGCTGTGAACCCGCCGGCTCCCGAAGTCGACGATCGCGCCCTGACGATAGCCGGACACCGCAAGCCGCTCGGTCGCGTCCGGTTCCCAGCCGTCGGCCATGGTCGCCGGATCGACGAAGATCTGCTGCGGATAGTAAGGCGACACATCGGGCAACAGGGCGTGGCCAGCCCCGTTCGCCTTGCCCATCCGGACGCCGCCCTGAAGCACTTCGGTCCCCGGCCCGGCATTCTTCACGATGACGAAGCCGTCGCCGATGCGATTGGCGAGGAAGACGCTGCCGCCCGCGGCGACGATCGAGCCTTCCATTTCGAGGCTGCCCAGCCAGTCGTCACCGACCTGGACGACGCGTGCACGAACCAGCGCTTCGGGAGCGCGATAGCTGACATAGGCCCGTCGTGAATCCTGGCCGTCCAGGACGGCGCGGTTGGAAAGTCCCCAGCCGACATCGCCCTGACGCTGACCGGCCAAGCCCTCCGCCTGCATTTCCAGCGCGGTGTGACCGCTGTCGCGCTCCGCGCTTGCAGTCACCATCGTCGATCTGCCGATCCGGATGTTCAGCATCGCAAAGGCGCCGAAGCTGTTCCCGCGATCGAGGTCGGAATAGGCGCTGACATAGGCGGTGATGCGACCGGAAATAGGCCGGGAAAGCGACATGTTGGCCAGCCGCTGCCCGTAATCGCGGTCCTGGATGTCGTTATAGTTGAACGAAACGGACGTGCCGCCCAGCACCGGGCCGATCGACAGGCCCGCGCGGTTGATGGTCGTCGCCCGCGCCGGGGCCAGGGCCAGATCGTCCGATCCCGCGATGCCGCGGCGTTGCCGGTCCCGTACCATTGCGACGCGGGCCAGGTCGAAATAGTCGCCAAAGCTGCGTTCCGTGCCGGCGAAGAAGACCAGCTGACCGATGCGCCCCTCTGCCTTCACGGCCATGCGGGCGCCGTCATAACCCTTGTAGCGACTGCCGGCGATGGAGACGGTGAGCGCGCCATGGCCGCCCAGACCCTGCACGATACCGGCCCCGCCGTTGATGAGGCCGTCGACCGCGCCTTCGATATGGCCTTCGACCGTCGTCGCTTGCGTCAGGCCATAGCGAAGCGATCCCGAGCCGGAAAAATTGCTGTCGTAGCTGAAGGACGCGAAGCCGAAGTCCTGCCGCGGAAATCCCGCGTCGATGGAATATTCGAGAAGCCCGGCCCGGAGCTGCGAGGAGACATAATAATAGTCGCGCACGATCTCGACCTGACGGCCGCTGAGGTCGGTCGTCACGAGGCGGACCTTCCCGCCGGAGACCTGGGGCAGCGACTGGATATCGAACGGCCCGGACGGAATCTCTCCGGAGAATATCCGCTGCTGGTCGATATAGAGGTCGAGGGTTGATGGCAGTGCGGCTGACCCCGCGAAACGCGGCAGCGGCGTGGTGACGATATCCGGACGCTGCTCGAAGGCACTCGCGATCTGAAAACCGCCCAGCCGTACGCTGTTCGACCAGGGCAGCGCATTGGAGGCGAAATCGCCGATGATATAGGAACGGACAGCCACCGGATCGACAAGGCGCCAGCTGCTGTCCAGCCGGACGAGCGCCTTGCCGTCCCAGCGGCTGTCGCTGTTGAAATTGACGTCGGTCGTGACGACGCTGCCGCCCATCATGCCGATCACACCCGCCGTGCCGGCGACGGCGGTTCGTTCGCGCGTCTGGGTCGCGTAAGCGGAATAGTTGACGATCACCCCCGGAGTCGGATGAATCTGGGCGGCGTCGAACCTGCGCCGGCCGGTGCCGAGTTCGATCTGGTAGGGATCGAGCGCCTGGCCGCCGATGGTCAGTGAAATCGACTGGCTGGGCTCGTCATACACGAAGCCGAGACCGGGAATCGCCGAGAGCGCGACGAGGTCGTCCCTCACAGTCCGGGGGTCGACCTGAACGCGAAGCGCGCGCAACTCACTGGCCCGCGCGAGCAAGCTGTTGTCCGGCAGCTTCAGCACCGTCAGCAGGACGCCCGTCCGGGCACTGTTGAGCATCACTGCAAGCAGGAGCGTTTCCCACTCTGCGCGTTCCGGACTGTCCGCGGGTGCAACCGGCCGCCCTGCGTCCCGGCCGGCGGCGACTGCAACGCAGGGCTGCGATACCGCCTGGATGACGGCGAGGAAGAGAAGGGGCCGGGAGAGGTTCACCGCCCGGTTTCCATCCGCCCCGCTCAGCGCCTGCCGACGACAATGGCTGCCTTCACGTCGAGTGCATCATCCTTGGCGGCGAGGCTGATGCGATCGCCGTCCCGCAGAGGCGCGCCTGCCGCATTTGCGGGCGCGGTGAAGGTCCGGGTCGCCCCACCCAGAACATAGCCGTTGAGCCCTCCGCCAAAGCTGAGCGGACGGCCCGATGCCGTCTGAAGCGTCAGATTGACGATCTTCGCATGACGTTTGCCCTGGTTCTGCGCCTGGGCATGTACCCCGGTTTCGTCCTGCCATACGGTCCATTTGAGGTCGGCCATGGCCTTCGCGTCGGTGATGAAGACCGGAAGGGAGTTCCGCAGCACCATCTTGATGCCTTGGCCGATCGTGCGGGGATCGTCGGGTTGCGGCAGCTCATCGATCAACAGTCGATAGGTCTGCTCGCCATTTACGGGGGTGACGACCGGCCGGGCGATGCGGATGGTATAGGATGCCCCCGCCGGCACGGTGATCGCCGGCGGGCTGACGATCATGTCGTCGGTCTTGTCGAGCTGTTCCTGGCCGTCTTCGTGTTCGGACCATTCGTAGATGCGGAGCTGAAGGTTGACCGGCCGCTCATCGGTATTGACGATGGTAATGGACCCGGCCCGCTCGGTTGCCGTCAGGTGGATGCCGATCGGCGAAATTCTAAGCTTGGCCGCCCAGGCGGGACTTACCGGCATCAACGAGGTGAGGCATGCCGTAAGGGCGAGCGATATCAGCGATGATCGGGTCATTGTCACCACTCCTCAACGAGGAAGGCGGTCCCGGCCGAAGTCGAGGGCCACCGACGAGCGAGGAATGCGATGCGGGATCACGGACGTCGGCAATACTCCGCCAAATTTCCAGATTGAGCGTTGTGATAACAATCCCGCAGCACATATCTCACCTATGTACCGCCTATCTGTTTTTCAGCGCGGAACACGCGCAGTGGCGGTTACAGGGACACCCTATTCAAATATGGTAAAGTAAACCTTTAGATTTGGCGGCGGCATGAATAGGAGGATGTCTCCGAAACGGAGACGTCAATGACCTGAGCTTGAGTCTCTGCAACGCTCGTGGTGCCGCGATGATCGGGTGCAGCGAAGCGGAAGAGATGACTCGCGAACCTGCTATCCGGTTACTGGCGTTTTCGATTGCAGCTCTTTCGTCATATGAATTACGAACTGCATGTCATCTTTCACGCCGCGTCGTGAAAGATGATCCCCAGCGTGTGCCGCGCGCCAGACCGGATGCGGCTCACACCATGGCGCATATTGACGCGATAGGTGCCTTTCGTGCCCCGCACGGGTCGATTGTGTACGGCGAACGCGACGGCATCGCCCTGCCGGAGTGGCACGACCTCGACCCGGCTCTGCATCCGGGGCCGCTGCTCCGTCAGCACGAACTCGCCCCCGGTGAAATCCGCGTCCGGCTCGGAAAGCAGGATCGCGACCTGGATCGGAAAGACATGCTCGCCGTAGAGATCCTGATGCAGGCAATTATAGTCGCCGGGACCATATTGCAGGAGAAGCGGCGTCGGGCGGCGCTGGCCTGCCTGATGGCATCGTTCGAGGAAGGATGCGTGCTCGGCAGGGTATCGCACATCGATGCCCATGCGCTCGTTCCACGCATTGGCGAGGTCCGCCAGATGCGGATAGAGTGCCGTGCGCAATTCGCAGACGGGTTCGGGCAACGGATAGCGGAAGTACCGATACTCGCCTCTGCCGAACCCGTGCCGGGCCATGTGGATATGGCTCCGGAAGCGGTTTTCGTCGGAATAGGATGCTGCGATCGCGCGGCATTCCGACGGATCGAGCAGCCCGGGCAGCACCGTTGATCCCTGGCCGTCCAGCTCCCGGGACGCCATCTGCCACTCATGGGCGGCAACGCGTGCGGTCACGCGGGTTGCCGGGGCGGCGGGCGCGATGAAGTCGGAGATCGTGAAAGGCATGGCATCGGTTCCGTGGTGCTTGTTCAGAGCATCAATATCGAAGGTCCGGACCGTTCGAACTCCGATCCTTGCGTTCGAATTTGCGGCGGAAGGGGAGGGTCAGTACGCACGCCGGAAGGTCAGGTTGATACGCTGACGCCCAACGGGGTCGTGAAAACCGTCCTTCAACGCCGCGACACCATGAAAGCGAAGGCGTGCTGGTCCGCCCCAGGCGACGACATCGCCATGACGGAGAGGAAATTTGCGCACCGGATCGTTGCGCCTGGTGCCGCCGAACTGGAAGACGGCCGGCAGCCCCAGCGAGACCGACACGATCGGCTGCGCGAAATCCCGTTCGTTCCGATCCTGGTGCAGGGACAGTCGCGCGTCAGGGGCATAGCGATTGATCAGGCACGCGTCCGGTTGAAACGGGCCGAAACCGGCCTGCGCTGCCGCCAGTTCCGCCAGCGCCAGGAAACATTCGGGCATCTTCGGCCATGGCTTGCCGGTTTCCGGGTCGATTGCATCGTAACGATAGCCGGTCCGGTCGGTGATCCATCCGGCCGCGCCGCAGTTGGTCATCGCCACCGACATCGAATAGCCGCCCGGCGTGACCATATGCCGGAACGGCGAAGCGTCGGCGATGCGTCCGATTGCCTCAAGCAGCGCTGGAACGAACGGCAAGGCCAGTCCCCGCATCAGCATCGCGCCTTCGGATATGGTCTCGTTCGGCGGCGCCTCCGGGAGAAGCGGATCGAACAGATCAGCCACAAGCCGTCCTCCCGATCGAAGGGTGCAGCAGGGGGCGATAGCCCGAAGCCAGTGCCCGAAATGTCGATGGCGGCGTCAACATGCCCGCAACCTGCGCGATATCCTCCCGAACGGCGTAGCCGTCCCTTGTCCAGCGATAGGCATGTCCCTCGTACATCGCGAATGCCGCGCCGTTCGCAACGATCATCGTGCCGTCGGGAAGCCCGGACCGGGCCGTCGGAATCGGATGAAGGCGCTTGCGCCCGTGCGCCACCCGTTCGTGATGAAGCGTCGCGTCGATCTGGATCGCCGACGCGTGCCTCCCTTCGGCGGTCGCCGACCATCTCTCGCGGAACCGTTCGGCATCCTGACGCCGGCACAGGAAACAGGGGCGATGGCCAGCGGCGAGGGCCACCGCCTCGTCAAGGAAGAAGAGTTCGGTCCAACTCCGGGCTGCCATCGGGTTTCGGCGGCGGTCCCGATAGTCGCAGACGCATATCAGCCAGGACTTGCTCGCCCAGCGGCGGCGCAGCAGCGTCCTTGTCGCAGGATCGTGAATGATCCCTCGATTGCCGGTGAACAGGCCCCGCTGCGGGATTGCGAGGATATCGCCAAAGGGATCGACGCGATTCTGGAGCGGCACACCGGTTACTCCAGCACCTTCCCGCGGGCACGCGGAACGCGCCAGAGATACCAGCTTGTCTTCTTCATTGCGCATGGAAACGAATCCTCGTGGGTGTTGCACGAGGTGCATCGACGATGTCCGATGACCTCGGCGCCAGGCTAGCCCTGCACCGCGCGGCTCGAACTCCGGTTCTTGCCCTGTAATCGAGATCGATTGGCCGTCGGGAAACGACGGTCGGAGTGGTGCAGCCTTATCGAGCGCCTGGCTGGCCCTGATCATGCCGGATGGCCGTTCGTTCGGTCCGCGACACGGTGAATCCAATGCAGATGCGACCGGGTTCGTTATGGGCGAAGACCGATCCGCCATGCATGCGGGCGACCGCCTGGACCAGCGCCAGACCGAAGCCATGACTTTCGCCATCGTTGAAGCGCGCGGGATCGATCCGGTAGAAGCGGTCGAAGATGCGGTCGAGATGGACGGGGTCGATCGGTGCCCCCGGATTGGACACGCCGATCGAGGCAGCATCGCCGTCATAGGCGATCCTGACCGTGACGCGGCCGGGCGTTGCGCCGTGGCGCACGGCATTGTCGAGCAGATTGGTCATCGCCCGCCCGAACAGCGCGCGTTCGATCGGGACCTGCGCATCGCCGTCGATCTCAAGCGTGACGCCGGCTTCCTCGAACACCGGAGCCATGAACTCGGCGCTCTTGCGTGTTTCTTCGGCCAGGGAGCAGACGGTGAGGTTCGCCGCCACCTCGCCCTGATCGGCGCGGGCGAGGAAGAGCATGTCGTTGACGATGCGGCGCATCCGGTCGAGCTCTTCGAGGTTGGACTGAAGCACTTCCTCAAGCTCGCTTGCCGGGCGGTTGCGCGACAGGGCGACCTGTGTGCCGCCGATCATGTTGGCGAGCGGGGTGCGCAGCTCGTGCGCGACATCGGCGTTGAAGGTCGACAGCCGCTGATAACTGTCCTCCACCCGGTCGAGCGCATCGTTGAGCGACAGCACCAGCCCGGAGAGCTCGGCGGGCAGCGTTTCGGTCGGCAGGCGCTGCGCCAGATTCTCGGCGCCGAGCAGCCGGGCATGTTCGGACAGGCGATCGACCGGGGCGAGGCTGCGGCGGGCGATCCACCAGCCCAGTGCGGCGACCGCGGCGATGGCGAGGAGCGACATGACCGCGATGCCGATGGCGAGCCCGGTCTCGGTCTCGTCGACATATTTGCTGCGCGACGCGATGATCAGGCGGACGTTCGGCCGCTCGCCTGCCGCGGGGACAATGCGCGCGAGGGTCAGGTATTTCTGGCCAGAGATGATCGTCTTGTCGAAGCCGTCGCGCGGTCCCTTCCGTGGCGCATTTCCCAATGCCGCCGGGCGAAGAGCGAAGCGCGGATCGGGGCTTTCAACGATGAAATAGAGGCTGCCGTCGGGCGGGGTGAAGTCTTGGAGCTTGGCGGTGATGAAGGGCCATTTGTAGGCATAGATCGAATCCTTCACCATCCGCTCGACGATCTGAAAGCGGGCGCCCAGTTCCTCGCGCTTGTGATGGCGCAGCTGTTCCGACTGGAAGGCGAACAGCGCGATACCGGCGATCGTCGAGACCAGGGTCACCGCCACCCCGAACATCAGCGCCAGCCGTCCGGCGATCGAGCGCGTCATGCCGCGGCCTCGTCGCGCGGTTCGAGCACATAGCCCATGCCGCGCACCGTATGCAGCAGCTTGTCTTCGCCCGGCGCCTCGAGCTTGGCGCGCAGCCGCTTGATCGCGACCTCGACGACATTGGTGTTGGTGTCGAAGTTGATGTCCCAGACCAGTTCGGTGATGATCGTCTTGGAGACGATCTGCGAACGCCGCCGGGCAAGCAGTGCGAGCAACGCGAACTCCTTGGCGGTCAGGTTGAGCCGCCGCCGCCCGCGTATCGCGCGCCGCGCGATCAGATCGACATGCAGATCGGCGATGCGGACCTGCGTCGCCTCCTGCCCGCGGCCGCGGCGCACGATCGCCTGCAGTCGGGCGAGCAGCTCGAGGAAGGAGAAGGGCTTGACCAGATAGTCGTCGGCACCCGCGCCGAGCCCGCGCAGGCGATCATCGACCGTATCGCGGGCGGTGAGCATGATGACGGGCGTATCACGTTCCGCGCGCAGTGCCCCGAGCAGCGAGATGCCGTCGAGCCTGGGCAGCATCACGTCGAGCACGATCGCGTCATACTCGCCGGTGCAGGCAAGGTGCAGGCCGTCCTCGCCGTCGGTCGCATAGTCGACAGCGTAACCCTGTTCCGCGAGGCCGCGGCGCAGATAGTGGATGGTCTTGGTTTCGTCCTCGACGATCAGAATCTTCACTGCCCCGTGCCGACGCCTCCGGTTACCGTTGCCGGCGCGGCGGGCGCGACGCCCAGCTGCCGGTGGAGCGAGACCAGCCGCGCCGACACGTCCGCCAGCGCCCGAGCATGATCCCGCTCCGCCTGATAGACGGTTCGGGCGGCGTCGAGAACCTCGAGCTGCGATAGCGTCCCTTCGCGATACTGGAGCTGCGACAGTTCCGCCGCCCGCCGCGCGGCCGCCATCGCCCGGCCCAGCTCGCGCTCCCGCACCTGCCCCTGGAGATAGGAGACGATCCCGGTCTGCGTTTCCTGGAACGCACCACGCACGACGCGCTCATAGTCGAGCCCCGCCTGACGCAGCTGCGAATCCGCCGCGTCGAGTTCCGCACGGCGCCTGCCGAAGTCGAGCACGGGCAGGACCAGCGCGGCGGCGACCGAAGCGATCGTCGTGCCGCCATCGAGCAGGCTGCCGACCCCGCCCGCGTCCAGGCCGATCAGCCCCGACAGTGACAAGGAGGGCAGGCGCAGTCCCGCGGTGCCGTCGCGGCGCGCCGCCGTCGCGGCATAGCGCGCCTCGGCCGCGCGGATGTCGGGCCGCGCGGCGAGGACATCGGCGGGTGAACGCAGTACCGCCAGCGGATCGGCGGCGGGGATCGTGTCGCTGGTCGCCAGCCGCGCGGTCATGTCTTCCGACGTGGTCGAGAGCAGATAGGCGAGGCGGAACCGGTCCGCGTCCGCCGCCTCGCTCGCCACGGCGTGCTCCGAGCGCGTCTGCGAGACGAGCGCCGAGGCACGCTCGACATCGAGCGAACTCGCCATGCCGAACTCGAAGCGGTCGCGCGTGATGCGCAGCGTTTCCTCCTGCGCCGTGACCGTCCGCGTCGTCAGCGCGATCAGCGAACGCTGCAGGCGATAGTCGATATAGGCGCGCGCGATCTCCTCGATCAGCAGCAGCCGGACCGCCTCGGCATCGGCGGCGGTGGCGCCGGCGTCGGAGCGTGCGGCGCGGACGGCTGCGGACAGCCGCCCGCTGATATCGGGTTCCCAGCTTGCGCCGAGACCGACGCTGGCGGAATCGCTGGTCGCGCGGCGGGCTGCGGTGATGCCGGCGTCTGCGCTGATTTCTGGGAATAACCCGGCGGTGGCGGCACGGCGGAGCGCGTGGGAGGCAATCACGCGCTCGGCCGCGATGCGCAGATCGACATTGTGCTGCTGTCCGCTGTCGATCAGGCCGTCGAGCACGGGATCCTTGAAGCTCGACCACCACGCGCCGGGTATCTCGCCAGTTGGCATCGGGGTTGCCGCCTCCCAGCGCGCAGGCAGATTGCCGGGAGTAGGGGGTGCGGCAGGGGTATGCGCGCAACCAGCGAGAATGACGAGAAGGGGAAGGGAGATGAGGAGGGGGCGGGTCATGCCATGGCGCCTTCGAGCATGGTCTTGAGGCGCGGCGTCCTTGCGGGGCGTGCCCGGTGGAAGAGACGGTCGAGCGCCAGATAGACGACGGGGGTGGAGAAGAGGGTGAGGACCTGGCTGATGACCAGCCCGCCGACCACCGCGACACCCAGCGGCTGGCGCAGCTCGGCACCGGTGCCGAAGGCGAGCATCAGCGGGATCGCGGCGAGCAGGGCGGCGATCGTCGTCATGATGATCGGACGGAAGCGCGTGACCGCCGCCTCGTAGATCGCCTCCTCGGGCGATATCCCCCGGGTACGCTGCGCGTCGAGCGCGAAGTCGACCATCAGGATCCCGTTCTTCTTCACGATGCCGATCAGCAGGATCACGCCGATCAGCGCCATGATCGAGAAATCGAGTCCGAACAGCCACAGCATCAGCACCGCGCCGAGGCCGGCCGAGGGCAGGGTCGAGAGGATGGTGAGCGGGGTCGAGAAGCTTTCGTAAAGAATGCCGAGGATGATGTAGACCGCGATCAACGCTGCGAGGATCAGCAGGGGCTGGGTCGCGAGCGAGTCCGAAAAGGCCTGGGCCGAGCCTTGCGCCGTGCCGGTGACTGTTGGCGGAACGCCGATTTCCTGCCGGATGCGCTCGATCCCGGTCATCGCATCGCCCAGTGCCACGCCCGCGGGCAGGTTGAAGCTGATCGTGGCGGCGGGCGAGAGGCCATGGCGCCCGATCGAGAGCGGCCCGGCGCGCTGGGTATCGATCTTTGCCACTGCGGAGAGCGGCACCATCGCGCTGGTTACCGGCGATCGCAGGAACATCGTGTCGAGGCTGGCGACGCGGGCATAGCGCGACGGATCGGCCTCTAGCACCACGCGATACTGATTCACCTGGGTCTGGAACTCGCTGATCTGGCGCTGGCCGAAGCTGTCGTAAAACGCCTGGTCGATCGCATCGACGCTGAGCCCGTAACGCGCGGCGGCAGCGCGGTCGATGGTGATGCCCTGCATACGCGCGCCGAGCTGGACGTCGTTGCGAACGTCGCGGAACAGTGGCGACTGGGACATGGCCTGCGTCATCTGCGCCGCCCAGCGCGCCATTTCACGCGTGTCGGTCGACTTGAGCACATAGGAATATTGCCCCGCGCCGCCGCCCGCGCCGATGTTGATATCCTGCGCCGAGCGCATCGACACGCTGATCCCCGGGATGCGGGCGAGTTGCGGGCGCAAGCGCGCAATCAGGCCTTCGGACGAAACGTCGCGATCGCCGCGATCCTTGAGCACGATCCACACGCGGCCGTTGGCGAGCGACTGGCTTCCGCCGGTCGTTCCGATCGCGTGGTTGAACCGCTGTACCGCGGGATCCTTGGCGATGATCGCGGCGATCGCTTCATGCTTCGCGCGCATGTCTTCGTAGGAGATGTCCTCGGCGGCGACCGTCTGCCCGACGACGAAGGCGGTGTCCTGGAGCGGGAAGAAGCCCTTGGGGATATAGACATAGCTTGCGACCGCCGCGCCGATCGTTGCCGCGAAGCCGAGCAAGGTCAGCCGCTGCCGCGCCAGCGTCCATTTGAGCGCGCGGCCATAGCCGTCGATCAGCCGGTCGGTGAAGCGCCGTTTGCCGCTTTCGTCGTGCTTCGGCGACTTGAGGTAGCGCGCGCACAGCATCGGCGCGAGGGTGAGCGAAGCGACGACCGAGATCAGCAGCGAGACGGTAACGGTCAGCGAGAATTCGCGGAACAGCCGGCCGATCACCCCGCCCATGAACAGCATCGGGATGAAGGCGGCGATGAGCGAGAAGGTGATCGAGACGACGGTGAAACCGATCTCGCGCGCGCCCTCGAGCGCGGCGTGCATCGCGGTCTTGCCCATCTCCATATGGCGATGGATGTTCTCGACCACGACGATCGCGTCGTCGACGACGAAGCCCACCGCGATGACCAGCGCCACCAGCGTCAGATTGTTGATGCTGAAGCCGAGCAGGTACATCGCCGCGAAGGTCGCGATGACCGAGACGCCGAGCACCGCGGCGACGATCAGCGTCGCCGACACCTGCCGCAGAAACAGTCCCATGACGATCACGACCAGCACCAACGTGATCGCGAGGGTGATCTCCACCTCATGGATCGAAGAACGGATCGTGCGCGTGCGATCGTTGAGCACCGAGACTTCGACGCTGGCAGGCAGCGATGCGGTCAGGCCGGGGAGCGCTGCCCGTATCGCGTCGGCGATGCGCACGACATTGGCGCCCGGCTGGCGCATGATACCGATGCCGAGCCCGGGCTTGCCGTCGGGGAACGCTGCAACATAGCTGTTCTCGGCACCGATGCTGACCTCGGCGACGTCCTGCAGACGGATCGGCGCGCCGTCGCGCCACGCCACGACGATCTGCTCATAGTCGGCCGGGGTGAAGAGCTGGTCGTTCGCCTCGAACGTCGCGACCGTGTCGCGCCCGAACACCGCGCCCTTGGCGAGATTGACGCTCGAACCCTGCACGGCCGTACGGATATCGGCCATGCTGACGCCATAGGCGGCGAGCCGGTCAGGCTGGGCGCGCACGCGGATCGCGGGCTTGTTCTGCCCGAAGATGAGGACCTGCGCGACGCCGTCGATCTGGCTGATCTGGCGTGCAAGCTGGTTCTCGGTCAGGTCGCTGAGTTCGGTCAGCGGCATCTCGTCGGACGAGACGCTGAGCGCCAGGACCGGGGTGTCGGCCGGGTTGACCTTGCGCCAGGTGGGCGGGTTGGGAAGGTCGTTCGGCAAGCGCCCGGCGACGCCGTTGATCGCGGCCTGAACTTCCTGCGCCGCGGCGTCGATATCGCGCGTGAGGGTGAACTGGATGGTGATGCTGGTCTGGCCGAGTCCGCTGGCCGACGTCATCTCGGTCACGCCGGGGATGCCGGTGAATGCGACCTCGAGCGGGGTCGCGACCGAGGAGGCCATCGTCTCCGGGCTGGCGCCGGGCAGGCTGGCGCTGACCTGGATGGTCGGGAAATCCGCCTCTGGCAGCGGAGCGACCGGGAGGTTGATGAACGCGAACAGGCCGAGCAGCACCGCGGCCAGCGTCATCAGCACGGTGGCTACGGGGTGGTGGATGAACCAGGTGGCAAAGCCGCGCCGCGGCGTGTCCGCGGCGGGGAGGGCGGCCTCGCTCATTGGCCACCGCCGGTGGCGGTGCCGGCCGCGGCGATGGCGACCTTCGCCCCATCGCGCAGCCGCGAGAAACCGTCCCGCACGATGACGTTGCCGGGTTCGATGCCGCGCGCGACCACGGCGATCTCGTCATTGGTGTAGCCGAGGGTGACGGGGACTCGCTTCACCGTGCCGTTGGTCACGCGATAGACGAAATGACCCTCGACCCCGGGCCGGACGGCGACCGCGGGCAGCACCACCGCACCGGGGGTCAGGCCGGTGCGCATCCGCACCGCGACGAAGGCGCCGGGGGCAAGCCGCTCGGCGCCGTTGGTGAACTGCGCGCGCACGCGTCCGGTACCGGTGCGCGTGTCGAAGGCATTGTCGAAGGCGGTGATGCGACCGGTGCCGAGCAGCGCGCCGCCGTCGCTGTCATGGGCCTCCACCACCGCGCCCTGTGCGTCGCGCGCGCTGGCCCGCAGGTCGGCGAGGCGGGTCTGCGGAACCGGGAAGACGATCGAGATCGGATCGACCTGCGCGACCGAGACGATGCCGTCGGCGTCGCTGGTGCGGACGAGGTTGCCCGCATCGACGCGCCGGATGCCGACACGGCCGCTCACCGGCGAGACGATGCGGGTGAAGGAGAGGTTGACGCGCGCGGTGTCGACATTGGCGCTGTCGAGACGGACGGTCGCGCGCAGCTGATCGGTCTGGGCGCGCTGCTGGTCGACCATCTGCTGCGAGATTGCGTTGCGCGCGACGAGGCTCTGATAGCGCGCCAGATCGAGCTCGGCAGCGCGCAACTGCGCCGCGTCGCGCGCGAGCTGAGCCTGCGCGGCTTCGAGCGCGGCGCGCTGCGGGCGATCATCGATCGTGGCGAGGAGCTGGCCGCGGCGGACAAGGTCGCCCTCGGCGAAGTGCAGTCGCGTCAGCACGCCATCGACCTGCGAGCGGATCACGACCTCCTGCAGCGATTCGACGGTGCCGACTGCTTCGATTTCGTGGCGGACGTCGCGTCGCTCGGCGGCGACGGTCGTGACCGGCACGGGCGGTTGCGCCGTCGGTTGCTGCTGGGTCTGCCCGGTGCCCGAATAGACGAGGGCAGCGAGGGTGGCCAAAGCCGCGCCTCCGACAAGAAGCATGGACTTGCGGCGCGTACGCACGAGCTGGAGCAGGGTATCGGTCATGCCGAAGGGCTAGATCAGCGCCCCGGTCGCGACGCTGACCTCAACATGACAATTCGGTCAGCTAGCGGTCCCTACGGATCGAGCGGATCGGCCGCCTCGACATGAAAGGCGACGGGCGAGGGGGTGAACTTCAGGCTGAACGGGTCCGGACCCGGCGTCACGCTGCCGGGCTGCACGCCCATCTCGCGCAGGTTGCGTTCGGCTAGTTCCTTGCTCGCGATGTAGCGGATCGTCTTGTGGTCCGACACGATCAGGGCGGGGCGGTCCGCCGGGAACCCGGCGGCGAGCAGAAGCCGGGCGCAGTTGCGCAAATTGGTGGTGGTATGGCGGGCATGCGGCTCGATCAGGATGCGATCGGCAGGGATGCCATACTGATCGATCAGCAGCCGCTTCATCTCGACCGCTTCGTTGAACGGTGTGCGGTTGGGGTGGACGTTGCCGCCCGACACGATGATGAACGGGGCGAGCCCGCGCGCATAGAGTTCGGCGGCGATGCGCATGCGGATATGCCCCATCACGCCGGTGCGGGACTGCGAATCCTCCGGCCCGTGACCGAAGACGAGCAAGGCGGTGTAGGGTTGGCGCCCCCAGTCGGTTCCGGCGACCGCGCGCACCGCGGCTTCGTTCGCGCCGCCGAGCAGCGGACGAAAGCTGCCGGCTTCGGTCCGCTCGTTCATCTGCAACAGCCCGGCCGCGTAGCGAAGCGCGGGGTCGAAGAACAAATCGCCGTCGCGCGGCAAGGAGGCCGTCGCGACGCCATGCGCGCTCAGCACCGTGGCGAATTCAGGCGCGGCGAGATCGAAGATCATCGAGTCGATCTTCGGGTAGCGGGGCGGAGCGCCCTTGGCGTAGACGGCGACGACGCGGTTGACCGCTGCCGCAGTCTCGCCCCAGGCGGCCGCGACCAGATCTGCATCGGACAGCGCGGAATGCCGGGCGAAGCGTCCCGAGGCGCGAATCTGCCCGGCGACGAGCGCGTCGCCGAGGCGCCGGTCGCGCATCAGCAGACGCAGACGGCCCTGGACCAGGGCGATGTCCGCCTCGGTCCAGAGCCATGCGTCCGTCAGGCATTGCGGCGCAGGCGTGCACATGTCCGAGGGGACACGCGCCGCCCGCTCCGCCGCCAGTTTGCGCAGCACCGCGTCCTCCCGCAGCGCCGGCGCCCAGCCCTCCGCAGCACGCATCATCGCGAACAGCGGAAACACCCGCGTTTCGAGCGTGTCGGCGAAGGGGGCGGTGTAACCCGCCGGATCCTGTGCGCGGGCCGCCCCGGGCAGCGACGCGATCGCCAGCCCGAGAGAGGCCCCAACCAGCATGCGGGAGAGACGATGCATGTTACCAGCTCCGGCTGAGGATGAGGCGGAAGTTGCGCCCGAACAGCGGACGCCCATAGATGGCGTCGCTCGCCCCCTGACCGCCGAGCTGATCGGTACGCGGATTGCCCTCGGTCAGCCCCTTGGCGTTGGTGAGATTGTCGCCGACCACCTGGATGCGCCACTTGCCCTGGGTGAGCGACGCGCTGGCGCCGAACGTCTTGTAGGCCGGAAGCGCCGTCAGGTTGAACAGGTCGACATAACGGCGGCCGACCCATTCGAAGCGGCCGGCGATCTCGAACTTGCCGTCGCCGACGGGGAAGTGGACCGAAGGGCGGATATTGCCGAAGAATTTGGGTTCGCGGATGATCTGGTTGCCGTTCACCGCGCTGGGGTCCGCGCCCGAGCTGTTCTCGAGATTGCGGTATTCGGGGTCGGCCCAGGTCACCGATCCGGCCAGCTCGAACCAGCGCGTCGGCGCGATCCGGCCATCGATCTCGACGCCCTTCGCCACGGCCTCGCCGATAAAGGGCACCGCCTGATCGTTGCGGCCCGTAATCGGGTTGAACGCGACGAACGAGGCGTTGAACGGATCGAACTTGGTGTAGAAGCCGGTGACGTAGAGCGATGCAGGGCCGAAGCTCGCCTTGAGTCCGAGCTCATACTGGCGCGCCTTGGTCTTGAGGATCGTCGGCGCGGTGCTCGTCACCACGCCGAGCTGCGGCGGCACCTCGAGGTTCGAGATGCGGCCATAAGCGCCCAGATTGTCGGTGAAGTCATAGTTGATGCCGACCGTCCAGTTGGTCGCCGAGGGCTTGAGTTCGCGCGAGATGATCGCACCGGTGAAGGCGCGGGTGGTGTTGTCGGCGAGGGTGGTCGCATCGCCAAGATCGGCGTTCGCCGACAGCAGCGCATAGCCCTCATAGTCGTACCATTCCTTGCGGATGCCCGCGTCGAGGCGCAGGCCCGGCATGACGTCCCAGGTATCGTTGGCATAGAGCGCGACCATCTTGGCGTCGCCTTTGCCCTGATTGAGGGTGGTCGTGTAACGCAGCACGCCATTCTGGGTGACCGAGCCGAGCACCGCGCCGGTGCCGGAGTAAGCGACGAGGTCGATGGTACGTGGCTTGCTCTGCACCTCGACCAGCATGTCCTGGTAGATTGTCCGGCTGTTGTTGCCATAGGCCGAGCCATAGACGCCGACGCGGATGTCGTGCGTGCCGAGGCCGGTCTCGAACTTGCGCGTCACGCTGAGGTCGCCCTGGCTCGAATAGAAGTCCGCGTCGACCGCGCGATACTGGCCCGACATGATGAGGCCGGAAGCGGTGGAGGGATCATAGGCGGTCGCGCCGTTGGTGCCGGCGATCGCATAGCCGAGCCGTGCCACGCCGGCACCGAAGGCGGTCCGCGCGGCGGCGAGATAGCTCGCCGCGAAGGCGTTCGCATCGGCGGGGTTGGTGGTCGAGTAGAAGGCGTCGAAGCTGCTCTTGCCCTTGGTCACGCCAAGCTTGGCCGAGACCAGCCAGCCGTCATAGTCGCCCTGCCAGTCCAGCGCGGCGTTGAAGAAGCGCATGTGCCGCCCGTCGGCGAGATCGCGGTTCACGCCCTGAAGCACGCCCGCGCCGTCGCGATACTTGATGTTGACGTTACGCAGCGCCGGCGAGTTCAGCGTGCCCGTGTGATAGTCGATATAGCGATCGAGCGAGACCGCCGGATTGCGCGGATCGGCGACCGGGATCGGCAGATAGAAGAGATTGTGGTCGTTGACGTACATCGCCGAGATCTTGACGAAGCCGTTTTCGAAATCGCGCTTGAAATTGGCGCGGATCTGGCCGCCCTTGTCGCTCGGGAAGCCGCTGTCGCGATAGCCGTCATGCTGGCGCAGGAAGCCGCCGATCGCGAAATAGCTGTTCTCGCCGACCGGGCCCGACTGCATCAGGTCGAGACGGTAGAGGCCGGTGTCGCCCAGGGTCAGCTGCGCCTTGCCGCGCGCGGTGGCGTCCCCGGTCACGGTGATGTTGTTGGCGATCGCCGCGGCGCTGCTCGCGAAGATCGGCGCCGGGCCGCCGCGGACGATCTCGACCCGTTCGGTCATCAGATCGAAGCGGTTCATGCCTTCGCCCGAGTTGAAGAACACGCCGTCGATCTCGTGATAGAGCGGCAGGCCGTCCTGCTGGAAGATCAGGTAGCCGCGATCGGTAGGAATGCCGCGGATGCGGGTGATGTTCTGCACTTCGCCGCCCGTCGCCTCGACCTGGATGCCCGGCACCGTACCGAGCAGATCGGCGAAATTCTTCGGCGCGATCTTCTGGATTTCCTCCTGCGGCAGCGCATTGACCGCATAGGATACGTCGAAGCGGCGCTGCGCGCGTGCGGAGCCGGTGACAACGATGTCGGTCTGTTCCGTGTTTTCTTCGGAGACCTCGCCCGCCTCCTTCTGCGGCGCCTGCTGCGCGGCAGCGATTCCGGGGAGCAGGGCAGTCAGCGCGCAGGCCGACATCAGAAGCAAACGCGTGTACGATACAGTGGTGGCAGCAGGCATTGTCGGGTCCCCTTGACGATTCGAACCGGCGCCTAGGGGGCGTTCGCGACGGTCCCGTTACAGGGAAGCAAGCTTTGTGCCCTCGGGCCTTCTGCGCCCGGCTTGCTGCACGGCACTCAGCTGCTGATCAGTCGAGGTCCTGCATCAGGGCCAGGGTGACGCCGTTGGTCCAGCCAAAGCCGATCTCCGTGCCATATTCGCCGCCGCCGCCGGCGCGACATTGCTCGACATCGTATTTCTCGAGCAGGTGACCGGTGGCGTCGTAATGGTTCGCAACCATCGCCAGCCAGCGCTGCGCGATGCTATCGGCCAACGCGTTCTGGCCATAGGCGCGCAGGCCCTGGATCGCGACCCAGTGAAGCGGCGCCCAGCCATTGGGCGCATCCCATTGCTGGCCGGTATCGTCGCCCGTGGTGAGCAGGCCGCCGGCGCGCAGCAGGCCGTGCATCGTGTCCGCCACAGCCGGCGCGCGCTCCGCCGGGGCAAGGCCGGTGAACAGCGCAAACCCCTGTGCGGCGGTCGACTGGTCGCGGGCGCGTCCAAGGTCGAGATCATAGTCCGCAAACATGCCGGCATCTGGATTCCACAGATGACGGTTGATCGCTTCGCGCCGGGCATCCGCACGCCGGGCAAATGCGGCGGCGGTTTCGCTGTCGCCCAGCGCCTCCGCTTCCCCGGCAATGGCCTGTTCGAGACCGAACAGCAGCGCGTTGAGGTCGATCGGCAGCAGGCGGGTCGTGCGGATCGTCTCGAGCGTCCGCCCATCGCCGAGCCAGCGCGAGCTGAAATCCCATCCACTTTCGGCGGCGGCGCGGATGTCGCGCCACAGTTCTCCGGCATCGCGTTCGGGAGCACGCTGGGCAAGCTCGACATCTTCGCGCCAGGATTCGTCGCGGGGCGCCGCACGGTCGTCCCAATAGCGGTTGAGCAGGGTGCCGTCCGCCAGCCGCACCACGCGCCGATGCGCGCCGCCCCTGTCGAGCGTTTCCTCGCCGTCCATCCAGAAGCCATGCTCGATGCGCATCCAGCGCAGCCGCTCGCGTCGCGCCGCCTCCGAACGGTCCTGCGAGAGCTCGGCCATCAGATAGAAGACCGGGGGGTGCGAACGGCTGAGATAATAGCTGCGCGTGCCGTTGGGGATGTGACCGAAGCGATCGAACAGGCTGCCGAAACTGGCGATCATGTCCTCGACCAGATCCTGCCGGCCGGAGCGGACCAGCCCCAGCATGGTGAAGAAGCTGTCCCAGTAATAGAGTTCGCGAAAGCGCCCGCCCGGCACGACATGGCGCCGCGGCAGCGCGAGCAGCGATGAGCCCGGGGGCGGCGTCACGGGTTCGCGGGTCAGCGCCGCCCAGAGTTCGACGATATGGTCGCGCAGCGGGCGCGCATCGGGGGGCACGTCGATCTCGTCCTGCGGAAGATCGAAATTCGCCGCGACGAAGGCGGCAAGCGCCGCATTGCCGGCCGGCGCATCCGCTTTCCAGTCGCGCAATATGGCTTCGGGCGCGCTACGCGGAATCGCGTCGGCAAAGGTCTTGGAATCGGCAAACAGACCGGCTTCCTGCACCGCTGCGAACAGATCGCCGAACAAATCGGAAGGAGATGGCGGGTTCATGCTGCGGCGGCCTGACGTTTACGGATGACGGGAAGGGCGAGGCCGATCAGCGCGATCGGCACCAGTGTGAAGTAGAAGGCGAGGGCACCGGGCAGGTGCTGGAACAGCATGCCGGTGATGAACGAGCCCAGGGTTCCGCCGAGCGCGGAGAAGATCACGATCAGCCCCATCATCGCCGCATGGCGATGGCGGGGGAGGGCGCTCAGCGCGACCGAACAGAGCGTCGGGTAGATCGGCGCGAGAAAGACGCCGAGCAGGGGGAAGAGATAGGCAGCGGCGGGCGCGTCGAACCAGCCGGTATCGGGGCGCGGCGTGACGCCGCTCGCCAGCGGGAGCGACACGACGATCAGCACCGCGATGCAGGCGAGGCAGCCGAGCAGGGCGGGCAGCCAGGCAATCCGGCGCAGCACCACACCCGAGGCGAGGCGGCCGAGCGCAAGCGCGCCGACGAAGATGCTGGTCATCTGCACGCTCATCGCCGCGGGGAGGTGCAGCACCTCGTTGTTGAAGGTCGGCAGCCAGGTGCCGACGCTCTGCTCGACCAGCACGTAGAGGAAGAGGCCAGCGAGCACCGCGACGCTGGCGGGCAAGGCGGCGAGGCGAAGCATCTCACCCCAGTGGGCGGTTTCGGCGTCATCGGGCGCGACCGCGCCGCGCTCGTCGATCGGGGTGGCGAGCCACAGCAGCGCCAGCGCAAGGCAGGCGCCGCCCAGCACCCAATAGACGTGGAGCCAGGCGCTGCCGGTCGTGTCGGCACCGACGAACCAGCCGAACAGCCATACCCCGACGAGCAGCCCGATCATGAACACGCCCTCGACCAGGCCGGTGATGCTGGCATGGTCAGCCGGATCGCGCGCAAGCAGGCCGATCGAGGAATAGGTCGCGACCTTGGCGATGCCGAAGCTCAGGCCCGTGGCCACGAACAGCGCCTGCATCGCGATGAAGCCGTTGGCGAAGGAGGCGAGCAGGCAGGCAATGCCGATCAGGGTCATCACGCCGATCAGTGCGCGGCGATAGCCGAAGGCGGGGACGCGGGTGGCGAGCAGGAAGGATGCGGCGACGACCGAGAGATCCTTGCACGCCTCCAGCGTCGAACCCATCGGCTTGGTCGCGTCGAAATGGCGGATCGACTGGAGGATCACGACGCCCACGCTGTTCATCAATATGCCGAGCACCGCATAGGTAAGCGCAAGCGCGATGATGACGCGGGTGCGGTTCATCGGTGCGTCCTTCAAGAGGTCGCTCCTCAGGCCTTCGGTCATCACACACCTCCCCGTGGCGCAGGCCCGGCGGCCCGTCGTTTCGATGCGAAGGCCTACGAAGTTATGAAATGCATTTCAAGGCCGATGCAGCAGAGCGCCGGATTTTTGGCGGCGCTCAGGTTTCGCGGACCACCATCTGGGTGGGGAGCAGGGTCGAACGCGCACGTGCGCCATCGATCTGCTGCATCAGCTTTTCCACCAGCAGCGCGCCCGCGACATCGGTCTTCTGGTCGATGGTGGTGATGCTGGGGTTGAAATGCCCAGCGGGCGGGATGTTGTTGTACCCGACCAGCGAATAATCCTGCGGTGCCGTCAGGCCGCGCTCGCGGAACGCGCCGATCGCCGCCATCGCCGCGGTGTCCGAAAAGGCGAAGACCGCATCGGGCCGCGCGCCGCCGGCAAGATAGGCGGCGACCGTCTCCGCCGTGGCGGTGAAGGCCATCGAGGCGATCGGAAGATAGTCCACCGTCACCTCGGGATGGCGCGCCGCTTCCTGGCAAAGCCCTTCGTAGCGCAGCCGCAGTTCCTCGTGCCGGATGTCGCCCACGAACAGCCATTTCGTGCGCCCGCGGGCATGGAAATACTCGCCTGCCAGCCGTCCGCCGAGCAGATTGTCGCTCCCCACCGCGCAATAGCCAGCGTCCTTGGAGACCGCGCCCCACACCGCCATCGGGATGCCGCGCCGCGCGAGGCCGCGCAGCATCGCGTCGCGCGTGCCCTGTCCCAGGATGATGAAGCCGTCGGCGCCGCGGGCGCGGTGGAAATCCTCGAACGCGCGGGCATCGTCGAGGCCGGGCGGGGAGAGGAGTAGCTCCTGGTTGCGGATCGACAACGCCTCGGACACGCCGGCGAGCAGCTCGAAGATGAAGGGGTCGCCGATCGCGCCGTGCCGGTGCGAGGCGAAATCGAGCATCACCGCGATCGTGCCGGTGCGCGACTGGCGCAGCTTCTTGGCGTTGCGGTTGACGGCATAGCCGTGCGCCTGCGCGACTTCGAGCACGCGGGTGCGGGTCTCCCCCGTTACCAGCGGACTGTCGTTCAGCACGCGCGAGACGGTGGGCATCGACACGTTCGCGAGGCGCGCAATGTCGCGCATCGTTGGACGGCCGCCGCGCGGCTTCGCTGATTCTGAGGGCTCCTCGCTCATCTGCGCCGACCGTAGGCGGGCAGAGGGGGCGCATCAAGCGCCGCGCAGACGTTTTGCAAACTATCTTGAAAAGCATTTCATAATTGCATAGCATCGACCCTCGAAGGGCAAATGTGCCCGGTCATATTCGAAGGGGAGGACACATGCTTCGAAGTGCAATTCTCATGCTGGGCACCGCGCCGCTGGCGCTGATCGCCAGCGCAGCCCAGGCGCAGACCGCCGATTCGCAAACCGCATCCGACCCCGCCGTTGAGGAAGAAATCGTCGTGGTCGGCACCGCGGGCGGCGGCACGCGTCGTCAGGACGCCGCTTTCGCCGTCACCACACTGAGCGAGGACGCGATCGACCGCGCCGCGCCGAACAGCACCGCCGACATCCTGCGCGCCGTGCCGGGCGTGATGGCAGAAAGCTCGGGCGGCCAGAACGGCGCCAACATCTTCGTCCGCGGCTATCCGTCGGGCGGCGACGCGCAGTTCGTGACCTTCCAGCTGGGCGGCGTGCCGATCTACCCGCCCGCGACCCTGTCTTTCCTCGAAAACTCGCAGCTCATCCGCCTCGACGAGACGGTGAAGCGGGTCGAGGCGGTGCGCGGCGGCACCGGTTCGCTCTTCTCGAGCGGCCAGCCGGGTCTGACCGTCAACGTCGTGCCGCGCACCGGCGGAAGCCGCTTCGAGGCGTTCGGCAAGGTCAGCTACACCGACTATGGTGAGGTGCGCGGCGACGCCTGGGTTTCCGGCCCGCTCGGCGAGAATACCGGCTTCATGATCGGCGGCTATTACGCCCAGGGCAACGGCATCCGCGATCCGCAGTTCCGCGCCGAGAAGGGCGGCCAGATCACCGCGAACATCCGCCACGAGTTCGACAATCGCGGATCGGTCGAGATCTATGCGCGCTATCTGAACGACCGCGGCCAGTGGCTGCTGCCGATCCCGATCATCTCGAACAATGGCGAGATCAGCGCCTATCCCGGCTTCGACGCGGGGACCGGCACGCTGCCCGGCCGCGAGACGCGGGTGACGACCAACGTCGTCGGCCGAACGCTGGACTTGGCCGACGGGCGTGGCGCCGACGTCATCAACACCGGCCTCTCCTTCGATTACGAGATCGCCGACGGCCTGCGCCTGCGCGAGCGGCTGAGCTATCTGGGCGGCAATGCCGACACCGTGGGCATGGTCCCGGCCGGTGCGCCGGTCGCGGCATCGGCAATGGCGACGACGCTGGGTGGCACGGGATCGACCGTATCGACCCTGACCTACGCCAATGGCGGCCAGGCGGTCACGGGCGGCGCCAATGCGCAGGTGATGCGCGCCGGCCTGTGGGAAGTGCGCAAGAAGATCACGTCGTTCGTCTCGGACTCGGCGTTCGAATGGACCGCGGGCAACAACAAGCTCACCGGCGGCTTCTATTATGCCGACTACAGCTCGCGCGACAGCTGGGTGCTGGGCAACCAGGTGCTGCTGACCGCCGAGCCCAATGCGCGGCTGCTCAACATGACGCTGAATGGCGGGCGCACCGCAACGCTCAATGGCTTCACCAGTGGGCCGGGCTTCATGGTCGAGGCCTTCTACAAGGGTGCCGACTATTCCTTCTATGCGGTCGATGAGCTCCAGATCACGCCCGAGCTGCGGATCGACGGCGGCATCCGCTGGCAGCGCCATGTCGTCAACGCGACGCTGCGGACCCCGTCGGGGACGATCGATCGCGACGGCAATCCCAACACGCTCTACGACAATGCTGTCAACGTGCTCGGCGGGCCGCGGCAGATCCATTATGCTGACTCGGCATGGTCGTGGACCGCGGGCATCAACTACGACATCACCAGCCAGATCGGCGTGTTCGCCCGCTACAGCCGCGGCAACAGCTTCCCGATGTTCGACAATCTGCGCGAAGGGCTGAGGCTGATTGCCGAGGTCGATACCTATGAGGGCGGCCTCAAGATCTCGACCCCGATGGTGAGCCTCTACGCGACGCTGTTCCACAACAAGTTCGACGGCCTCGCGAGCTCGCGGCTCGTTGGCAACACGCCGATCGCGGAGGTCGGCGGCGCCAAGGCGACCGGCGTCGAGCTGGAAGGCGCGATCCGCCCGTTCCAGGGCTTCAGCATCACCGCGGCGGGCACCTGGCTCGACGGGACCTATGTCGACTTCTTCTCGGGCGGCGGCGCGATCGACAACACCGGCAACCGCGTTCAGCGCCAGCCGAAATGGATGTGGCGTGTGACCCCGGCTTACGAGGTCGATCTGGGCGGGGTGAAGCCGGCGGTATTCGCGACGCTGCAATATACCGGCGACCGTTTCTCGGACCCCGAGAACCTGCAGGTGCTCCCCCATTTCTACCAGCTCGATGCCGGCGTTTCGGTCGAGGTGGGTGAGCGGGTGACGCTGGCGGTGACCGGTAACAACCTCACCAACGAGATCGGCCTGACCGAGGGCAACCCGCGCATCATCGGCGGGCAGGGCTCGGGCGCGATCCTGGCACGACCCATCCTTGGCCGTTCCTTCCGCTTCAGCGCTGCGCTGAAGCGGAAGGAACGGCCAAGGA